>Ga0075012_10000118_pt1 | contig 78409 bp, 120 predicted proteins | sample All_14_2_FD_71474 | JGI IMG/M metagenome (GOLD analysis project Ga0075012, IMG submission 71474) | Freshwater microbial communities in response to fracking from Pennsylvania, USA - Allegheny Zone_MetaG_DW_15 | ecosystem: Environmental > Aquatic > Deep subsurface > Groundwater > Drilled... | reverse complement strand
ATCTAGCAACAGTTGACTAGCTTTTAGCATTGATTTTCCCTAAAATACGCCCACCAAGAATCGAACTTGGATAAGAAGCTTAGAAGGCTACGGCACTGTCCATTGTGCTATGGGCGCAAGCTTTATTACTTCTCGATCTTAATTTCTGCTGTTTCGTCGCTACAGAATCCTTTGAGCATCTCGCCGGGTCCGTACTGACCTCTATCAACAGTAACATCAGTATAGCCATACTGAATATACAACCAAGACTTTAGCTTTTCAGCCATGTCCGCCTTAGAGGCGGAACTTGAGCCACTGATTGTAATTGTCAGCTTTGCCATGATGTCTCTTTTTCTATGTACTGTGATGTCCGGCGGGATTCCCCACCCCGCTCCACCATTAGCTCTTAGGGTCGAGAGAAAAGTCCCTAAGCATTCCGGTTATGGCTCTCGCTCTTACCAGCCCGCTCTCGCCGGTGCTCGTTCATCACTATCCTTATTATAGCACGGAGGGCTGCGGCTGTCAAGCCATATTTGGGACTGGTTCTTTTTCTTCTATGGGCTTAATACCATGCTCGACAAATTGTCTCACAACCGCAATACAAGTATTGATACCATATTCTGTGGGATCATAGGCACGGATTAGTTCATAACCTTGATTATCCTCTAGAATGATACAAAATGCCTTGGGATAACAAGCAACTTCAGCAAACTGATCGCTATTATCCCAACTAAACCAAACACACCCATCAGAGCCGTCTAAAATACTATAGCACTCAAAACGCTGACGAGAAATAGCCAACAAAAGATCCAACGCGCGTCGAATGCATCTACGATCAATTGCGACAGGCGGGCCACCGTCGGGGGCATCTTCATTCTTTGAGAATGAGCATATACGATAAGCCTCATCTGTCATATTCATGGTTGTGCCACCACTTTCAGATGAACACGAATACTCCACTTCTTAATCAAGGATAGATCTTCAGACCATATACGATCAGGCCAAGTCTCAGTTTGCTCTTGAAGGTCTTCAACTAAAATCTTACAATCAGGGTGCATTTGCATAAAAAGCACACAAAGTTCTATCAAACCTTCAGTCGCGTGTTTTTCCTCTTTAGGATACTCATCAGGCACAGCCGCGTAACTATTCCAGTGCGGCATTAACCTGGAAAAATAAATCTCTGCGACATCCCCACCATAGGGATTGCAATCGTTCTTAGCCTCAAATAGCTTTTCCCAGGTTTCTATAATACGAGAAATCGGTGCGTGCAACATGATATTTCCTTACGATATAATACCAAGTTCAACGAGGGCATCATAGAGATTACCTAAAGAGATTCCCCTATAGACATCTAAGGACTGTGAGTTATAGTAACCATATTCTTCGACTTCCCAAGTCACCAATTTCTCCATCACCTTATTCATATCATCCCAAGAGATATCAGGAGAGATCTTAGATACAATTGCCTTTACATTGCAATCACCATCATCATAATCTTCATGGTTGATAGACGCTGGGCCAGCACCATATGTAGAAATTCCGACATGTGTTTTATGGTTGTAGATCAAAATCTCTAGTGGAGACGCTATTTTCTTGGTGTAGTATAGGGTTTTATAGATAGTGCGATAGCTATCTTTCTGCTTTCGCATCACATATCTACCCTTCATAACCTCAAGGACTATGGCGAGGAATTCATTTTGTTGCATTACATCTCCCTTGGTTCAGTGAGCTTTGAAGGGTCGAAGTCACCAAATAGAATCTTCGCTCTTTCAGTTTGAACACGACCGTTGAAGAAATACTTAGTCCAAAGATCGTCTCTCTCTTCACCCTGCCCTGTTAGGATGAAGAGATGATTGGGATATTTCCTGCTGAATTTTGCCATATCTTTTTCGTGCCCATACCAGCAAGATTGCTCATCATTAGTAAGACCATAATATGCATCTTCGTTTGGCACAAGTTCTTCTGCTAATTCCTCATAGATATCCCTTGGATGAGGTACACTGGGAATAAACTGAGCATAGGGGCTATCTTTTGAGATATTCGGCACATTAAAAGGTTGAATTCTTAAGGAATATCTAGTATAGTAAGACATAACTACACCTCTTGATTCATATCACAAGACTGGCGCACCATAGCTATGAGCTTAGGTAGTGCCTCACGCGCCGCCGCGCTAAACGTAAGATCATCAGGGACAACAGGGACGCGCTCACGGGTGGATTGCCTAATGAGCCAACTATGCCACATCTTAAAAACCGCAAGCCATGGCCCCGGCGTAGCTTGATTGCAAATAGTTGTTAACTCAAACAACCACGGATCTTCCTGAGGAAGCATAGCTATCAATTTAGGAATGGCGGCTCTAGCGACTTCACTTAGGGTCAAATCCTCATTAATGACGGGGATATAGACGCCTTCATTAGTCTCAACTTGCCCGCCACCATTTTGATCAAAATGAGCAATCCAAGGGCCGGGAGTAGCTTGATCGCACACGCCCTCTAGTTCCAATAACCATTCATGCAATTTCATGGGAGTCTTCCGCCAAGGGGGCTGTTTTCACAGCCCCCTGGCTTTACAGTCACTCTAGTCCGTATGTTTGCTCAAATTCAAGCTTGGCGATACGATAGATCTCGTCTGCAAGTTCATTATCGTCATTGATAGGAACCGCCAATGTATCGCCGGGCTTCGCAACCATAGCCTCACCCCAAGCAGCGACAAACTCAAATGGCTCCGTATCCTTGGGGATAACAACACCCTTAATACGCCCCTTTGCCTGATAAACCTGATCATCATGACTTAGAGGGTTATCCATAAGATAGCGAGGCTCAAACTTGGACTGCTTGACCAAATACTGTTCCCCACCAGGGTTAGTAGTCAGCACATTATACTCGGCGTCAGAAACCATTTGCGTTTCCTTGCCATCCGAAGTAGTCGTAGTGACACTAACGCCGGGGCCAACCAGACGAGCCTTAACAGTTGCTGTCTTCTTATAGATAGGGGCGGTCTTAGCTACGGGGAGCCACTGCTCCATCATTTGCTCTTGCGTCTTCATTGTTTTCCTTAGATTTCTAGGTTGAATACAATAATGTTGTCATCCCCAGGGGTAAGCAACATTCCTGCGATGATAAATCCTACGAATTGATCGCCATCGGGTAAGATGGTATATTCTTGTCGTAGGAGATAAGTACCGACACACAATGGATCTTTCATGACATAACATGCGGAAGTTTTGATCTGTTTTGTCCTCACAATCATACAGTTGTTAATGTCCCATGATTTTACATGAGCTTCAAGCTCATCATTGTCAGCAATAACAATGATGCGGTACATCTTACTAGCGTCTAAGATTGAAACAACCTGACCGGGCTCAATTGTAGTAATGCCCGATGAAAGCGACCCCACCGCTTCCGTGAAAAGCTTCCAGAAAATAGCATCTTCTTGTTCTTGAATAGCATCAAAAGTGGCGTCAATAGACACAGCATCTTTAGCAACGACTTGGAACTCTGGTACCCTAATGTAATCATCGCCATTTTCAACGGTCTCAATGGATGCAACCTCGACCTTATGGTCCTTAGTCAACCAAAAAGACTTTTCCGACTCATGAGGCCGAAGATGGAATGCCACTCCCTGCGGAACCTCATCAACGCTCAGCAACACCCGAGGTAGCACAGGATTACGAATGACGGGGACGTTCTTGGCCCTATGCTTATAATGACTTAACTGAAAAGCCCTAAGAAAATGCTTGGCATTTTCCATTTGCGTCGCGCGGTCTTCTGACATGATAGCTATCCTTTACATTGCACTAAGTTCAACAAATAGATTATCTACTATTCGCTGTTTATCACCTGGGATTAGCTCGGGTAGCGAATCAACCTTGCCCATCATTGTTTCGATCCAGTGACTTCTTCCAATGTTGAACTGCTGAGACGACACACCCATATGCTCATACTCCCGCATCACACCTTTACGATAGATCTGATATTTCTCACGAGGAGCGGTCAGGATATGGAGATCCAATAGGATCATAAACCAACCCACACTATCGTTGGGCTCAGTAGTATGCGTTTTAGTCAGCATGATAAGGCGACAAGCCTCATCTACACTCTTATTGATCTTTCGCAGTAGCTTTGAGTACCCAACATGTTCCGCAGCCGCAGCGTATACGCGCATTTTCTTGCGAAGCTCCCAACAACTTGCAGCTTCATTATCATCGCTATCGATGATTAAATCGTGAGCCATGATAGCAAGCACCAATGCGGCTCGGTGCTTGCGAGGGCCGCGATAATGACGTTCAGCAAGCGCCAGCATATCCTTTACGTGTTGCCAATTATGATACAACCGCCACTGTCTATTGTAAAGGCTTTGCCAACGATTAATGAGACATCCTGGAGTATCATAATACATCATATCCCAAGCATCAATATCCAGCTTCTTTCCCAATTGATAGTCATTATGTACAGACTTAAATCCCCACAGCACATGCCATGGATCCCATTTGTCGGCTTTCATAATTTAGCTCTTTTCAGCTTTAGTTTCCAATTTCTTGTAAAGGGTTCTAGTATCTAAGCCCCGCCTAACAATGATATAGGCAAAATAGTCATTAACTCCAATTTTCTCTTTGAGTAACTGAGTCGCCTGTAGAATTACCCTGGAAGTTTTACCGTCTTTTTCTACTAAAATACAAGTAGCTTTTTTACCATTTAACTCAAGAATTTTCCCTGTATATAGTTGCAAGAAAGAGCAATTACTATCTTTTACAAACTCATCAGGAGCACCAAAGAAACGAAGGATTTTATGGCGTTTATCGGACTGTTCCAGGTCTGTGATAATCTTCCAGAAGCGCAAAAGTCCAACAATGTTGTGTTCCATAGAGTATTTCCACCTTAAGTTGCTGTGAAGTGGTTCTTTTTGACCCTGCGCATTACCTACTTAGAGTGAATATTTTCTGGAAGTGGCACCTTAACCTTGATGAGTTCCATCGATGGTTCCCCCAGACAATTCCACCAAACCTGAGCAGTGTGAGCTACACAGTCAGAATTATCGCAGACCCAGGTAGATCTAACAGGGAAATGTTCTTGATTAGGGTTAAAAACATGCTCTATCCCCGTTTCGTACTCTTTGTTTTCGCCACGAATCAATTGTGTCTTACAAAATGGACAGTGATGCATTTTACTTCCCGTACAAAGCTATTTTATAGAGAACCCCAACGAATGCTGAGGGACAGCAACCTACTTTACCCCAATCGTCTGTATAGACGCGCCAACCCGGCGCGACACTCCCATCAAAAGACTGGGTTCTTGGTAATTTAGCAAACTTATCATCCTTAGATAATGTCTGCAACCAATTCCAAGCCATAATAGCGCAGAACTTAGCATCTGCCCTAAATGGAAGCTCATTCCAAGCTCCCATTTTCTCAGGAACATCATAACGATAAGTGTGGAATACTAGACCATACTCTTCTGATAAGGTATAGCCAACAGCTTTTACTTCATGGTGCAAACGCTCAAAAGCTAGACGAAGAGCCTGATATAGCTGATCTTCACCTTCGGATTGAACATCGAGCTTAAAGTTATCCATCAAGCTTCCTCGTCATCTGTGTGCTCGATTGGCTCACCAATAATACGATAGTTGTAGCTGCTCGTATCATTGCTATTGAAGCCAGAAATATAGCCTTCCGAGATCTCCCTACCAAGCATCACCAGGATATCCTGAAGTTCTTCGGCATCTTCGCCACGGATTTGCAAAACAAGCTCAAGGCCGGGTGAAGGTTTGGGGGTAATACTATAATGCCCATTAGCACGTTCTAGGATTTTCTCCTCGATGTACCTATAGACATCAAAGACGATTTGACCATAAGGAATATTGAGGGGAAGTCCCACATTCGCTAACTCGTCGGCTCTAGTCCTATAGCTATCAGCCGCCCAAGAATCATCGGGAAGATTAGCCCACTCACGATACCCGCCAAGCTTGCAAAATAGATACTGGCAGAGCAAATCAATCTTATTGCGTTGCTCTCTAGCCATATCTGCTCGATACTGAAGACCATTAGTAAGGAAGTTGATGATCTGATGAGTATCAGTCGGAGTTGGCGGAACAACATCAAATGGAACAACATGACCTGCGGCAACAGTTACTGAATTATAGAACTTCTCACCACACTGTTTACAAACAGTTCCATGCACATCCTCAAAAGTCTGGAACATATTGGGCTCAACCAATTCATATGGTCCCCAATATGACATCTCACGATGCAAATCTTTAGTTTGCATCATAACTAGTTGCTGCGTATTGCATTTAGGACAACTATTATGCCCCCAGAAGTAATCAGGTGTTCCCATTGGAAGTTTCCTCTTTAATCATCTTGGAGAACTTTGTGGTAGTCGTAATTTTGGAGCAGCCGGGGAGAGATTAACAATTCTTGGACGTGACCTTTTCCGGTCTCTTTGACGCACACCCCAGGATGTACGCTATCCATACAACCACAATAGTAGCGATGCAAGGAAATCTGAAGAGAATGATAGGAGTGCATCTTCACGGGGAGCATAGCTCTATCTTCTTGCCAATGGGCTTGATATTCAGAAAGTAGTTGCCATGTCTTTTCAGCCAATCTTGGCTCTACGCCATTCTGAATCAAAACATCAACTACGCCCTCATTGAAATCAACAATTAGAGTGCTACTCATCTGTCTTCTCCAAAATTAACACCAACCACAACAGGCTGCTATAAGATGTCGCATCCACACGCTGTAGAGCCAATCATCCGGTCTAGACCTTTTCCTCCGTCGAGGCTTCTTCCTAAGAGATGATTGGATATCAACGGTACTCTTCGTAGCTCTTATAGCTTGACTCGACCTTAGATGTGATCAACAGAGCTAAGGTGCTAAAGCCATTGAATGGTCCGATAATCACTGCCTGTTACGTACTCCTTGTGGTTGGTGTTAATACCTGGGATGGGATTCGGACCCATACTACATAGTTCCTAAGACTATTGACTCTACCAATTGGTCTACCCAGGCAGGGTATTCTGTTTCTCGTATACTATAGCCGGGATGGGATTCGAACCCATACTTTACAGGACTTGAATCTGTTGCCTCTACCAATTGGGCTACCCGGCCCCTATCTCATATCCTTATTGTAGCACGTCGCCGCGTGCTTGTCAACCCCTATTCAAAAATCGATATCTAACACACATATTCAACGCCATTAATGCTATAGGCAATTTTCCTAGTCTCCTCGGGTAAAGCAGCCTGAGAAGCATCAATCAAAACACGATGATCTTGAAGCAGCCCGTGACGCTTTAACCTTAATCGAGCCATAGCAACTGGACTTGTGGCGCAATCATCCACAAGATGTTGCTCAAATTCCTGATCGCTCATAGCCTTAAGATTACGAGCAGACGCCCAATGTTTTTCCTGCATTATTTAGCCCCATCCATATATCACTAAGAAGACAACAACACACCCTGCGCCGAATAGTGTCTGCGACCATACCAGAAACCTGGATGCTCTGTGTCGATCTCGGGCGCGCGAGTAAACGTAGCCCCGATGCTACAAGGATTCACGGCGTTCGCAGCCTCATACCTAGCTCTAAGCATCATTGCTGCCACGGGATCACGACCACATGCTGAGGAAGCATATTGCTCGAATTCTTCTTCATTCATATTACGAAGCTGCCTAGTGAAGTTAAGCATTTTCCTTACCTTCTTTTTCCATTTTATCTAATCTAGTATAGTAATCAGGTAATTCTTTAAGATGAGCCCACGCAATTTTCCCCGTTTCAACTGGGCTATCATGCGTTATATCGGTGTCGGGATCAGTTAGACCATGTTCTAATTCAACCTGTAGACCTCTATGAAATTCATCGACATCAACCTCATCCCAATCTATTCCTAATTCTTTGCCGATCTCTTTAGCCTCAGTGAGTGTAAAAGAGGAGCGGTTTTGAACTTTAGCGATAACGATATCTAGTAAATCTCTCATGGGTTGTCTCCTATGATAGATTTCTATGGTAACTATCACTATCCCTCTGTTGGATTACCAATCACTTCCCGTGCCAATTGATGAAACCATGTCTTATGAAAATCACTCACGGCATGTACTGCTTCGGCTCGCGCAATAAACTCAGCAGCAATATCAGCAGGAATCAGTACTTGCTTATTCTTCCTTTTGCGATCATTGTCTTTAACGATCTTCCTCATTTCAGCGCGAACACGATCAGTGTCGCTCTTTTTGTGTTCTTTCCACCACTTCTTAAGCTTAGGATTAACTAGAATCTTATCTCCCTCATTGTCACCTTCTAATGTCCCGCAAAGCCAACATAGCATTCGCGTTAATTCATCAATCTTCTCTTGTTCAGCTATACGATCCATCCAAGCATCATGACACGGCATCTGTATTCTCCTTCATATTAGCCCATTTGTCTGTGAAGCTGAAGCATATTTCCATGGTTTCTAAGTCTACGATATGTAGCCAATTAAAGCTCTTGGCTTGATCTCCCACTAAGAAATACTGTCGGTTTACTTTTCCTTTAAGAGCCTCTTGCCTATCAATTTCCCCATCTAAACGCTCAGCTAATTTTGGGAATTTTCTTTTATTGATGAGAAGCTTCTCTATAACTTCGCTAGGGTCATATCGCCTCCATTGGATGCGTGCCTGAAGTTCCTCAATCGAATCCGAGGATGCCACATAGTCATCCCACCCGCCTACGGGATAGTAATTTTCACCCATAAATAACAAGTATCTTGGCATCACTTACTCCTCTCCCCTATAACAATATGCCTTGTTCTTGTTGGCATATTACTAAAAACTGACAAACTATCATGCAATTCCTTTCGGAAATTACAAATAGCATCTCTTATCTTATCATGATCAACTAAAGGAATCTTGTAACGATTGCGTACAACAAGATGCACTTTCTCGCAAGTGCCCAGGAATTTCTTACCGGCGCGGGACAAAGAAATCAATTGGTGGGTTTTATCCTTTGTAGCGATATTGATATACTTCTTGTGTTTTGCTACAAAGAGATAGTCGTCAAAGCTAGAGATAGGAAGACGTTTAAGATCAGAAAGATACTGTGAACCTTGTCCTAAGAAGGTGAGTAAATCAAATAGAACTTGAAGTTGCTCACCCGTTAATCGAATCCAAGGCTCAACATCAATTAAATGATACCCCTGTGCTTCCAATCTTTCTTTTAGGACATCAACGTTCTCTGCGTCCGTACATCCTTGGGTAAGACACTTACCTGCTCGTGCAGAGTAAAGAAATGTAGGCATCAATTCTTCCTTTGAAGAGATTGCTTTCCATTGTATTCTTGAGTAATACTGGTGACGCGATAACCTTGATCAATTAAGATTGCGCGCAAAGCATCCTCGTTCTCAAAGACACCCTTACCTTCGGTCTTAAAGCCACCGCCCGTAATAGCTTCCCATCTCAATGTAATAGAGTTAGGTTTACTCGCCATCTTTCGCCTCTCGTGCAGCCTGGAATTCATCTCTGATCTTCATCAGAACCTTACCTAAGTAATTAGTGCCGACACCATCAACAGTACCCCAGACCTGATCTCCGTGATTATTGCCTTCTTCCAATTTGGCAGGAGCAGTATCTAGGAGACGTTGTAACAACTCAGGATTACATTCAAACTTCTGCCTAACAACCTGAGTCATCACATCGATCTTTACATTTTCCCAATCTGAACGCAGCTTAACATTGCGACCTAACCGCTTTGTCTGGCCCGGTCGTAGACCGAGGAATCGATCAATATCTTCGATATTATCACACTTACTAGCCTGGAAGGCACCCTCTGTGTGATAGAAGTCGTAGCCTTGCCCCTTTAACCAAATTGTAATAGGGTGCTCTAGAACATAGAAGTTTGATAAGAATTCGTACTTGCCCTCAAAACGGTCAATTTTCTTGCACATCTTTATTCTCCTTGATAAATGATGGATGTACCATGTACTTAATGTGTTCTGGGCGCGCAGCAAGATAGGTCAATACACCATCAATGGCTTCTTCAATACTATCAAATGTATGCGCGTCTAAGAATTCCTGTGTACGATTACTGGGTAGCGGCTCCATATCGAAACAAAAATCTTCTTTAGAGAGACGACAACCAAAGTAAAAAACGCCATACCGACCATGACCACGCCACTCTACAGTAATCTCATCAACAAGCCCATGCTGATACGACTGAAATCTATCCCAGGGTAATACCCCTGGCTCAAAATCACCATTACCTGCAACTATCCAAGCGACCGTAAAACTTCTAACCACCACATCATCAAGTTGCATTAGTGGCTCCATCGGGCACGATACCATGGATAAACCAGTTAAGGATATCGTCTTTGGCGGGCTCTAGCCCATCACAAAGATTAACATATTCTTTTGTAGCCTCTATATCCCAATGGGGATCTTCTATGCCACCAAAGTTCCCGCCGCAGAAGATCAAGGAATCATAATGAATCCTAACACTTCTACCACATGAGCGACCATTTGAATCAGTCGCAAGAATACGCGACTGATTTCTGTAAGGAACATAGTAAATCATATGGTTATCATGAATCCATATGATATTATCAGCAAAATTCAAGACCGATTCAAGCTTATCGATCTTAGCCTTACTATCTTCAATCATCTCCCATAATTGCTCGCGCCCGGCATAGGCAAAAGCAAAGGCGTAGTTATCATAATCTTCTTTGGTCATGACTACTCCTCAGAGACAGTCTCTTCGGGAAGGGTGTTATTGACAATCCAGTTAATGATGTCGTCCTTAGCATCTTCAAGAGTGTCGTAGGTCTTAGCCCCAACATGAGTAATTCCTGAAACAAACTCAAGTTTGCGACACTTCGGAATTTGCCCATGATCAAAAGAATAATCGTACTCTTGATTATATGCGAAAACTGAATTAATGGAGGTTGCTTCTTCTTTATCGACAATATCTCCACGAATCCACCCCCACTGTTCCTTCTCCATCAAGAAGTAGATAAGATAGTTCTCGCCAACAGCCCATACACGTTCCAAGAATTGGAGCGCATCTTTGAGTTCTTTAAGAAGCTCTTCGGAACGACGAATATGTGCTTTGAAAGGTTCGAAGCTATCATCCGCCGCCTGATACATATGCAACAACATCTTGGATGTATAAATCATGATGATTCCTCTGCAAGTAATCCCTCAACCTTAGTGATTTCTTCGGATGTATGTGGGGTACCACCCGCGTTAAGAGACAGATACCATTCCAAAACCTGCTTACGAGTAAGAAGAGAGTTGATATGGAAGATAAAGTTAACCTCAGTAATACCAAACACTGTGCGGTCAAACTCACCATAGAACTTAGGTTTCCCAAAGAGATCAGCAAAGATGCCAATGTTTCCACACAAGAATTCCCGTACTGCCTGCAAACGCTGTTTTCCATCCACCAATAGCATTTTATCAGTGAAGGAGGAACTTCGTTGAAAATCGGGATAATTGAAGAGGATATCCTTACCCGATAACCCCCCACGCAGTTTGAATTCGATGAAAGCAATTTGCTGCTGGCGAGTCCAAACATGTGCTCTTTGAAAATCTGGATCCATGTCAAGATTATAGTCAGCCTTATAGTGATCTAACTGATATTCTAGATAATCCCATGAAACATGAATACTATAGCCACCCCAATGAGGAAAATGTGGAATATCATCACGAGTAATCAATCCGTCTTTCATTGCATTACCCCAACATTTCCTTCAGAGAAGTCTAGAAACGACCTACCAAGACTTTGGTAGTTAATAGCAATACGCAATGGTTCGCACATTAACTCACCCATAAATGCCTTGGGGATACGACCGAATGCTTTCTTGATTAAAGCCTGACGAACGCGCTGACCCTGCTTCCAGCCCTTTTTCCAAGACTTCTTAATCACAGGATCTGAGAATGGACAACTAACGAACACACCACCGCTCATTGCGTAGTAATATCCATGAGTGCGACCAATTAGCTTCTTGTTGTCTTTATTCATGTTGTTTATTCAACCTTTCTACTAATGCTTCGGCGTGCCGAAGCATTTCTTCAAGCTGCTCAGGTGAATTCTTTTGACGCAAACTCTTAATTGTCTTCTTACGCATTCTATGCATTCTGTAGTCATTAGAAAGATCGCGGATAGTTGCCAACAAAGAATCAATAATCGTACAATATATCCCCAAACAAACTAGAATGGGAATGGCGGTCCAAATCGTAAACTGGGTATGCCCATCCCTAATGATTCGCCAGAATACATATGTAGCTGCCACGAACCACCATATTGAACTAATCAGTCTTAGCATGACCTAGACTCTCATTTAAGATTTGGAATCGGCAACGATCCTTTTCAAAGATAGAGCAAATAGCCTTTTCAACCTCTTGAGGATAACCGAAAGTAGGAGTATCGTACTCTATTGCATCAAATGCTTTTGACTGCCAACACTTACCGAGATCCGTTGTCTTATAATGACCACGAGGCTCCTCCCTTTCCAACAGGAAAAGCCTAGCATAAACATGATGGTGATGTTGATCGTTGACTCCTGAGAATCCGACAATCTGAAACATCATGAGATCGTTGATAGCGACACGATGCTCGGCGAACATGGTATTCATTATAGTGGCACCTCAGAGAATTCAAGGATCGCCACCAAATCATCAAGCGACTTAAAGCGTTCATCACTCTCGATAATTTCCTGAGTAGCATAGCTGCGAGTACCAGCAGGCAATAGCCTCCAGTCGCCATCACTATTCATGATGCAATATCTGGTAGCCTCAAATGCATCTTCATACATAAAGACAGCATACCAATGGTATTCATCCCATTGACGAACAAACACTTTTGAGCCATCATTTTGCTCGCTTACGAAGTTGATTCTAAAGTTACTCATTACTATACCTCATCTATAAGACTAACAACGGAGGGCAAAAGATTTGAACTTTCACCAGTGTTACCTGGGCCTTCGGGTTCGAGCCGAGCCGATTACCAGATTCTCGCAACCCTCCAAATAGCTATTCTACTCTTCTTACTTTTTGACCAGCGCGATAGCTTTGTGTTCCGCGCCCATCTTGCTCAGCAGCAATATCATCTTCTGACCAAATGATATCCTTTGGGGTGTGGGCTCCCATTTGTCCTGTACCGCCACAAAAAGTACATCCACGGCTTAAACCAGGATCATCATTACATCCCACACATACCACTTTGGTTTTAGCTGCTTTAGTTGACATATCTTTTAATTGTGCCGGGGGCTGTTGCCAGCCCCCATAACACATTCCTCACACCTTAGAGAAAACCGAAGTAATCCCATCGACCTGCTCAACCAGTCGAGCCTTCAGGTCCTCAGGCATATCCTCAGGGAACAAACAATGCTCGTGGATGTAATCCGTATGATGTCCACGAACGCCGTTGATATCCATGAATTCCAGCACCACCTTGCGAGCCAACTGACGCATTGAGACATCAGCAGGCTTAACAACACCAAAGGTGCTGCGTTCGCGCTCGGCAGTAATACGACCAAGAGCCTTCAGCTTACCGAGTTCCTTATCAAAGGCATCCTCGGGCGAACACATACTCACACCAGCGAGATAAGTATCCGGCTGATCAGTGGGCATAAAAGCAACAACCACGCCACCCATGCCGATCATTTTACGATCTTCGCCAACACCCGTAAAGGCTTGGAAAATCTCATACTTGACATCAGCATCATACTCAATAACCACAGGGTACTGTCGAGTGGCATTCGGCTTCAGAACGAAAGATCGAGACATTGTACTATTCCTTCTCAGTTGTTTGTGTATCCAATCTTAGAGCCGCGCAACAGCGAATCGCCGAATGGATTGGTTCCATACCTCTATGATAGCACACCGGGTCGGGTGTGTCAAGCTAAAGAGATGGCCCGCCAATCGGCGGGCCGAACTTCATAGATTGAATTGTGGGATGTTGGATTATTCCGTGTAGAATTCCTCATCATCGTCACTAAAGTCTGACATCGGCTCGTCACCATCGTCAGGCTCATCCAATTCATCTTCTTCATCTTCACTTGAGACAACATCGGTGCCTGTTTTAGTCGATTCACGAAGTGCCTTCACAACCGCAGGAATGGCTTCTTTTAGATTACGCGCCATATCTGCAACTGGCCCGCCAATCTCCTCAGCAACCTGAGAAAGCTCAAACACCTTATCCAAGGGTGTCGATGGCTCGGGACCTACTTCGACATCACTAGAAACAGGAGTAGATTCAATAGGTGAATCATCTAAAGGTTCTGCATAATAGTCCTCTTGTGGAGCATCAAGCCCAGCGAGTCTAGCAATCTCTTCATCATTAACGCCAAGACGACTAGCAAAACAGGTTAAAGTAGCGTCCATAAGAGCGCCTTCTTCTTCGCATTTTGCTTTATCAAACCAATCGCCAAGCGCTGCTATAACTTGTAGAACTTGATCAGGACCCATTATTCAACCTCCGAATATCCCTATTACCCTCTAACTTTCTTGTTGTAAGTGAATCTTTCCTACACTTGTACGCCTTTTCTGTCTGTAGGGTTTTCTTCCATCAGGCTTTTACTTAGACAATCTTCTGTCATTGCAAAGGCCGCACCCATAGCATTAGGTGTAAGTCCCGCCGAGGCCAATAATGACTGGGCCGCATCGAACCAATTCGGCGTATGCATATTACAGAAATCAGCCAAATAATATCTGTTGTCTTTATAGGTTGACCACTCTATTAATGACACAGAATTATCAACCCAAATCAAATACATTCCATCATCATTGAATTTAACGGCTGAAATCAATGGAAATGAGCGATCCTCATCTTTAGCCTCATCAATAGTTAGAACCACAGGAGAAGATGGGAATTCCTTATCTAAATCTGTCCAATCTTCTATTCCACACATTTCAAACCAGTTACCCATTCTAGACTCCTTTTCTGCCTGTGCGCTTTTCTTCTTCTAGAGACTTTTTGATATCAGCCTTAGCCTCTTCAAAGACATCAGCGTAATCACAAGCATTCCAAGTCCTCTGACTGAAGGTTTTATTCTTCATTGTGTCAAGGAAACGCTCAACCTCTTGATAATAAGACCCGTAGATATGCATAGAATCAACTTGGTGATTAACCTGACCAACACGGATTTCTCTACCAAGCTTTTCTGATACTTTTTCAGCCACCAATCTTTGCAAATCTATAAAGGCATAAAGATTCATGAATGTAGCCTTAAATAGATCATTAGATCTCATTCTAACATTCATTACCAATTCATCATCAAATATACGGAACCATAATGACTGGAGACATGCGGGATCGCTAATACCACAATCCTCCCACGGTTTCCAAGTAATAGCTTGGGCTCTGCGTGTATGAGGGGCTTCTACTAAAGCGTCAATTACGTATTGGATCTGATTGATATGCTTTATAGGCCGGCATTCAAAAACCGTCCCAGCATCTTGCTTTACCAAAACCTTGTAATCAAACAATCGCTCGTGATAGGTATACTCCCACTTGCCGGCTTTGGGATCAATCCAATGATCGTGAATACCATCTACGACTTCTTGGCGATAGATCTCTAGATCCGCTATACCGCCTGGGAATGCGAGGTGAATACGGGGCTCTTGTAGAGGATGGTGGATAGTTAAGATGGCTGTAGCATCTTTGCTAGGTGGATCACCGGGCTTGTCGTATTGAGTGGGAATAGCCGCCCCATGGTCCCATACAGCAACTAGTGCTGCCTCCCATACTTCGGGCAATGTATCCCCACTCACGTTGACGACGGGTAGTGTCCCCGGTGTGATTGTCGTAAATGCCATTTGAAACTCCTATATAGGAGTTATAGCACCTATGACCCAATCTTACCACACATTTTGAACAGGATGCGGAAGCTTAAGACACCGCCGCAGATTCGATGGGACTTCAAGAATATCTTCAGCTTCATATGGAACCAATGTTCGCCCCATTGTTACTGAAACAGCATGGCGACGTTGATGTTTATGATTGCACATCCAACAGTCGCAGACGAGATTATACTTACTCAAGCGGTGGGGTTGAGAAACCCAGAGGTGGTCTTCGTCGAAGCCCCACATCTGTACGCATTTACCGCGTCGTTGAATTACCCGCTCGGTTTGAGAGCGCCGCCAAGAACGATCCCTACTCATTCTTATCTCCTTGGCTTGAAATGAAAAGTACCCATTTTTCATTTCAAGGATGAGGCGTATAGCCCGCTCTAGGAGCTAGGTTGAGCCCCTATGAGGTTTGGACTTAGGATAGTGGATACCCGCCACTGGATCACGCAGAAGTTTCGATCTACTATTGGTGTCAATTGTATGAGTAACACCTCGCTTACAGGCGTGCTCATATACAGTTCCTCGCATCAACTCGGATAAAGTTACTATCTTACCTTTTTCATCAGTAAGTATTGTGGGTTGGTCGCTCACTAATTTCTCCGGTTACGACCAAAGCCGCCTTGATAGCCGCGCGGACCACCACCGTAGCCACCCTGGTTACCAAAACCGCCCATACCGCCACCGTAGCCCATACCGCCACCCTGGTTGCCCCAGCCACCCATACCGCCACCGTAGCGATTTTGATTGCCGCCGCCCATGCCGCCCTGATTACCAAAACCACCAGACATCATCATTAACATCTGATATCTCAATGGCATCCCCTGACACTGAGAATTGGCGAATAGCATTGCCAACGCTGGTGCATCTGCATATCTAAGAGGAATAACAACACATTGCCCTTTAGCTGTAGCTGTTACATTAGGATCATTGAGCGATTGCCCAAAAAGAGGAGTAGCCAATAGCACTATAACTGTCAAGCACTTTAGTAAGTATCGCATCATAGCCTCCAATATCTCATTCGGCCTTATGGTTCAAAATTCCTGTATTCGGGGCGGTGGAGAATCATCCCCCCCACCGCCCCATTGCGCAATATTACGCAACTTTCTGCGCTTGATATTCCTCGACATTTGCAGCGATCATATCGAGCATCTCCTTGGTAATGTCGAGTTCTTTCATGAGCGCATACTGAAGGCTACTCACATAGTTTTGTCGCCCATCATGAGAACCATCCTTAGCTGGCTTATAGTCGTGATAACTTTCAGTATGACCACGAATCTTATGGTGTAGATTCAACAAGGCAGTCATATAGTATTCACAACTACGGCTATATGGGCTGATTGTCTTAATGATCTCATCATAATCTTCAGGCTTGCAATGCTCCTGGTTAGTCACATAGTAAGCACAAGCCTTGATACGCTGACGAATCTTGGTTAAACGGTCGATGATATATTCAGTTAACATTGTATCTCTCCATTGGCAAAAGGGCAACATACCGATTTAGTTAGCCAATGGGAGGCGCGCGTTCTACCGTGCCCTACAACATGGTTTACTCCTTTCCCCATAGTGGATATTTACTAAACAACTTACGAGTGGAACCCGTCACATACTCTGTAGCCAGAGCAGTAGGGATATTACCCATATCGGGTTCATAAAAGACAATGCTACGCACGCCCTTCATATTAAGGACATGCTCAGCCCGAAGTAAAGCATCTTCATCTGGCACAGAACATAGTACCAATGATGCAATCTTAGGGGGAGGTTCGACTAAGTGTAAAGCTGCTTCGTGAGCGGCGTGAATTGCCTGAACAGCTTGTTGAGGAATGGGAAGGTCATCCCTTACCAGTACGTAGAAGTGTTGGTCCTAATATCTGCGCATTCTTATTCTCCTAGCTCTATTATACTACTCGTCTAAAGCGTCAAAATCCTCGGAGGAGATATCAATAGTATTGATTAGCACATTATTTGGCTCGAAAACCACATTTGGAGTAATATCATACTGATAATACCCCCTTTGTGTCTCATAGATATGGTATGGAATATCAACCATAACCACTTCGACTCCACCGTTTTGCTGTATCCTTCGAACATATACCAATGTATGGTTTTCGTCCATATGATGAACAGTTTTAGCTTCAACGTCTACATCTGAGTCACCCGAAAATAAAGCTTCATTAATGGCTTCTGCGATGGCTTCTGCGATATCATCACAGATACCACCACCCGCCAAATCCTCGATATCCTCAGGCAACAAATCATGCTTATTATAAGCCGCTTGCGCGCTCGCCACAATAGCAGGCACAATTGAATACAGATCTTGTTCAAGTGTGCGCATGTTAGCTAAAACTATCCTCAATAGGTCCATATGGTATTGATACCCATTGACAATCCTGGAATCCTATTGAAGATATCCCATATCGACTAGAGCCGCATACAGATCTTTCAAGGCAATCGTCTTAACAGCATACCTATTACGATTACCGTAGTATCCTGATTGTTCTTCGTAATATGACTGCTTTTCCAGTGCTTCAATCTTACGATACTGAAGATACTTGATGTCGGGTGCTACCTCTGTTAAGATAGCATCCAGCAAATCATTATTCGGTTCAGGATCAGGATCTCTGGGATAGCCTTGGTCTTTATCGCTCCATCCACACCCAGTAATCCCGCCTATAACCCACTGCTTATAAATCAAGCAATTTTCGGTATAGGGTGTTATGGCCCTGCCATACTGACGGGTCCATGATTGCTTTGGTTGAGCAATCATGCAATCCTCGATGTAATTCTTCTGCCACTTCTCTGAAACCCGTTCAATTAACTGTAACCAATCACTCAAACACATCATTTTCTCCTCAAGGAATCATACGAGGGTCATCCCTCAATGCTTGCAGAATTTCAAGATTACGCTTTACTGAGGGCAAATCCTCAAGAAAAACGGCTCGCAGATTCTTCAGCGCTTCTTCCAAAAGCGACTTACCAAGCGTTGCATGATTAAGTCGTTGCTGACGATCATCGATTAAACTCTTCCAGTCCTTAAACAACGGACTTGCCTGTTGAGAGGCAGAAAGAGCCTTGATTGCGCTTATATGAGACGAGATATCTCTATCAAACATACGAACGCGCTCTCTAAGATAAGTCAACAGGTTTTCATGCTCCGCTTTTAGCTGAATCTTCTCTTGCAGCTTGGTTTGGAACTCTTCATAAATAGCTGGGGCACAATCCTTTATATCGTCAAATTCCCGCCATGTAATTACGTCAATATCATAACTATAAAGGCCCTGATATAAGAGTCCCTCATTAGAAAAACCTACAAATTCCCCACCAATTTGTCGATTCGTATCCTGCATGACAGCGTAACGAATCTGTTCAGCATCAAAGGTCTTCGCAAACTCTACCAACATAGCCTGTACAGTTATTGAATCCATCATTCTTCTCCCTTAAACCAATCGTAGACTTTTCGAGGATCTGATTCGCAACAATGCGTCAACACCAATTCCTGGAAATTAGCATAGGTCTTATCCAAGCGCTCCCTTATGACGGGCGCGAAGTTCTGCCTCTGCGCCACCTCATTAACCAACGCCTTGAGTACCGAACTATACTTGTGAAGAGTAACATGCTTACCCTTCTTAAAGAAAGACCAGTTGATACTATCAAAATCAGAAAGCAAGGTACCAGTGTTATGTAACACATCTGCACATTTTACCAAAAGACCCGAATCGGTCATATCGGTAACATGCGTAATAGCCGCTCGCTTTCGGTCTTCCCATTTGAGTGACTTATCTTCGCTCACTTGAGCAACGATACTCATCACTTCGTCGCCGAACAACACCTGAATGTCGTTAAGTGTACGATCTGTGTCTTCAACGACATCATGCAGCAATGCAGCAATAGCTTCTGCCTCTGTGCCGCCGCATTCTAAAACAATAGCAGTAACAGCCATGAGGTGGGATCCATAAGGAACCGACCCCATGGCTTTGCGTGTTTGTGTGCGATGATTATACATCGCATAGTCAAATGCCTTAGTGATATCGGAGGACCACATCCAATTACTCCTTGCCTATACCACTATCGTACCACAACGAGCGGTAGGTGTCAAGCGCTTTGAATCAAAGCACAATCCACAATATGGTCTTCCAAAACATCCTCGGAGGTTATGGCGTTATGATTATCCTCAACATATTTCTCAACCACATCCATATCTATATCAGGTGTTAGCCAATGATGCTCCGTCGCTATATTCTCGCCGACATATGGTAAGCACCAAGCAGCCACAACATCCTTTACGCAATACAGATACTCATCAAATTGATTGGCAAGTTCACCAACTTCTAATTCCAAGATACGGACTTCCAGATCGTCATTAATGAAGGTAAGAAAATCAAGAACTTCGCCAACCGACCAATAATCTGATAAAGTACTCTTGTCTTTCAGGGAGTCAACATATAGCGGACTATCAACCATAATTGTTAAAACAGGAGTAACTTGGCTCATATCGCCAATCTTCTCGTATTCTAATATGGTTGACGGATCATCCTTGGGGATACCTCCATAAAAGATTGCTTCTACACCATATACGGTATCAAATCGTTTTGAGGTCGCGCAACATAGAGCATCACGGTCAAACACATTCAAGCTTGCTCTTAGATCTTTGACTTTCATTTGAGACTCCCTTGGCATAGTGGAAGAAGCAATTCAGAAGCCTTCATTGCTTTTACTTGTTCAGTGGCAGAATTCTGGACATTCTTATCTAATAGGATCCAGTCTAGATTTGGTAAACCATTATAGTTGTGATCCCAGACAAACCAAGAATACGAAATCATACCCTGATTGGTTAGTTTCTCTCCATTCCTATATAGAGTCAATCTACCACTAAAGACGTATACCGTCTTAAGCGGTGTGCTTTTGAAAAGGCCATATCTTGACACCCCTTCAAGGAAGACAGTCTTTAGCAACATAGCAACTTTGCCTGTCGTCCGATCCAAGGCTTGTTGAACGAACTCACTAGCTAAAGAATATGGCGGATTGGTAATAATGTTATCCCACAGACGATTAGCCTCTAGGAAGTCCACTCCCGTTTCGCCATAGCCATAATCGTTAAGATCGTAGGAGTAGATATCACTAAAAGGTCTCTTCTCTTTTAGGATCTCACTAATCGCCCCAGTGCCACAACATGGCTCACAAATCGTTCCATCGAATCGTTCCCGTTGCAATAACTCAATCGTTGCTACTGGAGGTGTAGGATAGAAGTCAGTTTCGGGCCGACCCCGACTTTGCCCAACAATGCTGTGCGCCTGGGATATTTGGTTCATTCGTCGTCTTCTTCATCTGCCCCACATTCCTGAATATCCTCAAGAAAAACATCTGCCCACGCCTGATTCGCCCCCTCTATCAGCCCGTCCTCATCAAACCAACCCAAATAATCATCCCCCACAAAACATCCTACTAAAGTTCCCTTTGGTACAAAAAGAAGTATCATCGATTCCGCTTCTTCTCGGGGCAATAATTGAATCATAGGATCTTGAGTTGAAGAGAACTGATTCTCATATAAATCAGCAATACGGTACAAATTGCACTTCACTCGACCAGTTCTAAATAAAGCACAACCTTCAACATCTATCGTAATGAAATCCGACATATTATACTCCCTTAAAAACCACTGAGAGACGGTTATGGGCACCGCAATGCTTACACACTACAGTTGGATTATCCCGCAGAGGAAGTTGAGCAACGAACTCCTGCTCACAATCTCCGCAAACAATAAACCACTTAGGTCCTGTGATTAAGTTAAAGTTCCAACTCTTGTCCATGCCATGCGCCGATTTAGCATCAACGACTCTAATTGCCTTTTTCATTGTCCTACCTCGGATCTCTTCTACTACCGAAACCCGAATTTAGTGGCTTAACTTGCCGCTTGGTCGTAGCTTCAAGCAGTCTTGCTTCAAGTTCGCCAGTATCAGATGCCAAGATTGAGGTATCTGTAATATTGTCGATATTTGCCATAACCCATTTGTCATCATCAGCGTCACGAATTTCGCCGTGAATGGATTCCCAATATCGCCTACCACCTTTTTGCTGATAGTGACAAATCTCCCCACCCTCATACATTCTGAGTAGGTAACGACCATCGATTAGCTTCTGCCACATATCTTCTTCAGAAGTTAATTCAAGGAACGCTAGATCTGCGACTGATTCATCAAAGATGTATAGAGGATGTTTGATATAGCCAACTTTCAAAGTGATAACTACATCTTCTCTTTCTATTTTGTCTGCTAAAGCCCTAAGCTCAGCAGGTGTCATTCGCGTAGCGTCCATTATTAACCCTCCTCGACTAAATCACTATCGCTGACATGATCGCGCTGCTTAGCTGCTTCTTCAGCGGCAGCGGCACGCTTCTTCTCTTCAGCGACTTTTTGTCGATGCTTACGATACTCTGATACCCAGGCGCGGACTTCCCGTGAAACTGTAGTCATAGTCCGCAAGACTTCCAGTGGCTTACCCAATTATGCACCGCACTTTTCTATTGATTTCGCAATATTCAGAATACCAGCACCGAATTTCTTAGGATCCCCCTTGGGAACAGCGCCATTCGCGAGAATTTCACGAACCTTAGCAGCAGATGGTTTTGTGCCGTGCTTCACATTATAGGCTTGGATAATCAATGCAGCAGCGCCCGCAACATGCGGTGAAGCCATTGATGTACCATTCCAGGCTTCAAAGGAATCGACACCATCAGCTACAGTATTTTGCAGCACACCACCAAGTTTCCCGAAGTTACGTGTGTCACCACCCGGCGCAGCGATAAAGACTTCTCTGCCCCACGAGGAATAGAAAGTCATTTCACCATTAGGACTCACAGCAGAAACAGCTAGACATGAAGGATATGCTGCCGGATATCCAACGCCTTCGCGACCACTATTGCCAGCGGCACAAACAATCAAGACGCCCTTTTCCAATGCATACTGACAAGCTGCTTCTAGTGCTTTGTCGCCGCGCGAAGACCCAAGACTCATATTGATAACATCTGCACCCTTATCAGCGGCATAGTAAATACCATCAGCAACATCAGCCAAGGTTCCTGAACCTGAAGCGCTTAACACCTTGATAGGAATAATAGTGGCATCATATGCGAGACCAGCGACACCATGATTATTGTTGGTCTTCTGCGCAATAGTACCTGCGACATGTGTACCATGCCCATGATCGTCATAAGCAATCTCAGTATCGTTACTAAAGTCCTTGGCGTCCCGATAGTGTGTACCTACTAAATCACTAGCTTGCGGGTATCGCCCCTTCTTCTCAAACGCCACACCCGTATCAATCACAGCCACTACAACATCTTCGCCTGTAATATCCTGATTCCATGCAGACTCTACATCGACCATCTTGAAATTCCACTGATCCTTATACATTGGATCATTGGGAACACCAAAAACAACAAATCGACTATTCTCTTGAACTGATTCGATCTGCGGCAGCTTGGCTAGCTTGGCTTTAAATTCCTTAGCTTTCGACGCGGGCACATCCACAATATACAGACCATGCCCTGCGTCAGAATTAAGCTTTGCATCGTACCCCAAGACAGAGATTGCGTTGAAACTCACTTGAGTCTCATCAACATCTACACAATACTGAATACTGCCTTGTACCTTTTGATCCTTAACACCAGAATCCAGAAGTTTAGCAACTCCTAGACTCAAACCAAGCCCCCATAGCACAATGAGTAGGCTCTCAGTTCGATTGAATAGTCGATACTTCATTACTAGCTCCTTAGCTTCGCGCGAATTTCCGCAAGTTCAGCCCTGAATAGATCTTCCTCTTCACATTCATACGATGATGGACATTTGAGTAAAGGATTTAGATATGCAATGATTAGATCATCCTCTGTCAAAATACGATCCAAGGCAATTTGCCGAGCCTTTTCCCTCATGGCATCGTCCCCTAAGTTTGCGAGCATAAAGAAACTTCGATATGCATAATTGATTTCTTCCAAGATTGCGCAAGCAAGAGTGTCGCTAGCATCCTGATTTCTTTGATTTGATCGGAGTTCTTTTTGTATGGCTCGTAATTGTATTAGTCGCATATCCCAATAATTGACTGCCTTGAAGGCATTGATGAATGCCTCTTCGACATAGCTGGGCTGGGTAGACATATGATCGACTCCTATAGTCATTATAGCGCGCCGGGCGAGGAACCACAAGCGGCCCCGTAGGGGAACCTTGTCTCCTGAGAGAAAGGTAAGATGATATGAATACACCCGTAGCAACTAATAGAGCCATCATATTTTCCAATAGACAAAAGGCAGCCACACGTCTGTCAAATGTTGATAATTTGAGCAACAAACTCTCAGTTGGCGAATATGACATCACCTATGATTACCAATTTGGCTTAATCGGCATCAAAAACAGAAAAACACAACAATATATAGAAGATTCAAGCCAAATTCCCAACAAAAATATGATTGCTCAAGCGGTATATGAAGACATAGCAAAAAAGGTCATCCGCAACAATGCCACAGATAAAGTGGCATTTCCTATGGCCTCCATGCTGCTATTCTTCCCCAAAAGCCGACCTTTCACATTAGTATCAAAGGCAGGCGTTCCACTATCTGCACCACAAGGTGTTAGAATTGGATTCGCCAACTACAAATCTGTAGCAATTCCTGCCGACCAACTCAAAGCATACCTATCTACTGGAAATATACTCAAAACAGCCCTACCCACAATCTATAGTATTACTGATCGATGGATTGTAATTCAAACATCCGAGAAAGAAGACAAGAATAAAGTTAAGACTTACACATATGCAGATGACCTAATGACAATTCCAAAAGATAAACTCGAAGCCATTCGAAGTGAACTATCGAAAGTAATTACTAACCTTATGGCTACCAAAACGGATGCATCAACTAAACTCTTGGCATCTGAATTTGCAACCGACAATGTAATATACTTTACCTTACTATCACCGACAGGTACTAATTTAGAGAAATCAAAAGAATTCCAAAACTGGCAACAATCGATTATGCCTGCTGCAACTAGCACAATGGGTGCTTTTACGCAGCCATTAGAGGAGCGAAAGAACTTAGGGATCTCGGGAATCCAAGATACAAGCTACATTAAGGGATTGAAAACACTGGCTGCACCATCAAGCTTGATAACTAATCAAGGCCCCTTCAGTTTAGATACAGGTATTAAGGTCGAACCACTAGACTACTTCAAAGCCCCCATTAATAATCAAAGATATGTTAGGGTCTTTATACCAGGTTTTGTGATCGATAATAAACTACAACAATACAAAGAATCTAAAGTAGATAGCCTCGTGAAATTCGCTAAGATACTTGATTATTATGGTAAGTATGAATATGCCGATAATATCTTAAGAAGGATTGCAGCACTACCCAATACAGCAACGCAGTCTAAGGATCTAATCGATGAAGCACAACAAGCAGATATCGATAAGCGAAAGAATAGCGAGCAATTCTCTGTTGCAGAAAAGCTACAAGCAGAACGAGAACAGATTGATAAACGCATAAAGGATAGTATTACCAATGAAGGTGATAAACAGCCCACACCATATTTAGGAGTAGATCCTCAAGAAGCGCAAACAGAACCATGGGCCAACGATTTAACTCCTGTGCTACCCGTACTACCTGAATATGGGGATGGGATATCTAGTATGAAACCCACCCCTAGCAAATCATATAAGCCTGAGATGCCGGCGGGCACCCTTAATCCCGAGGGTAGCACGCTACTATATCCGATCTTTGGTAAAGACCCGATTAAATTGCCTGCCAATGCTATTTTAATTCCCGAAGGTACAGCGACCAAGAAAATCAACGGCGTTCAAGCTAAACAATACCAAGCAGTGCTATATGGCTGGATACCGGCTGAAACAAAACTCTCTTGATAGATTGAGCGATATGGCATATAATAAGAATCAGCCGTAAGGCAAAACACCCATCAAAGGACACATCGCATGAAACTAATGATTAAAGCTGGCGAACTTTGGAGCGCGAAGTCAGTTCTCGACAAGATCTGTGGTACCGACATGGATATTCGACCTGCCTGGATGCTTTTCAAGCGAACCGTGGAGCCATTCATGGAGGCTTGGCAAGAAATTGATCGCAAAAGACAAGAATTAGTCAAACAATACGGGGAGAATGGTAAGACCGGGATTGAAGTACCCGACGCAAAGCGCAAGGATTTTCATGACGATTTTAATCGATTGCTCAATGAAGAAGTTGCACTAGATTTTGAGCCTATTTCTATTAACACACTACCAGGAGTCAAGGTTAGCGTCAACGACTTAGCTATGTTAGGCAAATTAGTCGCGGAACCTGTAGCCCCAGTATCCAATGTAGCACCTACAAATACCGTAAAAGTCGCCCCGACATAACTCTTCCTACTCATAACAAGCAAGACAAGAACGGCACAGTCGAATGATTGTGTCGTTCTTGTTTTATAGCAGGAACTAAGTAGATAGATCAATAACAAATACAAGTAGAACAGGAAAAAGAGGAGCACCCATGGATCTATACAGCTACATTCAGCAAGAGATAATCGTCGAAGGCGTAAGTCAAGCAATTGGGACGACCGCCGCCGATGAAATCTACTTCTCTATACCTTATTTTGCTGATAAAGCAGAAATTACCTATATTACAGTTATAGCGAATGAGAATGCTGTAACAGGTACTCTTGATCTTCGCATTTTGAGTGATGGAGCTGGTTATAGAGAAGCCACAAGCGATCTTGGCAAAGAGCGTCTCACACTATATGAAGCCAATAATGTAGCTAGCTCGGGTCTTGGTGTTTCACCTACTTGGCGGCTTGATCTTAACCTCGGTGCGGCTCCTGTTCAATACTATGATGCGACAAACGCCAAGTGCCTACACTTCTATATAGCAAATGTTACACTCAACAAAGCAACAGGTTTTACCGTAAGAGTCACAGCTAGAGTTAAGGCAACTGACGGTGGATCCGTCTTATCTTCTCCACAGAAATGGGGTATTCAAAGAAAAGCCATATGGGCCTATGATGGCAATAACTTCACAGAATACACTAAGAAAATGTGCAATGCTTATCGCGCATATGCTACTCAATTATTAGCAGATACATCTGCCAATGACAACTATATCTATCTTGGGGCGGCAGTACCATTCGCTCGACTATATGCAAGTTTAGATCATGCTATGATCGTAGCACAAGGTTCAGTACAAGAAGCCGTATACTCTGATAACGCTGTACTTTCCGATATTACTGCTGATTTAACTGGTACAGGTCAAGCATTTGCTGCCTTTGTTGCAGCACAAGATAAGATCTATGTCGGCTTATCACAAAAGACCAATGGCTTGAATATCGTAATTAACTCCGCGAATGCTCTTGCCTCTGTAATGACAACTAAGTACTGGAATGGACTCGCCTTCGCGGCGCTAGCTAGTACTGACAATACTGCTAATGGTGGCGCATCTCTAGCAGTAGATGGTGTTGTAACTTGGGCTGCACCAGCAGCTTGGACTGCCGATACAGCCGTGAACGCCTTTGCGGGCGCGGGAGTGACCAATCTATATTGGATAGAACTCACATTTAGCGGCAACCTAACTGCGGCAACTGAATTCATTGCTACCGGAGCACAAACCACGACTTCTAACCTCGTTGTAGAATACCTAAGGGTGGATAATACTTGGCAGACAGTTGGTGCAGTTACTGATAATACCAATAGATGCACCACAGTTTATGGCGGCACGACACAAATCGATAGAAACCTAGCAGTTACAGGTTCTATCTATTGGACACAACCTGGAAACTGGAAAAAGACGGATCTCACTGCCGTCAATAGCGATTCATTGGATGCTATAGAAAGATATTGGGTAAGAATCGGAGTTAACAATACTGTGAGCCAATGGCCTACATTCTGGGGTCTTTATATGCAACAAGATCTACCTGTCACTCCTGGTCTACTAGGCGCGGCAACACCAGATGCATGGGATATCGGTATAGACAGTGTTGGTGACGCCTTGATAGGTTAAGGTGTTGACATGGCACTAAGCTCTAGGGCGGGATTGAATCTCATTTGTCAAAGTAAAGATATAGTAGATCAGTTGGGTTTTAACCAGAATATCTATCAACGGATTGCGCTCGCTCGATGTCTATATCACCTTTTCGATCAACAACAAGGAATTGTCGATGGCGGTGCCGCAACACTATCCGATCTCGGAGCCGGCAATATGTATCCTGCGGTATGCTTAATATTGTTGGATGACGATGATGAAGTATGGTTCTTTGATGTGACCGATGCCCAAATCATTAACTTTGATAATGTTGCCACTGCTAACGCTGATCTTTATGCCGTTATAGAGATCGATCCCACTCACGTCCCTAATGCCGCCAAAGGAAATATAAGCTCCGTCAAATTCTTCGCCTATGATACCATTGATGTCGCACCAACTGATGCGATGAAAATTGGAACAGGAACTGTTGCCGCTGGGTTATTTACTAGCTTTTCAACACCCCCTCACCTCTTCGTCCAAATACCTGTCGCTTTCTCAGCGGGATTTCAAGATTTTACTCTACCCCATGATAATGGGAATGGCACCTTAACTCTTGTTGATCATAATGTTTACCTATATGATAACACTACTTTCATTGGCAAGCCCAAAAGATATGTATTGACAGGCGGAACTACTGGAATAGAGTTTGATGCTATTCCCAATGCCCAAACATCATATATAGTGGCTAATTATAATTCGGGCTCTCCAATATTTGATGTAATTACCAATGTAGAATTAATCACAGAAAGCAATATTCTACCATATGTAACAGTATATCGCAATGGTAATTATCTATTTATGCTGGGATGGGATCAAATGGGTTTGGGCTTATCTAATAAGCTACACCAACGTTTTGTTAAAACTGCTAGATTTGCAAGGGAGTCGGGTCTAGTCTTAACCGAAAGCGCAGGCAATGTTGTGAAAATATCAGCCGGCGTCGCCTGGAATGGGGCTCATCGATATCAAATAGAAGAATTTGATTCGTCAACTGACTTATTATGTTTTTTCTATCATGTTGGTGGTATCTGAACAGTAAATATGACTACTACCAAATATAATAATCTCTCCTACGATAATGGAACCAATCTTGTCGAATTAGATAACCGGAAATATGTAGTAAACTGGATCTATAGAGCAAATGAGAATATCGGCAGCGTCCCTCACGCGATGTACATCCTTGGTAATGCTCAATATACAAAGCCTGAGGATGCGCTTACTGAAAATGCTCCAGTAATGGCAACTCTTCCCCAGCTTATACAAACTCATGGTGTTCTTGTGGGTAGAATTATAGTAAGAAAAAGCGAAACAACAGGTTTAGTGGAGAGTGCGTGGTCACAAGTATACGCACCAGGAACAATTATTGCAACAAAAACCTCATTTGCAGCAAGCAGCATACAGAATATTGAGGCAGCAACGGGTATCACTGACGCTATGATCGAAGCATCCACAATCATTAGAGTACAAGGAAATGCAGGCGATGTAGTTGTCACTGCGACACCATCCATCCCTATTGGCGCTGATGGTCAAATGGTTATTATAGAAGGCAGCAATAGTGCAGCAACTGTCACGCTAAGGAGCGAAGCTAATCTAGTAGGAACAAGGCTCAATTTGGCCCATGGTGTTGATTATGAACTAGAGGCAGGTGATACTATTACTCTAATCTATAATAGTACCACCAATATGTGGAACGAAATAAGTCGAAGCAAATACTAAGAGGTAGAATTCTAAGAAAGCGTTAATGAACGAATAAGGGAAATACAGCAATGCCACTAAGTTCAAGAATTGGCCTGAATCTTGTAGCTCAAACCAATGATCTGGTTGATCAGCTTGGTTTCAACCAAGACATATATCAAAGAATGGCTATTGCTCGGGCTCTCTATAGAATCTTCGGAAATAAAGAAGGCATACTCGATGGTGGCGCTATCAATCTAGTTGATCTAACGACTGGTAACTACTATCCTGCCACCTGTTTGCTCATTAAGGATGATAGTGATCAAATCTGGGTCTTCGATACTGATGTAGATACATTGATCAATTTTGACAATGTAGCCACGGCAGATGCGCACCTATATGCCCAAATACAACTTAGCCCAACAAGTGCTCCGGCGGCGGCTAAAGGAGATATTGATGGCATCAACTTCATAGCCTATGATACCATTGATGCTGCACCAATCAACTCATTAAAACTAGGCACAGGAACTGTCGCAGGTGGCGTCTTTACAGCTTTCGCTGCCGCTGCTGACTTATTCAGACAACTCCTATATACAGGTGTTAGCCTTAATATTCAGGATGCGGGTGGCGATCATGATTTGACATTCTCCATCCCAGCAGATTGGGTAGCTAACAGAGATTATCATTTCAATGATGCGGGTGCAGATGTTGATGTTCTAATCGGTGAGCTTACAACAACTCGCATCCCATTCGTATCTTCGCCCGGAATACTAACCGACGATTCTGATTTTGTATATGATGCTGCCGCAAACGAACTCAAATTAGGTAGTGCCACAAAAATACTATTTGGAGCCGATGCCAATCTATATCGACAGGCCGCCGATGTATTAGCAAGTGATGATAGTCTTGAGCTTGGTGGAGCACTTACAACGACTAGTGTAACTCTTCCTGACTTAATTGCTGACCATACTTTATCTATCTCGGTTTCAGCCGATTTAACAGGAAACAGAAATTACACATTTATTGACGCCGGTGGTGATGCCAATATTATTGTTGGGGCTTTAGGCAATAAAAGAGTCGCGTTTGCAACCAACGCAGCTACACTGACGAATAGCGCCAACTTCCTATTTGATACAATTTCTGATGAATTACAATTAGGTGCCGCAACGAAAATCAATATTGGCACCGATAGCAATCTATATAGATCAGCCGCACACACTTTGAAGACTGACGATAATTTAATCGTAGCACTTAACCTATCAGTCTTAGGCTCTCTAAAACTTCAAGAGGCTGGTGGGGCTGACCTACTAACGATTAACTCTGCTGCTTTGGGAGCAGCGCGCACCTATACTATCCAAGATGCAGGCGCAGCAGCTAACATCCTTGTCGCCCAAACACTAACCGCAACTAGGATCCCATATGTATCCTCTGATGGTGTTTTGACTAACTCTGCGAATCTAGTTTTCGATAGTGTTGGTAATGAGCTAGAATTAGGTACCGCAACTAAAATTCTATGGGATATTGATACTAATCTATATCGCTCAGGTGCCGACATCCTGAAAACTGATGACGCCTTTGTAGCTAATACGATAACAACACTAACCAACATTAATATTCAAGAAACGGGCGGACTCGAACTCATTACCATTGATGCTGCGGCATCTGGTGCAGCCCGAACTTATACCATCCAAGACGCTGGGGCTTCTGGTAACCTATTAGTAGCGCAAACATTAACAGCAACCCGCATTCCATATGTATCTTCCGATGGCGTATTAACCAACTCTGCGAACCTAGCCTATGATAGTGCTGGTAATGAACTAGAGCTTGGATCTGCCACAAAAATCCTATTTGGCACAGATGCCAATAATGCCAACCTGTATCGCTCTGCTAATGACACACTAAAAACTGATGACAAGTTCCTTGTAGCATCCGATCTAACAACGCTTGGCTCATTAAAGATACAAATTGGACTTGTTGGTGGTGGCACTGATCTACTAACTATATCAACTGCTCCGATGGTAGCCGCAAGAACGTATACACTACAGGATGCTGGCGCAGCAGCTAACATCCTTGTCGCGCAAACATTGACTACTACCCGAGTTCCTCTTGTTAGCGTCGATGGCGTCCTAACTGATTCGGCTAATCTTATCTTTGATGCTAATGAGCTAAAACTAGGAGCAGCGACCAAGATTAACATAGGGACCGATGCTAATCTATATAGGGATTCCGCCCATGTACTTAAAACCGATGATAGCCTAATTGTTGCAGTAGACCTAACGGCGCTTGGTACACTGAAGATACAAGAATTAGGCGGTGGTGCCGACTTAATCAGTATTGTTGCAGCCGCAAGCGCTGCGCCAAGGACCTACACTATTCAAGATGCTGGTGCTTCCGGTAATCTATTGGTGGCTCAAACTCTAACGGCGACCTACATTCCATATGTATCCTCTGATGGCGTACTAACCAACTCTGCGAATCTAGTTTTCGATAGTGTCGGTAATGAGCTAGAGCTTGGATCTGCGACCAAGATACTCTTCGGTACAGATGCCAATAGCGTCAATCTATATCGATCAGCCAATGATACATTAAAGACAGATGACGACCTAATTGTCGGCGCTAATGCAACAGTTCTAGGTAGCTTAAAACTTCAAGAAGCTGGTGGACTTGAGTTACTGACAATTAACTCTGCCGCATTAGGTGCAGCACGCACCTATACACTTCAAGATGCTGGAGCCGCTGCAAATATTCTAGTTGCACAAACACTAACTGCTACCAGAATTCCATACGTATCCGCCGATGGGGTGCTAACTAATTCAGCCAATCTAGTATACGATAGCGTCGGGAATGAACTAGAACTAGGTGCTGCCACCAAGCTATTATTTGATGTTGACACTAATCTATATCGCTCAGCCGCTAACACACTAAAAACTGATGGGACATTAATAGCTGCAACCGCACTTACGACACTTGGCTCCCTTAACATACAAGAAGCCGGGGGTGGTGTCGAGCTTCTAACAATCAATTCTGCCGCATTAGGTGCAGCGCGCACCTACACACTACAAGATGCAGGCGCAGCGGGCAATATCCTTGTCGCACAAACGCTAACAGCAACCAGAGTACCAATCGTTAGTGCAGATGGTATACTCACCGATTCAACCAACTTTGTATTCAGTACTGCTAACAACGAATTAGATCTAGGCTCAGCCACAAAAATACTATTCGGTACTGATGGTAACAGCGTTAATCTATATCGGTCAGCCAATGATACATTAAAGACCGATGATAGTTTAATTGTTGCAACCAATGCCACTGTCTTAGGTAGTCTAAAACTCCAGGAAAGCGGTGGTGGATCTGACCTACTAACTTTCTCTGTTGCCGCACTAGCTGCTGCACGAACCTATACATTACAAGATGCTGGCGCAGCAGCTAACATCCTTGTCGCGCAGACATTGACGGCTACCCGAGTTCCCCTTGTTAGCGCTGATGGAGTATTAACCGACTCTGCCAACTTCATCTTCAGCACCGCTAATAATGAACTAAATCTTGGAAGTGCAACAAAACTAGTTATAGGTGCGGACACTAACCTATATAGGAATGATACCAATATACTTAAAACTGATGATAGTCTAATTGTAGCAGGCGATCTTACTGTTATAGGTAGCTTAAGCGCCACATTCTCACTTAACAAAACGGTATTCACCCCAACTACTATTCAAAATATAGCAGCCGCTACAGGTATTACTGCCGGCATGATCGCAAGTAACACCCTCATTAGGATTCAAGGCGATGCAGCCCCCATTAGTATTACAGCGACCCCCAATATTGCGGCGGGTAGCGATGGTCAAATGATTATACTAGAAGGTAGCAATAATGTCAATACGGTAACAATTAGAGATTCTGCCAATTTAGCCAATAGCGGCATAGAATTATCAGATGGAATTGACTTTGTAATGGGCGTAGGGGACACTTTAACGCTAATTTACAATGCCACTACATCTAAGTGGAATGAAGTCAACAGAAGCAATAATTAGGAGTAGATTATGTCAAGTAGAGGACAAGGACTTAATGATAGGTTCGCCGATTCCCATGATGATAGTTTTGGTGTTGATAGAAGTTCCCTAAGTGGAACATCGCAATACTCAACAGAAGAATTCAATTCTACGGGTTTCATATTAAACTGGTTACGACATGATCAAGACGATTATTTTCAGTTAATCACCCAATTCTCTCATAGAAGAAAATTGGGAACTGTAGCTAATCTTCATATACACTATATGCCTGGTGTTAATACGGGTGGCGATGTTTATTTTTACTATCAATATGCTTGGGTATCAATAGGACAAGCCATACCTGAAATTGGATCATGGGCTAGCGGTAATGCCACAATAGTTGTACCAGCAGGTGCCATATGGACACACCAAGTTGATAATATTGCAGCTAACATGGCAGCACCGTCCCCTGATAGTCATAGTTCAATATTGCTCTTGAAACTTACAAGATTGGGTAGTAACCCACTAGATACATTTAGCGCAAACAGAACTGATCCAGGAGCAACTAATGCCGCTAACTTTGGTATACTTGGAGTTGATTGTCACTTCACGACTGACAGAATAGGTAGTAATGGGGAGTATAGCGACTAAAGGAATAGAGTACTAGATTAAGGAATATGGTTATCATAAGGAGCACGACATGTCTTTCAGTACCAGAACAGGATTGAATCTATTATCAACCACAAATGATATTACGACACAACAAGATATTAACCAAAGCATCTATCAGAGAATAGCAATTGCTAAAGCTTTAAGTGAGATGTACGGTGGAGCAGAAGGCTTCATTTCCGGGGGCGCTAGGGTTATCGGAGATATCACCACAGGGACAACCTATCCTGCATACTGTCTCTTAATGGAAGATGATAATGGTGAAGCATGGTTTTTTAACAATGCATCAACTACTACTATTGATTTTAGTAATTGTGCCGGTGCCGCAGGTACATTATACGCCATCATTGACCTATCACCAAGTTACACTCCCATAGCAGCTAAAGGCAATGTAACCGATGTTACATTTGCTGTATATGATGATGCTGACCCGGCACCGGCCCACTCATTAGTACTTGGTACAGGAAATGTAGCCCTGGGTGCCTTGACTACTTTCACACCAACAGCAGGTACATTCTTATCAATAAATGGTGAGCAACTAGTATTACCTGATACTGTTGATAATAACACAGCCACCATTAAAGTGGGAGCCAATCTAGCAGCCAACAGAATCTATTCATTCCAAGATGCTGGAGCCAGTACAGACATCATATTGGGTACCCTCGTCGCCACAAGAATTCCATTCGCGTCTGCTGTTGGTGTAGTTACTGATAGTGCCAACCTAGCCTACGACAGTGTAGGAAACGAATTAGAATTAGGATCTGCCACTAAGATCCTATTCGGCACCGACGCCAACACTGCTAATCTTTATCGTTCAGCTAATGATACTTTGAAGACTGATGACAAACTAATTGTTGATAGTGATTTCACAGTAAATGGTAACACTACATTAGGTAATGCTAACACCGACACAATTACTTGTACGGGTCGATTAAGTGTACGCACAGTAGATGATGCCGGCCCCATGACCGCGACTGCGGGAACATTAGCTGAAGTCGTCTATAACTCAGCAAATAGCAAATTCTATGGCTGTATCACTGCGGGCAACCCTGCAACTTGGTCAGCACTGAACTAGGTATAATAGCTAATGGAAAGGAGGCTAGCTATGACCGAACCTCAATATGCCATTAGCAAAACCCTACTTGAGAGTACAATCAAATATGTACTTAAGAGCAAGAGCGAATTCTCGGTAGAAAATGTGCTAGATCTATTAGGAAGACTACAAACGCTTCCGACACTTGAAGACCAAATCAAGGCGGATCTAGAAGACGCTAAACCCCAATAAAGCAGTGCGGCCCGCTTCTCAGCGGGCCGCGTGCCTTATTCTCTCCCCTGGTAGGCAATGGGTAGGGATGGTTTTGATTACGCATATCTCACCACCATGTCTTACTAACTAGCTAGGTTCTACCACGCTAATCTAAGCATCTCAACCACGCGGGGGACCTCCAATTATCTGTGATACTACTGCGGAGAAGTGCGTACTTCCCGGCACCCGCTTTTGAAGGTAGTTTGTCACTACTGCCCTACCCACCATCTATTATACTACTCACTTACGGTACCATAGATGCGGAGTTTGCATCGATCTACGATATCCGTATCTATCAAGCTTTAGTCGATCCTCATAGGCAACATCGACACCTTCAGGTTGCATCCACGAGAAGTTATGCTCTGCATCGATATTTGACTCAGGACCATATGAGCAGAAAATCTCATATACATCCAGTAGGCCATTCACTAGCATCTGAAGGCGCAAAGGATACTCATAGTCATCATCATGTTCAAACTCCTGACCAGGAGCCGTAATTTCAATAACCATGGTCTTTTGAAAACTCGAAAGTTCCTCAAAAACACGGACAGAGGGGACGGACACCCTCTTATCCGCAATGAGACGCATCTCTGTTCTCTTGGACAAACCCACCAAATTATACGCGCCCTCAATTATAGAGACAAAAGTAGCGGTATCATCTGTAAATTGAGACGGATCTACTGGAATAAAACCCTCAGTAAATGGGATGATTACAATTGGCTCGTTCATCATGGGTTCCTTAAATGCAAGAATGACTCCAATTCAGGAGTCACCATAAAAACCAGTGCCCGCCTCCATGGTGGAAGCGGGCCTGTGTCTCCTTCTACATATGTAGGCGAGATAGGAAAATAGGGGATAGTATCCAGTGTCCTAATACTCCTGAATACCAATGGAGATGGCGAGAATCGAACTCGCGTCCAAAGAGACGTTATACCCAACTCTACACGCTTGTCTCATTGTTCCCCTGAATGCTGAATTAGGCTCGGAAGCACAATGAGCAAGGCCATTTGCCTAATTCAGAACCAGTTATTTCGAGCCACCTAAAGGTCATTCAGTGGATCTCTACACCGACTTTTGGAATAACATTGCTAGGCTATTGTTCGGTACAGTCCTAGACCAACGGTCTCGCCGATTTAGGCAGCGAGAGCGAAAGCGACCGGAGCGGAAACCTTAGCCACCTTAGCGGCCTTAGCTGCGCGGAAGTCACTAATACTAACTACGTTAGCTTCGTCATTTCATTGTTTGATAAGATTGTTAACGGGGCCAACTCATCATCCCCGGCGTGCATTGAAATACTCCGACACTCCCTGTCGAGACCATTTCATCCCCTAGTTTTCAAGGTCGTGGAACGCGGCAGGCTTGCCGCCCCGTCCACATTTCTCATTGTACAGCGCGCATCCCTGCTTGTCAAGCCCTATTTTGGGAGCTTTTCAAGCCTTCCAAATAGTCACCAGCCTCTGGTGACTATTTGGTGGAACAGGAAGGATCCGAATCTTCCGCAGCAATAGGTGGCTGACCGTGCTTGGGTCCACCTTGTTCCAATACCGTAATCATAGCAGCAGCATAAGGGCTGATGAATAAAGCAATATCCATCGAAAAGATCCAGCCCTTCTTTCTATCCTTGGGATCATCCAACTGATTTCTACTAATATCCGACAAGATAGCCATCCGACCCAAATAATTCAGATCGGGCAAAACCAATATTGTATTTTTGGGGCACATAGTATTCTTTAGAAGTATGAGTTTTGAATCGTGAGTTTCATTGTATTCACTAACAATATCATGTAGTATCCTTGCTTGATATGGATGACATAAAACAGTTTTTGCTTGAAATTCATGAGATTCCACCATAGATATCCCTAGATACAAAGCATCACGAGTATGTTTAGCGATATCATCGGGGATAGCACGAATCGTTATTTTATGGTATTCATCTAAACCAAGCATTAATGTCTTATATACCTGTAAATCAACCTGTCTTCTTATTGAATCAACTGTTCTTTCATAAATCTCATCCTCAAGATCATCTTCCCTTGTCATACAATGTACAGATATTGTAATTGGATCTACAGGAATATGTTCCTTCTCAATATGCATATCAGGAACCGAACCCCTAGATTGTATTACATATGATTTTACAGATATCTGCCTATCAAAAAACAACTTACCATTAATCATTTTCTCCTTAATCTCAGCTTTTGAAAGCCTCTTTGTGGCTAAAATCTTTTCAGCTATCGGTGAATAAGGGGTTGCTACTCTACAATTAAAAAAGTCAATCTGTTCATCTACGGTAACATTCTGACTCAATATATCTCTTATCAAATCTGTATATTCAATACCTCTATCGGAAGCCATCTGCCTCAAAGTATCTAAAAGATCCTTGGCTATTCTGAAATTAATCTGTGTCGTTTCCATCGCTCACCTCCTAGTACTAGTACTATTATACTACCACTAGTAACGATCTTCCTCCATGCACCAAGGATATTGTCCAAACGACGCCGAATATTCATATAAGGAAACAAGGAGAGGTTCAATGCAAGATATACTACAACAATCGGCTCAAAGAAGTCTATATAATATAGACAAACTACGTAGCCTACATACTCTTGCGGCAAGATGCTCCAATATAGATGGCGATTCTATTGAGGTTGGAGTATATAGCGGTGGAACTGCACGAGTCATATGTAAGACTCTCCCCAACAAAGTTGTTCATCTCTTTGATAGATTCGCAAAAGGACTACCGCCTGTTTCTGAATTTGAGGAAGGTTCACGTTTCCAAGAAGGAATTCTAGCGTGCGGGATAGATATTGTTAAGAATTTCCTAAGGGATTGCCCTAACGCAAGATACTATGAGGGCTGGTTCCCAGACACTACAATAGATATGCCCGATGATGTTAGATTCTCTTTTGCTCACTTTGATGGAGATCACTATCAAACACTAGTCAATTTCTTAGACTATGTATATCCGCGAATGAATAAAGGAGGTATCATACTATTTGATGATTATAAGTACTATGAATTACCCGGTGTTGAAAAAGGGCTAACTGACTTCCTAATGGATAAACCCGAAACTATCACAGAGCTACATACATATCTAGCTTATTTCGCTAAGGTGTAACTATGCCAACAGTCGGTGTATGTCTAGTAATCTACAATGCCAACTATGCTGTACAACTATGCATTGAGAGTTTGCGAAAATATCATCCTGATATCCCATTGTACATAGGTGTCAATCTTAGTCAAGATGGAGCCAAAGAATTTGCACAACCATATGCTAAGTATTTTCACGAAGCAAAAGGATTAACACATGGACGAATGTTGGATCATCTTTGCAAACAAGTGGAAGAAGACTACATCCTAATTATTGATTCAGATGTGGAGTTCACTACTAGCTGTATAGATAAGATGGTAAAAGAACTTGAAGACAATGACGCCTTTTGTATATGTCGGCCCGATTGGGAAGTTAAAGAAACCATCCAGACATGGGAAGGTGAAACCTTTATAGCGAAAAAGAGAATTGATCCCTCATGTGCCCTTTTTAACAAAAACCAACTACTAAAAATACTTGAGGTATTTTCTTTTACCCTCTATTCGAGTTTATATGACAAATACAACCATCTGTATGATACAGCCGCGATGGTAGCCAATGTCGCAAGATTAATGGGGCTCAAGATAATGCAAGAGGATTGGATTAATCATGTATGCCCGCACTATGGGAGTATATCCTTCATCCCTCAAGATGGTACTATTAATCTTGACGATCCTGCTACACAAGAACGGCTAAGAGCATACGAAACCATCAAAAAAAGACTAAACCGTCTAAAACACCCAGATAATTTAGACGGAATGATAATCTTAGAAAGAAGACACTAGGAGGTATTATGTCTACAGTTGGCGCGTGTATGGTTATTTGTAATGCCAATTATGCAGTACAGCTATGCATAGAGAGTGCTCGTAAATACCACCCTAATCTTCCACTCTATATAGGCGTCACACTCAGTCAAGATGGGGCACGAGAATATGCACAACCCCTTGCCGATTACTTCTATGAAGAATACACCACTCATGGTAGGATGTTAGATCACTTGTGCAAGCAAGTCAAAGAAGACTATATCTTAATTATGGACTCAGATGTAGAATTCACCACGAATTGCATAGATAAGATGGTAAAAGAACTTGAAGATAATGACGCCTTTTGTGTTTGTAGAACCCCTAGATCACCTGTGGCAGTCGTTAATTGGGATGGCGTCGTAACGACAGGGATGGCAAGAATCGATCCATCTTGCGCACTTTTCCGTAAAGATCAACTAATGAGAATCCTCAATGTCTTCTCATTCACCAACTACATTACAAAGTTTGGTCCATGTTACTTTTATGACACAGCAGCCATGGTTAGTGAGGCGGCTCGTTTATTGGGGTTCAAAGTCATTGAGCGAGATTGGATATGGGACGACTGTATTCACTTTGGCGGCATATCGTTTATTCCACAAGATGGAACAATAGACAAAACCGATCCGGCTACAGCAATCAGGCTTAAGCAATATGATGTCATCCAAAAACACCTCAAACAGTTAAGGGCAAGTAAATAAGATACGGGCGATAACCCTAGAGTTATCGCCCGTATCATTCCGGTGGCATCTAACCACCATGGAGGAACCAACCCAGATCATCTCGGATCTGTTTCGGTTTTCAGAGGGCACCACCCCTCTGAAACTGGGGGGAGCGACCGGCAGCCGGTGCTCCTATCTCATATTGTAGCACGCGGCGCGGTGGGGGTCAAGGTGGGATCGGCAGCGCCCTTAGTCGTCCGAATCGTCATGCAAAAAAGGCCGAATCATGTCAACTCCGGTTGCTGAGTTATCATCTAATTCCTGTGAATCTATTTCGTCATCTGAATCTTCCCAATCATCATCTGTATCATCATAATCTTCATTAGCATCCCGATATATCGCTACCGGATTATAACCACAAATGGCCCCGCGATAAGTTACATACTGTTCCATAGTGCCAACGATTAAAGGATCGGTAGTAAGAAGCGTAATCTCGTTCTCCTCTATAACACCAAAGATCTCAGAGTGCTTCCCTAAGACTTCGCCGAAATACACTTCCTTACCAATAACCTCATCAACTTCCTCTTGAGTAGCTACAAACAGCCCATCCAGATCTCCCATGCGACCACAATCACATGAGAATCTATACAGTCCCTTACCCGTCATTTGAGTCTCCATTCCGATTTATTGTTCCATAAGATGCGAAGATGAACCATGACTCGTGTATGTCTTAACAATCAGACCATTGCCTGATGGCTCCAAAGCCATATCCAAGACTTTGAAGCCATGATACCACACTTCTTCCGATTTATTGTTAGATGGATTATATGCTCTTTTACACATAGCACTCCAATTCTCATATGAACGACAACTTTCATAATCAGGATAAACCGATACTTCATCGTTAATCTTGATCATCATCTGAAGTTTCGAACATATGTAGCTCACCATCTCGTAATGTAGTTCTTCACCTCTAGGGCTGCCGCCTACTGACTCTCGCCCACCGAAGCCCACCCCTAGAATTGGGAAGACTCGTTTTAACCCACCATCGCCAAAAAGCTTTGTTGCCACAGCTTCATCTATACAACCAATTGTAAATGCCTTCCGCGCCGGGGAATGAAAGACAACAACAGGAGACACTTCATACAATACATCCATAGGATATTCATCCAATGATGTATGTGCAATCCGAATATCATCAGCCCACAAAGAATACAACCTACGAACTTTATGACGCCGGGCACGATCTACTGCAATGAACCTCTGTATCTCTGGATGATCATCTTCCCAAGCTATCATCTCGCAAATCTTATCACACAATGTGGCTAAAGCTCCGGGACCATCAATATACCGCTGAGCATCACAACAAACCTCATTCATCAACTGAGTGCGAGCTTGCAGTGCTGAATAGATCTTCTCCTTGGGAACCTTGTGTGGTCCCATGGTATCATTAAACTTAACAGCCTCGATAAGATCTAAGGGAATCTTAATACCCTCAAGACCTAATACTGTCATAACTGAGTCATTATCTAAATGACTCAATACGTACTTGCCATTGCCCTTACCGAACATCTCGGCCTGCGCCCTAAATGCAGGGCACTCTAAATCAGAGAAATCATTATGATGATCTAAAGTTAATAGTTCATCTTCTCTACTATGACAACTTATCTCACCGTAAGTTGCTTCAATCGGGATATATCCATCTGCCACCAACTGCAAAGCTTCTTGAGCATTAGTGGTTAACTTGATTATCGCATTATCATTCATTCGCTATTATCACCCTTTTATGGAGAGCTTCTCCAGTATTTTGTCGGCTACCAAGTACCCATGAACTGCCGCACCAGCTAGACTTCTCGTCCATCCGCTACAGTCCCCCACTGGGTAAATCTTGGATTCACCTTTGAAATGTAAGTTAACAGGATCTATATCTGCCTCACTACTATAGAACTTCACCTCAGGGCAATACATTAACCCCGAAGACACACCTGGGAAGACTTTTTCGGCAGCATCGATGAATTCAACGATACCGACCATTTGACGATATGGAATAATACAACTCACATCGCCCGGTATGGCCTCCAAACACGATGGCCTGACGCCAGCCTCCTGGATACGATTGTCGTAACTTCTGCGTCCTTTTAGAAAGTCTCGATATGCCTGCACGATTACACCGCTATCAGATCCCGCTAAGGTGTTAGCGATCTTACAAATACTGCGGCAATAACTATCAGGATCATCATAGGGCGCAGTAAAACGAGTAGTTACTAAAATAGCAAAGTTACTATTGCCTGTGGGTGGCATCCCCGAATCGGCTGAATAAGAGTGCCCATTCACACAAACAACATCATTGTGAACGTATTTCTCTATAGCCACTCTACCATTATCCAAACAGGAGCAGAACAGCCTAACCTTCTCACCCCTACTAGAGATCATTGATAGCTTAGGTTCATACGTCCATTGGAAGCACTCTTCAAACACCTCGGATGGACACTCATACCTAACACCTATATCTGTGGCTCCTGGAAAATGCGGCATTGCTGTCTTGTTATAAAACTCCTTCATCCAAGTAGAGCCTGAACGACCAACAGCAATAATAAGTTCATCAAAATTGAAATAACTATGTGAGCCCGATTCTAATGTAGCAACAACCTCAACACCACCCTCCCTATGAATGAGAGGATCCACCCTGACATTTTGGTGAATAGTCACTTTATCCTTAAGAACATCATAGAGATTAGATACGATTGTCCTACCAACGTCTGTACCCCAATGGCGAGTTGCCCCCGCTATCAATTGAAAACCAGCTTCTCTACATTGCCGCAAGAAACTACGAGGGAAGAGCGACTCTTTTATGTAGTCAGCATCATCAGGTGCGCCATAGTTAATGAAGAACCTATCTACTTCATTGATTTTGTCGGAAAGCTCATGTTCTGACATAATGGTGGTTAGACGAGAACCAATTTTAGGCTCAAGGTTGAACTTACCATCACTGAAAGCCCCCGCACCCCCAAAACCCTCAGTGATACTAGTCCGAGTTTCTAATGACTCTCCAACATCGAGGATTGTAACATCTGCAAAAGCACATAATCGCTCTGCAATAATCAATGCTGCTGGTCCAGCGCCAATGATACCAACTGAATGTCCCATAAAGAACCTCCTCATTTGGATTATAGCGCCGGACGTGACAAGCGACAAGCTAGGGAACCCACCCATATAACAAGAACCATAATAAATGAGGTAGAGGCGATATGGAACTATCAACGGCAATTAAGCTAATACGAATGGCTCAAGCACAATATGGGGTCAATGGTCCCGACTCATACACTTTGAAAGATGGGACTGTTGTGCCCGCCGATAAAAGTTTCAATAGTGTAAAAGGACAGACATATAGCCCTCGGGATTTATGGAGGCAGCGCTACCAATGGACTGCCAACCAAGGTGGACAAGTTGATGAGAATGCGCTATTGCAACAAGTCTCCAATGATATCTATAATCAACAAATAGCTGAGACCAAACTCACGGCATTCAATCCTCAACAGAAATACCAATATGGTGATCCTAATACTAAAACCGTTTATGATCCTAATGCTTACAAGGGCGTCACTGATAAACTAAAAGGCCCCACAAGCGTAGGAGAAGTTGGGCCATTGGGAAGTAAAGGTGTTTTTCAAGTAGACGTGTCACAAGATATATGGAAAGATCCAATTAATACATCCAATAACTATTTAGCTGGTTTTCAACAAGAATGCAGAAATATCTACAGTGAATATCTACAGATCTCCCAACATCACTTAGCTAATCAAGCCCCCGCCCAATATATACAGCTAATTGATCAGTTTGTAGAGAAAGTTCGCAATCTACGCCATCAAGGTGAAATAATGATGGCGTCAATTGATATGGTCAGACAACGTATTACTGATCTATCTGATAATCAAGATGCCAACAACAACTATGTACAAGTATGGGGGCATTTAGCTAAAGTTGCCAATGAAATAGAAAAACTCAAAGCCTCTCTCGAAGAAAATCAATTAGAACATCTAATGTTTATTCGAGAAGACGCGCAAAAGAAAGTCGCTCCTAACTCCTCAGACCCCAACATTCAAACTGTACTCGACGAGGACAAGGAATATCAAAGAATCCGCTTTTTGAGTGAAATCAATAAAGGCATACAAAAGGAAAGGGCGCAAATTGACAAACAACTCAAAGCTGAATATGTAGCAAACCACAAGGATGCTAATTGGCTAAAACGCTTCCGTATGGGTGATGAATTCGAATATGCGCAATATCAAAAGCAACATGGCAAGATTGCGCAGCGCGTCAAAGAATTAGATGACTGGTATCAATGGATCTACTATATGCAGGCATTAGTGCGTGCGAGACAAGATATAGCCAATCAAAACAAAGAGAGAAGCAAGGCTGGACAACCATTATTACCATTACCCAGTAATTTAGAGCAGATACCGGATGTTTACAACAAAGAAGCAGCACCTGCTAATATCACGATAGCTGATTTGGAAGCTAAGCAAGCGCAATTAGGTAAACAATATCTACCTTCGTACTTTGCTTAGCTTCATTAGACATCTTAATTCTTAGGCGTCAGTAAGACTTTATTGTCATCAACAGCAATACTATATGCATTGCCTACCAATGTACGCAAAGGTAGGTAAGATTCATCGTAGAAGAATTTGGGTGCGGTCTCTATTTCATGTCCGCCCCATATTACTCTAGCATCATCTTGATTCCAATCGACATCAATATTCAGCAGTGTTCCTAGCGTCCTAACTCTAACATATGAAACGCCATCAATAACAGGCATCATGGCTGCATAATTAGTCCACATCTTGAAGAAGAGTTTGTTGTATACTTGTTCTTCTTGAATGCGACCCGTCACCTGATATGCACCATATTGTTCTAAACTTCTAAAGCCCAAGGCTCCGCGTACCCGACCAATACGAGTAGAACTATTCTCGGCGACTTTATTGTCACCAACATAGATGCCGATATGCCCGAAACCACCGCTACCCGACATCTTTATGAAGATATCACCTACTTGTGGCTCGCCTATTGCAGTCATTCCTGCTTCTAGGAAATTCTTACCTGTAACAATTGCAGATGTCCCAAAAAGATCTGCGTACTTTGCGCCATAAACTGACTCAGTTACTTGCCTAACAAATCTTGAGCAATAACCCTTGGTTAACTCAAAATCCCCAGCGTATACAGCTTGTCTAGCAGCAGTTGCTAACTTTTGATTCATAGCACACCCCTAAGGTATACTATTCTAAATAGAAGTTGATGCTCCCTTGGAACCAAATTCAATTCGAGGATTTGGATCGGGAATATTGAGGAATTCTTCTACCTGCGCCAATAACTCCTCGTCAACCTCTAATGGTTTTCTCTTATTGAGTTCACGCCAATCCCTACCCATTGATATCTTAATTGCTATAGCGTAGAATGTGCCCGCCTTAGCAATTTCGCTAAATCTCACTTCCTTGTATTCCTCAACACCTTGATCGCGATATTTGCAACTAACAAAATAGAAATAGTCTTCTGCCATGATTTTAACTCTTCTTATAAGATAGCGAAAGGAGGATGTAGACCGAAATCTACATCCTCCTTTCTAGCACAAGCAATGGTGGTATAGTACGTCTAGCGATACATGGGATATTTGTCAGTGACGAGAATTGTGTAACTCACGTCCTCAACCCCATAAGGGAATCCTAACTCTCGTTGGAGTTTTGGATTAAGATCCCATGCTCTGCCTTTGATGTATGGGCCGCTATCAGTGACCATAGCGATGCACTCTCGCTTCCCATACTTGAACAGAACAAAAGTTCCGAACTCATGTCGCAGATGCGCAACAGTTGGTACAGTATTCTTGTACGAAGAAAACTTGTGCCAATTTGTCACACCCTTCCAAGTGAAGTGATATACGGCCTTCCCGCGATCAACCCACTTCTCTGCTAAAGGTTCGTACCTACCTCTGCCTGGACGACCATTGCACCACGCCGTTACAGAATCTTCGCCATATACACTGGCGCTGGCTGTGGACCAATACGTTTCCCGGTAAGTACGTCCGCAAATCACAAATGTTCGATACTTCAGTACGGGCTTTTCAGCTACTTTAGCAGGAACATTGGGACTTGTAGGCGGCTTAGGCAACCCTACCGGCGACAGTGCGGCTAAAATGCCCTGTGGGGCAGCCAATGGCGTCAGGTAGGGGTCAGCCCCCATGATCGTCATGCCGTTGCTTAGAAACGGCATGGGCGACAACGAGGGATAGTCAGGACGCAGGAGCGGACTCCTGTAAGCGCCCTGGATTGGCGTCGGTCTGAAAGCAGAGGCCAACGCCTCATTTTCAAGGTTCCTGGTAACTACAGTCACTACTGGCTTAGCTTCGATTTGGGTGCTTGTATTCCCAAAACAAATACCAGAGAACTGCAATAGTGTTACCATCAATACCACCAAGCTGCTTGCGCTGGACCTTACGTACCTCATAGTACCTCCGTTCAGCGCCTGCTTATGCAAGCTTGCTAAGATCTATTATACCACCCTGCGCCGGATGCGTCAAGCCCGATTCGGAACGGGGTATAAAATGAGCATGGCAACTACCAAAAGAAACAAGATTGAGCAGGAACTTGAGGATTGGCTATTTGAAGATGCCTCTCGGCTCGAAGATGGTATGAGATGGGTTTCTAGACAACGTGCCGTCAAATGGCGAGGACAATTAGTTGGCAAGATGGATCTATTTGGCGTTGACAAAGATGGCAAGATATGTATCGTAGAACTCAAAGCAGGGACTTTAACATCATTAGCTATAGGTCAAGGAATTGGATACTATCATTGTCTTCTGAAGCAACAACCTGCGCCCGACTATAGGGTGATATTCATCGGCAATAAACTCAGTACCATCTTCCGCGTCACAAGCGAATGGTTTACTGAGACCACAGGCGTTAATATAGAGACCCTAATATACGAAAAGTGGTTAGGACAATATGCCCTAACCACTTTCGACCCCGTATTACACAGTAGCTATCTAATCCCGCGCGAAGATTAAGATACTACATCAAAATCTTCCGAAGAGGCAAGAATTGATGTGAGATCTAGCGGCACTGGCGTAGCCTCTTGCTCGGCTTGCTGAAGCAGTTCCAGAGGCAGATCAAACTTAGATCCCAATACTAACCAGTTATGCGTCTTAATGAGACCCTCATCGGCGCAAATAGTCTGATCAAAAGGATTGACAAACCTAACAATATAGCCCGATGCCTCCATGGCACGCAATGTCTTACCAAGATCCTTCGTAAGACATTTCATGACCTTCCAATCATTAGCTTCAACAGGCTTCTTGTTAGCCACGCCGCCGACAATAGCATTAGTGGCACCGCCAACCAGTGCCTTCAGAATCTTATCAGTCTCGTTTGACATTACTCACACCTCTTTTGATGTTATATCTTAAGCGCACGAAGTAAACACATATCAAGCTTCACCGCGTCTGCACCTGTCAGTCTAGGATTGTTTAGCGGCCCCATTCCTTGATGCACTTTACCCAGACTTAGCTTATCCTGATATTCACCCAAGACCTTCAACCAATACTGCTCAAGACGATTAGAGAATAGAGTGAATTCAATATCGGCTCGATCAGGAATAGCAAAGGAATCACTAGTAAACTCATCGGGCCAATAAGGAGTATAGCACAGATCGTTGCTTAGCAAGCCAGGATCGTTAATATACACATTCGCCAAAAACTGCACAAAGCCCCTATAATCCTGATGCAGCAAAAGACAAATCTTCGTCTCAGGGTAACCATCACCCATGGTTAGTTCACAAGACCATCCTGTAAACAAATCAGGGACGGTCTCTTCGCGTTCGGGCTCACCATTAACAATAGTCCATCCCCTCTCTTCAGTACTATGTATCGTTTTTCGCATTATCTCAAACAACGGTTCAAGGTAATTATCTTTCACAGCGTCAAAGAAAGCTGAGTCACGACCAAATTCACCTGGGTACTCTTCATGAAAGTCAGTTTTAGGCAATTGCATCACAATTCTCCTTAGCTCCAATTTTCCACAGACGCCAAATACTTCTGGCCTGCCGGAGTTAGATAACGACCCTTCCCCGGTTTAACAGCAAGAAGTCCTTGACGACGTAGTTCTGCTTCATATACCAACTTGATAGTATCAACGTCATCGATTCCAAGCGTGATCATCAAGGAGTCCAATGAGGACATACCCTCATCAACAGCCCTCAAAACCTGTCTATGCTCGCTAGTAAAACCATAATGGTCTACTTGGAGTGCGCGCATTACTTTTTCGACAAGTTCTTTAGTAATGATAGGGGATAAACCATACCCCACAATCTCATCACGGATTGGGCGCAGCCGATGATTCAACGCTTCGCGTGGAATACCATTAGACCGCTGAGCAATCAATACTGCCACTTCATCAGATAGCTCAAGATCCCAGACCTTTGCCTGTGAAACTAGAAGCTCCGCGATATATTCATCGCTATATCTATCAAGTACGTATTGATTCTTGAGACGGTTCCTAAATGCTTCCAACAAACGAGAAGTATGCGTCGTGATACAAATCAGAGTAAAGAACTGCCCAGGTCCCCTCCCTGTTTCACGAAGCTGACTATTAAACTGGATCACTAGGTCCTTGTATGTATGGTTAAAGACATGATCCTCTAGAAGATGATAAGCATCCGTTTGTACCTTCTTAGGCAAAAGATGCGCCTCATCAATAATGAGAATGTTCTTCTTCTTAGGACTAGGACGACTACTAGCCGGATTATCCAAGGCTGCTAGGCCATCATCATACATGCAGGCCACGACGCTATTGTTAAAGTCAGTCGTATTAGTAATCTGCGATGCGTTGATAATCGTACAATTAACCCGCATTTCATTCGCAATGATGTAACCCAAAGTGGTCTTACCAGTACCACTAGGGCCTGTAATCAGTGTGTGACCAAAAGCAAGCCCTAATGCCCTGGCAGCGCGAATGTCTCGTTCAACATTGACCTTGAGTTTATCTTGTCCACTGAAAGTATCTAGACTATCGGGTCTATTGGGCTGTCCGTAAGCATTACTACAAGAATCATCCTCCATAATAGTGATGGGCCGAGGCGATTCCACAACTACCTCGGGTGCTTTTCCAATAATTCGAGAGAACCAATTCGAAATCGCCATTGTCGGCGAGCCTCCCGGCACCCCGCTAGGAGGTGCCTCTACCCCTATGGTAGCACGCGGCTAGACGCGATGCAAGCGCATGGGAGGCCATCAACACCCCCACTATTCGGGCTTCATTACTTGCTGTAGTTTTGCGATAACCTTCTGATGTCTCAAGCTAATGGCTTGTGGACTACGATTCATCTTATGCCCGATCTCAGACATAGACATACCGCAGACATAGTAATCTACCAACAGATCTTGTTCTGTCCTATTAAGGAACTTCATAGCCGAAGCAATGATAACATTATTCATAGCCTCTTCTACGACATCTGTACCATGGGACGACAAGCTATAGTGATTATCACCTATTGCATAGGTCATGCCATCCTCTTGTGCAGACCCAAGTTCGTCGTTCGAATTGATGGCTAAATGACCACTTCGTGCTCTATGTACAGCAACCTCCAACTCGTATTGTTTTTGGTTATTTGCTTTAGAGTCCCACGTAAAGTCATAATCCGCTCCCTCGTCGTCCTCCAAGACTTCGATATGCCTATCGGGAACCCGAATCAAAGCACTCGTCCTCATCTCTGTTTTGAGCGCGCCTAATATCTTATAGTACGCATAGGTGATAAAACGAGTACCTTTCTCTACATCGTACTCCTGAGCGGCAAGCACCAATGCCATATTACTGGTAGCAATTAGGTCTTTTCGCTTATGAATATCGACCTTATATTTGCCAACCACATAATTAACCAGCCCCTCATTGTTTTTCTGCAACTTAGTGCAGGTCTCTTCGTACTCTATCTTACAAGTCTTATCGGATTGTATAATTGCGCAATATACCTGATTCCTGTCTTCAAAACTACCCTTATTCTCACCGAGAGAATCTTCGAATAGTTCTAGATTGGTATCCTCTTCTACGGCATCATCAACCAATTGCTTTGGAGTCTCACAAACAGGTTTGAACTTTTGAACTTTTGGTTCTATTCTAACTTCCTGTTTGTGAGACTCATTGTGATTGGTTTTACTTTGCCCTTGGAAGAAATGGATAAGTTCCGCAAAATTCACTGAGGCAATTGCTTTTTGATTTGCATCAGCCACCATCACACTCCCATCTGTTTATCTGTTGCACGGTTTAGATAAACAGTTACGGAGTATTTGTCTCGATGGCGCGCTGCGCATCCTCGGGCAGAGGAGTCGTTTTAGTAGCCTTGGGCTTGTCGGCCTTAGCAGGCGGCTGTGGGCTTTCTAATTCCTCTACGCGAGGAGCGTCGGCCTTGGGGGTAGGTTCTGCCGTGGCGGCGGTCTCAACGTCACTGAGCATCTGATTGACGAACTCTGTACCACCATGCTTCGCCGCCCAGTCATCAAGACCAACACGCAAAAGCGCATTCAGGGCAGCATTAAAGTCCACTTTTTCCTTGCGGCAATACAAATCAATCAGGTCAATCATTGCAGCACCGATTGATGTATTACGACGAACCTCCGCAGGAGGAGTAGTAGCACTCTTGGTGAACATTTTCGTCAGTTTCTTCAGTTCCATATCATTCTCCGAGCGACAAGTTTCCCCACCAGGGGGTTCTTCTACTATAGCACGTACTAGTCGGGATGTCAAGCAGGAATATTCCCATCCCGTTTTTCAATTGCAGGCATCAAAGAGATCACTTCGCAGCCGTCTTCGTCAGCCGCAACCTCGGTTGGCAATTCAGAGGTAGAATCGAACCAGAACTCATGATCATCGTCACTTTCTCCATTTTCCAATAGATCCAAGGCTTCTTGTGCCGTATGTTTGCCGTAAAGAACATACTGGAAAGCAGGATAGAAGTGATTCAAGATCTGCAAGATTGCCTTGACGTTAATCTTCCATCTTCGGAAGTTTTCCTCATCATTATCAGCCAAAGCATAACAAACGCTATATCGCACCTCCCCATCATCCAATGTGCGCTCAAAAGCACCAACACCAACTTGGTAGTTAATGCATAGCATTAATTGGAAGAGTTCATACATCACCTTCTTTGAGAAGACACCAACGGGCGTTCTCAAAAAGTTAGGGATAACCAGAATCACATCATCAATGCTATTGGCATCATCATCCATATTCAACTGGGCGATCAAGTGATATTGACCATATGGCGTAACAAAATGAGAATATGCAGTATTGATCTCTTCATTAACAACTATATCAGTCCACTTATCTCTTTCGAAGAAATTCTGAATTGTTTTGATATCCATCTTATGGGCCTCCGCAGACTTGTTTTTGGTGCCCATCTCTATCCTTTCATTCGCTTTAGAATGTTAGCCAGTTTTCTGGCTTTAAGGTGCAGTTCCTCTAAGGTAGAGTTATTGGTCACAATGTAATCATACTCCTCATCAGTGCCCAAGGAGGTTTCGCTGATGTGAGTATCACCACTATGCGCCACTGCATTACGCTTGATCAAAACGGTCACACCACCCAGATCTTTGATGTGTTGGCGTTCATTTAAGAATCTACAATCAGTAACCACTGTATCTGTAGATTTTACATCTAGTCGATTCACCCAGAATTCTTGCTCAATGCATTGTCTGAAGATTTCAGTCGCGATGTATTGCAGAGCATGTCTTGGGCAAAGAATGGGACCAAGCTTATCGGCGGCGGCATACATATTTTTAAGCTGCGCCGAAGTAACCTTGATATTCGCGGCCTGGATCGCTTTATCTACCACACCATGGGTCATTTTAAGCGGATCGGAAAGGGGGACTTCTTTAAGATCATGTAATTGCTCGCTGGTAAAACCAAAAGCAGCAGCCGTAACTTCTCGAAGCTTATCCGCATAGGCTATACTATCATACCCAAGCTCCGTTAAAGCGTCTGCAAAAGCATTCTTTCCTGAACGCTTGACACCCGAAAGCCCTATTAGCGCCATACGCCACCTCCATCTGAATCATTAAAGACCACTTTTTCCGAGGAACATAATAACATCAGAATCAACTAAACCAAAGCTAAAGTCATAACGACCATCATCGCTCTTAAATTTATAGTGTCCATCAGGCAAGTCGTAAACTTTTGACAAATTCAGGTAGAAGCCAACTGTATGATCTTCAGGAGCATCGGGTGGATCGGTGTGACAATTGAATGTGACACGTAATACACAATCGACTATACCATCTGCATTCTTTAAGCGCCCAGGAATTTCTTGATGTAATGGATAGTTCATTATTTTCGTCCCCACTTAAAGAGAGACAACCCACGGCGGGCATCGCTCTTGGCTGTTGGCTTAGTCAAAGACTTCGCCATTGCATCATTAGCAGTCTTCAGCATGTTCGCCAACTGCACAGCATTGTCTACGCCATTATTGCGAAGAACTTGCAGCAATGCAATGATATCACCAATAGGCTTCTTAGCAGCAAGCACATACTTAACATCTGTAATCTGCTGTTGACGCTTTATTGGATCGTCACTAAACATTCGCACCAGATCAATAAGGACTTCCCTGCCTGCTTGATCAAATTCAATGAAGCCCGCAAAAGCGTCTACTATCTGCTTGGATGCCTGTTTAACCAAAGCTTCAGATCCTGGCAATGTAGCTTCGATATCCGCCATCAGAGTCAGTAGATCAAGGGCTCGCATAATCGTTTGAAAAGCACGATCATAGTCACTCAGAATGCCATCGTAATTGCGTTGTTCAATTGCGTTTCTAACACCTAGCATTCCATTTGTTTGATTGGAATCACGCTCTTGCGCTTGTGTTAGGGCCATTTGTACATTACCATTAACTATAGTCGCCGCCCGCACAAAATCATCAACAGTTATCACTTTGCTCATCTTAATCACTACCAATCCCCTGGGCTAAGCGTTGCCGTCGGGGGCAGCGAGGGCCAGGGCCATACCTCTATGGTAGCACGCCAGGGGGGCGCAGCGCAAGGCGCAGGCAGCAGCAAACGCCTATATCTCAAAATGGGGGGAAGGATCATTGTATTGATCCAAGGAGTGACCAATTGCAGACACCTCTTAGGTCATATATACTTTTCGACCCTTCCACTGCATCTTCCTTCTAATCAAAGATAACTATCTGATGAATTTCAGACGCCTGATATGCTACTTCATCACCATTTGTCTGGAATAGATAGATAGGCTGCTTAGGATTATCAGACTTCAACGCTGCTTCCCACTCATTGCGGAATCTAAACATGTCGTCCTTAGTTAACCTAAGATGATCGTACCCATCTTTGCGCGATTGCGGCCCCGCTATCACTAGCATTCGTTTATTGGTTTTATTCATTCGATTCTTTTACTCCCTTTTTGTCTATAGTAACATACCCGATCTAAGCAACAGATTTTCTTCTTTCTTTAGGTGTATGTCTAATTGTTGGCATAGACCAACAACAGCCAACCTCAAACACTGATTTTCTGACAAACCACGCGCTTCATAGCTCATTGCTAGATTAACTACAGGTTTGTTTTCTAGTTCATATTTGAACCATCGATTCAATTCTTCGGGCTGAACACCCAAATCGTCGATAAAGGTAGTCGTAGCAGTATCAGTCATATCTATTCTCCTCTTAGATGCTTAGCGGTAAGATAGTATCGCGTCTGACAGTTAAGACAATCTTTGCAATAACCGCTATTGACAGCCCCACACAAAGACACCAATGGCTCACCAGCAAAATATCCCATCACGTATTCGATGAACTGTGGTTTTGGACACCAATAAGAATTGATATGCCTAACTTTCCACACATAGGGATTTTCGCCTAAGGCATCCCACAATTCATCATCTACCAAAGTTCCTAGCGCTGAAGGATCTTTATATGGATTCTCTGTGTAATATGCCATAAAAGTCAATACTACTGGAATATGTGCGCTTGTCCAAGCCGTAACGGCTTTATCAATATGGGGGAGATTGGTGGCGGAAACACGGAGACGAACGAACATCAAGTTCTTGAGTGCGTCAGGATCGAAATCTTCGGGTAGAGTGGCAGGCTCTTCCTCATTCCTATTAGCTGTAAAAACAACAGGCCCCGGAAAGTCAAAGAAAGGCAATGAAGTGTTGAAAAAAGCGTGCTTGTACTGCGATGCAGTCTTAATTACAAGCTCACGCTCAAGATTGCTATCATTACCACAGTTCATTCTAACAATACCATCACCAACTTCTTCTACAGTTGGGATGCTTGGCTCATCAATTGGAATATAGTATGCCCCTGGGCGATTATAGAAGCATTGATTGCAGCCAATACTACATGGACCGCATTGAGGAATGCAATCAAAAAGGTTTGTGCCCTCTTGCTTGGGATTTCTTATCATTGTTGGCACTCCTTTATGGTATGCCCACACCTAAGACAGATAGTATGAACATAAGTCTTCTTGGTTTCACAAAATTCAGTAGGATTAATGTAACCCGAGATGCTAGTCGCACCACGAAAATTCGGTGCGTCTCTCTGCTCATTATATACGTTAACGTATTTGTGACCGAATATGCCCCCGGCCCAGCCCAAGCACTCTACCCTATCCATACCTGTAGCTCCTGATCTTATTATAGCACCACCGGCGTATCCATCAAGGCGTTGTTAGATGTGCGGATAATGCTCTTATCAAAGACCATTTCTCGGGTAATATCCGAAACATTCTCTATTTTGCGCCCATATTCCATCCCCAACTGACCAAGGCATGAGTGGAACTTATGACCGAATTCTTCACTAGACATATACAAGGCACGATTATAGACTAACCGATGATGAAGCTTCTCAAGCTCCACCGAATAATCCACAGCCACGACTAAAGCACGATGATCATTCATCTTCCTTGATAATTGTGAGTATTTACCTATATAGTTATGCCCCGACAATTTGGCATGAAAGTCAAAGATATCATCATCAATTTCATGAATTGCGTCGAATATGGATTGAGCAGACGAGAATAGACCCGGCCTACCTGATAACAAATGACTAGCTATGGCAGCCTTAGGAATAATAACGCCATTAACCATACCGTCTTGCTGATCAGCGGGACGGTATGCGCCTGAGAGCAATGCCTTACGGATATCAGAGGATAGTTTAAGGGGTTTTGTGCAAAGCAACCCATCAGCATTAATGACGATATCTAGACGCCAGCCGATGATTGCCTTGTTGTTTTCTAGATCTAATAGAGGACGATTATTGAGGTTAGTCAATACATCGTGTTCGCTGAGGTAGTTAATGAGGTTTTGTTGCCACTTTACGCCATCTGCTTCAAAGATAGCAGCAGCTATATCTGGTTTTATCTTAGTTTCTATAAATGAGGCATTACCTGAAGTTGCGCCCCGTTTTTTAATTGAGATCTTGAACTCTTGAGTATCGTCACCGGACTGAGCCTGCACGTAAACGTCTGTTTTGGGCTGAGTAGATCCCCCCACGGAAACAGGTTTACCCGATAACTTCACAATCCATAATTTGTCTTTGTAATTGAAGCTTGTTCCCTCGGCTAAAAGGGAGGCAACCTCACTCTCTAGCATCACATTATCTTGTGTCGCATGTGCTTTGATTCTTGGCATAGGCTAAGCCTCCTGTGAATGACTACTTATAGTATAGCCGTTCACAAGAGGCTTAGCAAGCCGTATTAGTCCATATTGCAGAAAATGGACCAGAGCATACCATACTTCGCAATCAACATATCTTCCAGCCGACCTTCATAGGCCATCAGGAAAGACTGATCATGCGCCATATATCCCTCGTGATGAGTCAGTTCATGTGCCAACAGGGTCACGACGCGAATAAAGAATTCGCGTCGGTCAGAGACATTGATGGCTCGGGGTCGATATGCGATAATACCAACATTACCGATAGTGTGATACATACCATCAACACTCTTATCAGCACACAAGAACCCTACACCAACATCCTTGTATCCGAGGAAGTCCAACATCATGCGCATCATGCGCAAAACCCGACGATTAGCACGAACTGTTTCGGGTCGCTGAGCCTTCTGTGACTCCTTCGACCTAAAGGTCACGAAGGGGAAGTTTAGCGGGGAAGCCTCTTGCTGGTCTGCAACGCCACCGACACTAAACTGTCGCCTCACACTAACGCGCTTACTAACGCTCTGTCCTGCCTCTTGTCGCTTACATTCAATTTCAGAGGAATCGGTAACATTGTCGGTTGCGAACTCCACTCCGAGATTCTTAAGGGCAAACGTTACTTCATCACAATTATCTGCATATGAATTTTGAACGAAGACCACACCAGGAGGCGCAACATAGGGAGTCGAAGCACCTTCAGTAGATGGATTATGCAATCCTGTAGTATTACCAGCACTAACACTATTACTACTAGAGACAAGAGTAGGATCAGTAACAGAGATAGGAATGCCGCCAACAATAACAGGATTGCCGGTCACATGATTATAGCCACCGATGGGTTGGGTTTGCTGATAATCATCAACATCCTGAATAGCCGTGGCTTCACCAAAATAGGCAGCCAGTTCATTCATTTCTCGATCACTAAATACTTCAACGAAGAGATCAGGTTCGTGCTCCTTTAGAGCAGAGGTGGTATCCGTAATGAGACGGTGAATCTCCGCTTCAACATCACTACGATAATTCCACTTCAAACTTTCACGACTCGAATCGAAAGGATACTCATCCATTTTGACAGACGGGATCTTATCGACCTCGAAGTCACCAAAGCAACAAACCTGCGTCACACCGTACAGGCTATGCGAGAACTGAAAGATACCACCAACCCGAACATGAAAACCCGGATAGCGATCATCACTCTTATTGGCAGTAATATCACCGAACTTGAATTGCGAGATCACCCGACCAATACGTACAGCCTGAGGCATTTCCCCATTCAAGGTTACGGTCAATCCCGTCAAGCGAGAAAGCTCCAGAACCTTCTTCATGTTCCTGGTACTAACATACTTACTGCGATACAAGCGAACAATGGTACCAGACTTCTGACCTGCCAGATAGTTGGTTTCACCGATACTAATCGACCGGCCCATCATCGTACTGTCGCAATAAATCTCTTCTTGTCCTTGGCGCTTGCTGATTACCTGCCAATGATCCCCGGCAAGAATAACCAGCATAGCAATACCAAAGCCGCCAATCGGATCATCGCCGCTATCACTCTTGTCGGAACCACCAATCTTCAGAAAAGCCTCGACGAACTGCTTGGCACTCATACCAGTACCATCGTCAGCGCATTCCATCACATAATAGTGTTCAGAATCCTTAAGAGTAGTGGCATCTCCATTAGGCAATTCGCGCCTAAGCTCACTACCACGAACCGTCTTACTGGAAAAGTGGATATTGCGTGCGCGAGCATCACGACTATTCTGGAAGGTTTCGCGAGTCCAGATCGTCTCCATAGGCGAACTGTACATTCGCTCACCAAAAGTACGGCAAATATCAGGCGTAACGCTAATCGCAGCAATCGGCCCGCTCGGAGCGGTCATCGTATCGGACATGGGTTGGTCTCCTCTACCCTTATGGTAGCACGCCGCCCAGCCCCGTGTCAAGTCTCAGGATAATTCGACCCCTGAGGCTATCGAATTATCTTAGATATGCTATCGTAAAATGAAGCCCATCATAAATCCAAGCCCCATACATACAATAACACCAACACACATACAACCACATCCAGTAGTTATAAAGAAATCTCTACAACATCCCGCCATGGCTAATCCTTTGGATTGAACTCAAGTTGACGATACTCATCATCCTGTTTCTTAGGAGATGCTGCATCTTGATTCTCATTATCTTTGCGGCGTTTTTCTTCTTCTTTACGCCGTTTACGCTCGTCCCTAGCTTCTTTGACGGTCTGCCAAACAGCATCAACCGTTGCATAAACACCTGCCTGAATAGCCTGCTCTACATACTTATTCATAGCGGTTACCTACCTTGTATGAGATTTCTAGGATTACGAATCTTCTTCCTGTGATTGAGTATTAAAAAATCGTTCAAATGCATTGTTAATTACTGAATTACCAATACAATAAACGACTATGTGTATCACACCAAATAACACAAGGCTCAAAGACACAAATAGAATTCCACTATATGCTTGTTTAAGCAAATAGTTCTTACACAACACGGTAATTAGCGTTATGATCAAACCCACAACAGACACAACGGCGCTCTTTTTGGCGATCTTCTTTTCCTTATCACTAAGATTAAACACTTTACACCTCATAACTAGTAAATACTAACTCATGAACATTACCACGACGATTAGGATTACTATTGATAGATCGACCCGACAATACCTCGTGTGCTTGCATGTGTCCAAATATCTCACGCGATAATACTGTGTCGCTATTAGATAACATTACTTTGGCACCTTGAGCAATGAGTTGAGCCGTAAACGCCCCCAACCTTATTTGCTCCTGGATAGAAAAGCCTTTTGCCGTATATGATGTAAAGTTACTAGTTGCATTCAATGGAATATATGGCGGATCAATATACACAAAATCATTCTCACCTATCAATGCAGCAGGAACTGTGAAGTCACCACTCAGAATTTCCGTAGTCTTTAAGAATTGTGAGACATTCCTAAGGTTATCCTTACAATAAATCTTGGGGTTCTTATATGTGCCGAATGGAGCATTAAACTGCCCACTCTTATTGACGCGATACAGGCCATTATAGCATGTTTTATTGAGATAGATCATACGCGCAGCCTTGGTTACATCATCAAGTTCCAAGACATTCCACGAACGGATCTCATGAAAGAAGTCCCTATCATATACGTACCCTGATAGGATATCGATCAATTCATCGACTCGATGCTTTACGACCCTATAAGTATCTATCAATTCTTCATTATAGTCACATATGATATTTTCAGGATGTTGTAGCGAAAAGAGCATCGCAGCCCCACCCACCATTGGCTCCACATACCTTCTAACTTGTGTCATATCGGGTAGCAACGGCGCATACTTTGATAGCATCCGCCCCTTACCACCAACCCATTTTAGAAAAGGCTTCAATGCGACTCGTTCCATTTATTGCTCCCTAGATGTCCTAGAATTTCCGATAAGATTGGATTGGTATACAATTCCATATTTGATTGACAGCTAGTAATAAACTCAAGCATACTATCATCTAAATCTGAATTCATAAATTGTGGATTAAAGTCCCTCACCTCTTTTGGCTTCCACCAATACTCAATCCCTTCTGATAATTCAGGATACCAACCCTGCGGATGAAGAATATGCTCTTCTAAACTACCGCATGTTTCGGGACCGAGTATATCCCTAATGTAATCAGCAACCTCGGCAACAGTATCATCTAAATCTTCAATCCACACTAATTTGGTATAGTTCTCATTCCTATAGTAAATAGCGTAGTATGTATGGAATAGCCAAGCCCTAACCATGAGATGGTATGGGGAGGGGAATAGATCATCACACTTCTTAATGAGGTATTGCATCCCATCCTGAAATTCCATACAAAGCAGACCAGGGAAGTGTGACTCCCAGTCCCATAGATGAAAATTGCGTTGAATCTGAGATGTTATACAAGGCCATAAATCTCTACAAGTAAAGATAGAGCCAAGACAAGAAGCCTCAACTACAGGAGCCAAATAGGCCATACCCATTTCTTTGTAGCCAAGACACCCTTCCACCAATAATGAATCAAAATAATCACAAAGATCAGCTAAATCATCAATTGATTTATTGGCGTTATTGAATTGAGTCCTTTTTCGTAACGCCTCAATCTCATCATTTGGATTCTGAGGATGCAGCAGGGGCTCCACAAGAATCTTTCCCCTATCTCGATAAGCAGATGTAATTGCCCACGAGAGAGCCGTACTACCTGTACGGAAGAAAGAATTGATTACTAGCATCTATTTTCCTACACTGTATCATAACTCGTATCGCCATCACCCCAGATATCATCTTGGCTATCCCAATCAACATTTTCCAAGCTAACATCGTCTTGGGCGAAGGCGAAGGTATCATCACCTATATAGTAGATCTCTATACCATGCATCTCTTCAAATGCATCGATAATATCATCATCACTCATGTCAGCTAAGTTCTTATTGAGCATCTTAGCTATGTCTTGTTTTGAAATCTGATCTCCATCGCCAAACATCCCTACTCCTTTTGGGATGTCTATGGTCAGCATCCCATTGCTATGATGATGCTATTATTCATACTGATTTCCTACTATCCTACTTACGACCTGAATATTGTTCCCAGATATGAAAATCAAAGTCTCTTATTGTGGGAAACTCACTTTTATCAAATTGCTCCAAAAAAGCCGCTTCCAAAACTGCATACTTCCGACCTGTAGGTGTTGCTGCTGGAACCTCATATCCACAATCTTTCAGATATCGAAGCACATGGACATCCAATACAGCACAACGAACGTCAGAGCGAGTATATAGTACAAACATTCTAGCCGTCTTTGGGCCAATACCGTATATCGCTTCAAGATCCTCAAAAGAGCAAGTTCTAAGGTTCATACCTGCGTTAGCTACATCTGTATACGCTCGCGCAACTCTAGTATAGCACCCAACTCCAGCCGTTTGCAATGCTTGTTCTAGACCACCTTTTTCGGCATATTCCAGAATGATCTCGAATGGATAATAACCTATTCCCCACTTTTCGGATCCTGTAGTTAAGAACCTATTAACGGCCTTGGTAGTAGAGGTTGCATTATGCCCCGCCACAGCAATACTCTTCAAAAGACAATCTTCTAAGCTTGATTCATCGATCCAATCGTAACTATCCAGAATATTGAGATCTACCACCTATTGTCTCCTAAGGGGAATAACTTCGCCAAGAGTTTCCTCACTATCTTGGATTACATCAATCTCAACTGATCGATGTAACATCTCTAGGATTTTCATTTCTTCTCTGAGACGTTCGACCTTAGTGTTAAGTCTAGGATCTGTAGGATCATCTTCCAGATACATCAACTCGCTAAGCTCGTCGGCCTTTAGTTGCTTAAGCCCAAGGAAGAAGTCTTGAAGTTCACTTTGGAGATCGTCATCGTTCTCGTTGTAATTCACGAAGTTAAGTGTTAGACCATTAAAGCTAAGGTTAGTCATAATAATCACTGTCTACATCATACATGAGCGGCTCTTCTGTAATACCGATAGCCTTTAATCGTTCTGAAACGTTAAGAAAAGCCTCGGTAATTGCTGCAAGATCCGCCCCCTCTTTCACCCTCACACCAAGGCCCCATGGAACACTCAAATACGCCATAGGACATTCAAGGCCAGTTTGTTCCTGAAAATAAGACCCCCTAAAATAATCAGTAGCCTTATGCTTTTTGAGGAATAGTAGATCGTTTTCGAGTGTTGGCTTCCAAGAACCAATCTGAATATCTTGATATTTTATCTTAGTGATATATGGTTCACCTGTTAGATTTCTATATCTAGTGACGCTTTCTTCTTTATCCTCAACTCGAATATGATTTTCAGCATATATGCCTACAAACATCATTTATTCCCCTAATAAGTAACCCAATGGTATAACTTGGGATCTTCTTCGATACCCAATCCCATCAGAATAGTTTTCACCTTATCATACACGGCAGTAATCTGCTCTAGATTATAGACAGCCTTACTTAAAGTAAGACCAATCAAGCTGGGAACTTCTTCGTCATACGAATATTCGCCATTAGTTTTATAGTCAACCCAAAATGCCTCTAGACCAATCACTTCCTCTAGCTCCTCGCACAGAAAACAACTCAAACCATCTTCTTGAATTGTCGCCAAGTGCTCTGCGCTAGCCTTCCAGGTTCCAATTCTAAGCATCTCTTCGACAACTTCCTTTTTATATGGAGCGCCTGTGTCTTCGTTGTATTTGGTAACGTGAGTGACCACCCGTGTTGTCAAATAAGGGCCAGGATCAATCCCGATCATTACATAAGCATCCGCCATGAGAGCCTCCTAAAGAAAAGATCGGTGAATGGTAGTGCCCGCCGCCGCTTACAGCAGGATACCATCCACCGATCTTGTTATAGCCGATAACGAGCCCGGCTACAAGGCCCCTTAGAGAATCTTATACGCCCTGCCGACTGGTTAGTAACAGAGCCATCATCACCGCGTCGGTCCACCCTTCTAAATTCTCCCCAGTGGTCTGCATGTGGCGTAGGTCGTTTGGCGTATACCAGCCAATCTTCTCTAGGCAGGACTCATTGATGTCAAATGCATCTTGATTCTTCTCATCTAACTCCAGGATATAAAGCACACCCAAATGCACACGATCTACCGGAGTCTTGGCAAGTTGAATCAAACCAACAGGGCGCAAATTCTCCATAATATCAGCAGACGTATACCCTATGACTTGAAGATTTGTCTCTTCCAAAATCTCTCGGGTTGCTGCAATATCCAGTAAAGTCCTGGCGGTTTCTCCATCGAAATCAGTGTCATTAATATGACCACCAACCCCAATAGAGATCTTGCCGTGCAAACGACTTTCACCTGAAGTAGACAATCGCCTATAAACAAAGTACCTATTGGTCCCCTTGATACGAACAAGCACATATGGAATGATTTGCTTATAACTCTCGTCTTCTTCAGCGTCATGACGTGGAATGAACGAATGTTCTTTTGTCATCATAGCAAAGAAATCATCAATCAGCCCGGCATCTTCAGTTCCCGACTCAGGAAAAAAGACACCATCATTATAGTTGATATCAAGGCTATAATTTGAAAAGCTGTCGCTCATAACGACTAGGACCTGCTCAGCCATTACTACCTCGACAGTCTTTCGTATGTTGCGGTTAAGACTTCAATTGATTGCAAACCAACACTACGATCTACTTCTACACCGTCCTTAAACCAAAGGAAGGATGGAATACTCATAACTTGGTTACGGGTTGCTAAACCATCTTCTTTATCAATATTGACCTTAAGGATAGTTACGCCTTTTTCAGCCAACTGTTCCATTGTAGATTCCATCGTGCGGCACGGACCACACCACGGAGCCCAAAAGTCTACAAGCACTACACCTTTACTATTAACGACTTCGTTATCATAATTTGCGTCAGTTACATTCAACATAGTTATTCCTTTACTCTTAGAGCATTGCCATGAATTCAGATTCATTGTAGATCGTCAAGCCAAGATCCTGTGCCTTCTTGAGCTTAGAACCCGCATCAGTCCCGACAATCACGATATCGGTCTTCTTACTAATACTAGAACCGATCTCTCCACCACGCGCCTTAACAAGATCCCCTGCCTCGCTACGGGTGTAATTATCCAATCCACCAGTAAAGACCACTACCTTACCCGAGAATGGAGAATTGGTGACAACTTGCTTAGCAACAACGGGTTCAGGCACAACCCCACGAGCCATCAACTTGACAGCGAGATTATTAGGATCTGCGACGAATTCCATGATGGAATTCGCGATAGTATCCCCAATGCCATCAAGACTAGTAAAGCTACGCGCAGCCAAGAAAGCTTCAATGGTCTTAAAGTGATTTGCCAACTGCTCAGAAGCCGTATCACCAACATGGTACATACCAAGGGCATTAATGAACTTACCCAATGGCGGTCGCATACTCGCCTTAATAGCCTGAATGATATTATCTGCCTTGCGCGTCCCCATCCTATCCAATGGCATAAGTTGCAAACGGTCCAACTTATACAAATCAGAAGGATCGGTCACAAGTTGCTCATCAAGCATTTGCTCAAGAACCTTGACGCCAAGACCATCAATATCCATTGCGCCACGACTAACGAAGTGCTTCAAACGAGCCAAGCCCTGGGCAGGACATTCTTCTGTATTGGGGCAGAAAATAATGGTTGCATCCCCTGTGGAGCGTTGCTGCAATTCCGTTCCACAAACAGGACAATGAGTAGGCATCTGGAATGTGCCTGTCTTATGCGGAACGTGAGCAACCACCCTATCAATCTTGGGGATGACATCACCCGCCTTGTAAATAGCTACAGTATCACCAATGTTGATACCAAGGCGCTCAACTTCATCCTTGTTGTGAAGAGTTGCACGAGAAATAGTCGATCCGGCAACACTCACGGGCTGAAGATTAGCCACAGGAGTAATGTTACCCGTCCTACCAACCTGAGTATCAATACTCAAAACAATGGTAGTGACTTCTTCGGGCTTGAACTTCACAGCAATTGCCCACTTAGGAGCGCGCGACGACCAGCCCAAGTTCTTGCGGACATTAAAATCGTCAACCTTGAGAACTGCGCCGTCAATATCGTAACTCATGTCGCTACGATTAGCTTCCATATTACGGCAATATTCAAGTGCCTCTTCAATGGAGTAGACTTGTGTAGTTTCGGGTGCGACCTTAAATCCTGCGGTGCGCAACCAATCTACCAGATCAGCCTGAGAGAAGATCTCAATCCCCTCCTGTGCTCCGATATCATAAGCGAAGAAACTCAATGAGCGATTCGCAGTAATCCGACTATCCAATTGGCGCAAAGAACCTGCGGCTGCATTACGGCAATTCGCAAAAGGCTCTTCGTTCTTTTGCTTTCGTTCCTCATTAAGACGAGCAAAAGTAGCCTTAGACATATAGACTTCGCCACGAATTTCTATAATGTCATCACCCAATGCAGATTCAGCAGTATGGAGATAAGTGAGAGACAAGGGGATGTCGCGAATCGTCTTGGCATTCTCGGTAACATCTTCACCGATAACACCATCACCTCTAGTCGTAGCAGATACTAGCAATCCATTAACATAGTACAGATTGAGACTCAGGCCATCAATCTTTGGTTCTGCTGACATCTTGGGGCTCTTCCAGAAATCAGCACCCAATCCCTTAAGGAAATCTTGTGTTGCCGTTGGATTCATCGCATTATCCAACGAATACATAGGAACGACATGCTCACGCTCTTCACGCGAAGAAGAAGACCTAGCCGAGCCAATTCGATGAGTAGGCGAATTAGCCTGCACTAGCTCAGGATATTGATCTTCCAGGTCCTTCAGCGTTTGGCGCAAAGTGTCGTACTCTGTATCCACCATATTAGGTCGATCTTGACCATAATACGCTTCATCTGCCAAGGCAATACGCTCACCAATGGCCTTCATGGCTGCTGCGATATCTTTTTGCATATCGTTCATATCTAAACTCCCTAAACAATGACGTGTAGCCTGGGGCAAATCGTTCCTCGGCTATCCTTATAGTAGCACATCGCGCCGGGGATGTCAACCCTTTTAGAGTCGATGGGCAAATAGCTTCAGGTATTGCTCCATCATCATGCTTTTAGCTTTATCAGGAGACCAATATTGATCAATCACCGCACTAAGAGTTGAGGTCAATAGATTTGCTCCGAAATAAGTATCGGATTTTGGTAATAAAACAGATGATTCGTATTCCAGAACCTTACGATCTATTTCTTTGACTTTCAACATCAACTCATCATCTATATCACACCCGAATCTCTTCCAAATCGCATCTTGAATAGATTTCTCTAAAGCCTTATAGCCATCGATCATTGGCTTCAATGGACTAACAATATCTGAACAATAAGCTTCTGAGGCATCATGCAAAAGGCACAGTTGCTGAAGTTGACGACCAATGGTCACCCCATACAGGGGAGCTATTGCCGCCGTTGCGCAGCTATGTTGTGCAATGCTATAGAATCTAGATGAATGCCCCGCGAAACGACACAAATTCCCCAAGGCGTGTGATATATCAACGATATCCACTGACTCAGGGTCTACGTCATCCAGCCTAAAGCATCGGCCCGTATAGGTGCGTATCGAGAATGGCTCCATAACGACCTCCCAAGGAAAGTATAGCGCGCAAAGCGCATCCCTTCAACGCAGGACTATATACCCCTTCCGAGAATTAGTATATGATATCATCTGGGAGTTCTACATGGATAAACAACTTATCAGGGTCGCCATCAATGCACTTGAAACAGCCGAGTATTTCGAAGATTCACCCGAAATGCAGCAACTATGCGAAGAAGCTGCCATTATTGCTATCAATACCCTTGAAAGGAATGCCGCACTTAACAAAGAGAGTGGTATTGGAGGTTTCATAGAAAAAGGAATAGAAAAAGCACCTAAGTTATGGGAGGGACTAAAAGGGCTCCTGAAAGAAGCTCCCGAAAGAGCCCTTGGGGAATTAGCGCCCAAAGTTACTGAAGATGTTGCAAAAGCGGCTGAGGGGCTTGGTCGAATCCATCCAAGAGTATTCAAAACGAACCGAGAGATTCAGAAAGCCCTAGATTCAGGTATTCGCTTAAAACGAATGCCAACTGGGGAAATTGTAGAGAACGTAGCCAAAGAGGGGGAAGCGGCGACCAAGGGTCTACAATTTTCACCTAAGCGGAATATTCTAGATAGATTAATGGGGCGTAATAAACCGGCTCTATTAGATAGAGAGCTATCAACATTGATGTCTCCACAAACTGTCGATCCACTTGTTGGATCCTTGAAAAAGGTATTCAATATAGGTGGGGGACAACAGGATGCCATTAGGAGAATCGTCAATAGCTTAGGAACCAATCCGGCCCCCGAGTTACTAGCCAAAGCGCAAGATGATATCTTTGAGATATTGAGGACCCAAGCCCCATGGTTCGAGAGAATGACGGGGAAGGTCTTCAATAGAAGGAATGTGATAGCATATTTGGCAGCCAACGGAATAGGTTGGGGCGCACCATTGGCAGGAACTTACTTAGCAGGAAAACAAACTGATAGAGAAACCGCCGGAAAGATTGGAGCAATCGGCGGCGGTATTGGCTATGCAGGCCAACATCTCCCCCAAATAGTCACAAATCCTAGCGAATATGCGAAAGGTATAGCTGGCGCTGCGGCTGTGGGCGCAGCCGGTGGAGCAATTCTCAACAAAGGCACTCGCGATAAAGTAGAAACGTTCTTAACGGGCCTACTTGATGATGAGCGATTAAATCTATCTCCTGAGGATAAAGCCCAATATAGTGAACTCATTCAAGAATCTGCTCCACTTATTCTCAACCTTCTATCAACTGCTGTTCAAAAAGGAATTACAGCCCCCGAGGAATCAGCCACGGAAGGTTCTGCCCCAGATCTAAGTAAGCTCTTGTCCCCGACCGGAAGCTCTCATAACAATCGAATAGTTAGAGTTAGTGGGGTTGATTTTGAGTTCAAAAAGTTAAATGAATGTGATGCCAGCGACTGGATCTTAGTCGAGAACAAATATGGTGAATTTGGTGTTCTTCCCAAATCCGTATATGCTAAGATGGTATAATCTATGAATCTACGAGACCTACAACTAAGAATAGCACAAGTACAAGACGGGATCAATACAGCGCATCCCGAATTTGCAGCTATGACTCAAGTGGACTTACCTAATGCTGAAGAATCTGCGCCTGTTGAGAGCAAACCATCTGATAAGGCCAATAAAGTTGTTGGCGTACTAGATAAAACCCTCACTGCTGAATTCTATATGGAATTAGGTGGATGGCTTACTAAACAACTCGGTCCTATACTTGCTAAACTTGGTACAGCGGGTAGCGCTATCTCTTTTGTAGGGAAGTTGGAGTTGCTGAAGGACGCCTTATTTAACCTAGTCGCTACTCCAGGATTTGCATTGCTTGTCAAAAAGGGACTCCTTAGAAGAGATGCGATGATAGGCACGACGGGTGTTAAAGGGTTCGGATCAGGACTTTTCAATTATGCAGCACTTGGTGTAATCTTCAATAATCTCATTGAGGACTATTTAGGGCCTTATCTAGAAAATCACTTCCGATCACAAGGCTATCATGTTAGAAATCACCAAATTGAGTACTGGTTAAAAGCAATAGGATTCGTTGGAGCAGCTTCTGCTTCAGCTATTTCAGCATATGCTGGTGGTGGGCCGGGCGGCTCTTTTGCTATCAATAGTGCGGCAGCGGCAGCAGGAAATATTGGCAGCGAAGCCTTCAAAGCTGTCACGGAAACAATGGATGCTCGTGCGCGAGCTAAGAAAGTTGATAAAGAATCAAGAGACTACCTCACGAACAAGGCTCCGGCAATACAGGTCTTTCTTGACTACCAAGAACAATTTGGAGTCCCTAAAGCCATTGAAGCTGTTAAGACCAATACATTAGTTGATGATAAAGGAAATAATGTAAGCGGAATTGTAGAAGATTGGTTGCTCAATGAATCAAAAACCTATGGTAACCAATATAGGACCATGAGTAAATTGACGCCGCAAGTTGCTGAGACATATTCAAAGATAACGGCTGAAGATTTAGATAGTGCAGCTATTGAGCTATTGAATCAGATTCAAATTCTTGGACAAGAGATGAGGCAAGACGTTAACTTTATGTCTATCACTATGGGATTAGATCGTGGCTATGAGATTATCGTTGAGAACATCAATAAAATACCAAAAGAAAAACAACAAGCAATCATCGACCAGTTCAAAACCTCCTACTCTAATTATCGTGTACGAATTGCAGCCCTATCACAGAAATGCATGGACATTTTGGCTGCCGGGGAAAAACAAGGATTATACGTGGAGCAACTAGCTGCGAAGCTAAGTGCTGAGTTAGGCCCTTTGTATAGAACGCTACAAGATGTGCGAGATGCACAGGATGCATTAAGAGGAATTACACCCGCAAGCGTTCCCGAAGAGGGGGAGGGCGGATAGAGACGCTTTGCTGAGGTGTCTGCTGCGCATGGTCACGTACCGCCCCGGTGAGAAAGTAACTGTGACGGAGCGTAGAGGTAACGCTGTCCCTGTTATTCCTCGTTCTGAGAACACCAACGGTATTGTATGCTCTCATTATCACCCTATGTACTGTATGCTTACCAAGAACTCCTGCTTCTAAAAGCGGCTTTGAAGCGGCTTTGAAGCACGATGATAATTTGGTCGAGCAGGCTTAGTAGCTTGGGCGACGGGTTCTTTGCGTGGTTGACCATCTTTGAGAACCTTACCAATTACAGCATCGTCAGGCCATAACTCATTTGGGTAATTCTTTGAATGAAGGCGATAACCAATCCATCCGCTAGGATGCGGGGATGCCTCACCCACATACTTTTGACACGCGACTGATGGCTTACCGTCCATGACGTACTGACCGGCCCTGTACTTTGAACCATTGTGTTCAAACTCATGCCAGTCAACCTCAGCGAAGATCTTTTCCCAGTCAGGTTCCATTGCTCTCATAGAACTAGTTATACCCCAATAGCTTCCGTAGTTGGTTGAGAGCATCATTCTGGTCAGCGCTTAATTTACCTGTGAAACCTCGACTCAATCCTGACAATAGCCTTGTTAGAAGAGCAGTAGCAGTCATCTTTTGGTAATTCTTTTGAAGCCTATCAAACATTCTATTAGGTTCCATGCCTGTAGTTTTAACTTTACCGTCTTCAAGGGTACTTCCAACCATAGTGGGGCGGATTTCAGTTGCGCCAATTAGTTTGCCTGGAGATACATCTCTTTCTTTGTTAATATCCTGTAGAATCTCAAGTGGATTATCCTTAACTAGTTGATCAAGACCTGCCATTTCACCCAAACCAAGGGCTTCCATATATGCTTCAAGGGCCGGACCACCTTGTTTTAGGGCATCCTGAATTCCCAAAGGCTTAACAGTATGTGCTGCTTGACGATAGCCAGAATTATCTGTGAATGCAGCTAAGATCTGAATAGACAAAGCAGCAGCATGACACAAATCTGATGTTTGAAAATCACCCTCTGCATCCAATAGCTTAGCATATCTCAACAGGTTATCCATAAAAGTCTCCTCCTTGTCTTTTTCTACTTAAGTAGGGGTTACACCTACCAATGCTGTACTATTGACAATGGAGAGTACCATGGATCATATACTGAAAAGTGCTTTAGAAATAGCAGAAATCACCGATCAAGCCGGTTTCACCCGATCTGCCAGCTTGATGGATGATGCTATCTTCAGATATATGAGCGAGACCAACACAATGCTTCCGATGCAAAAGACTGCTGAAATTAATGCGGATGATCAAAGAGCAATGATGAAAATGCTCTCCGCGCTTGTGACACAGAAATATGTCAGCCCAGCAATCCTAAAAGCACTACAAGAAGGTGATTTTGAATCAGTAAAAGATCAACTTGGAAAAATGAAAGCAGGCATTACAGGGGATTTGGAGCAACGAACCGACACCAACCTTGGGATGTACAATCAATTTACCGAAGAAGGCATTAACGATACCGTAAGAAGAAGTCGTGGCGAAAGCGTAGATCAAAAACCACTTCCTATCGGCCCAGCAATCACTCAGGAGCCATTTACAAAATATAGAGAAAGAGGTAATAAGGCAATTGAAACCTTAGTCTCTACATTGACTTCTCTTGTACTTGAAAATCTAGGGAATATACCAAAGGGTAGACGCAGATAGTCGATATGATATTTTCATGGACCTGTTGCGCAACAAACAAAAGCAGAAGCTCATCGATCTATTCCATGACAGCAAATGGCTAGATCCTGATGAGATACTAGAGCAAACCAATCTAAGATACTCTAGTAACAATGATAAGTTTCTACTGCGTGAAGTTCTAATGTTCCATGAACAACAAGAAGAGCAACCAATCTTCGTCGAAGAGAATGGCATCCTCATTCCTGCGCTCTCACAAGAGTTTCACGAATGGCCTATCAGTTGCTCACAAGAACGACTTGAAATTACAGTCCATGCCTTCTGCGTTAATCGTCCCTATCAATACTGGGGTAGACTTGCCCCGCAACAAGAGCAATACCTGTGCTACTTTGAAAATATCAAGGAAAGCCATCTCCCCTACACTGTAGTCAACGTCATTCCTGATATGGATATTGGCGAAGAACTATACACAAGACTAGAAGAAGAAATTCAATCTCTATTGCCGGTAGAGATGTTGTATGTACCTTCCATTGTAAGAGAAGGATTGCCAATACTTGAATACACGATTAAGCTTAATGGCATGGCGTACTCTTGTCTAGACTACGGACTAACCCATCCATTGACAAGAAAACTATCTGACTTTTTCAGCCAAGTCAAAAACTATAGAATAGAACAACTACTCAGTATGGGCCTAGATACGCTCAGAAAGATGCGTCCCATTGATCTAAGTAAGTATCTTGTACCAACTATGCCAGATCCATCTCCATAGAGAATCCCCGCTCTTTAGTTAGCCATTCGTGCGTCTTAGTCCAGTCTGGATGAGCGGGTTCAAGCGTGATCGGAGCCGACTCGTTGAGACTGCATAGTTGAAGATTGCGCAAGAAGTCAGACCAATTCGCCCTCAAATTATCATATGGCTTACCCGAGCCCCGGCGCTTCATCTGCTCAAAGTCATCCCTGAACTTTATAACTGCCCTCTCCGCTGCCTTGGCACCAAACTGTGGGATACCGGGGATGTTATCCGACTTATCGCCAACTAGAGCTTTGTAAATATACCAGTACTGAGGATGAAAGCCATGCTCAGCCTTAAAATCCTCATGGGTATACATTGTTACCCCACCAGTTATAGGCTGAAGGACCCGAACGCCATCGCGCATTGCCCCATAGAGATCGCAATCCTTGGTGTATATGACACAATCTCTTTGCTTAGCATAAGATGCCATCAAATCATCAGCCTCAAATCCTTCGATTTTCCAAATTGGAATGCCTGATAATTCGATTAATGTTAGCGTATCTTTCCAGCAGATCTCGAATACTTCATCATCAATTCGCGAACGATTCGCCTTATATCCATCGTAGATATCATTACGGCTAGTCCTGCCGCCTTCAAGGGTAACCAGCATTGGATGTGGGTTCTTTTCATACAGCTTATAGAGCATCTTGTATAATAGATATGTCACACCAGTAGGAATTCCGTTATGAGATAGATTCTTTGGAGCAGCATAGTATGCTCGATAGTACAAATTAGAAAGATCGATGATAATTGCTTCCATATTTCCTCTTCTTTGCGATAGTTTACAAGGATCTCACATCTACACTAAAGAAATTGCCAAATGGGATCCCATGTGAGGCTAAGAGATATGAATCCAGGAATCGATGTGTTACTAATACACAACAATAACGCCGATTGTAAAGTTCCGAACCAGATCGTATCGGAGTTACTACCCAATCAAAAGGTTAGGAAGATTAGCTATACGTCGCCCGAACTCTCAAAAAGCATAGACTCAGCGGACATGGTATGGGTGCTTTGTCACACTTCAAAAGTCCCGATTCCCGCCCTCGATGCCCTTAAAAACAAAGTCACCATTATCAACCATGATAAGATTGATCGTGAAGTACCATTAGATCATGGATATGTTGTCGGTAGCTATTCATTAAACAACGTACCCGATAAGATTACTAAAGCTATCTCCATAGCCTCTGAGACAAAACGAATAGATTCCTATACGCCACTATTCAAAGATGTCCCAAAGGCCATGCGAGATTCATTGAGAAAAGCACTAAGTTTTGATCTAGTCCTCTAGGTGCTTCTTGAGTACCATAAGAGCATCTTTGAATTCCCTCACAAAATGCTCTCTCTCCACCAATTGCGGTAGCACAATTCGCAGCGTTGCAAAGTCGTCTTCACTCATTGTCCATACACCGTCCGCGGAGTACCGACTGACGATATAGTCCGCCATATGAGTGTAGCCCTGTAAGTAACCTGCGTCATTAACCACCGACAATTGAGCATATGCTATCTCTTCACCTGTAGCACGACCATATTGCGCATTACTTTGCCCACAACTAGGACATCGGCGATACTTAGCATTATTATCGGGAAGCTCCGTCTTACACTTGATACAATGAGTAACTTTACCACCTGTTAGAGTAGGACGATCTGAGCGCCATGGCCCCGAATGCCAAGAAACACATCTTGTTACTTGCTTAAAATCCTCAAGCAAAGATGCCTCAAGCTCTTCATCGCCCTGAGCCACTACGGCAATCACTCTAGGTGCTTCATGAGCCAGCAGCATAGCCATATCAACATCATGGGTATTCACCGTATGTGATGTACGAGTATCCTCGTTGTGGCGATGCTTAAGATTATCGGGAAGTTCCTCTAAGGCAAAAGTACTAGGAATGCCATTCTTGGCGTGGTCATGTAAAGATAGACCGAGGATTAATCGATCATAATCTTCAGAGCCCTTAGCATACCCTAAAACATCGCAGAGAATCAAGCCTTGAGCAACACCCTTGATTTCATGAATCATTTGACCAGCAGCACCATTATCCTCAGGCGGATGGTACCGACCTGTACTAGAAGATGGGGCGGCATGATGGCGAGGACTAGTCCTCAGTAGCAGCATAAACCCGACCATCCGGCGATGTTCATCTAAAAGCCTCAAAACGGGAGCCCAAACGGACTCTACGTCAATGAACCTATCTTCCTTAAATGCCGGATCATTCCAGACGAAGCTACCCTTAAGTGCTTCTTCTGTGTCCATCTCGTAACGGGTTCCCTCAAAGATGGTATTATAGCGCTCTAATAACGTGCGCTCATCATCCGCCTGTGGTAGTATGGGTCTGTGCATCAGCGACTCCTTCAAAGGTCATCCTATTTATTATAGCACAACGAGGAGAATGCATCAAGGCGACTAGACGAAGCTGTGCAGGTTGTCAGGCCCTGTGCCGAACGTATTGTATCTAGGGGGTGCTGCCGAGGCCGTGCCAAACCTTGCCATGATCCCCATATTACTCACAGGCTGTAGATCATTCAAAGGGGCTTGCATTGCTGTTGATAAATCGTTAATCTTGGATACAGCACTAAAATCATTGGCATTAGCCACGAACGGATCAGGAACTTCTTGAGGATCGAGGTAGTTGCTTAACTGTTCGTAATCAGGCTTGCTATTGATTGGAATTCTAAGATATAAGTAACCATGTTGAGTCTTCTGATAATTCTTCTCAAATTCAGATTCTATTGGTAGAGTATCTGCTCTTTGGTAATAGAAGGGGCCGACAGTAATTACCTGGAGATTTGATACCACATTATCAAATGAGATATCTATCAAGACCGGAAAGTTCTTCTCTTCAATGAATTGTTTGATATTATCAACCTCTATTGATAACTCATGCTTAATCTGAGCAGCAGCGGCCTGAGCCTGCGATTGTTTGGGTAGGGCGACTTTTTCTTGTGGTTTATTGGCAACTTTTTGGTGAGCATCTACCAAACCATTAAAACCCACTGATGTCTTATTCATCAAGGTCATTGACAAATAGGTACAAAGGTCAATAATAGCAGCATCTTTGAGATCGCGCGTGGTCGCCGCGAAAATACGACCAAACATCTTTTGCGCCAAGTCAAGTTCTAACTCGTAAGCGATATCATTGTTATGTAGATAGATCTCTCGAAGATGAGTTAAGACATCTTCAAATATCTGATCACTAGGATTTTCCCCATAGCCCTGAGGAATACTTATTGACAGCATAGCCGACCTCCATCTATGTTATATCGCAAGGATGTTCTAAGCCAATGCTAGAACCTATTTACTGAGTAAGCCCTATGAATATCAACGAATTACTAGCGCAATCACGAAGACATGATCAGCAAGGGAACTTTGCTGAGGCGGATCAATGTCTATTGCGAGCTATTTATGCCCAAGTCGCACCCGCTGGTGCGCCTGTCAAGAATCCTAATGTACCTTCTTGGCTACAAGGCAAAAAGCTTGGATTTGAGAATAGCACCCGATTCAACAATACACCAGAATCTAGATTACAGGGCTTGCAAAATGTTAAAATGCCAAATGTCAACAATCCCAAAACCATGGGAATAGACAAGCGCAAACAAATTGAGGCCATGCGTTCATTACAGTTAATGGAGCAAAGAATTCCTGCCCTGATCAACCAAGCCCTCGCAGGAGGAGAGGTAAGCGGAGGTAATTCCGAACTTTACAACTCAATTCAAGCTTATTGGCAGTCGCTATATAAGGCTAGCCTTGAAATCAAGAAATTAGCAACATCGGAAATGAATGCCGCAAATTGGGTAAATCCATCATTAGCGGACACCAAAGGCATACGTAGTGAATACATTAGTAAGCAAACTGGACTTAGCCCCTTGGATCAGATCGGGACGGAATACGAAATATCGCCCGAGCAAGAACAAGCCATTATACCCAAGCAATTCCACCAAACCGAAGGCGAGACATTACCTGTCCCCCGAACGATGCTTGACGAACCCGGCAAGGTTGTAGCACTTGGTCAAGAGTTCTATGATAAACAGCTACAGAGCTGGATAAATGCCTTCAAGAGCGGAAACTTCAATGAGCTACTAACACTTGATAGACAAATTCAATTACCGCCTGGATCAACCGGCAAGTTTTCTGACATTAGTAGTCCTTTCACTACTCAATACAAAGAGTTCAAGAACGCCGCCGAAGCAAAAGCACTTGGAATTACTGGTACTGAGAAAGGATTGGCTGTACAAAATGCCGATGGTACCTACAGAGTGGCGACAGAAGCCGATATCAGAAAGACAGCCGAAGAAGCGCTTCCGAGAATCGTCAATGGCTTACTCGTTGGTACAAAAGATCGAATATCTGAAGAAGATCTATATCAAATGCCATATATGGGTACGAATCAGGCACCACTATCTAATGCCAACCTCTTAGCGGGCCGACCCTATATGAATGTTAATACTCCATGGCAAAATCCCTATGGCCTAAAAGCACTTAGGGAATTGTTTATGTTTGGCCTCAACGCATATAAAGCACAACTAAGGAAAGACCACCCTGGTATCACTTTAGATTCTCAAGATGCCATTGATGAATACAACGTGATGATTGCCGAAGCAGGAACATTCCTTCAACAAAAGAGCGACCGAAAAGGTGGCACCAATAATGCATTGGTAGAAATCCTTAAGGATGCGTTAATTGCCATTACAATGAAGAGTGCTGAAGAAATTGACAAGTCACTGCTACTAGCTCTAGTAACCGGACAAGGACTAGCAACCGCTCTTTCTGCTATAACTAGAAGAAACCGAAGAACACCTGCGGCAACGGCTACGCCCACACCTTAAAACAAACATTCACTACGCTCAAGGATATTCAGGCCAGTATACCACAAATTGCCCCCCAACAAATCGGGGCAATCATTATGATACATATGCTTGCCAATAACATCTTTCTCTATCGACAAGAAGTAGTTCATCTGCGGATCAGTCAGGTCTTTGGTCTTAATACGACCCGAGAGAGAGAGCAAGAAATCATGGCGCTTATCGCCCTCTTTGACAATCTTAAGGACCTCTCTAATCCTTAAGCGTAGCTTTTCCCGCTCTTCGCTACCCTCAGCTTTAGTATCCTGTGCGACAACCGATATGCAATCCCAATCATTCATATTTTCGCGCATGAATCTCTCTCCTCATCGCTAATAACTCAGGTACATGCTTGGCGTACTTATCGATCACATTATTGCAATGCGGGCATAAAAAGATGCCGAGTTCCTCACCTGTAACTAAACCATCAAAGACATTGGTTTTAGATGTGATATAAGGGGCTTGCGCACCCGCGATAGCTAACTTGGTTTCTGCCTCATTGTAAATATGATTCGGCCCCAGACAATAACCACATCCCATCATATAGAATGTACCATCTTCTCTAATCAGAGCTAAAGGGCTACTCCATAGGTTGTTGGTCTTATATAGGAACACCACATAATCTATGTTACAATATTCAGGAATATAGCGTTCTACGCTTTTTCGATAAGCCTCTGGTGAGTTCTTAAATAGATTAGATGGAGATAATCTATCCAAAATGTCTTGTCTATTCACAACTAATCCTCACCACTAATCCTCACCACTAAGCAATTCGTAGTTACCTCGCGGACGCAACCCCTTGGGAGCACCCATATCCTTATCTAATTTCTCAAGTTGCTTTTCAACGACACGATCATCGTTAAGATCTTTGTCGATCCTACCGTCATGCATTGCATAGCCAAGACCAATAATCTCATTGATGATATTCTGAATCTTATCTTCTGACGAAATATGCTTATTTACCAACCATATGCATACAGACTTCAACTCTGTATGGAGTGACTGAAGCAGATTTATCATAATCTTATCAGAAATACTTTGAGCCTCTAAGTTCATCAATAAATCGCCAGTACTAGAAAGCTTGGCAGTTAATTGATTAACAACATCCCCCGGTGTCTTAGGTAGAATTTCATTGGCCCGTTTGATTTGAATAACGTGCTGATTATTATCCGGCCCCTTAGACATCAAGGCATCAAAGATACTGGTTTCTAATACACCATCGGGAAGTTCCCCGTGGTCGGATGCAAACGACATACCATCTACCTCATTACTTTTCTTAAGTTGGCAACCATTGCTTGTTTATCTAACTCAGCATCAACCCGAGCAGCAGCCTCAATATCCTCATCCACTGGAGAGTCTTGTTTTAGCTGCTCCAACTGTTGTTGACGACGAACCTTCCATGCAATAGGTCTATCCTTCACTGACTTGTTCTTCATGATCATCTCCCATACGCATCACAGGTAACCAATCAAGGACTAACTTAATCCTATCTGATAGTGATACTGATGGTAACTCCAGAAAATCTACTCGATAAGTTTGCAGAAGATTCTTCAGCCCATCATGTATAAGAGTTCGCTCATTAGGGGATTGATACCTTACCCCATCTCGATCATATTCATCAATCGGATCACACAAAATGATATAGGTATATGAAAATAAAGACTTTACGGCTATCTTATAGTGTTCAGCCACAAGATCTAAATAGGCCGAAGTTAGGGGGCGGGGGAGCAATGCCTGAGTATAGAACATTCCTAGAAACAATGGAGATGAAGTAATAGTAACCTCATAGGTGTTAAGGGAAGAGGCTTCAAGACTTTGTTGTTGCCCCACAATCATATGCTGCTGAAAAGCTGTCTCTAAGGGACCATGCTTTTCAATATACAACCTAGCGAATTCGTCTACTTTACCGCACCTATTGGATAAAACGTTTCTCAAGGCATCGGCTAAGGCATCTTTACCAGCACATGCTGTACCACAAATCGCAATAGAAACTGGGGGCTTAGGATTTAGAGACAAATGATACGAGTTACTCAGTATGCTCATCTTGCATTACCTTAATCTTTGAAGCTAGATCTTCAATAAGTTTGGGAATCGAAATCTGAGCCTCAATAGTAATTTTAGGATAAGATTCCCAAGCTTCCAATGCGTCCTGATCGTGTTCGGGAATAGCAAGCCCTAAGAAAGAGAAAGGATCACCCGAATACATCACATAAACGCCATATGAACCTATGTTTTTCAAATCTAAGACAAACAAATCATTATCGGCAGCAAAAGCTTCAACAAGCTCTATATCAGAAGGAGTCATGATATACTGAAAATCATGCTCTTCCAAAGAAACTATAATAACATCAACTAAGAAATCGCTTAAGCTTGCCATCTATT
>Ga0075012_10000116_pt1 | contig 78869 bp, 58 predicted proteins | sample All_14_2_FD_71474 | JGI IMG/M metagenome (GOLD analysis project Ga0075012, IMG submission 71474) | Freshwater microbial communities in response to fracking from Pennsylvania, USA - Allegheny Zone_MetaG_DW_15 | ecosystem: Environmental > Aquatic > Deep subsurface > Groundwater > Drilled... | reverse complement strand
ATGAAAAAACAATTCATTACATTTTTAGTTCCCTTTTTGTGTCTGGGGGCGGTAAATGCTTCTGCTGGTAGCTATTGGCAGGAAGTTGATGCGGCGAGGGCGCCCAAAGAAGTACAATTGATGCATCCGCAAAAGTACAAGGTGTACACAATGAATGAAAGTACATTGAAAATGCTCATGTGGGGCCTCTCTGAAAACCCTGATGAAGGTATGGTAATATCCCTGCCATTGCCTGATGGCACTATGCGCGACTTTAAAGTATGGCAGACACCCATGATGCCAGCCGAACTGGCTCAGCGCTATCCCGACATAAAAACCTTCACCGCATATGCGGTAGATAACCCAATGGTAACTGCTAAGCTCGACTTTACATTATATGGTTTCAGCGGCATGATATTCGATGGGGAAAATACGTCTTTCATAGACCCGTGGGATAACTATCATGATGGTTATTACATGGTTCACTATAAGCGCGATGAAACCCGTGATTATGATAAGCGCATGAAATGTGAGTTTAAGGGCGATGCTGATGATCTGCCCGGTGGTGAGCTTATGAATACCATGCATACAGGACTTCCTGGTTTGCAGCAGAGGGTATTTAATGGTCATATGAAGCGTACATACCGTCTGGCACTATCCTGTTCCAATCAGTATGCACGGGCATCTACAGGACTGTCTTCTCCCACCATTGCACAAACGCTGTCAAAGATGACCACATCAATGAACCGTGTGAATGGAGTATATAACAGAGAGTTTTCAGTACAGATGAACTTTGTAGCCAATGAGGACCAGATTATCTGGACAGCTCCTTCAGGTGGTGTAAATGGTACAGATCCATTTAACGCTATCAATAATAATGGTAGTGCATGTCTGGGTGCCAATCAGACCACATGTGATAGCCGTATAGGCTCGGCCAACTATGATTGTGGTCACGTATTTACCACTGGTGGTGGTGGCATATCCGGTCTGGGTATTGTGTGCCAGAGTGGTCAGAAGGCACGCAGTGTCACAGGGCTGCCATCTCCTGTGGGCGATGGTTTTGACATTGACTATGTAGCGCACGAAATGGGACACCAGTTTGGCTCCCCGCATACATTCAATGACAATGCCAACGGTAGCTGTAGCGGTAATGCATCGTCCACCTCGGCATATGAGCCCGGTAGTGGCAGTACAATTATGGCATATGCCGGTATCTGCTCTCCGGATAATATCCAGATTCATAGTGATGCATACTTTCATGCACGTAGTCTGGACAGGATAGAGAATAAGCTCTCCGGTTCGCAGGATGTATGTGCGGCAAAAACTTCTACCGGCAACAAACTTGTGTACCTGCCTGCATTCAGTGCATCATATAAGATTCCATACAAAACTCCGTTTGAACTCACAGCGCCTACAGCCGTAGATTCCGTTGCAGATACACTTATATCATACTGCTGGGAGCAGTGGAACCGAGGCGATTTTGGAAAGACCCTTGCTGCTACTTATTTCAAGGGGCCTATATTCCGCTCATTCAGTCCATTGTCTTATGATACCGTTAGGGTATTTCCCAAGATGAGTATGGTATTGAGTGGCAATCTCACCAGCGTTACTGTAAATGGAAACATGGGCGAAAAAGCCCCTGATACAGCACGTTATCTTACATTTAAGCTCACTGTGCGTAATATACTCAACGGCATGGGCTGCTTCCTCTTCCCCGATGATACCATACATCTGGATGCCATAAGTACAGGTGCCGCAAATGGTTATGCAGGCTTTAAAGTTACCAGCCAGGGTACTGCCAGCATTGTTTACGATCATGGCAGCACACAGACCATTACATGGGATAAAGTAGGTACAGATGCTGCTCCTTACAATGTGTCTCAGGTAATCATATATATGTCTAAGGACGGCGGCTATACATGGCCTTATGTAATAGGTACTTTCCCTAACACAGGTACCGCCAGTATTACCGTACCAGACCCCGGCGCTACAAGTCTTTTCTGCCGCTTTAAAGTAAAAGCTGCCGGTAATGTATTCTTTAACGTTAACCTCAAAAACGTAAAAGTAAATGGCTCAGGTATCGTTTCTTCTGTACGCCATCAGTCATCACTGGCAGAGGGTGTTAAGATATTCCCGGTCCCTGCCAGAGAGGTACTCAACTTTACTGCTGAAGGTAATAATCGTTTACAGGTTTCAGTGTTTAATGCCATGGGCAGAGAAGTGTGGGGGGGTAACTTCACCGGTGCTATGCAGCTGCCCGTTAGCGACTGGGTACCTGGCATATACCATGTACGCCTTTTCGATGCAGAGAGCGGAGAGCAGGCTGCAAAGTCTGTTGTAATAGATTAAGAAAACAAGGGGAGACTAGCCTTCCTGATAATATCAAACGACCCCGGTTCTTGTAACCGGGGTCGTTCTGTCATATTGATTGAGTATAGCTTATATCAGTACTCCTGCCCTTTGTAGAATATCCTGAACATATTCTGCCCCAGCTGATACTGGATAACATCATAGTTCAGTGACCAGTTGGTCATTTCGGCATTTGTAACATCATAGGTCTCCCCTTCAGAGAAGAGGCGCAGTGTGTTTCCGTAGTTTACATAGGCAAGAGAGTTATACTGTATTACCATATTGGATGGGTAATAGTTGTCTATGGTATAGACTTCGCCCTTGTAAAATACTTTGAGGTAATTGCTCTGATCTTTGAATGCTACTATGTTGTCCACTACCTGGTAGTTACCGCTCATATAGCCCAGAGAACGGGCGCTATCGTCGTAGAATACCTTGAAGTAGCCATCGGCAGTAACATATGCCACAACATTATCTCCCACCTTATAGGTCTTGGGAGGGAAGTCGTCCAGCATAAATGTTTTTCCGCTATGAAATACTTTGAATTTCCGGTCAATATCTACATATGCAACCGTATTACGGCCTGCTTCAAATCCACTCACCGGATAGTCTTCCTGAGACAGCAACTCTCCGTTATAGAATATCCTGAACTGATTGGCAAAGTTGTTATAGGTGATAATGTTGTCTGTGACTTTTATAGTAGCGAGGCTGCTGTCAGAGAAGTAGCCTTCCAGATTGATGATCTTTCCCCGGTAATAGGCTTTGTAGGCTCCTTTATAGCTATCCAGAAAGAATACTACACTATCTCCTACAAAATACTGGTCACATACGGGAGCCAGGTTCTTTATAGTCCCATTGTCAAATACGTTCAGTGATTTCTGATTCAGGAATACAACAAGGTTATCGGTAGCAAAGTAGGCATTGGTAAAACCTATGTTGACGGGCGTAACTCTGTGGTTGGCATATATCTTAAAAGAACGTGAGTTATCAAGATATGGGATAGCAGTACGACCGATTTTCATGTTGGTAGGTGCCAGAAAATCAATCTTTCTTATCATGCCTTTATCCCACACCATAACCTGATTCTGATTATCTACATAACAGGATAGTTGTGCACTGGAGGAGATGGATGAGAATAGTAGGATTACCGGTAACAGTTTCCGCATTTATAAACAGATTAATCCGGTGTAATTTAATGAATTAATCGGGAACGGGAGTCATGGGAGGCTTAGAGATGCTGTAACGGTAGGGGGGAATGCTCAGTTACTATAAATAAAAAAGCCAGCCTGAGAACAGGCCAGCCCCTATAAACCCTATCACTATGAAAACTGGTGCAAAGTTACGTTACATTACGATAACTGCAAAATATTTTTTTATTTTTTCGGCTAATATTTTATGTGCAAAATATGGATTGTCTATAAATAAAAAGCCAGCCTGAGAACAGGCCAGCCCCTATAAACCCTATCACCATGAAAACTTCTTTATCTATAAAAGTAGAAATATCTGGATTGATTGATAATGCAAATATAACGTGGTATTATTTATCAACAAATTTTCCTTTAAATTTTTACTTGATGATAACAAAAAAAGACAAACTGATTTTTCAGCAGTTATTTTTTCTTTTTAGGCGAGAACATGGCCAGCATACGGCGTCCTTCCATTTTAGGCATGGATTCCAGCACTCCGTATTCAGACATGCGCTCTGCAAACTTCAGCAATAGCAGCTCTCCACGCTCCTGGAACATGATAGCACGCCCCTTAAACTGTACATAGCACTTCACTTTGTTGCCTTCCTGCAGGAACTTTTCAGCATGTTTAGCCTTGAAGTCAAAGTCGTGATCGTCAGTATTAGGAGTAAAGCGTATTTCTTTTACCTCTGATGCCTTGGCCTTTGCTTTCTGCTCTTTGTCCTTCTTTTTGCGCTCGTAAAGGAACTTCTTGTAATCTATAAGGCGGCATACAGGCGGTGTGGCATTGGGAGAAATCTCTACAAGGTCAACTTCTTTGGCCTGAGCCATTTTGAGGGCTTCTGCTATAGGGTAAACACCGGGCTCCATATCTTCACCCACTACTCGTACTTCCGGCGCTGTTATTTCGTTGTTCAGGCGGTGCTCGTTCTGTGGTAGTCTGGGCCTGAAAAATGGTTTTGGCTTTGGTCTTTTCTGCATTAACAGTTTTTATGATTATCAGACAAAATTATAAATATTTGTTCGTAAACAGGAAACGTATCATTTTATTTTCTGAAAATCAGTTATCTACCGTTTACTGTTCTGAACAGATATATGGGTTATGAACGGGAACCGCTCCCATACGGCACACATGGTGCGGCTGGGAGCGGTCCTTGTTCTGAGTTTATTAGTTACGTTTTCCTTTCAGCTGTTCGGTAACGATGTCTTTTATTTCGGCACAGAAACCGGCAATGGGGAGTGATCCTTTATCGCCCTCGCCATGTTTACGTACCGATACAGTACCATCAGCTGCTTCTTTTTCGCCAACTATGAGCATGTATGGGGTTTTCATGAGCTCTGTATCGCGAATCTTACGGCCTATCTTCTCACTACGCTCATCCATTTCGCAACGGATATCGGCAGCTTTGAGCGCTGCGGCTACCTGGTGAGCATACTCGCTGTACTTATCACTGATAGGGAGTATCATTACCTGTGTAGGTGTGAGCCACAGCGGGAGGTTGCCACCGCAGTGCTCCAGCAGTACGGCTATGAAACGCTCCATGCTGCCGAATGGTGCACGGTGTATCATAACAGGGCGCTTGCGGGAGTTATCTACATCTACATACTCCAGCTCAAAACGCTCAGGCAGGTTATAATCGACCTGAATGGTACCCAGCTGCCATTTACGGCCCAGAGCATCGCGTACCATAAAGTCGAGCTTGGGACCATAGAAGGCGGCTTCGCCATATTCGGTAATGGTATTCAGTCCTTTATCCCGTGCGGCATCAATGATGGCCTGCTCTGCAATGGCCCAGTTTTCTTCACTGCCTATGTATTTGCTGCGGTCTTCCTGATCGCGAAGGGATATCTGAGCTGTGTACTCAGTAAAGCCCAGCGACTCAAATACATACAGTACGAGGTCTATTACTTTCTTAAACTCATCCAGTACCTGCTCCGGCATACAGAAGAGGTGCGCGTCGTCCTGAGTGAAGCCTCGTACACGGGTAAGTCCATGCAGCTCGCCACGCTGCTCGTAGCGGTACACAGTACCAAACTCTGCCAGACGTAGTGGCAGATCTTTGTATGAGCGGGGAGATGACTTATATATCTCACAGTGGTGCGGACAGTTCATTGGCTTAAGCATGAACTCCTCACCTTCCTGTGGGGTGGTAATGGGGCGGAAGCTATCCTTACCATACTTCTCCCAGTGGCCTGATGTAACATAGAGCTGCTTACTGCCTATGTGTGGTGTCATTACCGGCAGGTAGCCTATCTCCATCTGTGTGCGCTGCAGGAACTGCTGCAGACGCTCGCGCAGCATAGCGCCTTTAGGTAACCACATAGGGAGGCCGCTGCCTACTTTCTCTGAGAAGGTAAACAGTTCCAGCTCTTTACCCAGCTTGCGATGGTCGCGCTTCTTAGCTTCTTCCAGCAAGACCAGATATTCATCCAGCTCTTTCTGTGCCGGGAATGTGATACCGTATATGCGGGTGAGCATTTTATTTTTCTCATTGCCCCGCCAGTAGGCTCCGGCAATATTGGTAAGCTTTACAGCTTTAATGGCACCCGTGCTGGGTATGTGAGGCCCGCGGCAGAGGTCGGTAAAGTTGCCCTGTGTGTAGAAGGTGATGTTACCATCTTCCAGCCCTTCCAGCAACTCCAGTTTATACTGGTCGTCTTTTTCTGTAAAGTAGGCTATGGCTTTGTCTTTAGGAACCTCCTGGCGCACATAGGCATTGTTGGCCTTCGCCAGTTCCTTCATCTTGTCTTCAATGGCTTTCAGGTCTTCATCGCCTATGGTACGGTCGCCCAGATCTATGTCATAATAGAATCCATTTTCGATGGAGGGGCCGATACCGAATTTTGTGCCGGGATAGAGGGCTTCCAGCGCCTCGGCCAGAAGGTGGGCAGAGGAGTGCCAGAATGTGGATTTGGCCCCTGTGTCGCCCCATGTGAGCAGACGCAGGCTTACATCCTGCGTGAGCGGACGTGCAGTATCCCAGATTTCTCCATTCACCTCAGCGGCCATCACTTTGCGTGCAAGGCCCTCGCTGATGCTCTTTGCAACCTCGGCTGAGGTTGTTCCTGCGGCGTATTCTCTTACGGAGCCGTCAGGCAGTGTTACTTTTATCATATGATATGAAATTAACGCCAGCACCTACAAACGTGCTGACAGTTGCCAAATGTAGTAAGGAAAATTGAAAGGCCCACAGACGGCCGTCCTGGAGGAGTGTTGTTTTGTGTCGCGTAATACTCCCGGACCTGTAAAGGGTAGCGTATGGGGATATGTGTTATAGAATTGCGCAATTATTTTTTTAGTGAGCAATATTGACTGTATATTGGTTAAATGCGTTGATAATTAATTGCTTACACAATCTCCCCAATAAAAAAAACTGCGCAAAAAGTTCGCAAAAATTACTCGCGGGAAATTTAAAATATGAGGCTGATGTGTGAATAGGGTTCAGGGTTTGTTTTGTGGTGCAAAGGTCGGGTAATATGGGGTGACATGGGTGATATTGTGGATAAGTTATACAGAGAGGAGTGTGATACAGGGAGGGTATTCGTGAACGGGTGCTGTGAACGGGTGCTGGTTGTTGGCGGAGACGCCAACAACGGCGGAAAATTGAAAGGCCATACCTGCAGCCCCCTCCGGCTCCCCCCAGGGGGGAGAGATGTTTTGTGTTTGTGTTGTCCTGAGTATTGTTGAGTGACGGCATAAATGTGCGCAGTACTTTTTTTGTGGGAAGTTTTGAGTGTTATGCCTGTTAAGTGTATTGATAGTTAATCGTTTACATAGTTGTTCCAATTGTCAAGCTGCGCAAAAAGTTCACAAAAATTACTCGCGGGAAATTTAAAATATGAGACTGATGTGTGCATAGGATTCAGGGTTTGTTTTGTGGTGCAAAGGTCGGGTAATATGGGGTGGCATCGGTGATATTGTGGATAAGTAATTCAGAGAGGGGTATGGTTCAGGGAGGGTATTCGTGAACGGGTGTTGTGCCCTTGTGCTGGTTGTTGGCGGGGACGCCAACAACGGCGGAATATGGGGTGGTATGGGTGATATTGTGGATAAGTTGCGGGAAGTATGTAATCCCTTTGAATTGATGATTGTTAAAGCATGGCTGTATATAATCTCAGGTGCAATATCGTGTATTGATTGTGCGTTTGTATATATATGAATCAACAGGTATTTGCTGCGACGGATAATTACATCAGTACTCTTTTTGCAGAGGAAGATGAGGCGCTGAAAGAGGTGCTGGAAAATAATGAGGCGGCGGGAATGCCTGCTATAGACATATCGCCGGTACAGGGGCGGCTGTTACAGGTGCTGGCACATATGTGCGGTGCAAGGCATGTGCTGGAGCTGGGGACGCTGGGCGGGTACAGCACTATATGGCTGGCGCGTGCACTACCTGCGGATGGCCGGCTGATAACTGTGGAGCTGATGCCTGAATATGCCAGTGTGGCCCGCACGAACATAGATAGGGCGGGTGTAGGAGAAAAGGTAACAATAAGAGTGGGCAGAGCACTGGATGTACTAGCCATGCTGGAAAAGGAGGGGGTACTGCCATTTGACATGATATTTATGGATGCAGACAAGCCACCTTATACGGAGTATCTGGAATGGGCTTTACGCCACTCAAGGCCGGGGACGGTGATAGTAGCAGATAATGTAATACGGGGTGGCAGAGTGCTGGATGCCAACAGCAATGACCCCGCAGTAAAAGGTGTGCAGCGGTTTAACGAGGCACTGGCAGCTGCCAAAGGTGTGACACAGGTGGTGATACAGACAATAGGGGCGAAGGAGCATGATGGCATGGCAATAGCTGTGGTAAGCTGATGTGGTAGGATTGTCAGTATAGTAAAAGAGCCTTATGAGGGGACTAATCCTACATAAGGCTCTTTTCTTCTTTTGCCGTTAGTTTGCTATCAAAGCAGATGCTCGCGGCGCTGTTGCTGTCTTTTTTCTTCCAGCTCTTCCTCTCTGATCTGCTCTTTGTCGTAAGCGCGGATAATCTGTTTTACCAGACGGTGGCGTACAACATCGGCCTCATCGAGCTGAATGTGTGCAATGCCATCAATATTCTGCAGAATGCGTGCTGCTTTCTGCAGGCCGCTCTTCTGGTTTTTAGGCAAATCTATCTGTGACAGATCGCCGGTAATGATGGCTTTGGCAGATGCACCTATACGTGTAAGGAACATCTTCAGCTGAAGGTCGGTAGCGTTTTGTGCCTCATCCAGTATGATAAAGGCATTGTCCAGCGTACGACCACGCATGTAGGCCAGAGGCGCGATCTCAATGATGCGGTTAGACATATAATAGTTCAGCTTGTCGCTGGGTATCATATCGTCCAGTGCATCATAGAGCGGGCGCAGGTACGGGTCTATCTTTTCCTTGAGGTCGCCGGGCAGGAAGCCGAGACTTTCGCCTGCCTCTACCGCAGGACGTGTAAGAATGATTTTGCGTACTGCTTTGTTTTTCAGTGCACGTACAGCCAGGGCTACTGCGGTATAGGTTTTACCGGTACCGGCGGGGCCTACAGCAAAGATGATGTCGTTCTTTTCAGAGACCTGTGCCATCATCTGCTGGTTTTTGGTTTTGGCACGTATCACCCGCCCGTTAGGTCCAAAAACGAGGATATCGTTAGTAGAGGGATCTTCTGTGACTGGCTCCTGATCATCATCACCCAGAATGCGCGCAAAATAGTTCTCAGAGAGATGCCCGTTACGCTCCAGGTACTGAATCACCTGGCTGATTTTTGTCTGTGCATTTGCTACTTCATCGGGTTGCCCTGATATTTTTATCTGGGAGCCGCGGGAGAGCAGTTTCAGCAGTGGGAATCTGCGCTTCAGAATCTCAAACTTGCTGTTGTTAACGCCAAAGAACTCAATGGGGTTAACACTTTCGAGGTTAATGATGGCTTCTGTCAAGGTGTTGCGGTTTTAATGGTTAACGTAGATAAATAAAACTACAAATAGCATACCATCAACATTGGAACAGGGCATTAAGGCTGTGTTAAAATAACTAAGCAGGCCAACAACAGCAACCGGTTCTGTTAAATACGGTATCCATTTGCTTTAAATTCTTCGAGCTTAGATGCGATAGTGGGATTGCTGAGTGCGAAGATGCGCGCACAGAGTACTGCCGCATTTCTGGCACCTGCCTTACCTACTGCCAATGTACCTACGGGTAGGCCTGCAGGCATCTGCACAATGCTGTAAAGGGCATCAATGCCACCGGGAAGACCACCATCCAATGGAACGCCCAGCACAGGAAGTGAGGTGTAGGCAGAACAAACGCCCGGGAGGGCTGCTGCCATACCTGCTGCTGCAATTACTGCACCAAAGCCATTGGCCTGAGCATTTACCATCAGATCTCTTACCTGATCGGGGTTGCGGTGAGCAGAAGCCACTATCATTTCATTTTCAATGCCAAACCAGGTGAGCCAGTTACTGCCTTCCTGCATTACTGCTTCATCGGTCTTAGACCCCATGATGATCATTACTTTCATTGTGTATTAAATTAATTGTAAGTGAAATTAGATACAGATACACAAATTACTCCCGCAGAATTATCCACGGGCCTGTATAACTTTTTTTGCATTATGTGATTTCCGGAGGAAAAACCGCAGCAGAACTGCCGTATTTTATTGCAATGCCTGTACTGCACACCAAGCCATCATGCCCATGCCTGTAATCATAGACTCTTCATTAATATCGAACCGGGGATTGTGTACGGGGGCCAGAAACTCCTTATCTTCTTTGTTGGTACCTATACGGAAGAAACAGCCCGGCATATGCTGGGTATAGAAGCTAAAGTCTTCTGCAGCCATGCGCATATCCAGCTCGTGTACATTGTGACTGCCTACGTAATCCTGCGCCCAGGCTGTGGCTTTATGTGTAAGGCCTGGGTCATTGAACAGCATAGGGTAGCCTACGGGTATCTCTACGGTAGCTTTTGCACCATATGCTGCACAGGTCTGCTCTGTGAAGTCTTTAATGAGTTTGTGGGCTTCATAGCGCCATTTTTCGTCCATGGCACGGAAGGTACCCAGTATCTCTACTTTGCCCGGGATAACATTGGTAGCAAAACCACCGGCTATGCGCCCGAAGGTGAGAACTGATGGTATGAGAGGATTGCTGCGGCGGGATATTACCTGCTGCAGGCCTGAGATAACCAGCGCTGAGATGGCGATGGGGTCAATGGTCTGATGGGGCAGGGCAGCGTGGCCGCCTTTTCCCTCTATGGTAATATATACCTCATCGGCACTGGCCATATACTGCCCTGCACGGAAGCCGGTAGTACCGGTAGGCAGGTGCGGATAAACATGCAGTGCAAATATGGCTGATGGCTTAGGATTTTCCAGTGCGCCATCGGCTATCATGAGGCTGGCCCCACCGGGGTGTTTTTCCTCACCGGGCTGGAAAATGAGCTTAACTGTGCCATCCCACTCCTGCCGTGTATTGTGCAGGATGCGTGCCGCACCCAGCAGGCAACTGGAGTGTACATCATGGCCGCAGGCGTGCATGACCCCATCATTCTGAGAGCGGTAGGGAGTTTCATTTTCTTCCTGAATGGGCAGTGCATCCATATCGGCACGGAGGGCAATACATTTGCTATGAGGGTTGCGCCCCTCTATAAGGGCTACTATGCCGGTGCCTGCAACTGTGCGCATTGATGTGATGCCAATGGCTGTAAGCTCGGCAGCTATGAATGCAGCTGTATTATGCTCCTGAAATGAGAGTTCGGGATGGGAGTGAATATGATGACGTATAGACTGTACGTGCGGATAATACTCATTTGCCAGTGTCTGTATCTTTTGTTTCAGCGGTTGCATTTACATTCATTTTAAGGCGGGTAAAGGTAGAGATTTTGCTCTAAGTGCTTTTATATTGTTATTTTCTATTGGTACGTCAGGATTTAACATTAAGTAATTGTTAAGTTTCAGTAACTTTATACAGGACCGGTAAATATCATGTTCAGAATAATATTCATAGCGCTAGGCATACTGCTGTACTTCCCTGCCGGAAGTGTGGCTAAGGTGTGTACTCCTGTAGCGGATGTGCGTTTTGAATTTTATGGGGATACTATTTCTCTGAATGGACTGAATGCCCACTTTGTAGATTTTCATGGTGCGCTTACGGATGAAGGCGTTGGTGCTTTTTATGAAGAAATGGACCATGCGGGTTTTGATGCGCTGATAACCTCCCTGAAAAACTATCGTAATGAGCGCCGGCCCGATGACTGGATGTACTACCAGCTGATAAGGAAAACAGCGGAATATCTGAGTCCGAAAAGTGAAGACTACATCAGGTACACTTTATATAAATGGTATTTTCTGAACAAGACCGGGTATGATGCGGTACTGAATGTAGCAGGAGACAAGCTGCTTTTTTACGTACAGTGCGATGAAAATATATATGATATACCCTTTCATATGCGTAATGGCAAACAGTATGTATGCCTAAACTACCATGACTATGGCGAAATAAACTTCAGGAAGACAAAATTTACCATGCTGAACAAGACCGTAAAGGAAGCACAGCATGGATTTTCGTATAAGCTGACCCAGATGCCGGAACTGAAGGGTGGGGAGTATGAAGAGAAGGAGCTTTCATTTAATTACAAGAATGTGCGTTACTCATTTCACATAAAGCTGAATACGGGTGTGAAAAACATATTTACCAATTATCCGGTAGCAGACTATCAGCTGTACTTTAATATGCCGCTGAGCAGCAAGACTTATGAGTCGCTGATACCCCAGCTGAAAGAGAGTGTATATACTATGGGGGTAAGGGAAGGTGTAGATTATCTGATGCGTTTTACCAGGTATGCATTCCTTTATAAACCAGATGGTGAAAACTTTGGGAAAGAGAAGCGATTACTGCCTGAGCAAACGCTGCTCTCTGATGCGAGTGATTGTGAAGACAGGGCTGCATTGTTCTTTTATCTTGTAAAAGAGATATATAACTTACCCATGATAGTACTGGCATATCCTGAACACGTGACTATAGCGGTACAGTTTGATAAACCGATTGGCACTCCTATTATATATAATGGACGCAAATACTCATTGTGCGATCCGACTCCTCAGAAAACAGATATGCCAATAGGCAAGCTACCCCGCGAATGGAGTAACAAACAGTACGAAGTAGCGCTGGTATATGAGCCGGTGGAATAAGGGATGCTTAATATTTCTTTTCAGTTAAAAATCTGATTATTGTGTAACTGCGTATATTATGCAGATGTGGTAATGTTATGTCTTTTGATACAACACAATAAGTTTCTTAATAAATTAGTAATATCCGTTTATTGAATAGTGGTAGAAGTCACAGTTAATTTTGGAGCTTCAGGAACTAACAATCAGGGGCGGGAAAACGCCATACAGGCAGGATGTGTTGTAACTGAAAGCTAAAATAATGGATACATATAAATCGAAAGTATGTAAATATTATTTTTATTACTAAGCGTGCTTGATAGTAATATTATTTTTGTTAAATTTGCTTCCAAACCGCTTTTTTAAAACTATTTTATAACTATTTGAATCAGTAAAAAGAGGCAAAAAGAACGTTCGGGGGACATATCGCTACATACAGCAGGCAGGCACTATTATGTCTGTCTTATGTGTCTATATATCAACTGAATACTATAAACTTAGCAACTAAGAAAATAGGTCTAAAACCATCAGTTTTATGAGAAAATTCTATTCCGGATTATTACTCTTCACCGTAGCATTGTTGTTTGCTGGAAGTGCTTTTGCACAAACGACAATCAATTATACGCCGGTTGTGTCGTCCTGTGGTAATGGTGACATTACGCTGACTGGGGTACAAATTCAGGATGTAACGGGAATCGTTACGGCTTCGCCTAATGCGCCACGAATATATTATCGTAAAAACAGTGGTACATGGTTCTCCAGTGCCGGTACCATGACAAGTGGGTCTGGAACAGACGGTTTCTGGAGTTTTGTCATGTCGGAATCTGATATGGGCGGACTGGCCACAGGAAATACTGTAGAATATTATGTAGTAGCACAAAATGCCACTACTGTTACATCGGAGCCTGCAGGTGTGGTAGCAACTGATGTTAATACTATTACAACTCCGCCGGTTTCACCGGAGTCGCTAACTGTAAATGCGCTGCCTACAGATATAGGTGGAATACCATTTGCCTGCGAGGGAACAACTACAACACTTTCCAGCTCACCTGCAGGTGGTAACTGGGTAAGCAGCACGCCTGCCGTTGGTACCGTATCTTCATCCGGTGTAGTAGGTGGTATTACTGCCGGAACAACTGCGATAACATATACAATCCCATCTACAGGGTGTTTCCGTACGCGTGTTGTAACAGTGAATCAGAGCCCTTCAATGACTACACTTCCCGATCCTCCGGTATTGTGTGGTGGCAGCACTTATACATTCACTGGTACTCCTGCAGGAGGTACGTGGTCGTGTGCCGGGTATACAACAGCTACCGTAGATGTAAGTACGGGTGTGGTTACTGCAGTAGACGGCCCTTCAGCGGGAACTACTACGGTAACTTATAGTCTTGCAACGGGGTGCCGTAACATTACTACTATTACAGTTAATCCTACACCGGTTATTAATACTACTATATATCCGATGTGTGAGGGGACTACAAGAACTTTATCTTCTACAATAGCAGGTGGTACATGGTCTGTATCTACACCGGCTGTTGCTACAGTTACATCAGGTACCGGATTTTTAAGTGCTGTTTCGGCAGGTACTACTACTGTGTCTTATACAATGCCTGTTACAGGTTGTTTCCGTACAAAGGAAGTAACTGTAAATGCACTGCCAACTGCTATATCAGGTGGTAGTGAGGTTTGTGCAGGCGGGTCAACAATTTCTCTCTCCAGCACGCCAGCCGGCGGTACATGGCAGAGTAGTGCCGGTGCGATAGCGACAATAAACAGTTCTACCGGCGTGCTAACAGGTATGACACCAGGAACGGTAAACATTACTTATTCATTTACTTATGCACCTACAACAATATGCCGCACATCTGCAACTATTACTGTTAATGCGATTCCTGCAACAATAGGTGGCACCGGTGTTGTGTGTCCTGGAAATACAACTACATTAACAGATGCAACAGCAGGCGGCACATGGAGCAGCAGTAATACAGCCGTAGCAAGTTTTGCGGATAATACTATAGGAGTGGTAACCGGTGTATCGGCCGGCACTGCAACAGTAACTTATATGTTATCTCCTTCGGGTTGTTTCCGTACAAAAGTTGTTACAGTAAATGCAGTGCCTTCATCTATTTCCGGTTCTCTGGCTATATGTGAAGGGTTTACTACTTCATTATCTACAGTAACAACTGGTGGTACATGGAGTAGCAGCAATACTGGCGTAGCAACTATAAATTCACTTTCCGGTGTTGCCAGTGGATTAAGCGGCGGTACCAGTACAATTACTTACAGAGTGACTGCAACTGGTTGTATCACTACAAGTGTACTGACAATAAACTCAACTCCTGCTGCACTGACCGGTGCTACCAACCTCTGCGTAGGTGGAACCACTACACTATCCAGTGCTGATGCCGGTGGTACATGGACATCATCAAACACATCGGTAGCTACGGTTGATGCATCGGGCCTAGTGAGTGGTATGGGTGCAGGTACGTCAACTATAACATATACATTGCCTACAGGTTGTATTCGCGTAGCGACGGTTACTGTTAATGTAATGCCATCTGCTATAAGTGGTGTAACAGTAGTATGCGACGGCTCTACAACTAACCTTATGAGTACTCCGGGCGGAGGTACATGGAGCAGCAGCAATACTTCCATAGCTACAGTAAACTCAAGCACGGGTGTAGTAGCCGGTGTATCGGGTGGAACAGCAGAGATAACTTACAATATAGGTGGTGGTGTAAATGGTTGTATTGCAACGACTGTGGTAACAGTAAATCCACGTCCGGCAGTAATTACCGGATTCCCATCGGTATGTATTGGTTCTATTACAACACTATCCAGCCTTACCGGTGGTGGAACATGGACCTCAGGTAACCCAACTGTAGCGACAGTAGATGCTTCGGGTAATGTAACCGGAGTAGTGACAGGTACTGCATCTATCTCTTATACACTGGCTACTGGCTGTGCACGTGTGCAGCCAGTGACGGTAAATAATATACCTGCAACTGTTTCAGGACCGGATGCGGTTTGTGTTGGTTCAAATGCCACGCTGGTTTCAGGACCTGCAGGAGGTACATGGAGCAGCACAGATGTAACTCTTGCCACAATCACATCTTCGGGTGTTGTGACAGGTGTAGCAAATGGAGTGGTTACATTAAGCTATATATTGCCATCGGGTTGTTTCCGTACCAAAACAATAACAGTAAACCCTCTGCCTTCGGCAATATCGGGTCCTGCTACTGTGTGTATCGGTTCAGCAATAACACTTTCCAGTGCACCGCTGGGTGGTACATGGGCTTTATCAGTACCTTCTGTAGCAACAATTGATGCCGGAACAGGAGTACTTACCGGTGTTACTGCCGGCCAGACAGGTGTTACATACACTAATCCTGAAGGATGTCGTGTATCAAGAGTTGTTACAGTACAGGCATTACCCAATCCTATAACAGGAGCATCTGTTTTCTGTCAGAATACATCAGTACTGCTTAACAGTACAACTACTTCGGGTACATGGAGCAGCAGCGACCCTGCTATTGCAAGTGTACCGCCAGGAACAGGATATGTAACCGGTAATCTGCCAGGTACAGCAGCAATATCTTACACATTGGGTACAGGATGCTACAGAATAAAAACTGTTACAGTTAATCCTATTCCTGACGTAATTGGTGGTGCTACTCATGAAGTTTGTGTAGGCTCTGCCATTACTCTGACAAATACATTTGGTGGTGGTACATGGTCTTCATCTACAACCGGAGTTGCTACTGTTAATATTACATCAGGACTGGTATCTGGTGTATCGGCAGGAACAACTACAATAACTTATAAATTACCAACAGGCTGTTATACAACAGATGTTGTAACTGTAAACTCAATTCCTTCAGCTATTACCGGTACTGCATCAATATGCCTGGGGTCTACAACGGTGCTTTCATCATTAACTTCATCCGGTGTATGGATGAGTGGTAATCCTGGGGTAGCTACGGTAGATGCATTTGGTCTGGTCAGCAGTGTATCTGCAGGAACTGCAACTATTTCCTATACATCGCCTTCTATGTGTACTGCGCTGAAGGTAGTTACAGTAAACCCACTTCCTAATGCGATATCCGGTTCACTTTCAGTATGTACCGGAAGCACAACAGCATTATTTAATACTTCCGGTTCAGGTACATGGAGTAGCAGTAATACTGCAGTTGCTACAGTGAATACTGCCGGTGTAGTTACTGGTCAGTCTGCAGGAACGGCTGCAATTACATTTACAATGAGTACCGGCTGCTTTACTACAGCTGAAGTTACTGTTAATACTGTACCTGCAACAATTACAGGTGTAGCAGTTCTTTGCGCTGGTGGAAGTACATCAACACTGGTAAGCAGTTCAATACCTGGTACATGGTCAAGCAGCAGTACTACGATTGCTACAATTGGTGCTGCTACAGGCCTTGTTACTTCAGGTGCGGTTGGTACTACAACAATAACTTATACAGGAACAAATGGTTGTATAACAACCAGAGTGGTAACTGTAGTTACTACTCCTACAACACCATCTGGATTATCATCTGTATGTCAGGGTACTACGATGGCAATGTCCAGCATACCGGCAGGTGGTACATGGGTAAGTTCCAATACCGCAGTAGGTACTGTGAGTGCAACAGGCCTGGTAGGAGGTATAGCTCCTGGCGTTACTATCATTTCATATACATTATCTAACGGTTGTGCATCCGGTACCGCTGTTACTGTAGATGCTACTGCTTCATTAACCAGCTCTGCTACTGTGTGTGTGGGTTCTACAACTACACTTACATATGATATTACAGGTGGTTCATGGCTTAGCAGTAACCCTGCTGTTGCAACAGTAGGTCTTACAACCGGTGACGTTACCGGTATAGTGGCTGGTACTGCAAGAATAACATATGCATTGCCAAGTGGCTGCAGAACAATCAGTGTAGTAACGGTTAACGGACTTCCTCCGGCTAATACAGGTACTGCAAGCGTTTGTCTTGGTTTATCAACAACGCTGAGCAATACTACTTCAGGTGTAATATGGAGCAGCTCAAATACTGGCGTTGCAACAGTTGGTTCGGCAACAGGCATCGTGGTAGGTACCGGCGTAGGTACAGCAGATATATCTGCTACTAATCCGGCTACAGGTTGTGCACGTATCACTCAGGTTACTGTAAACGCACTTCCTACAACTATTACAGGTGCATCTACTATGTGTATCAGTAATACAACAACACTGAATACAACTCCTGCAGGCGGAACATGGACGAGCAGCACTCTGACAGTTGCTACAGTAGGTTCTGTATCGGGTGTAGTAAATGGTGTATCGGCTGGTACCTCAACTATCACCTACCGCTTAAGCACCGGATGTCTTGCAACGAGAGTTGTTACTGTACTGCCTGCACCTACACCTATTACGGGTTCGGGCAATGTATGTGTAGACGGACAAACCGGATTTTACACACCTACTATGGGTGGTATATGGAGCAGCAGTAATAATGCGATAGCACAGGTGGGAACCGATGGTGTTGTTACTGGTTTCTCTACCGGTGTTGCTAATATCAGCTATGTATTGGGAACAACCTGTTTTGCAACAAAGGCCGTAACTGTACTGCCTGTAGTATCACAGATAACCGGTGTAATGGCAGTATGTGAAGGTTCTAACACCAGCCTGTCCTGTCTGACACCGGGTGGTACATGGTCCAGTTCCAATACATTTGCGGCATCTGTTAACCCGGCTACCGGTATTGTAACCGGTCATGCAGCAGGAACAACATTCATTACTTACACTGCACCCAGTGGATGTACAGATACTGCAATTGTTACTGTTAATCCGGTTCCTACATCCATCAGTGGTAATCTGAATGTTTGTCTTGGTTCTACAACTGCACTTACCAATCTGACAGGTACAGGTACTTGGAGCACCGGTAACCCGATTGTAGCTACAATAGACCCTACAACAGGTATTGCTACAGGTGTAGGACTAGGAACAGCAAGAATAACTTATACAATAGGCACTGGTTGCCGTACGGTATCTATAATAACAGTATCGGCACTGCCTGCATCAATCACAGGATTTACGCAGGTGTGTGAAGGCTTTACTGTAACACTGGGTAATGTAACTCCGGGTGGTAACTGGAGCAGCAGTGATGAAACAATAGCACTGATATCTTCTACAGGTATCGTTACAGGTGTGGCCCCGGGTACAACAACTATCAGCTACACTATGCCGGTAGGATGTGCCAGAAGTGTAGAAGTGACAGTTAATGCAGCGCCTGGAGCTATAGGTGGTGTATCAGATGTATGTCTGGGTACTACTACTACGCTTACAGCAGCTCCTGCAGGTGGTGCATTTACAAGTAGTGATATCACGAAAGCTTCTGTAGGTGTTACATCGGGAGTAATGACGGGTGTAGGTGTAGGTACTGCTGTTATCAGCTATACGCTCCCTACGGGTTGCCGTTCATTCACAATAGCTACAGTACATGCATTACCAGGTACTATTACAGGTGTTACCAATATTTGTGAAGGTGGTTCTACCACACTACACAATACTGTTTCTGGTGGTGTATGGTCAAGTGACTTTATAAGCGTTGCTTACATAGATCCTTCAACCGGTGAGGTAACGGGTAATGGTGTAGGTGTGGATACAATACGTTATACACTTTCAGGTGGCTGCTCTACGAAGATTACCATCACTGTTAACGCTGCTCCATCAGCAATAGCAGGCGATGTAGATATCTGTTCAGGAGAGACAACAACTCTTACCAACTCTCAGGTGGGTGGTACATGGTCCAGCAGTAATACATCTGTTGCTACTGTAGGCCTCAGCAGCGGTATTGTTACAGGCTATACTGCAGGTACTACAAACATAACTTATACTGTTGGTGCAGGTTGCTGGTCATATGTAACATTAGTTGTTAACCAGTCGCCATCAAACATAACAGGCCCGCATGAGGTTTGCTCCGGTTCTTCCATTGGTCTGTTTAATACAGTATCCGGAGGTACATGGACCAGCAACGACGTGACTGTAGCGCCAGTAGATGCGGTAACCGGTGTAGTAACCGGTGGTATAACAGGAACTGCTACAATTAATTACATGCTCACCGGTGGTTGCGTGACAAATTTCATTGTTACTGTTAACCCGCTTCCAGCTCCTATCACCGGTATTGATAGCTTCTGTCAGGGTGAATCTTCTACCTATACCAGCCTGCCAACAGGTGGTATCTGGACTTCATCCAATGCTTCTGTTGCACCAATAAATCTGGTAACAGGTGTAGCGACAGGTGTATCAACAGGAACATCGACAATTTCATATACATTATTGGGTACAGGATGTTACCGCACAATGGAAGTGACAGTAAATGCAGTTCCTGATCCTATTACAGGCACTCCGTATGTGTGTGTGGGCTCTACAACATTACTCAGTACACTAACTGTGGGTGGCACATGGAGCAGCATTAATACATCTGTAGCTCTGGTGGGCTCTGCTACCGGTCTTGTACAGGGACTCAGTGCAGATACAACAAGTGTCATATATACATTACCTACAGGTTGTAAGGCAAGCGCAGTAATAGCTGTAAATCCATTACCGGACAACATTGTTGGTGCTGATGAAATTTGTGTAGGTTCTTCTACAACATTTACAGATGTTACACCATTTGGCTCATGGTCCAGCAGTCATCCGGGCCGTGCATCAATAGATGCTGCTACAGGTGTAATAACGGGTGTGTCTAACGGTACTGCAACGATTACATATACATTGTTCTCCACAGGCTGTTATGTAATCAAGCAGATAACTGTGAATCCGCTTCCACCTGCAATACTTGGAGCTGAATATATGTGTCTTGGAACCGTATCATTTGTTTCTAACCCAATACCGGGTGGTGCATGGTCAAGCAGTGATCCTGGTGTAGTAGCAATAGATGGATTTGGTAATGTGTCTGCTGCCGGTGTTGGTACATCAACTATAACTTATGAGCTTGGATCGGCATGCTACATTACACGCCTGCTGACTGTAGAGCCTACATTGAATCCTATTACAGGTCCATCGAGCGTATGTGAAATGGCAGATATCACACTTGTAAATGACTTTGCAGGTGGTGTGTGGACCAGCAGTGATGTGAGTGTTGCAACTGTAGGCACTTCAGGTATCGTAACCGGTGTGGTAGCCGGCGTTGCAGATATCACATATGCTACGCCGCTGGCTAACTGTTATGTAACTACATCTGTAACGGTAGATCCTGTGCCGGTGGCAATTACCGGTACTGATAGTGTATGTGTTAATGCTACTACAACACTTGGTAACATAACACCAGGTGGTACATGGAGCAGCAGTGATGTGGCAATAGTAACTATAGATGCAGCCGGTGATGCCACTGGTGTTGCTGCGGGTTCTGCTTTAATATCTTATACTGTAGGTTCAGGTTGTACAGCAGTACTGCCAATCAAGGTTAAGGCACTTGCAGAGGCTGGTACAATATCAGGTGCTGCTGAAGTGTGTGTGACTGCAACTACACCATTGATTAGTAATGGGGATGCAGGCGGTACATGGAGCAGTGCAAATACAAGTATTGCTTCTGTAGGTACTGATGGTACTGTAACGGGTGTGGCAATTGGTACTACCGTTATCAGCTATCTGGTAGAGAATTTCTGCAGCATTGATACTGCGACATTTGAGATACTGGTAAAACCAGCACCTGATGCCGGTACACTGTCTGCAGTATCTGCAGGGCTGTGTATAGGTTATACAACTACGGTTAACTCTACAGTACCGGGTGGTGTATGGAGCAGCAGCAATACAGACTTTGCAACAGTAGATGCAGCAGGCGTTGTTTCTGCAATATCTGCAGGTACCGTTACTATAAGCTATACAATGACCAACGAGTGCGGTGTGGATGTGTCAACCATTAATGTGACCGTTTATTCACTGGCTCCTGTGTCAAAGATTGCAGTTCATCCGGATTCAGTAGTTTGTGCAAACTCACAGTATCTGAACTTTGGTGCTGAAACAGTACCTGGAACAGGTGTTACTTATACATGGTCTGTAGTAAATGCAGAACTGTTTGCCCAGTCAGCACCAGACAGGCAGAATGCACTTGTTAACTTCCCTTATTCTGGTACTGCTATAGTACGTCTGACAACAGAAGTAACAAGTACAGGATGTATAGCTGTAGATAGCTTTGTGGTAGAAGTATCGGTAGATTCTGCAATAACACCAGAAGTTAAGTACTATGCTAATGAGCTGATATGTACTGATAACACGGCCACCAGCTACCAGTGGGGATATGATGATGCTGCTACCCTGGATTCAACAATGATATTTGGTGCATTCCAGCAGTCATACTATCTGCCTAATCCTGACTTTACCAACAGGCGCTATTGGGTACTTGTGAAGCATAGCGGTTGCTATCAGAAAGTTTACTTCAACGCTCCTAACAGTGTAACTACAGTAGCTGAAGGCAGCATGGATGTACGTCTGTTCCCTAACCCTGCTGACTCTAAGGTTAACATTGAGGTGAAAGGCATTTCAATGAATGATAAAATAACTATCAGGTTGTTTGACATGCTGGGTAAGGAAATAGAAACCAGCGCACTGGTAAATGGTAAGGGTAGCATAGATGTAGCACGCCTTGCATCAGGTGTTTACTCTGTAGTATTTATCAATAATGGCAATAAGGTTGCTGCCCGTACTTTCGTTAAGAACTAAGGGTTGCAGGCATTGGATATACAAAGAGGGCTACGGTTTTACCGTAGCCCTCTTTGTATAATATGCATGATGGGATTTCTTTTTACCAAAATGCGTGCTCATCTTTCGCTTTTCAGATAGTTTTTTATTAATTTGGCTCCTGATTGCTTTTAGCTTTACGACAAAAGAACGTAATACCGCCAGACTATGCCATTACCCAAAAGAAAGACTGTTATCAGAGCTGCTGCGCTGTATCTGGCGCTGGTTTCCGGAACTGCTGCAAATGCACAGGACAGAATGCCGTGTAAAAACCAGTATCCTTGCGGTGACTGTGCTGTACATGACAATAATGGCAATGATTTGGCAGGATTTGTAAAGAATTACACCAAACAGTTGCAAAACTCAGGTGGCAAAGTAATAGCTGCATCGGGTGATAAGTGGGGCTATATGCTGCTACGCACGGTATCTGTGCCGTCTGTGAGCTCAAAGTGGGCAACTGAAGGAAATCTCAACTACTCTTCCTATATACGTACTACACTGGCTATGGTGAAGTCGGAAGAGCAAAGTGTGGCTACATGGTGGGCCCGTGAATGTGACAGGGAAAACGGTCCATTGGTACAAACTAAAACCAAAGAATCAGGTAATAAAGAGGTGGCAATGCCTCTGGAACGTTATGGTAACGTATTTGATGCTTTGCAAGGCAGGAATATCACACTTGTGGAGTATCTGGATACTTTCAACATGCGTGACATGAATTATCTGATAAAGAAGAATCACATTGTAGCAAAGTGTGGCGGTATTCAGCAGGAAGATTATAAAGGACTGGTATCGTATTTTAATACATTTTTCAGTAAATTTTCTTATACCGATGACCCGGTACTAAGCAAAATGGCATTCATTACCTTCTTTACTGGTGAGAGTGGAAGCAAATATATAGCACACTTTAATTTTGAAAATGACAAGCTATCAGGATGGCTTAAGCCACTTATACTGCAGTACGAAAGAGACAAGGATAGTGCTGTAGCGCGTACTTTCCGTGAGCTGAAGGCGCGTACTGTATATATATACGGTGATGACAGCTATGGAATGGACAAGACTATTATTCAGTATGCCAAGGACAATGATTATAAACTGCGCCGCAGGAATACGAATGTAACAACAAAATTTAACGACGAGCGTTAGTAATACGTGAAATGGATATTAAGTGTGCCACAATCTTTATAAGGTTGTGGCACATTTGTTTTCAGTGGGTGTGCGATGTGATTAGTGGCAGTATCTTTACAGCATTCAATGAAAGGAAAAAGAATCGTTTGTACCGTTACCAATGACCTGAACTACGATCAGCGGATGATTCGCATCTGCACTACACTGGCTGAGGCCGGCTATGATGTAACACTTGTTGGTTTTGAGCGTAAGAAGAGCAAACCACTGGAGGAGCGCGCATTCCGCCAGGTGCGCATACCTATCATTGCAGAGCAGGGGAAGATACTATACCTGCATTACTGGATACGGCTGTTCTTTCTTCTGCTGTTTCGCAAGGCGGATATCTTATGTGCAATAGACCTGGATACAATACTGCCTGTATATTACGCATCCCGTATCAGGGGACTGAAACGGGTACATGATGCACATGAAATATTTACTGACCTGCGGGAGGTAATAACCCGGCCACAGGTGTATAAAATGTGGCGGTGGATAGCAAACCATACTATTCCTGAGTTTCCAGTGGGGTATACCATAGGGGAGGCTTATGCTGAGAATTTCAGGGAGCGGTATGGAGTGGACTATAAAGTAGTGCGCAATGCTACGGTACTGAGACCACTGGAAATACCGGAAAAGAAAGAGCGCTTCATATTGTATCAGGGGGCAGTAAATGTAGGCCGGTGTTTTGAGCAGCTGATACCTGCAATGAAAGAGGTAGATGCAAGACTTATAATATGCGGGGAGGGAAACTTTTACCAGCAGGCACTGACTCTTGCAAAGGAGCATGGTGTGACAGACAAAGTGATATTTGAAGGTTATGTGCCACCCGACAGATTGCGCGACTATACGCTGAAGGCGTGGATAGGCATTACTCTGTTTGAAGATACGAGTCTCAGTAACCGGCTGTCTCTGGCCAACCGTTTTTTTGATTATATGCATTCAGGAGTGCCACAGCTGTGCATAGCATATCCTGAATATATACGTGTAAACAGCGAGTATGAGATAGCCAGGCTTATAGAAGATGTAACGCCGGACAGTATAGCCACTGCGCTCAATAGTATGCTGAAGGATGATGAATATTATAACCGCATGCAGCATAACTGTATGGCCGCAAGGGAAAAATACTGCTGGCAGGAGCAGGCAAAAACATTACTGGAGGTGTATAGAAACCTGTAGGGCAAATGGTGCAACAGGATACCAACATCAGGATAAGTGTAGTAATACCGGTGTATAACGGTAGTGCTACTGTATGCAGGGCTATAGCGTCGGCAATGGGGCAGACATGCGCACCATACGAAGTAATAGTAGTGGATGATGCGAGTACGGATGATACGGTACAGGTAATAGAAGCACAGTGGAAAGGTGATGTGATACTGATACAGAAAGAAAATAATGCGGGTAGCTCTGCCGCAAGAAATGCGGGAATGGACAAAGCAAGTGGCAGCCATATTGCCTTTCTGGATGCAGATGATGAGTGGCACAGGGATAAGCTGCGCATAGCAGCAGCGGCGCTGACGGCACAGCCGGATATAGCGCTGCTCTACCACCCGTTTACTATGAGAGATATACATGCCGATGTGCTGCCCGATAAGCCGGAAGTGATAAGCCGTACTTTTGTGCAACTGCTGCCGGGTAACAGGATAGCGCCATCATGTACTGTGATTGTAAATGATGCTGCATTCCGTTTTGACCCTGCTATGCGACATACTGAGGATTATGAGCTGTGGCTGCGGGTAGCATACGGGAACCGGGTAGCATACATGCCCTATGCGCTTACACGTATTTTCAGAATGTTTACATCGGGAGGAGGTATCAGCAGTGCACGGTGGAAAATGAGGAAGGGTGAGCTGGTGGCATATACGAGACTTGTGCGGTTAAATCCCCTGTTTGTATGCATTGTGCCGGCATTATGGATATGGAGCCTGATGAGGCATGTAATGAAAATGGCAGGAATAAAAGGATTGGTAAAACAGGAATAAAGAAATTTATAAACAGAGCATAATGATTAAATATCTGGACAGTGCCAAAAGACAATTCAGGATGTATAAGCAACTGGGTGAAAAGTCAATGGCACAAATGAGCGATGAGCAGCTAAACTGGCAGGCAAATGATGACACCAATAGTGTGGCTATGATTGTAAAGCATATGTGGGGTAATATGATGAGCCGATGGACAGATTTTCTGACTACCGACGGAGAGAAACCCTGGCGGCAGCGTGATGCGGAGTTTGAGAATGACCTTACAGGCCGGGAACAGATAATGGCTAAATGGGAAGAAGGATGGCAGTGCCTGTTTGATGCGCTGGATATAGTGACAGACAATGACCTGGATAAGATAATCTATATACGCAATGAAGGGCATACGATACTGGAAGCCGTAAACAGGCAGATATCCCACTACTGCTATCATGTGGGGCAGATAGTATATGTGGCAAAGGTGGTGAGTAGCGAAAACTGGCAGAGCTTATCGATACCCAGGAATCAGTCGGCGGCATATAATAACGAGAAGTTTGCACAGGAAAAGGGTGTGCGGCATTTTACAGAGGACCAGAGCAATAGCTGAGCTGGTGAAGGGATAATAAACAGAATGCTATATACATGAGCAGGCGGTTTAACATACGGGTATATGGTATATGGCTGCACGATGGCCATATACTGGTGAGTGAGGAGCTGATACGTGGCCGTAGTGTACTGAAGCTGCCAGGTGGCGGGCTGGAATGGGGAGAGGGAATAGCCGACTGCCTGAAGCGGGAATGGCAGGAGGAGCTGGGACTGGAAATAACGGTTCTGGACCATTTTTATACGACAGATTTCTTCCAGCTATCGGCGTTTGATGATTCTCAGGTGATTAGTATCTATTACAGGGTAGTTGCCGATACAGACATCCCTTTTACCAATAATGTACCTGGTGAGCGTACATACTGGCTTCCTCTGAGTTCCCTGAACGATGATACATTTACCCTTCCTATAGACAGAATAGTAGGGAAAATGATAGCAGCGCAACTATAAGGAATGGTAATAGCAATATATATAAACGGGTTTCATTACCGCTTACCTTTGCAGCCATGAAATTGCTGATGCATTATCTGGCAAGGTACCGGATGCTAATATTTCTTGCTGTAATCCTTGCTGCCATTAACCAGAGTTTTTCGCTGATGGACCCGCTGATAGCGGGTAAACTTCTGGACCGTTATGTAAATCATCCGCTAACCTATGACAAAGAAGGTCTGCTGCACAGGGATCTTGGCGATTATCTACGCGGTGCACTGTTACTGATAGGTGCGCTGATAGGTGTAGCTATGGTATCGCGCATAGCGAAAAACTTTCAGGACTATGTAGTGAATGTAGTGATACAGAAGTATGGCGCCCAGTTATATACTGACGGGCTGAAACATGCACTGCGGCTGCCTTATCAGGACTTTGAAGACCAGAGCAGCGGGCAGACACTGAACGTACTGCAGAAGGTGCGTACAGACTGCGAGAAGTTTATACAGTCGTTTTTTAATGTACTACTGCCTACAATGATAGGTATTGTCTTCGTTATCATATACGCATTTGCACTGAGCCCTATGCTACCTGTTATCTATGTGGGCGGTGCTGTAGTGCTGGCCCTGCTTACCAGTGCGCTGAGTAAGCGGATAAAGACTGTACAGAAAACAATAGTAAAGGAGACCAATGCACTGGCTGGCTCTACTACAGAATCGCTGCGCAATATAGAGCTGGTGAAGAGTCTGGGCCTTACTCAGCAGGAGATAAGCAGGCTGAATGCAACGACCATTAAGATACTGAATCTGGAGCTGAAGAAGGTGCGGAGCATAAGGGCCATCTCTTTTGTACAGGGTACTTTTGTGAATCTGCTGCGCCAGACGATAATCATTTTTCTACTGTACTTTATATACCGTGGTTCTATAACTGCGGGTCAGTACCTGACACTTATTTTTTATTCTTTCTTCATCTTTGGCCCCATGCAGGAGATAGGCAATGTAATATTGTCTTATCGGGAGGCAGAAGCATCGCTTAATAACCTTCAGGAACTGTTTAAGAAACCGGCAGAATATAAGCCGGAGCAGCCTGTGGCCGTAAATAATATAGAGCATATAAGATTTGAGCATGTAGCGTTCAAACACCGCTCTGCTACACGTAATGCTCTTGAAGATATTTCATTTGAAGTAAAGACCGGTGAGACGGTAGCTTTTGTAGGACCATCGGGTAGTGGTAAGACCACTATGGTAAAACTGCTGGTAGGTCTGTATCACCCGGATACGGGCAGTATCTTATATAATGGTCACTCTCAGTCGGCAATAGATTACGAAGATCTGCGTAGGCAGATGGGATTGGTGACGCAGGACCCTCAGCTGTTTTCCGGTACTATAAAGGAGAATATGCTTTTTGTGAATCCGGATGCTACAGAGAGCGAAATAAATGAGGTGCTGCAGCAGGCTGCATGTCAGAACCTGCTGGCACGTGCCGAAAAAGGGATAGATACCATGATAGGTGAGGGTGGGCTGAAGCTTTCCGGCGGCGAGCGGCAGCGCATATCCATAGCCAGGGCTCTGCTGCGTAGCCCCCGTATGATGATATTTGATGAGGCTACATCGGCACTGGACTCGCTTACAGAGGAAGAGATATCGCAGACCATACGAAATATAGCGGCGCGGCGAAGCCATATTACTATAATGATAGCACACAGGCTTTCTACCATTATGCATGCCGACAGGATATATCTACTGGAGAAAGGGCACGTAGTGGAAACCGGCAACCATAATACCCTGCTGGAAGAAAAAGGGCTTTATTATGCCATGTGGCGCCAGCAGATAGGGGAGCGCAAGGATACCCCGGCGCGGGCAATGGCTTAGTATGAGTTGTCACTGATTAGTGTACCTTCGGAAAGATATTATTGTTGTATCATGGAGTTGTACAGGATATTTCCGGTGGTAATACATTTTTTTGTTCTGCTGAGAGTAGGTCTTGACTATTATTCGGTAAGTAGCGGATTTGTATCAAAGGAAGAGCTTGCCGGTATGACAGCTTTTTATGATAAGGTGCTTTATCTGCTGATGGCAACAATAATAGTATCCCTGCTGATAAAGGATAGCAGGCTACGCCTGTTATCTATAGTTACCGGTGCGCTGGCATTTGCAGCAATATGGGTAAGCGGACCCTACTTTACGCCGGAATATCATACGACACCGCTGTATGTACCTGATGGCAGGGCATTACCCGAAGATGAAGAGGAGTAATTTCTGCGCTAACTAAGAAAAGGATTGTATTTTTTCTCGTTGCCAATGGTAGTGGATGGTCCATGACCAGACAGTACGGTAGTATTATCAGGCAGGGAGAACAGTTGTTCTTTTATGGAGGTGATAAGTGTATCAAAATCCCCTCCGGGCAGATCGGTGCGGCCAATGCTGCCGTTAAATAAAGCATCACCGGCTATGACCCAGTTTCCGGCTTTGTAGTAAAATGATATGCTGCCGGGAGAATGGCCGGGAGTGAACCGGACATCAATCACATCATCGCCCAGCTGCAATGGCTGGGTATGTGGTATATAAAAGTCGGCACCGGGTATATCGGAAAGGGTCATGCCAAACATAGCTGCAGTATCGGTTCCACGCTCCAGTACCGGTAGCTCGGCCATATGAATACCGAAAGGGATATTATATTTGTTTTTCAGGCCACTGACACCAAAAATATGGTCGAGGTGGGCATGGGTATTGATGATGGAAACGGGTTTGAGCTGTTGATTGTCTATAAATGAAATAAATTCATTCATTTCACGTTCATCATACATGCCGGGGTCTATAATCCAGCATTCCTTTTTATGATTGCTGATGATGTAAGTGTTTTCAGAGAAAGCATTGAACGTGAAAAAGTGGACATTTAACATATCAGAACGATGTAAATTGTTTAATTTGTAGTGCAAATGTAGGGAATGGACCTCATCTGGTAACAGCTATGGGGAATCTCTGCTATACCCCGTCGCCCTAAAAAAGAAAAGATGATTGTGAGAATGCAGCTGTCCCCGGGATTTCTGATGTCGCTCCTGGCGATGCTATACATATGGGGTACACCGCAGACTGCAACTGCACAGTCAAATATCGAAGTCTTCGGAGAAAACAGGGTACAGAAACGGAAGTTTGTATGGAAGTATTTTGATACAAAGCACTTCAGGGTATATCATTATGACCGGCAGGGACGCGAGTTGGGACGTTATGTAGCCGAGGAGGCAGAATATGACATGAAGGTGGTGGAGAAAAAGCTGGCCAGTCAGTTTCCCCGGCGTTTCAATATCATTCTGTATAACAACTATGATGAGTACCGTCAGTCTAACATAGGACTGAAAGATGAGTCCCCCACTACACTGGGCAATACCAAGGCCGGTTCACTGAAAATAGTGGACGATAAGCTGGTAGTGTATTTCACAGGTGCACATGCCGATATCCGCAGGCAGATACGCTCGGGGATGGCACTGGTAGTAATGCAGCGTATGCTGTATGGCGATAATCTGAAAAAGGCAATGAAAAACTCATTGCTGCTGAACCTGCCGCAATGGGTTACAGAAGGATATATAGCCTATATGGTGGACGGATGGGATGAGAAGAGTAATAGTGAATGGAAAGGTGTGCTGGATGCCAATGAGAAGAAAGGGTTTTATGAGCTGGCAGAAATGCATCCGGAGCTGGCAGGTAAGGCTTTCTGGAAGTTTGTATCAGACCAGTATGGTACCAATACCATGAAGACGCTGCTGTATGCCATGCAGCAGAAAACCAGCCTGAACAAAGCTATGAAGGAGCCGCGCAACCTGAATATGAAGGTGACAAGGGCCTACGATTCCTGCATCAACTTCTACAAAGCTGTTTACAGTATAGATGAGCAGCATCAGGAAATGCCGGATAGCGCAGGGGGTATAATGACCCTGAAAATACCGAAGGATGGCAGCATAGTACGTAACATAAAAGTATCGCCCGATGGGAGGAATGTAGCTTATGTGGTATGGAAGAACGGGCAGTACACGGTATGCCTGCAGAAGGCCGGAAATAAGAATGTAGTAGAAATGGTAAGTGGCGGGCAGAAAGATCTTACAGAGCAGATAGACCCGTCTTACCCAATGCTGGCATGGTCAAAGAATGGCAGTAAACTGGCAATTATGTACCTGTACAAAGGGAATGAGTTGCTGCGCATATATAACAATATGCGTGGGCGCACAGAGATACATAAAATAAGAAAAAACCGTTTTGACCGCGTACTGTCTATGACCTTTACAGAGGATGATGGTAAAATGATATTTTCTGCCATCAAAAAAAGCCAGACAGACCTGTATGAATTTACTATAAGGGGTTCAAAGACGGAAAACATCACAGACGATGTATGGGATGACCTGTCTCCTGAATACGTAAGTGGCGGCTCACGTACCGGTGTGCTGTTCCTGTCTAACAGGCCAAGGCCGAATCTTAATGTACCACAGGAGGTGAATGAGCTGCCTGCGGGTCCTCAGAATGTATTTTTCTATAACACAGTAGCAGGGCAGCCTGCACTTACACAGTGTACCCATGTATCCCGGGGCAGAATATCGCAGCCGGTACAGTATGGCAAAGACAACTTCGCATACCTGCATGACAGTAACGGCATCAATAACAAGTTTGTAGTGATGTTTGGCAGGAATACTGAAAATAAAGACTCGGCATACAATGTACCGGTAACGAATTACACTACCGGTATCAGGAGCCATCAATACTGCTCTGTAACCGGCAGTGCTGCCGATGTGCTGCAGCGCAGAAATAAGTATGTGGTGTATTTCCATGACCTGGTAATGCCATCTGATACGATGCAGGGAAAGGAGCTGCGTCCTACAATACTATCAGGAGACCTGCTGCAGGATGCTCAGGAGCCACCGGTAGCCAGAGTGGAAGCAGATACTACAGTATCTAAACCTGAAGAAAACAAACTGCCGCTGCGCCGCTGGCAGGATGAGGACCCTGTAGACGAAACGCCGGAAATAAAAGGAGGCACAGCTTTTCAGACAGAGTTTTCAGATACTGAACCGGATCCGCAGGCAAAAAAGCCGGATGTGTTTACCAACGATGAGGGTATGACCAGCCATGAGCCGGAGCATGATGATGCTGATAGCTCAGTACTTAATGAAATATCTGACAGTGCTTACCTGAAAATGAAACCGGCCAGATACCGTTACAGCTTTAAGCCGGACTTCCTTTCCATAAAGCTGGATAACTCCATACTCTTCAATCAATATCAGTCAATAGAGGCAAATGGAGGTAAGTTTGCCAACCCTTCTCTTGGCGCGCTTACGAATATATCCCTGAATGAAATAATGGAAAACCAGCGGATAACACTGGGTTTCCAGTTGCCAATAAATGTATCATACTCTACCTACTTCCTGCAATACCAGAATTTTACGCGCAGACTGGACTGGGGTGGGATGTTTATGCGCCGGCAGAATAAAGACTACATGATGGTGAACTACTTTACTGCCAACGGACAGTATGTAACTTCCCGTCCGCAGTTGTTTCAGATGACTTCTAATATAACTCAGGCAGACTTTGGCTATGCTATAGACAGGGTGCGCAGCCTGCGTTTCCATACCGGGGTGCGGCAGGACAGGTTTATACAGAAACTTACAGACTCTATAAGCCTTATAGCAGACTTCCCGGCGAGAGATGTATATACCTCGTTTTCCAGACTTGAGTATGTATTTGACAATACCATCACACCTACCATGAATATACTGAATGGTACCCGCTATAAGGTATATACAGAGTATATGTATGGCCTCAATGCCGGTAATAAGAGTTGTTATAACATAGGCCTGGATGTACGAAACTATCAGAAGATATATAAGAACTTCATAGTAGCAAACCGCCTGGCCTATGCACACTCTGACGGTAATAAGATGGTACAGTATCTGCTGGGTGGTGTAGACAACTGGATATCTCCGCAAACGGCTGCAAATGGCAATTATTCGCCGGGTGAGAACTTCGGGTTTCAGATGCTTGCTACGTCGCTGCGTGGATATAAACAATCGGCCCGTGTAGGAAACAACTTTGCAGTGCTGAGTACCGAATTCAGGCTGCCGGCGGTAACTACGTTTGTAAAGCGCCCCATACAATCGGCTATGCTGAAGAACCTGCAGGCTGTAGCGTTTATAGATGCCGGTACTGCATGGAAAGGTTTTTTACCGGATGCAGACGCACTTTCTCCATCGCAGACCTATTATCTGTATGGTGGACTGCAGAATACCATAATGGTGGTAACAACCCCTTATGGGGCATCGCTGGGAGTAGGCTATGGCGGCGGTCTGCGTACATCATTATTCGGCTATTTCCTCCGGTTTGATGTAGCATGGAATGTTGAAGGCGATAAGCCTATAGCTTACCTGGCGCTGGGAACTGACTTCTGACAACGGGATATCCGTACTATTTTTGCAGCAATTACAAGTTTACAGGGATTATCTACAGCATGACCAGACAAATAACTAAGACCGATGTGGTAATGGCACGGTTACTGATGCTGTGTGTATTTCTGCCACAACGGCTTCAGGTTATTGCTGCCATAGGTACATCTGTTTATTTTGTGTTTCGTACTCTGGTTATGGGGTATCGACCACAGCGCAGGGATATGCTGGTGGCTCTGCTACTGGGAAGCAGCTATTTCCTATACCTTGCTGCTGCTGCGCTTACCGATGCACCCTTTCGCACTGCCGCATTTCGTGTTACAGAGCGTGTTACCTCACTGGCATTGCTGCCTGTGGTTTTTGCTATTATATCCCGGCCATTCTCTGCTATTATTGCAGGACAGTTACGGTATTTCGTATATGGCTGCCTCATAGTGTGCATTATGGGCAATGCCGACTTCTTATACCATCATGTGATAGTGGATAAGGGGATGATACCACTATCACATGTGCGATACCGTATGATATTTGAGCCGTTTACAGGTATTCACCCCACTTATATGGGAGTATACCTGAGTTTTGCTATCTGTATAGTGATGGTGATATGGCATCCTTTGCATAAATGGGAGCGTGTGGTTATGTATCTGACACTGTACACGCTGCTACTGTTTCTGCTGGCATTGTTTGCCAAGTCGCCCCTGCTGGCATTGGTGGCTATAGCGGCGCACTTTCTGTATCATAACAGAGCCATGCTGCGGCAGTATCTGCTCCCGGCAGGTATTATGGGTGCTGTAGTAGCAGGTGCATTTGCATTTATTCCTTTTGTGCGGCAGCGTGCAGTAGAAATGCTGGGCCTTTTTGGGAGTACAGGAAATGAGAACATCACGCAGAACTCTGTACATACCCGCCGGCTGATATGGGATACCGATGTAAGTGTGCTGCATCACTACTGGCTTACAGGAGTGGGGCCAGGCAGGCTGCTGCAGGCATTACACCAGCGTTATTTCTTTCACTCACTCTACCGGGGATATGCGGTAGGGTACTTTGACCCTCACAGTCAGTACTTTTCACATTGGTTATCGTTTGGGATATCAGGTATCATACTGCTGGTGGTAGTATTGCTGTTGCACTTTGGCCGTGCAATAACTATGGCCAACAGGTTATATCTGTACCTGCTCATTATTCTGGCTGTGACTTTCTTTACAGAGACCTTTCTGCTACGGCAGCATGGGGTATTGTTCTATGCCATCTTCACTTCCCTGTTCTTTTTTCTGCAGCAGCGGGATCGTGCCGGCGAGCTGCCACGATAATCAATGTATGCGGTAATGCTTTCCGGGCAGCGTTCTTACTATTCCCTGAAGCTCCAGTTGTAGCAGGGTGGCAGCAAGTTGTGAGCCAGATATACCCACCTTATACGATAGTTCATCGGCATGCATACTGTCGCAGCTGTGAAGCAGGTCTACTACAGACTGCTCCTGCGGTGAAAGATGCAGAAACAGCTGTTGTTGTACTGGTTTTCTGCCACCTGATTTGTCCCAGTTCATCAGCTGCAGCAAATCGTTCGTGTTGGTAATAAGTGCAGCAATATTGGAGCGTATCAGATTATTACATCCCGCACTGCGGCTGTCATTGACCCTGCCGGGAAATGCAGCAACCTCGCGGTTATATCCTGCGGCGAGTTTTGCTGTAATCAGCGCGCCTCCGGTTTCGTGGCTTTCCACTACTATAGTCACATCGCTCATACCGGCTACTATACGGTTGCGCATTGGGAAGTTGCCTTTATCAGGCAGTGTGCCCGATGGGAACTCTGTAAGTATACCTCCGTTTTCCATCATTTGTGTGGCCAGATCTCTGTTGCCCGGAGGATAAATACGGTCAAGACCATGCCCCAGAACACCTATTGTAGGTATGCCCATCTGTACACATTTGCGATGAGCAATGGCATCTATGCCCAGTGCCAACCCACTCACTATAAGGATATCGTCCAGTTGTGCCAGTCCCTCTATGAGGTCTTCGCATATTTTATGACCATAGTCGGTATGCTTGCGGGTACCTACTATGGCTACTACCTTTCGTGCATCGGGCTTTACATTGCCCCGTGAGAATATCACGATGGGAGCATCGGCACAGTTACAGAGACGGGGGCTGTAATTGTCGGTGATACAATGGATACCTACATTATGCTTCAGTGCATAGTTTAGCTCGTTGCCGGCCTTCTGCAGTACTTCATTGCTGCGAAAAAAGCGGGCGCGGACTTCCGTAATACCATCTATGGCAGTGAGTTGTTTCAGCGGAGCTTTGAAAATGGCTGTAGCACTTCCGAACCTTTCCAGCAATGCACGCCCGGTTCGTGAGCCTACATGCGGAACGAAGCTTAAAGCCAGTTTGTAGAACAATTCTTCATCGGCACCGGCAGGTGGCTGGTATGTGGGCAATAATTCCAGGTTTTCTTAATGATTTATACGGTTATCTTTGGGGCACGTAAATTAGGTAAAATGAAGAAAATAGCGCTTGTTATTTTGTTGTTTGCCACCGCTCTGGCATCATTTGCAAGGCAGGCAAAAAAGAAAAAGTTGTGCAAAAAAGATATAGTATCTGTAAGCATACACCGTACAGTATGTTTTGGTCAGTGTCCTGAATATGAGGTGGCTATAAACAGGGACGGTACTGTGACATACACTGCTAAAAGGTTTACCCCTGATACGGGCATCTTTGAAAAGAAGATAAGCAAGGAAGAGGCCGGACAGATAATGGATATGATAGTGCAGTACAGGGTAGATACCTGTACCGAAGTGTATGAAAACAGGATTCCTGACCTGCCCGGGCTGAACTATACGATTACCTACAGGAAGAAGAAGCGGGTTCAGAAAATATTCAATTCATCTTTTGGCCCGTATTTCCTGTTACAGATAGCTGAGGCTATGGAAGCAATAGGCAAGAAGCCTGAAAATGCAGGTACAGAGTGGAAAAAGACAGGGATGCCCAAAATGCAGTAAGGCAAACCCCGGAAGATAAAAAACAGGCTGTTCTGACATAATGCCGGAACAGCCTGTTTTCCTATATGCATCAGATACAAAAAGTATCAGAGGTGCAGCTTATCTTTTTTAGCCAGTAGCTCTTCTACGGTTTCCTGATACATTTCGTCAGGTACACAGCAGTCTACCGGGCATACAGCAGCACATTGTGGCTCTTCATGGAAGCCCTGGCATTCTGTACATTTGTTAGCGGTAATATAGTATGTATCTACTGCTATGGGTTCGTGACGGGCACCGGCATCGGTAGTGCTTCCATCCATGAGTGTGAAAGAGCCTTTTACCGATGTTCCATCGGCAATTGCCCACTCTACACCACCCTCGTAAATAGCATTATTTGGACATTCTGGCTCACATGCGCCACAGTTGATACATTCGTCAGTTATTTTTATAGCCATGATCTGGTCTGAATTATTTGGATTTTATCGCGCCAAAGTTACAACTTCGCATGCAAATACACTATTGTACCGGTTATTGTAAATAATAATAAGGAGATAATGGAACAGATATTAACAAAGGAGCGCAGGATAGAACTGATGGAGGAGCTGGGACGCTATATGGGTGGCGAAAGTGATACATGGCAGAAAGCAAAGGAAATGGCTGGCTACAGCAATCCCTGGTTCAGCAGCAGTCACATAGCCGCAGCAGTATCCGGCATTATTCAGGCATATCTTAGTCCGGGTGTTCTTTCCCGGTGGCTTGAGGCATATACATTACCCTCAAGGCCCTGTACTGTAGGGATAGTGATGGCCGGGAATATACCTATGGTAGGCTTTCACGATATGCTGTGTGGTTTTATAAGTGGTCACCGCATGATGCTGAAGCTCTCATCCAAAGATGAAATACTGATGCGGCATATAGTGCAGTGGTTATACGCACAGGAGCCTGCCTTGCAGGATGCTATAGTAATAGCAGAGCGGCTTACCGGCTGTGATGCCTATATAGCTACAGGCAGTAATAATACAGCACGCTATTTTGAACAGTATTTTGGAAAATATCCGCACATTATCAGGAAGAACAGAACATCTGTAGCCATACTGGATGGTAGTGAGACAGATGCTGAACTGGATGCCCTGGCCGATGATGTATATCTGTATTATGGTCTGGGGTGCCGCAATGTGACACAGGTGTGTGTGCCTGAAGGGTATAATTTTGAGCGTTTATTACAACGTTTGTCAAAATATGACAGCTATGCCGACTTTAGTAAATACCAGAATAACTATGACTATCACCTGGCGCTGTATCTGCTGAATAAGGTGCCTTATATGAGCAACAAGTCACTGCTTATGGTACAGAACGACCTGCCTTTTTCGGCAGTGAGTGTGCTACATTACCGGTATTATACCGACAGGCAGGCACTGCTGCATGAGCTGGACAGCAGCGAAGACATACAGGCTATAGTCGCATCAGATCGTATTCCTTTCGGGCAGTCTCAGCTACCGCAGCTCAGCGACTATGCCGATGGGGTAGACACTATGGCATTCCTGTGCAGTGTGCAGGGGTTACCATAGTTTCACCCGCTCGTTCTCAGGCAGGTACATTTTATCTCCCGGCTTTATGTGGAATGCCTCATAGAACTCCGGCACATTGGGGAACGGACCATTTACCCGGTATTGGGCAGGGGAGTGTACGTCTGTCAGGAGTCTGTCGGCCAGTACCTCTGGTCGCTGAGTCATCATCCAGCCCAGTGCATAGCCCATAAAGAATCTTTGCAACTGTGTGTATCCTGCTATTGTGACATTACTCTTCCATGCCTCGGTCTGTTTTAATGCGTCCAGCCCTATCAGTATACCACCCAGGTCGGCCAGGTTTTCGCCCAGTGTTGCCCGTCCGTTTATGTGCATGGTATCTATCGGGGTCATTTTGTTAAACTGTTCTACCAGTACATTGGCCCGTTTATTGAACTCTGCTGTATCGGCAGCAGACCACCACTCACGCAGGTTGCCTTTTTCGTCAAACTGGCGGCCCTGGTCGTCAAAGCCGTGTGTTATTTCATGACCTACGGTTGATGCTGCCATATAGCCATATACCAGGGCATCATCCAGCTCTTCATCTTTATATCCGGGTACGGTCATCATAGCAGCAGGCAGTACTATCTCATTGTTAGACTCGTTATAGTATGCATTGTAGGTTTGTGGTGTCATGTCCCATTGGGTGCGGTCTACAGGTTTACCCAGTTTATTTATCTGGTAGTCATACCACCATTCTGATGCATGCATCACATTTATGGCATAAGGGCCGCGGTCTATCTTCATAGCAGAGAAGTCTTTCCACTTATCAGGGTAGCCTACTTTTTTATCTACAGCCATCAGCTTGTGTATGGCACGCTGTTTGGTTTCAGGAGTCATCCAGTCCAGCTTTTCTATACGTGCTTTATAGGCAGCGCGTACATTTTCTACTATCTGTTCGTAACGCGCTTTGGCCTGTGCGCTGAAAAACTCTTTAACAAAGAGCTGTCCCAGTGCCTCACCTATTAAATTCTGCTCTGTAGCCAGTGCTCTGCGGTTGCGCGGTTGCTGCTGCTGCGCGCCACGTATAGCTTTATTATAAAACTCAAAGTTTGCATCGGCAAATGGTGTGCTGAGATAGGGTGCATATTCACGCATTACATGAAATGCCAGATAGTCTTTGAGTGTTTGCAAAGGTTCACCGGCTATTACTTTATCCAGCTTTTTGTAAAACTCCGGCTGGCCTACTATTACACTGTCTACCCCTTTTACTCCCAACTGTATCAGGTATTGGGCCCAGTTGATACCTGGTGTAAGCTTACCCAGCTCACTCACTGCCATTTTGTTGTAGTTGCTATACGGGTCTCTGAGGTCTTCCAGCTTCCTTGATGCTGCTGCCAGGTTTTTTTCAAGAGCTATTATGTTCTTTGCTTTTATTGCAGCATCATTGGCACTGGTGCCGCTAAGCCGGAACAGGGTGGCTATGTAGCCGGGATATTGCGCCAGTATTTTCTCTGTGCGGGGGGTGGTGCTGAAGTAGTAGTCGCGGCTGGGGAGTCCCAGTCCTCCCTGCCACATATTATATGCCTGTACATCACTGTTCTTTGCATCCTGCGACACATAGCCTGCGAAGAATACATCTACACCCATGCGGTGCAGGTCCATCGCGCATGCCAGCAGCGCTTCCTTGTCAGATAGCTGTGTTATACGGGAAAGTACTGGCTGCAGCGGAGCTATGCCTGCCTGCTCTATGGCAGCGGTATCCATGGCACTGTACCAGAAGTCACCTATGAGCTGCCCTGTACCGGTTTTTTCGTGAGCTTTTACAGCTGCTTCATTTATGGCAAATAGTTTTTCACGTAGTTCTTTATCTACCAGATGGCCAATGCCATAAGATACTTCATCGGCAGGAATAGGGTTATCTCTTAGCCATCTTCCATTGGCAAATGAAAAGAAGTCATCGGCCGGGTTTATGGTAGTATCCGCATGTGCTGCAAGCGGGTCTTCTTTTACTGTCTTCTGTCCGGTTTCGGAGCTATTGCATGCGGTAAGGAGGCATATGCCTGCTATGAGAGATAATTGAACCTTGTTCATGTATATAAATGAATATGAGGGCAAATCTAATTGATTTGCAATGGCAATAAAGGGGGATTTTATGAGGGTACCTGCTCTATGTCTATTTTGTCGCCATAGAACTTTGCCTGTTTGTTGAATATGAGGTCCATCATCATTTTTACCCGGGCCAGTTTTTCCCGTAGGGTTACCTCCAGAAACATATCTCCATCGGCAGCGTTGAATGCTACCGCTTCAACATTTTTATGGTTGGCTATGTAGAGGGCTCTTTCGTTATGGAAACGCTGGGAGATAATAGTAAACGTATACTGCCCGAATATGTCTCTGCAGCGTAGTATGCTGTCCAGTGTACGAAATCCGGCATTGTCCATGATAATTCTTCCGGCAGGCACACCCCGTGCTATCAGATCTTCCTTCATGAGCAATGGCTCATTATAGTACATGGTGCCATTGTCTCCGCTTACAATGATGTAATCTACTTTACCAGCCATATAGAGCGCCACTGCAGCATCAATACGGTGTGTATAGTATGGGTTCAGCTTATTGCGGGAGCGGTCCATATACTTTGCAGTTCCCAGTAGCAGGCCGGCTTTATTGTGCGGAATGGCCTTTACATCACTATATATCTGGGCCGCAGTAGTATTTACAACAAGCCTGTTGGCAAACCATATCACGGCTACGATCAGGATTACTGACACAGGTATCAGGACACGGAGTAATTTTCTGATTATAGTAGCCATTACTGTCTGCAATATACTTTATTCTGTGCCAATGCACGCTGCCGTAGATGTGCGGTTATTGTCGGTTTTATACAATCCCGGAAATGTACTGTGGCCTATTTTTGCCGGAAATATATAATTTATGGTCAGACATATAGGTCGCCTGATAGTACCTGGAATATTTTTACTGATGCTTGGCTCCTGTGGAAGTGAGCAGGAACCTTCAAAAGAAGAAAATGTAACTGCAGCGCATGCATTATCTGTAAGTGATATGCACTGGCTTACTGGTACGTGGCAGCATGTGACACCTGGTGGCATCGTATTTGAGCAGTGGGAACGGTACGGTAATACTATGAAAGGCCGTGGCGGATTTATAGCAGGAACAGATACTGCGGTGTCTGAAAACATAGTGCTGGAAATGCAGGGGAGTGACCTTATGTACATACCAACGGTAAAAGAGCAGAATGGTGGTATGCCGGTACCGTTCAGGCTTACTGTAGCAGTGGGCGATTCTTTTGTATTTGAGAATCCTGCTCATGACTTTCCCACCCGCATCACATACCGCCGGCTGTCTGACACTTCACTTGAGGCATCTATATCTGGAACTGTAAACGGAGTGGAAACCCGGGAATCGTTCGGGCTCACATTGCTGGCTCATTAATGTTTATGAGCCGGAGGATGTCATGTGGTCAAACACCATTTTAGACACATCTGATAATATAGGTGCAAGGTTTTCTGTGTTATATCCTGAGGTCATAACAGTAATCAGATATGGATGATTATTCAGGTATATAACTGCCGATTCATGTAGCTCTTTGATGTTACCTGATGCTGACTCACCATATTTATGTGCAACGGTTATATCTGACGGCAGCTGCTTTGTGATACCCTCGTGAAACTCTGCATCGCACAGCAATGACATAGCTGCCTCATTTGACGGTATGCTCAGATAGCCACCCTCATAGAGAACGCTCACAAAACGGGAATATTCTTTTACAGAAAGCTCATAATCTGTTTCCGGTATTGAATCGGGTTTATGTAGCTGCAGGTCAGTGAATACATTTATAAAGATATCTCTGTTGATATAGTTATGCAGCAGGGTGGTAGCATCATTGTCTGAGTATACTATCATATTCCTGAGCAGTTCCTGTACCGTGTATGTATGGCCTGGTTCCGTATGCCTTGATTCAAATGTGAGCTTTTGGGCCGGGATGTAATTTGCCGGGCATGTCACTTTCATGGACATGATGGATGGATTGCTCTCTGCCATTCGGTAGAGTGATATCATGGTCACTACTTTAAACAGAGACCCCGGGTGGTAACTTGCACCTGGGTTATAGACCATCCAGTCGTCAGAAATGAAGTCTTTCACATAGATAGAGGCGCTTTTCAGCTGGCCTTTTTCCTGAGCGGCTGTAAGATATTTGTCGAGCGACTTTTTTAGCGGCAGAAATGAAACAGATTCGCAGGTAGGCTCAACCATGAATAATGGTTTTATGTACCTGAATCCCTCCACGCGGGAGTAAGAATACCCGCATGTAGGGGCTATTGCAGCATTATCTTCTGTACTGTTAGTTGTGCTATGTCTGCCTTTATGCATATAGTCAATAGCCAGCACACTGGCTGCACAACCTGCTACAACAACGATTATCATATAGACAATCGAAATCTTTTTTCTTAGCATCTATTCCATACCCGGCACATGTGTGCCATAAGCGATGCATTTTACGAATAATCTGTTAAAAAAATGCCAAAGTTGGGATGAATTAATATTCTTTTAGTGTCCTTCCACTTCGTTACATGTAAAATATTACATGTGAAATGGGATGCTGAATTTAAATTCATTCAGGTAACAGATGGTCGTTGTATAATACCAAAGTGAATTGTGCCAGGGATGTATAAAACAAAAAAGGAAAATCTTTGGGTTCAAGACAGTATTTTTGAGCAAAATAAACAGTAAAAAATGTCTCAGAGTAAGCTGATAACAATGGATGAGTTTACCATCCAGGAAACAAGAAAATTCCCTCAGGCCACTGGCGATTTGTCTGCACTGCTGCGCGATATAGGGCTGGCAGGAAAAATCATTAACAAGCAGGTACGTAAAGCCGGTCTGGTAGATATACTGGGTAAGCATGGTGCTACCAATGTGCAGGGAGAGGAACAGATGAAGCTGGATGTTTTTGCCAATGAGACACTGATAAACATCCTGAAAAACTGCACAGAATGTGCAGGTATAGCATCGGAAGAAAATGATGACCATATGTCTTATGAGGACACATTTTCATTCAATTCAAAATATGTGGTATTGTTTGACCCGCTCGATGGCTCATCCAACATTGACGTTAATGCATCTATAGGAACTATATTTGCTATTTACCGCAGGGTAAGTGAGCTGGGTAAGCCATGTACAGTAGAAGACTTTTTGCAGCCGGGTAACAGGCAGGTGGCTGCAGGGTATATCATTTACGGTTCCAGTACCATGATGGTTTATGCTACAAAGCTGGGTGTTAATGGGTTTACGCTGGAGCCTTCCATCGGTGAATTCTGCCTTTCGCATCCTAATATGAAGTGTCCTGATAATGGCAAAATATATTCCCTCAATCAGGGTAATACAGTAAAATATGATACAGGTATGAATGCTTACCTGAATTACTGTATGGAAAGCAATAAGGAAGAGGGGCGTCCTTATACACAGCGTTATATAGGCTCTATGGTGGCAGATATGCACCGTACGCTTATAAAAGGAGGTATATTCATATACCCCGGCGATAAGAGCAACCCTAATGGTAAGCTCAGATTGCAGTATGAATGTAATCCTATGGCCTTTATAGTAGAAGCTGCAGGCGGCCGTGCTTTGAGCGGGAAAGGTAATATTATGGATATTCAACCCACTGAACTGCATCAGCGCACGCCTGTATTTATTGGTTCCCGCAATATGGTGGAGAAGGCGATGGAGTTTATACAGCAGTAACCCGGAACGTTGTGTAGCAGATTGTGTGTAAAGAAATGACTGAGACTATGACCTGAATGTATAGCTCTTAATGAGTTGTGTATTCGTAAAATCTATTGATTGTATATGTTACATTTTGAGCGTTTTACTCTGGATAATGGATTGCGTGTGCTGGTTCATAAAGATGAATCCACACCAATGGTGGCAATGAATATTTTATATGATGTAGGGGCCAGAGATGAGCAGGAAGGCAGGACTGGTTTTGCCCATCTGTTTGAGCATCTGATGTTTGGTGGTAGTGTGAATATACCGGAGTATGATGAACCGTTGCAAATGGCTGGCGGAGAGAACAATGCATATACTACTAACGATATCACTAATTATTACATACAGCTGCCATTGAAAAATATGGAAACTGCTTTCTGGCTGGAAAGTGACAGAATGTTGTCGCTGGCATTCAGTGAGCGTAGCCTGGACGTGCAGCGTAAGGTAGTATGCGAAGAATTTAAAGAGCATTATCTGAATAAGCCTTATGGAAATGCCTGGCACTTGCTCAGACAGCTTGCATACACTACGCATCCGTACAGGTGGCCTACCATTGGTGAAGACCTGAAGCAGATAGAGGAAGCGCAGCTGGATGATGTGAAAAATTTCTTCTTCAAACATTACCGACCTGTAAACGCTGTAATGTGTGTAGCAGGTAATGTGACTGTGGATGAAGTAAAGGCACTTTCTGAAAAATGGTTTGGTGGTATAGAAGCCGGAGATAAATATGAGAGAAAACTGCCGGAAGAGCCATTTCAGACACAGGCCCGCAGACAGGAAACAGAGGCAGATGTGCCCCTGGATGCATTGTACAAGGCGTGGCATATGGATGGCAGATGTACACCTTCCTATTATGCCGCAGATCTGATAACTGAAATATTGGGAAGCGGTATGTCTTCCAGACTGTATCAGCGTCTGGTAAAAGAGCAGCAGCTATTCAGCTCTGTACACTGCTATCATACCGGCAGCCTTGATCCCGGACTGGTAGTGATAGAAGGTAAAGTAACTGAAGGAAAAACGCTGGAAGAGGCCGATGCAGCTGTGGAGCATGAGGTGGGCCTGCTGATATCAGAAGCCGTATCTGAGGCAGAACTGCTGAAAGCACGCAATAAGATAGAGTCTATGATAGCTTTTGAGGATATGAGTTTGCTGAACCGTGCCAATAATCTGGCATTTTATGAACTCATGGGCGATGCTGCGAGAATAAATGAGGAGTGGTCAAAGTATAATGAAGTATCTATTGAGTCATTGCAGCAGGTAGCTGCACAGATATTCAGAACTGAAAACAGCAATACTCTGTATTACCGGAAAAGAAAAACTGCACAATAAATGATGACTACTGAACAGGTTTTTGAAAACAGGGTCACCAGGCTTCTGGGAATAAAATATCCTATAATACAGGGGGGGATGATATGGGCTGCAGGCTGGCGGCTGGCTGCTGCGGTCAGTAATGCGGGAGGTTTGGGTATATTGGGGGCCGGGAGTATGTATCCCGATGTGCTGAAAGAACATGTGAAGAAATGCAAGGCGGCTACATCGCTGCCGTTTGCTGTAAACCTGCCGCTGCTTTACCCCTCTATAGAAGAGCATGTGCAGACAATAATAGCAGAAAAAGTACCGATTGTTTTTACTTCAGCTGGTAATCCGCGTACATGGACTGCAAAGTTGAAAGAGCATGGTATTATAGTGGTGCATGTGGTATCCAGTGCAAAGTTTGCGGCGAAGAGTCAGGCTGCCGGTGTGGATGCAGTAGTGGCTGAGGGTTTTGAAGCAGGGGGGCATAACGGGCGAGAGGAGACAACAACCATGTGTCTGATACCTGCCGTGCGACGCGAGGTAGATATTCCGCTCATTGCTGCCGGGGGCATTGCTACCGGCCGGGCTATGCTGGCAGCAATGGTGCTGGGAGCTGAAGGTGTGCAGATGGGTAGCCGGTTTGTATGCACTCCGGAAGCATCAAGCCATCCGGGGTTTAAGCAAAGCGTTGCCAATGCTGCAGAGGGTGATACTATGCTTACCCTGAAACGTCTCACCCCTGTACGGCTTTTAAAGAATGAGTTTTATCGCAGGGTAGAGCAGGCCGAACGTTCCGGTACTGATGATGCCGGTCTTGCCACACTCCTGGGTAGAGGCCGGGCCAAACTGGGCATGTTTGAGGGCGACCTGACAGAGGGAGAGCTGGAAATAGGGCAGGTAAGCTCTCTGATAGATTCTGTAATACCGGCGGCAGAGGTGGTAGCAGGTGTATGGAATGAGTTTATAACGGCAAGAAATGAGCCTTTATTATATATGAAATAATTATATTTGCATTGATTGCCAACATCAAAGGCAATATTTTCGTCTCACAGAATATAAACCCCGCTTGCGGTAAAAAAGTACTCATCAGTGTAAAAACATTATAGATGTTTGAGTTACTTTGATATATTTGTATATTGATTTTGCTTTAGCAGACAATTGTTTATGAAAAAACATTTATTATCCCTGCTCTTTGTGTTTGCTGCGTTTGTCTCTGGTGCACAGCCGGTGTCTAAGTTGCCCGGCCTAAGCCTGGAGCAATGGTGGCCATTTTGCGGCGCTACAGATTTGCTGGATCGTACATTCACAGGATTTGACCTCCTTTCATCCAATGTTACGGCTACTACTGACCGCTACCTGCAACCCAACAGGGCATATCTGTTTAATGGAGTGAACAGTGAGTTGCACTATTCTACAACATTTGGTATACCATTGTTCGGTATTGCAGATTTTACTTATTCCTGTCATATATTTCCTACGGTAGCACAGGATGCTATAATCATATACAATGGTAACCCCACTGCCGATGGGCTTGGTCTGATAATGACCAACTCTACCGGTACAGGTCCCGGTACGTACATAGGTGTTCTTTTTGGAGGCGTTACCACTTTTGTGCCGGCAGGAAGTACTGTTACTCTTAATGAATGGCACCATCTGCTGTTAAAGCGTAATGGTAATGCGTACATGCTATTTGTAGATGGTACTTATGTGGGAGCACACATCCCCGCTGGGGTACCTGCAGCAGGCTACTTTACACCTACTACAGTATTTCAGGCTGGTCTTGACTTAACATCGGGTACCCGTGCATTCACGGGAAAGATAGATGATATTGGCATCTGGGGACGTCAGGTATCTCACCCTGGTGAGGTAAATCAGATACGTGAATTTAACCCCAGTATCGTTTTTTCTCTCGGTAATGATACTGCACTCTGTCCTAATTCTTTTTATATAGGTGGCAGCCGTGATACTAACAGGCTGGATACGACAAAGTATATTAATTATGAGCGGGATACCACATGGGGCTTTGACTATACATGGTCCAATGGCGATACTATCAGTTCCTATCAGGAGCTTATTTTCCCTACCACACCTATTCCGCCTGTAGTGCGTACACTTACACTTACCCGTAAATTCTCCTGCCCTGCATCACGTACTATAACAGTCCGACACATTATTCCGGTTGTTAATATAGGGCCTCACGATACAGATATCTGTGAAGGTGAGGAGTTCCTGCTGAATCCTGATACTGCTACCGGACTGGTGCGTTATTTATGGAATACCGGTGCAACTACCTCTCAGATTATGGCAGATACTGCTATGACTTACTGGCTGAGGGTAGATAGCCTTGTACCCTTCACTAACCCAATAACCATGCTGCCTGATACCACACATTGTGTGGCAACAGATACAACTATTGTAGACCAGACTCCGGAGATATTTGTGCATTTAGTATCGAATGATACTTCCTGTAACGGAGACCCCATTACACTCAGGTCATTTGATGATACTGCTTATACAACGCCTGCATATTTGTGGAGCGATGGTATTACTACAACTCCTACGTTTAATGCTGTAACAACAGGTGTTTACTGGTTACGAGTCACGGATGGCGCTTGTATACGAACGGATACTGCACGAATAGTTATAGCAAATGTCTCTACAACCGTATTGTCAAATGATACAGCCATATGTAAAGGAGCATCTATTGTGGCTAATGCTACAGGTACGCCCGGTGTAATATACCAGTGGACGCCAACTACCGGTATGGTGAACTCCAATATCCCTACACCTACCATTACCCCCGATACATCGGCATGGTACATATTATCTGCCAGAATTATTGAACCAACATTAGGTGCATTGCTGAATTGTGTTTCCAAAGATTCGTTTTTCATTGACGTTCAGCCGAACCCTCAGATATTGATGGGGGGCAACCGGCAGGTTTGCCAGTATGACTCTATCAGGATACAACCTACTGTGATACCTAACTGGTACACTCATTATTCTTATTCATGGACTCCGGCTACCTATCTTGACGATGCAACTGCACCTGCTGTTGTATTTACAGCCGGAGATACAACGAAACTCATAGTGACAGTAACTACACCGGCAGGGTGTATGTCATCCGACTCTGCGATTATATATACCTACAATGGTGACTTCCTCTCTATGTCGCGCGATACTGCATTGTGTCCCGGAGACTCTGTTGTCATTGCACCTGTTTCTACCGAGCCGGGAGTAACTTACTTTAAATGGGAACCATCTACCTATGTAGACTATCCTGTAAGTCCTTCGGCAACGCCGATAAGGCCGGAAACTTCAATCAGTTATCGCGTAATAGGTACAAGTATGTTCGGCTGTCTGGATACGCTGGACTATTCAATAAGGGTATTGCCGGCTGCTGTAATTACTCTTGAAGACTCTGTTGTGCTCTATCCCGGAGATTCCTATCATATAGAACCGGTGACCAACACTTCTTATTATTCATGGTCACCTGCGGTAGGGTTGAGCGATACCGCTATATCTAATCCTGTTGCAACACCTCCTGTAGATACTCGTTACATACTCAAGGCTATGACGCAGGACGGATGTGTTACTTCTGACTCAATAAGCATTCGCCTGAATGAAAACTCCATTATCATGGTACCTAATGCCTTTGTACCCGGTAGCTATAACAGTACACTGAAGGTGATACTGAAAGGTATTGCCCGTCTTCGCTACTTCAGAGTATATAACCGCTGGGGTAAGGTAGTATTTGAGTCTAAAAACATTACAGATGGATGGGATGGCACTATAGGTGGTGTGGACCAACCTGCCGGTGTATATGTTTATGAAGCTGAAGCTGTTACCGATAAAGGTAAAGTCATTCAGAAGCATGGTAACGTAACACTGCTCCGATAGTAACAGAACTAAAATACAAAATTGCTGATAAGGCTGCATTTTTAAAATGCAGCCTTATTTTTTGCATGTTAATTTCTGGCTGCCATCAGATTGTACGGTTGCTAAAATGGCTGTAAAAAATATCTGTACAAGTGAAAACCCGGGATAGCTACCGTACGTATATCTGGTAAATTCTATTCAATTTTATTTTTTTCACATTTATTAAATTCTGTTAAGAGAATATACGGGAACATAGAAGGTTATAAATTGCAGCGTTTTGGCGAAATGTGCCTGGATTATATATGATAATCTCCAGTGTCGGCCGGAGCTGAGAAAAAGAATGAAGAATGAGAACCGACTTAATTGTGCTGTGCTGTGTAACATTTATATCAATATACCTGATGTACCTGTTGATAACCCAATTGCACTTTCGCTTATACATAAGACAATATGGAAAGAAGCCCTTACATTATCGTATGTTCCGGCTCTATAGTTCACAGCTTTTTTCAAATGCTCCGTCAAAGCATGAAAAACGTTTCTACACTGTTGCCAATAAGATAACCTGGGTATTCAACACACTTACAATAGTTGCTTTTTTCATATTTCTTTATATCTTGTTCCTGAGGTAGAACTATGAGCATCTTTTGACTTGCACTGCATAGGCTGCCATGTCTAATTTGCTATGAACGAATCACTACTTCAGTTTATCTGGCAGCATAGCCTTTACAATGCTACAGCGTTACATACCTTATCGGGGGAGCGGATTACAGTAATACATCCTGGGTATCTTAATACAGATGCAGGACCTGATTTTTCCAAAGCAAAAATTAAAATTGGCGATACGCTGCTGGTAGGCAATGTAGAAGTACATGTGTACTCGGCAGACTGGTATAAACATGGGCATCAGCATGATGCTGCATATGCCAGCCTGGCATTGCATGTAGTATATGAGCATAATAGTGAAAAGCTACCTGAAGGTATACCGTTACTGGAACTTAAGAACAGTATTGATGCAGCAACAATAGCCCGATATGCTGACCTGACAGCCGCCGGGCCGGGAATACCCTGTGCCGGGCAGCTGCATAACGTAAAAGATATAACCCGTGAGGCATGGCTGAGCAGGCTACTGGCCGAGCGCTGGGAGCAAAAGCTGCAGGAGTGGCAGGTAATGCTCACCAACTCTATGGACGACTGGCGTAATCTGCTTTACTGGCGCCTTGCAGCTAATTTCGGGTTTCGTACTAATGCTGCTCCCTTTCTTATGCTGGCACGCTCGCTACCACTGAATGTAGCTACCAGACACCGGGGCGACCTGATGCAGCTGGAAGCGCTCTTGTTTGGGCAGGCGGGTATGCTGTCTGAGGATTTTACTGATGATTATCCGCGGGAGCTGCAGCGGGAATATGATTATCTGAAGAAGAAGTATCAGCTAAAACCGTTACAGGCCGGCCAATGGAAGTTTCTGAGGATGAGGCCGGCCAATTTTCCCACTATAAGAATAGCACAGTATGCAGCACTGGTACATCAGTCTGTACATCTCTTTTCTCAGATAATAGAAGCCTCTTCTGTAGCTGATATAAAACCATTGCTGAATGTAAAAGCAAGTGTATACTGGGACGACCATTATACATTTGATGCTCAGGTACAGAAGCCTGTGCCAAAAAAGCTGGGAGTTACGTCTGTGGAAAACATTGTTATCAATACCATTGCACCCATTCAGTTTTTATACGCTTCCAGGCATGGACAACCACAACAGCAGGAGAAAGCATTATCACTGCTGGAAACTGTTCCTGCCGAGCAGAACAGCATTATAAGTAAGTGGCAGGAAACAGGATGGTCTCCGTCAGATGCCGGACAATCGCAGGCTATGCTGCAGCTCTATAATAATTATTGCAGTAAAAAGCGTTGTCTGGAATGTGCCGTAGGACTGGCTCTGATGCGACGCTGATAAAAAATGCTGATAAACAGATAACCGAGGGATGCTTTAAGCTGCTTAAATTTGCAGCATGATAGCTACCGATCTTACTCAGCTGATACCTTCTGACTTTCCTGATAATGCCCGTGTGTGGGTGTACCAATGCAGTCGTGCATTTATAGAAAAAGAGGCGATAGAAGTAAACGAACAGTTGCATCATTTTTATGCCGGCTGGCAAACACATGGCAGTCCGGTGAAAGGGTGGGCCAGACTGCTGTTCAGGCAGTTTGTGGTTATTATGGCCGATGAAAATTATGAAAAAGTAAGCGGCTGCAGTACAGATAGCTCTGTGCGTGTTATTAAAAGCCTGGAACGTCAGTACGATGTGAACTTTTTTGACCGCATGATGATTACATTTCTGGTAAAAGGGAAGTCTGAGATGCTACCTTTTGGTCAGGTACAATATGCTATTGATAAGGGATATATTGACGGAGATACGCTACTGTTCAACAATGTGGTGCATAATAAGGGCGAGCTACTCAGTAAATGGCTGGTGCCATTGAAAGAAAGCTGGCTGGCAGCAAGGGTATCTCTTGCGGCTCCTTCGGTATAGTTATCAGTTAATTCTCCAGTATTCTTATTTCCACACGGCGGTTTTTCTCCGCGTCCTCCTCGCTTAGCTCGTTATATATTACGGGGCGGCTACGGCCATAGCCTACAAATGAGAGTCGGTCGGCAGCTATACCACGGTCTACAAGGTAGGTGTATATAGCCTTTGCCCTGTTCAGAGACAATGTGGGCTCAAAGGTATCTATATCCAATGCGTCAGGTGCATCACGTACACAGCATACATGACCCTCAATACTTATCTTAAGCCTGGGGTTATCCCGCAGTACTTTGTATAGCTTCTCCAGTGTCTCCTTTGATTCCGGCCTCATTACATGCCTGTCGGCAGGGAAATATACATTGGATAGTTTGAACAGCGTCCCGGGGCGCAGGTGGTTTATATGCTCTACAGTGGTTACCGATGTTGTATGGTGTGCTGTATCGCGCTTTACCCTTTTACCTCCGTGGGGTTTTCCTGCCAGTGGGTTTTTATTGTTTACTACTATATCCACACGGCGGTCTATAGCTTTGCCATATCTGCTAGTGGTATCTTTTCTGTTTATCTCACCTTTTCCTATGCACAGAGTTATATTATCTTCCCGTATTCCATACTTTACCAGATAGTCTTTTACATTTTCTGCCCGCTTCATAGACAAGTTTTTGTTGTATGTATTGGAGCCGAGAAAATCTGCATAACCTACTATGGTTATGGAACTTCCGTTTATTATTTTATCATTATATATAAGGAGGTCTATCTTTTTCTCCATTTTGGGGCTGAGTGTGGGTATATCCAGCTCAAAGAATAACCGGAATGTATCTACCGGTTGTTGTGCCTTCAGAATACCGGCAGGTAGCAATAATAATATGTATATTATTTTTTTGTACATCTGCAAACTCAAGAGAATATAAAGTAACTGATTTTTTGCTGAAAAATTAAATATGCACGCTCTACTTTGCAATTTCACCCCTGATATTCCCCCTTTGTTGTAGCAATAGGTTGCCTGAAATGGGGTAGCGAAAGCCTGTATTTTACAGCAATTACCCTTATTACCAGTATAAGTGCTGCTGATGAAAGCATGGAAAACCCGCGACCCATACCATTGAATCTCAGCAGCAGGTATAGCGAAGCTCCGGCAAGGCAGGCTGTCGCATATATCTCTTTTCTAAATATTACAGGTACTTCGTTTGTAAGTACATCCCTCAGTACACCACCCATTATAGCAGAGAACATACCCATAATGGCGGCAATAAAAGGGGATACATGGTAGGCAAGTGCCTTTTCTGTACCCAGAATGGTAAACAAGGCTATCCCCAGACTGTCGAAAAGGAATAGTGTACGCCTCAGTTTGCGCAGCATGTTAAAGAAAAGTGCTGTAAATACTATTCCGGCTATTATCATATATACCCGTGTCTCATCTGCTACCCACGACATAGGGTAGGCCCCCAGCAGCATGTCCCTGATGCTGCCGCCGCCTATAGAGGTAATAAACCCTATAAAGGTAACCCCAAACCAGTCTGGTCGTGATTTTTCGGTAGCTGCTATAGCGCCTGATATGGCAAAAAAGAAAGTGCCGGCCAGCTCAAGCCAGTATTGTGTTTGCATAACGTTTATCAGTATTTACGTTGTTATTTAGTTTTCTGAATTGAAATTTTCCATGGCATATTTCCACTACTACCTTTTTGTGTTTTCTTACGAAGCGTATTGTGGTTTCCAGAATACCATTTTCAGCATGTGTACTACTGGCAATGAATGTAACCATATCACCGCGGCGCGCCAGTCCCGGAATGTCTATGCTATATTGTGTTACCCTGATGTTTTCCATACTGTCAATGCCAAAGGCTTTGGAAACCATTGCATCGTTGGCCATAGTTATTTCCCGTAGCATGGCGCAGGTACTCATTATCCCGGCTTCGTTCACGTCGTTTTCTGTTACGGTAATATTCGTAGATATTGTTTGAATCTGTTCTGGTGTTTTCATTATATCTGTTTTAAGAAAAAAAATGGCTCCGCAGTTTTTTGCGGAGCCGTATTGTTGATAAAGATGGTATAATACACCTTCAACATCGGGCCCGCAGGCAGACGGTACGGCAGATATGTTTTGTATGTATGGTATGTAGCATATTCGTATAAATAAAAAATCCTTCAACGAAGGCTGAAGGACAGACAATATTCATCGCACAACTATCCTCTTCAGCAGGGCAGAAGTTTGGTACAGCAGCGATGTTTTATGTTCATCATGATGCAAAGTTGAAGAAAAAATGCAAACCACAAAAAAAATATTTAGAAATCGGTTTTGCATCAGAAATAATGGATATAACAGCATCGGTAGTGTTATGATGGTGTAAAAGATGTATAACAGACCACGATTAATTTATCATCTGCGGCTTACTGCTTACTTTTACAGCCATGTATCCCGATTTTAAGTACCTGCTGCAATCGCTTACCGGTATAGAGATGCCGGCCTGGCTCAGTCTTTTTAAAACATTCGGATTTCTTGTGGCTATGTCCTTTCTGGGAGCTGCATGGGCCACTGCTTCTGAGCTGCGCAGGAAAGCAAAGCTGGGATTACTGCATCCCGAGATGCGTACTATAGAGGTAGGCAAGCCTGCATCTGTATCTGAATTGTTACTTTCCGGTTTGGCTGGCTTTATTGCCGGGTTCAAAATAGGGGGTATGTTTGGTAATCTGGAGCAGGTATCGCCAGATCCTATGGGTTATCTGTTTTCTCCTCATGGCAATCTGCTGGCGGGTCTGGCACTGGCAGCGCTTCTGGCATGGCAGAAATATGCTGAAAAGAAAAAGCAACAGTTGCCTAAGCCCGAAATGAGGCAGGTGAGCGTATACCCTCATGATCTGATAACGGAGATAGTAGTAGTAGCCGCGGTTGCAGGTCTGGTGGGTGCTAAAATATTTAATGCTCTTGAGACATGGGAGGATTTTCTGCGCGACCCGATAGGCAATCTTACATCATCCAGCGGTCTTACTTTCTTAGGCGGTCTTATTATGGCTACTGCTGCTTTCTGGTTTTATACACGCAGGCACGGCATTCCGTTTAAGTACATGTGCGATGCTGCAGCACCCGGCATTATGCTGGCATATGGCCTGGGGAGGCTGGGATGTCAGTTCTCGGGCGATGGTGACTGGGGCATATATAATACTGCCTATGTGGCAAATGCTGATGGTACCATGCGTGCTGCTACGGCTGCTGACAGCAGCTATATCATGCACATGATAAACGGTGTGGACCACGCCAGTGCTACTGCACCATCGTGGCTGCCGGACTGGCTCTTTGGTATGGTGTACCCGCACAATGTAGGCAATGAGGGTATGGCTATCCAGAACTGTGTAGGTGAGTATTGCCGGGTATTGCCGGTAAGTGTTTTCCCTACACCGGTATATGAGTTCTTTACCTGTGTGGCATTGTTCTTTCTGATGTGGTCACTGCGCCACAGACTGAAAGGCACTTTACAAATGTTTGGTCTGTATCTGATACTGGCCGGTGTGGAGCGTTTTCTGGTAGAGCTGGTTCGGGTAAACTATAAGTACGATTTTGGGTTCATACACCCCAGCCAGGCCGAGATAATATCTGTATTCATGGTGCTTACAGGTAGCTGGCTGTTGTTTTTCTACAAGGAAAAAAACAAAGCAGGTACAGCAGCTCCTGTATCGTGATGTGCTAATGCCAATAACTATTTATCAGATACAAAAGCCGGTGCTGTAAATGTCCGTAAAAGTACTGCTCATAACGCCTCCCTTTACACAGCTGAATACGCCCTATCCGGCTACTGCATACCTGAAAGGGTTTCTGAATACGCGTGGTATACCTGCACAGCATGCCGACCTGGGAATAGATGTTACAACGGCATTGTACAGTAGGGCAGGCTTTACTGCTATGTTTGACAGGGTAACACAGTACTCCGGCGAATTGTCTGAAAATGCATTAAGGATACTGGCGCTTAAAGATGCCTATACCAATACGGTAGATAGTGTGATTGCATTTCTGCAGGGTGCCGACCCTACAATGGCACATCGTATATGCCGGCGTGAGTGGCTGCCTGAGGCAGGACGTTTTGCACAGCTGGCCGATCTGGATGATGCTTTTGGGAGTATGGGTATTCAGGAGCGGGCGCGACATCTGGCCACGCTGTATCTTGAAGATATAGCCGATCTGATACAGGAGTGTGTAGACCCCTGGTTTGGTCTTAGCCGGTATGCAGAGCGGCTGGGGCGTAGCGCCAATTCATTTGATGAATTATACACTGCCCTGAATGGTCGTGATACTTATGTTGACGAGTTGCTGTTGTCGCTCCTGGAGCGGTTACTGAATGCTGAGATGCCGGATATAGTGGCGTTTTCAGTTCCCTTTCCCGGCAATCTTTATGCGGCACTGCGCTGCGGCGGATGGATAAAGAAGCATATGCCGCACATAAGTGTAGCTATGGGGGGAGGCTTCCCCAATACCGAATTGCGCTCATTATCTGACAGCAGGGTTTTTGAGTTCCTCGATTTTGTGACGCTGGATGATGGAGAAGCTCCGCTGGAGGCATTGGTGAAGCTGAAAGAAGGGAGCATTACCGTACAGGAGTTAAGGCGCACATTCCTGGTGCAGGAGGGTAGTGTGGTATATATAGATAATGCAGACATGCCTGACTATGGTATGGGGCAGGTAGGTACGCCCGATTATACAGGGCTGCCCCTGGACAGCTATATATCAGCCATAGAAATAGCTAACCCCATGCACAGCCTGTGGAGCGATGGCAGGTGGAATAAGCTTACCATGGCTCATGGCTGCTACTGGGGTAAATGTACCTTTTGCGATACCTCACTCGATTATATTCAACGTTATGAGCCACTTACTGCTGCTGTGCTATGTGACAGGATAGAAGACATAATAGCACAGACGGGACAGACGGGTTTTCACTTTGTGGATGAGGCTGCGCCGCCGGTACTGATGCGCTCACTGGCTTTGGAGATTATTCGTCGCGGACTGAATATATCATGGTGGGCCAATATCCGTTTCGAGAAAGCATTCACGCGCGACCTCTGTCAGCTACTCAGGGCATCGGGTTGCATTGCGGTTTCCGGTGGGCTGGAGGTAGCTTCAGACCGCCTGCTGGCGCTGATAGATAAGGGAATAACCGTGGCGCAGGTGGCAAAGGTCAATAAGAATTTTACAGAGGCGGGCATTATGGTGCATGCGTACCTGATGTATGGATTCCCTACACAAACGGCTCAGGAGACCATAGACTCGCTGGAGATGGTGCGCCAGATGTTTGCTGCCGGTGTGCTGCGGTCAGCGTTCTGGCACAGATTTGCCATGACGGTACATAGCCCTGTAGGCCTTGAGCCGGAAAAATTCATGGTGGTAAAAGAAACAGATGCTGTAGGAACATTTGCCAATAATGATGTGGTATATACCGACCTTACCGGTGCCGATCATGATAGTTTCTCTCACGGGCTCAGAAAGTCGCTGCATAACTATATGCATGGTGCCTTTCTGGACCAGCCGCTGCATAAATGGTTTGATTTTAAAACACCCCGTACCACAGTACCTCAGTCTTATATCTCAGATCTGTTATCGGCACAGGAATATACCGAAGCACGGGATACCTCAAAAGTGGTATATCTGGGCCGCATGCCGGCGGTGTCTTATTTTACCAAAACACACAAAGGTGACCAATGGGAAATGTGCTCACTTACATTTCATGGTGTTCGCTATGCTACTACGCTCAAGGTAAGCAGGGAAGAAGGGGACTGGTTGCTATCCCTGTTGCCGGTATTATCTGTTGCCAATGTGAAGATGATGACCATGCAGGAAGTACGCAATAGCTATGAAGCCACCTGCAGCGGAGATTTTGACATATTCTGGTTCAATAAGCCCATGAATACGATTTACAAAACAGGACTGTTGGTACTATAGTTTACTCGATAGTGGCTGTGCTATCCACTATCACACGGGACAGCATATCTTCCAGCAGCTCACCACGCAGGTTACGTGCTATAATCTTACCATTGGGGTCTATCAGTACATTGCTGGGAATAGACTTGATAGAGTAGATAATGGCAGCATCCGATGACCATCCTTTCAGATCACTTACCTGTACCCACGATATGCCATCTTCTTTTATAGCCTGTAGCCATTTGTTTTTGTCGTGGTCCAGAGATACGCCATATATCTCAAAGTTTCGTTTTTTGTACTTATTATAGGCCGATACAATATTGGGATTCTCAGCCCGGCAGGGTCCGCACCACGATGCCCAGAAGTCTATCAGTACAAATTTGCCTCTTAATGACGACAGTGCTATTTCCTGTCCCTCAGTTCCCGGCAGGCTAAGCTCAGGTGCAGGCGCTCCTGTTTCTATAAACTGAGGCTTTACGTGGGTACTCTGTTTGTTCACGTTGGTTCTGGAAAAATACTCAGAAAACTCACGTGTCATTTTCGTTCCCGGAAATCTTCTGTTCAGTCCCTGAACAAATGATTCAAGAAATGCCCCTTCTGTCTGAGGGTTCAGTATACGTGCTGCGAAGATGGCATTGGGTTCGTATGGTGTGGTATCAGCATAGTTCTCAATAATCTGAGTCAGATCCTGATTCATATCCTGATAATTTTTCTGGGCCAGCGCTACAAGGCTGTCATTTCCGCGGGCTCTGAGTGTATCCAGTACAATATTCATTGTATTGAAGTCTCTGACCTTTTCGCGAAATATTTCCAGAAAAGAAAAAAGATGCTCTGATGCAGGTGAGCCTGCAATAGAATATTTCTCTATTGTATTCCAGTCGGTAGTAAGTTTTACATTTCCCTTGTCTACAGACAGCAGTATGAATTTATTCTCTGTAAAATGAAGCCTGTATAATCCTGGCTCCGGTGACAGGCCGGATACCTCAAAGTGACCTTTGGAATCACTGTGTACAGAGTCCACGATAGAGATGATGTCATTGGCACCCAGCTGTTCCAGCACTACGTTCTGTGCCGGCATGTTACTAATGTCCCCTATAATGGTAAACTTCCGGCTGTTGCTTACGCATGCCGAAAGAGCGGAGACCAGTATGGAAAAACACAGTAGATGTTTATACTTCATCAGGGGTTTTTTATTGCTTCAGATATCTTTTCAGGGTCGAACGATTGCAATAATATCACAAAATCCCTACCGTTGTTCGGTTGGCCCCGGCATTTACCGGGTATTCTATCCCAATTTCCAAAATTAGGGTTGCAAATGTCAACAAATACATAAAAAATGCAGGAATGCAATTTCTTTATATGCAAGAGGCAGGTGTAGTAAAAACTACACCTGCCTGGGGATTATATTTGTACAGGTCAGTTTGGCTGCTGCCGGTATATGGTTATGACTCTGATGCAGGCATCTGTAGTGCTGCCCGTATCTGCGATTCTATAGTTGCTGCTACTTCAGGGTTGTCGTTCAGGAACTGTTTTACGGCATCGCGTCCCTGTCCTATTTTACTGTCATTGTAGGCAAACCATGAGCCACTCTTCTGCAGTATGCCCAGGTCCACACCCATGTCTATGATCTCACCTGTTTTGCTGATACCTTCTCCGAAGATGATATCAAACTCTACCTGGCGGAAAGGCGGTGCTACTTTATTTTTCACCACTTTTACACGGGTACGGTTACCGCTGGCTACATCGCCATCTTTTATCTGGCTTATGCGGCGTATGTCCAGGCGCACCGATGCGTAGAACTTCAGTGCATTACCACCGGTAGTGGTTTCCGGGTTGCCAAACATAACACCTATCTTTTCACGCAGCTGGTTGATGAATATACAGCAGCAGCCTGTGCGGGATATAGTGGCGGTAAGCTTACGCAGTGCCTGGCTCATCAGGCGCGCCTGAAGACCCATTTTGCTTTCACCCATCTCACCTTCCAGTTCGCCCTTGGGTACCAGTGCGGCTACAGAGTCCACCACTACTACGTCTATGGCTCCCGAAGATATAAGCCTGTCAGCTATTTCCAGGGCCTGCTCGCCATAGTCGGGCTGAGATATAATGAGGCTATCCACATCTACCCCCAGTTTACGGGCATAGGATGCATCAAAGGCGTGCTCGGCATCTATTATGGCACATATACCACCTTTTTTCTGCGCCTCAGCTATAGTATGTATTGCTATTGTAGTTTTACCCGAAGATTCAGGACCATATATTTCTACTATACGGCCGGCAGGGAAGCCACCCACACCCAGCGCCACATCCAGTCCCAGAGAGCCGGTACTGGTCACTTCCATCTGTACCTTCTGCTTGTCTCCCAGCATCATCACAGAGCCCTTGCCATAGTCCTTTTCTATCTTGTCAAGGGTCAGTTTCAGTACTTTTAATTTGTCGTCTGCCATCTTACTTATGTTTTTGAATACTTTATTTTATGAGTCAAAAGTAGCAGAAAATGATACCCGATTTCAGGTTCCGGCAAAAAGATATCCACAATTTGAAAGCTGCTTAATAAAACTGTGTCAGATATGGGTAGCGCTCCTCATACAGCTTCTTTACCCGGCTCAGGATGGTATTACGCAGCCCGTCTATATTCCGCTTTTCTATAGCCGATACAAATATGGCAGAGTTGCCCGTCTGAGATTGCCAGCGGGCTTCAAGGTCGGTAAGCATCTCTTTCTTTACAGACTCGTCCAGCCACTCGTCAAACGTATTCTTTTCATACATATCCATCTTGTTAAAGATGACCAGTATGGGTTTGTCAAATGCCTTTATATCCTGTAGTGTTTTGTTTACCACGCCCATCTGGTCTTCATAGCCGGGGTGCGATATATCTACCACATGCAGCAGGCAGTCGGCTTCGCGCACCTCATCCAGCGTACTCTTGAAGCTTTCTACCAGATGGTGTGGCAGCTTGCGTATAAACCCTACCGTATCGCTGAGCAGGAAGGGGGTCTGCTCATACACTACCTTACGGGTGGTAGTATCCAGTGTGGCAAAGAGTTTGTTCTCAGCAAACACTTCCGACTTACTTAGTATGGTCATCAGGGTACTCTTGCCTACATTGGTATAGCCCACCAGTGCCACACGCACATATGTACCGCGTTCCTTGCGCTGTGTTACGGCCTGTTTATCTATCTCACCCAGCCGTTTGCGCAGCAGGGCTATTTTGTCTTTTACTATACGGCGGTCGGTTTCTATTTCCGTTTCCCCCGGGCCCCTGCTGCCTATACCGCCTCCCTGGCGCTCCAGGTGTTTCCACATACCCTTCAGCCTGGGCAGTATATACTGGTATTGTGCCAGTTCTACCTGCACCTTGGCCTGTGCGGTTTTGGCACGGCTGGCAAATATGTCCAGTATCAGGTCGCTACGGTCTATGGTGCGTATGCCTGTGGCTTCTGTAATATTACCTATCTGTGAGCCGGTAAGCTCATCATCAAAAATGATGAGTGTAGCGCCACGTGCATGGGCATACTCTTTTATCTCCTCCAGCTTACCCTTACCTACAAATGTTTTACTATCCGGTTTGGGCAGTTTCTGAATAAATGTCTTTACAGTTGTGGCACCGGCAGTTTCTGCCAGAAAAGCCAGCTCTTCCAGATATTCTTTGGCAAGGGTCTCGGTCTGCTCTTTGTATATGAGACCTACCAGTATTGCCTTTTCTTCCTGTTGTACTTTGTTATTCTTATCGAGCAATGTTTCCGATGTTTTTTATTTGCCGGAACAGGCAATGCAAAGCTAGCATATTCAGACTACAGACTGATTATTCACTGCAGGATGTATAGCAGATATTTTATTAGCGTTTCTGCCGGCTTATTTCTTTCCGGCAGCAGCTTCATTTTCCTGTACTCTGAACTGTACTATTCTGCGTATCAGATTCTCCGGTAGCGGCTGGCTGGCAGGGAACTGTACGGAGCCTTTGGCATGCACATATGCCTTCATCTCTGTAGCAAAAGCAGTAATGCCTGAAGGGGTAGGGTAGAAACCGATATGTTTTTTTGTAGCGGCATAATATACCAGTATGCGCCCGCAGTAGCGTAGTGCAGGCATACCATAGCTTATGGTTTCCTCTGCCTGTGGTGCGGCCGCTCTGATAATGGCACGCATTTGCTGCAGCAGGGGCTGCATAGCAGCTGGTTGTAATGATATATAGGTATCTGTATCGTTACCGGTAGTCATCGTATATGCATATGAGTTGCTACAAACCTATGCATATTTACAGAGGTTGCAGCAAAGTAAAAGCCCCCGGATTCAGGAGGCTTTTGCTTTGTCATTATTGCTACTTTATTACGGAGAATTGTTCGGAGGTCTTTCCTTGTTTGCCCACCAGTGTCAGTATATAGTGGCCTGGAGGAAGGTGGGAAATGGGTATCGTTTCCGTGTAGTACATACGTGGGCCTGAGGTCCAGCCGGTATATGTTTTTCCCTGCATATCGGTAATGGTTGCAGCGAAAGGCTGCGCTTCCTGCCATACTACGGATAGGTGGAGCTCGTTTACTGCCGGTACAGGATATAGCTTTATGGTTGCCATACCGGCAGATGCATCTTTTACCGATGCCGGTATCATTTCATAATGAAAGCGGCTACCACACCAGGATGTGGCTATGTCCCATGTGCCGGTTCCTGTATTCCATTCTTCAAAATAGTGGAGGTCTGGTTTCCCATAGGTGTTATATACATAATTGTTTCTGTAGGCACTGTCAAACATGTGGGTAATGGGATTCCACCCCATCGTTACACTTGTCCGGGGCTGATGCAGCATAACAAAATCTCTGTTCAGGATCTGCCATGCGGTATCCCATGTAGTGCCGTAGTAGTTTTCCCGCAGTTCGGTAATACGGTTGTCGGCCCCGTCATAGGAAAACAATGTTCTGTAAGTGTCATGCCATGTCAGAGAACTTGTATTCCACCCTTGCGATTCCTCCATTACAAGCCTGTCCCCGGCATCCCATGTGTTAGTCCGTTTTGAATACGGCTCCCAGGTGGCAGTAGCGGTATTATAGTCATCTTCAGTGCAGGTGGCAATTTTCCCTGTTCCGGTATAGGTATATGTCAGGCGCATATATCCTTCCCATACACCGCTTGTGTAGTTTTCATTCTGTTCAGTGATAATACGTCCGTCAACGTCCCTCACATATACGGTTCGTTGCAATGGCGCCCACTGCATCGTAACACCATTCCAGTTGTCATGAATAGCGGTGTCCATATATCCTGCCGCATTGAATGTCTGTCGGTAACGGGAGTAGGCAGCACCGGGTACGCCCGATATAAAGGGGTACTGTGTACCTATATCATAATACCAGTACCATTTGTGTTCCCGCTCATTCAGATAGCCTTCTTTGGCTCCGCTATAGCTCAGTGAAAAGCTGTCTATAGGATTAAACGAACCTGCTGTATAGTTCAGATTTGCCGCAGATATCATGCGGATGTCGGCAGATGTGCCCTTGTTTTCTGTGCCGTGATGTGTTTCCTGTGTCCTGTGCGTACCGGCAGGGCTGTACCTGAGCGGATGAGGAATACTGAATGTCTGTGCTGATAGTAGCTGCGGCATGGCCCATAGCAAGGCCACCAGCATACCTGTGACGGTTCTGTTCATTGTGTGTTTCTGATGTTTGGTTTGAATAATTAGTGCAGGTAGCTGTATCCTTATAGTGCTATATTGAGATATTCATGCTGGTTAGTATATAAACGTATTTAGTTGCATGAAATTGTGCTGTTCGTTTTTTTCGGTGCAGCTAATTGTGTGTCAGCGGATTATTTCTGTCCAGCAGCAGGTGTGTGTACAGAACCAGATACCAGATGAAAAGGGGGAGTCTTATAAGTGGCTGCACACTACTGCGGCTCAGGTCGTGGCACAGTGTGGCCATTGAATCTCCGGGTACCAGAGTCTTCATAAATGCACCGTGAGATTCGAAGAATGCATATTCAGTGATATATGTGAGTGCAGCTAATGCATAACCGGTTACCAGCATCCACTGCACCCTGCACGATACGGTGGTGTACCACATTACTACCAGTGGCAGAAACCACAGTATATAGGGTGGAGAGTAGCCCGGCCCGAAGGTGGGCAAAAATACAAGCAGTGATAGTGCTGCGGCTACTATCTGGTGTGCAGTAAGCGTAGTGCGCCGGAGCAGCCGCCATGCAGCCGTAAGCATTACCGTAGATAGCAGAAACGGGGAGGCTGCACTCCATGCATCTACCCATGTCTCGGCATGTAGTACATGTAGTATACCGGTAAAGCCATACCAGCCACTCATAGACCGGTAGCTGAGCACATGTGCCGATACGCCCACCGGTGCCAGTGTGTAAATGATGCTCATACCTATACAAACGGGTGTGAGTACCATGAGTGTGCCGGTAAGAGTTATTGTTTTTGCTCTCTCACGTATGCCCAATATCAGTAGCGGGCATAGTATTATTGGTATCGTTTTGGCCAGTATGCCCATACCCAGAAAGAAGCATGCAGCCAGCCAGTATTCCTCCCGTTTTTTTGTCACATATTCCATCAGGGTATAGAGGAACAGTAATATCCAGCAGGAAACCAGAATATCGAAATTGCAGTGCTGGCAACTGAGAAATACAGATACAGGGTTAATGGCAAGCGCTGTAATCAGCAGTGAGGTTATCCGGTGTTTTCTGAAGAAGCGGGTGAGTATTGCATAGCAGAGGGTAAGTGCGGTCACTTCACCGGCTATCAGTATGCTTTGTATAATGAGGGTGGTGGGTATATGCAGTACATCCGAAAGACGGCCGGCAAAGAATATAATCTGCATCCAGAACGGTGGCCAGTTAAGCACACCTGTCACTTCGTAGGGGTTGCCCCCGGCACGCAGCACATCTGTTACGTCCAGCCATGCATATAAATCGCGGGAGTACACCTGAGGCATGAGCATTATAAACAGGATGCGTACCGCAAGCAGTATTATCACAGTTACCCAAAGGGGTTTGTGACCGGTTGTGGTGTGGGGAGTGGGTATGCTCATGGGGTATGCTATGCTATAAATATAGTGTGTTACCGGCAATAAGGGTTATTAACCGGCATAGTGCAGCTGTACACACATTTCAGCACAGCGCTCACCGTCTATTGCCGCCGATACTATGCCTCCGGCATATCCTGCACCTTCGGCACAGGGGAAAAGGCCTTTTATCTGCACATGTTCCAGTGTTTCCTTATCACGGGGTATGCGCACCGGTGAGCTGGTGCGGCTCTCTGTAGCTACCATTACTGCTTCCTCAGTATAGTAGCCCTTCATCTTCTTACCAAAGGTCACTACCGCCTTTTGCAGGGCGGCATGTACCTCCAGTGGCAATACCGTTTTCAGCGGTACGCTGTGCAGGCCGGGCAGGTAAGAGCATTCCGGCAGGGTAGCGGAGCGTTTGCCGTTTACAAAGTCGGTCATGCGCTGTGCCGGTGCTACCAGCAGCCCGCCACCGGCTTTAAATGCCTGCTGCTCTACCATCTGCTGGTAGTGCATAGCAGCCAGTGGCCCGGTAAAGCCATAACGGGCAAAATCTTTTTCATCTACAGCCACTACAGTGCCTGAATTGGCATAAGGGTTGTTACGTTTGGAAGGGCTCCAGCCATTTACCACCACCTCGCCCGGAGCCGTAGCTGCCGGAGCGATGATGCCACCGGGGCACATGCAGAATGAGAATACCCCACGGCCTGTTTCCTGTGCCACCAGTGAGTAGCTGGCAGGAGGCAGTCCGGTTTCTCTTACAGTACAGTGATATTGTGCAGCATCAATAATGCTCTGAGGGTGCTCTATACGTACACCCAGTGCAAACGGTTTACACTCTATAAGTATCTTTTTCCGGTGCAGGAGCTCGAAGATGTCCCGGGCAGAATGTCCTGTAGCCAGGATTACTGCGCCAGATTTGATAACCGTACCATTACCCGTCTTTATACCGCTTATTCTGTCGCCGTCCAGCAGCAGATCCGTCATCCGGGTGTTGAACAGTACCTCGCCGCCACAGGCTATTATCTGCTCGCGCATGGCGGTGATAATATGCGGTAACTTATTGGTGCCTATATGAGGGTGAGCATCAATGAGTATTTCCTCTGCTGCGCCAAAGTGGTGAAATAATTGCAGTATCCGCTGCACATTGCCACGTTTGGTAGACCGTGTGTACAGCTTACCGTCACTATAGGTGCCGGCACCACCTTCCCCAAAGCAGTAGTTCGACTCAGGATTTACTACTCCTTCTTTGTTTATAGCCGCAAGATCTCTGCGACGGCTGCGCACATCTTTGCCCCGCTCTATGATGATAGGTTTACGTCCCAGCGATATGAGCCGCAGGGCGGCAAACAGCCCTGCAGGCCCGGCTCCTACTATCACTACAGCCGGTGCATTGCTTACGTTCTGCAGCTGTGGGTCAAATGCAGATACTTCAGGCAGTGCTTCATTGACTGCTATTGTTACCTGCAGTACAAAGCGTGCCTGCCGGGAGCGTGCATCTATGGAGCGTTTCAGTATACGGTGGCCTGTTATGCTCTTCGTGGTCACTCCGCATTCCTCGGCAGCTACGCGCAGTATGGTGCGGGTGTCTGCTGCATCGGCAGGGGCCAGTACTATGTTCACTGTTTTTATCATGCTGCGGCAACCGGGGAAATAAAAGTTCTGGAGCTGTTTGAATCCGTTTATATAAGGTCTTTGCCTTCAAAGCTCATCTTCAGATAGCTGAACATGAGTATGATGGAGGCAGCTATACTTAATATTCCCGCTCCTACCATGCCGTATATGAAGGGATCAAATCCGGCCTTGCCGCCCCATGCTACAAAATGCAGTGTGCCGAATATGGATATCAGCAGCACAATGATACCTACTACTAGGTTGGCAATGCGATGGTTATAATATGCCTGTATCGTAAATATCACCAGCATGATAAGTGCATTATAATTGATACCTCCCCCTGCATAAAAGCCCGCTACAACCCATGACAGGGATAGCAGTATGAGGAAGCCATATGCGGCGTACACCAGTTTCCGGTAAGACAGTTTTTTCTGCATTGCTGGTACAAAGATAAATGTTCGTTTTTTCCTGGAGGTAAAAACGAAGTTGCAGCTACATATGACGTAAATGGATAGTTGAAGATGTATGTATCTGTTGTCTGGTAGGGAGTTTTCAATTTGTCTCATTATTTTTGGCAATATCTCATTGCTACATGGCTAAGTCAGGAAAGAAAAACAATAATGCGTCATCAAAGCCGGCAAGTAAACCGCAGCCGGTGAGCAACCCACAGCCCACGGCTGCAGGTACAGCCCATACTGCAGTATCAGGCGCAGCCGGTTTGTTCACTATCCGCAATCTCTGTATCATTCTGGGACTGGTGTCCTTCGTTGTATATTTTAATACTATATGGAATGGGTTTGTGATGGACGATGTAATGGTGCTGAAGGAAAACCGTATGGTACTGAAGGGTATAAGCGCTGTACCTGAGTTGCTCACCACACCGCACATGCGCGGTTACCTTATTATACCTAACGATTTGTACCGCCCGCTTTCTTTGGTCATGTTTGCTATTGAATATCAGCTATTTGGGCTGTCTCCGGCAGCACACCACTTTTTCAATATTCTCACATTTGCGGGGTGCAGCATTATGCTGTTTCTCTTCCTTAATAAGTTTTTTGATGGTGCACGTACCGGCCTTGCTTTTCTGGCAGCCCTCATTTTTGCAGTACATCCGGTACATACCGAGGTCGTAGCCAACATTAAGAGCCGTGATGAGCTTATGTGTTTCTTCTTCGGGTTCTGGTCGCTCAATCTCTTTATGAATTATATGAAGGAAGGGAAGATGCTGCAATTGCTTTTGGGCACACTCATGTTCTACCTGTCTATCATTTCCAAAGAGACAGTCATAGCATTTGTAGGTATCATTCCTATTATTTTCTTCATTTATAAAAATGGAGACCGCAAACGGGCAACGTTTATTTCCGGCGCTACGTTACTGGCTTTTGCCATATTTATGGGGGTACGCTCCTCTGTACTCAATGCATATGATGCCAATAATCCGGCTGCCAATGTAGAGTTTATTGATAACGCACTTTCCGGTGCACCCGACTTTCCGGTCACTGCCATTCAGGTTTTCTGTACCAAGGTGGTAGTAATGGGGCATTATTTAAAGCTAATGTTTTTCCCCTATCCATTGGTTAGTACCTATTCTTACAATGCTATCCCCTTTGCCGACTTTTCCAGTATCGGTTTCTGGCTGTCACTACTGGCCAATGCTGCCCTGATTTACTTTATGGTAACCCGGTTTATGAAAGACCGTAAGGACCCCTGGGCATTTGGTATCATGTTCTACTTTGCTACCATTTTCCTGTTCTCTAACTTTCCCTTCCTTATGGGGGCAGAACTGGCAGAGCGTTTTGCATTTTTTGCCTCGGCAGGTACATGTCTGCTCATGGCACTGGCTATTGAAAAATGGGTGCTGAAGGGGCTGGCCCAGCATGTGGCACAGCTCAATACCGGTAAAGTACTTACCGTACTGGTACCACTGTGTCTGGTATACGGAGGCTGGGCTATAGCGCGCAATGCAGAGTGGAAAGATAACATTACCCTTTACAAGGCAGATGTAAAACGCTCTCCCAATGACACCCGTTTGTATCACAATGTGGGCTCTGCTCTGGCAGAGGAGGTATATGAACAGGAGACCGACTCCCTGAAAAAGTTAGAGATAGATAACGAGGCGCTCACATACCTGCGCCGCGGAGCAGAAATATATCCGGGATATGCCGACCTGTATGTGGAGATGGCACGTATATACGACCGTAAGAAAATCTATGATTCTGCCATTAAATACAATACGCTGGCGCTGAAGCTGAACCCTATTAACTTCACTGCCAATAACAATCTGGGAAGTGTACTGCTTACTGCGGGCCGCTATCGCGAGGCCATCCCTTACTTCATGCTGGCTATGCAGTACAATCCTAATTTCAAGTATGCGTACATTAATGTGGCCCGCTGCTATCAGCAGCTGCAGAAGTATGACTCGGCTATTATCAATTTCCGTAAGCTGCTGGAGTTTGAGCCGGATAATATTGATGTTTATACAGAGATAGGCACCGGCCATTTCATGCAGCAGCATTATGATTCTGCCGCCTATTACTATAGCATAGTTGCAAAGGCAAAGCCGGATGACCCTAACATTGTCAATAACATAGGGGCAGTACTACTCAATCAGCAGAAGTATGCCGAGGCGGTTCCTTATTTTCAGAAAGCGGTTGCTATCAATCCCTCCTATTTTAACGGGTACACCAATCTGGCACGGGCCTATTATTTCTCAGGTCAGTATCAGGCGGCTATTGAAACCATCAATAAGGAGATACAGCTGGATCAGCAGCAGGCAGTAAAAGATATACCTTATATAGCGCTCTGCTATCAGAAGATGGGTAACATGGCAGAAGCCCGCAGGTATGAGGCTATAGCGAAGCAGTACTACGCAAACTTTACGCTTGAGTAGTAGTATGATGCGTAATATTATCCTCCTTACACTTTCCGGGCTGTTTATAGCATCGACAGCATTGGCATTGCCATATGCTGATACTGTTGTATCATCACCGGCCCCCCATCACTCCCGGCTTACAGGAGTAGGCTTTGAGGCTAACGTTATTGGTGGGCGTATCATCCGTCACTCGGCAAAGTTTACGGCACCGGTGCCTGCTATGTCTTACGCACTGGACCTAAATGTCGCCTGGCAGACATGGGGGCGGCGCTCATGGCAGCAGCCACTGGGTTACCCCCTTGTAGGTGCCGGGGTGGTACTTACCAATTATTGTAGCCCGCAGATATTCGGACAATGTGCAGGTGCATATCCCTATGTACAGATACCCCTGGTGCGCTCAGGGCGGTTTGAATGGACTTACCGTTTTGGCGTAGGGCTGGCATACGTTACCCGTACTTACCTTGATGATACGCTTAATACAGCCGTGAGCACACATCTCAATGCATTTGCCATAAGTATGACCGATCTGCGCTGGCGTATCAATGAACACTTTGATGTGCAGCTGGGAGCAGGCATCACACATATATCCAATGCACTGTTCCGTGAGCCCAATCTGGGGGTGAATATGTGGGGCCTACATACGGGTGTGCGCTGGTTTCCTGTGTCGTCGTCGCCCGACCGTATCATGCGCAAGATGGCTCCCGTGAGCAGGCGGTGGCTGGTAGAGGCACGTGCCGGCATAGCGCACAGAGAGGCGCGTGCTAAGGGCAATCCTGTAAAGCCGGCATATATAGGTGCATTATCTGTAAGTAAGCGGCTGAACGGGCATAACAAAGTCTTTGGCGGTATAGATGCGGCATATCATGCCGATGTACATGCCTTTCTTATTAATTATGGTGTAGAGTATGGGCGGGAAAAGCAGCACTCATGGGATGGAGGAATCTTTGTAGGCGATGAGTATATCATTGGTCACCTGGGGCTTATGGCTGCAGTAGGAGTATATTACCGGCAAACATTTCTGGATTTTGACCCCATATATCAGAAGATGGGAGGTAAGTATTATATACTCAGCCGGGAAAGAGGACTGGTAAAGGAAATGTTCCTCTCTGCCTTACTCAATACACATGGTGCAGTGGCAGAGTATGCCGAGTTTGGCATGGGACTGGCGTTTTAAGCAGCCCATGTATCGCTGGTATCAATTATCAGCAATTATCAACGCTAAATTAACTGGCAGATAGTGAAATTTATTGCTATTTTTGTCCGCAACATACGACTATGCGTTCAGGAAATCCTACACATAAGCGATTGAGTCTTCTGCTACTGGCATTATCTGCTATGGCATATGCCCCTGTCAGGGCACAGGTAAGCTTTGCCGACGCTGAGAAAAGAGGCTCCATTTATTTCAGTGTGGGTATGAATAGTCCATCGCACAAATCTTCCGATATTGATATCGTTTCCGGGCGTCCGGGAAGTGTCAGCAATTACACGCTTTCAGGCGTAGCAGGCGATAACAGTACCACTAAGAGTTCTGGCTTCCCGTATAATTTCCGTATTGGCTACTTTTTCGACTATTTTCAGAACTGGGCAGTAGAGCTAAGCTACGATCCCCTGAAATATCACGTATCTGACGGGCAGATAGTAAAAATGACCGGCCAGCTGGACGGGCGCACTATCGATAGTTCGTTTGCTTTTTCTCCTGCCAATGGTTATTTCTATAACATAGACGGTGCTAACCTGCTGTCAGTGAATATAGTAAGGCGCATTCAGCTGTTTCAGATAAAGAGTCACAACCTGCGTATAGATGCGCTTGTACGTGCCGGTATTGGTCCATGCATGCCGCATACATATAACAGCCTGCAGGGCAAGGTGGCAGAATATCCCTCATTTCAGCTGGGTGGATGGAATGCCGGTGCCGATGGTTCACTCCGCATTACACTGATGCGCCATGTTTTCCTGGAGGCATCTTATAAATATTCATACGCTTCCTACAAGGATATTGGGGTATATGACGGTGGGGCATCTCAGAAGCTGGTATCATCACAGGTAATATTCAGCCTGGGATATTGGTTCTCTACCACTAAGCATAATCCGCTCTTTATGAAGCCGGATAACAGGAAACCGCCATTTGCCATCAAGCCTATCATGCCGCCCGATAATCAGGAAGATCAGCGGAAGACGCTTGAAAAAGCGCCGGAAAAGACACCACCGGCCGAGGAGGCACCTGCACCTGCTCCCGTACCGGATACACCGCCTGATACACCTCCGGGCGAGCCGGCACCCGAAACGCCACCTGCTCCCGATGCTCCTGTACCGGAGCCAGGGCAGTAATGCCGGTCTCTGAATGTTAATGCATTTTAACATTGCTGTTTAATTTTTTGGATTAATCTTGTTTTATGATAATCAGGATACTGCCTGCGGTTGCGCTTATCGCAATGGCACTCCAGTCATCTGCTCAGTCCACTACAGATACGGCAAAGAGCATCAGCGAATTAAAGCTGAAACTTACTGCAGACGGCTCAAAATATATAAAAGCTACAGTTCTTAACCAGACATGGGTACGATGGAATCAGAGTAATCCCGGCACCACTGTAAATGGCGAACCGACCGACAATACATTTGATATAGGACTGCGCCGCACCCGTATGCAGCTCTTTGGTCAGATATCTGACCATGTATTTTTCTACACCCAGTTTGGGATGAATAACTTCAACTTCCTGGCTCAGAACTCGGGCAACCGCAAGCTACAGGCGTTCTTTCACGATGCCTTAGGTGAATACAAAGTATTTAAGGGCAATGACAAGCTGAAGATAGGTGCAGGACTTACCATCCTCAATGGCCTTAGCCGTTTTTCACAGCCCAGTATAGGCACCATCATGACTACCGATGTGCCGGTATTTCTTCAGTCCACTGTCGATCAGACAGACGAGTTTGCCCGTAAGCTTAGTCTGTATGCCCGTGGTCAGGTGGGGAAGATAGATTATCGTATAGCCATAGCCGACCCATTTCCCGTACAAACAAATGGAGCCACTGCGCCCGCTCTGGGAAAAATGGCAACATTCACTACCTGGGGCCACTCTCATCAGTATGATGCACTGCTGATATACAACATACTGGATAAAGAGCCTCATACCACACCCTATATGACGGGAACCTACCTGGGTAGCCGCAGGGTGCTGAACATAGAGGCAGGTGTCACTTATCAGCCCGATGCTACATGGAACCTTTCCGGTACTGATACTGTCTTTAACAACATGCTGCACTGGGGTGTAGCGCTCTATGCCGATATGCCGCTGAAGAACAATAAGTATGCATTATCGGGCTATGCCGGTTATTTTGCTACAGACTATGGTCCGGATTACATACGTAACAATGGCATCATGAACCCTGCCAACGGTAATGCAAAACCTGTAGTATTCAATGGTGCAGGCAATGCGTACCCCATGTTCGGCACCGGTAGCAACATCTATGTGCAGGCTGGTATACGCTTACCGCAGCATATGCTGGGCGATGCCGGTACGCTCATGCCCTATGTATCTCTTCGCTCCTCATCTTACGACCACCTGGCCGATGCAGTGAATATATATAATGCGGGCGTTAACTGGCTTATGAACACGCACCAGTCCAAACTGTCGTTGAATTATGAGCACCGGCCCGTATTTGAGTATCTGGCAGATGGTACTATCGGTGCTGCTTCCGGGGCTGGCAGTATGTGGGTACAGTATCAGATATACTTCTGATGAGTGCAGAGGTATCAGAAAATAAAGGTAAACCCGTAAAAGGCTACGCATACACCGGTACCGGTAAGGCCATACAGCACCACATTATGTGCCACGCTTGACTCCGGAAATGCCCCCAGCAGCGTGAGCAGAAAACTCAGAAAGCATAACATAGCGCCTATCAGCACAAGATTCAGCCCCCGCGATTGCCGCCGGGACTGGTATAGCTTTGCCGACTCAGCTACCAGCTCCTTTACAAAGGCCAGTGGCAGACTCATAGAGCTGAGCAATGACTCAGCTTCCTCCCGTGTTTTTCCCTCCTGCAGCATTTGCAGCACTTTGTCAGAGAGATGGTCATGTTGTTCTGTCTGGTGCATGATATTCTGATTGGGTAATATACAGCTTTTTCAAACCTATTTTTTTTCAGATATAGATTTCATGATATTGGTCAGTAGTTGTTATTTGTTTTTTGTAAATATTAACAAAAATGCATCACACTAATTATATTTCTTTGCCCAGCCAAAATAAAAACACATATCCCTTCGTTTTCCCAACATTCATCTATTCGTTACATCCCTATGTTGTCCACACGCTTATTCCCTTTATTAGTTTTATTTCTCGTTGTTTCCGGTAGTATATCGGCTCAGAATATAACCATCAGCGGTTATGTATCTGACGGTCGCAGCGGTGAGCGGCTCACCGGAGCCGTCGTATTTATCCCCGGTATGGAGATAGGTACCAGCAGCAATACTTTCGGGTTTTACTCTATTACCCTGCCTGCAGGTGATAGTGTTACGCTCAGCGCCGCCTATGTGGGTTATGCCACATTTGCCCGTCGCATAGCCCGTGACAGCAACCTCACTATGAATATAGAGCTGGGCGAAAGCCATGAGCTGAAAGAGGTGGTAGTAAGCGCAGAGAAAGCGCTGCAGGAGCGCACTCAGATGAGTTCCATAGACCTGCCTATACAAACCATAAAATCCCTTCCCGCCTTCCTGGGCGAGCCCGATATTATGAAGGCCATACAGTTACTTCCGGGCATTCAGGCAGGTAATGAGGGCACCTCAGGGCTTTATGTACGTGGTGGCAGCCCCGATCAGAATCTGATATTGCTGGATGGAGTACCGGTTTACAATGCCAGTCACCTGTTTGGCTTCTTCAGCGTGTTCAATGCCGATGCCATACGCAGCGTAGAGGTGATAAAGGGAGGCTTCCCTGCCCGCTATGGTGGTCGCCTCTCATCGGTTATAGATATCAATATGAAGGAGGGCGATAAAAATAAACTGCATGGTGAGGGTGGTATAGGCATTATTGCATCGCGCCTTACACTGGAAGGTCCTATAAAAAAGGGTAAGTCTTCCTTCATGGTATCGGGCCGCCGCACTTATATAGATGTGCTGGCCGCACCGTTTATGAACAAGGATTCAAAAGGTGGCTACTACTTCTACGACCTTAACGGTAAGGCCAACTTTACCCTGGGTAAAAAAGATCACCTCTATATCAGTGGTTATTTCGGTAATGATAAGTTCTATTTCAAGGATAAGTCGGGCAATGATGATAACACCAGCTCCACATTTGCAGGCGGCATCCGCTGGGGCAATACTACAGCCGTAGCCCGCTGGAATCATCAGTTTTCCCCACAGGTATTTGGCAATCTCACCAGCTATTACAGCCGGTACCGGTTTCAGGTTACAGCCGAGGCTACCACTTCCGGCAATGGCGTAAATGAAGATTATCTCCTGAAGTTTTCTTCCGGCATCAATGATGTGGCCGTTAAGTATGACTTTGATATCATCCCATCCGTCAATCACTATATCAAAACAGGGGTAAGCGCTATATATCATACCTACACGCCCGGTGCACAAACTACTAAGCTCAACGGTACCTCCGGCTCTAACTATGATACTACCGTGGGCCAGCCATCTATATTCAGTACCGAGACCGATGTATATGTAGAAGATGATATACGCTTCAGCTCAAAGCTGAAGGTAAATGTGGGCCTGCATCTGGCAGGGTTCTATGTACGGGAAAAGCTGTACACATCCCTTCAGCCACGTATATCAGGCCGTTATCTTATCAATGAAAAGCTCAGTGCCAAGGCCTCCTTTGTACAGATGAATCAGTATATCAATCTCCTTACCAATTCATCTATCGGTCTGCCTACCGACCTCTGGGTACCATCTACCGATAGGGTAGCGCCGCAGCTTTCCCGGCAGGGGGCTGTGGGCATGGCCTATACACACGATGCCGGCTTTGAGGTAAGTGTAGAGGGCTACTATAAGACCATGGAAAACATTATTGAGTACAAGGAAGGGGCAGGCTTTTTTAACAGTGCCAATAACTGGGAAGACAAGATAGAAAGCGGTAAGGGCAGCAGTTATGGAGGTGAGCTGTTTATACAGAAAAAGAAAGGCCGCTTTACAGGTATGCTGGGTTATACCCTCTCATGGACCAACCGTACCTTTGCCAATCTGAACAATGGCAAACAGTTCCCCTATAAGTACGACCGCCGTCACGACTTTAAGGTGGCTGGCGTGTACACCATATCGCCCCGTATAGAGGTAAGTGCAGAGTGGGTATATGGCACCGGCAATGCCATTACGCTGCCCGTAGGCTACTATCAGCTGGGCACCACCGGCGAGCGCATTACCCTCTATGGCAGCCGCAACGGTTACCGCATGCCACCCTATCACCGTGGCGATGTCAGCATCCGGTTCACGAAAGAAAAGGAGCGCTTTACCCGCTCGTGGATACTGGGCGCATATAATGTTTATAACCGTAAGAATCCGTTTTTCATCTATGAGGAGAATGGCCGCTTTAAGCAGATAAGCCTGTTCCCTATCATACCATCAGTAAGCTACCAGTTTAAATTCTAAGTCATGAAAAGTAACAACAGCATATATAGCCTCATCATATCAGCAGCACTTTTCTTCACCTCCTGCGAAAAGTCGATTAATGTCAATGTACCACCACAGGTATCCCGCCTCACGGGTGCCATAACCTGTGAGGTAGGTACTCCGCTCTATGTTACCGTAGGGCGCACCGCAAAGCTTACAGAAAGCGCTATCAATACTGATCTCTCTATACGTAATGCTCAGATAAGCGTTTATGAAGATGATGTACTGGCAGAGACCCTCGTGTTCGATTCCTTAACATACCGTTACCCCTCTGCCACCGTTACCCGGCCCGGCCACCGCTATAAGGTGCGCATAGCTGCGCCCGGCTATGAAGATGCCGAGGCTACAGAAACGGCTCCCACTCTTGTACCTATAACCCGTGTAGAGCGCCAGTACGATGTGCGCAGCATGGATGGCAATAAGCAGGATGCCGTTATCCTCACTTTTACCGACCCACCCACTACCAACGACCATTATGTGATAGCCATTACCGGCCCGCAGGACTCATTCCAGTACCACGGCGATTTCTGCGTCTATTCTCCCGACCCTGCAGTAGAATCTCCTCAGGAAGATGTAACAGAGGGTAGTGTATGCCTGCATAGTTATGGTATCTTCCTGCGCGATATAATATTTAACGGGCAGGAGCGCGCGGTAAAGTTTTATGTAGATGGCGGCTCACTGGGGCCATACTATAACGGTACCGACTCCATATATGCACACATAACCCTGTGGCATGTATCAGAGGCATACTACCGCCACCTGCAAACCCTTCAGGTAGCTTTCGATGCAGGCAACAACCCCTTTGCCGAACCCGTTAACGTACACACCAACTTCACCAACGGCTACGGCATCTTCGCCATTATTGCCATGGAGGATAGAGAGATAAGGTAGGGGATTAGCATCTTTACTTTTCGATACAGACATTCTAAAGCGCATTCTATTGACAACAAAAAAAGATGCTTTGTCTGGCTTTCAGTAGAGATAATGAGTTGTTGGTACATTAATACAGTTTAAGGTACTCTTCAAAAGAATACATTCGTCCTCTTTTACCTCCAGTTAGTTCTTTCAATATTCCCAGCGTTTCTAAATCATTTATTAATTTGTATCCAGAGGCTGCTGAGACTTCTGCAGCTTCGCTTATTTTTGCAGCATCTGCAATAGGTCGCTGATAAAGATAATTTAATACTTTCTGTGCGTTAGCGGCCCTGCTTCCTAGTGTGTGAATTTGGGCTTCAACTTTTCTTTGTAGCCTTAGTATACTGTCAAATGTCGAAATGCTACCTTTTGCTGTCTGAATAACGCCTACTAAAAAGAACTTAAACCATTGAGCTAAATCATTCTTCTCTCTAACACGCATTAGATTATCGTAGTAAGCAGTTCTGTTTCTTTCAAAGAAATCGGATAAGTATAAAATTGGCTTTTTAAGGATGCCTTTGTTAACTAAATACAGGGTAATCAATAGTCGCCCTACACGTCCATTGCCATCTAAAAAAGGATGCACAGTTTCAAATTGATAGTGAATCAAAGCAATTTTCAAAAGTTCAGGAAAGTGTATTGATTCATTGTGCGTGAATTTTTCGATGTCGCTCATCAATTCTGATAAAGAAGTTGAAACTGGAGGAATAAAAATAGCGTCATTAATTGATGCTCCTCCAATCCAGTTTTGACTTTGCCTGAATTCTCCCGGCTGTTTATGTTCTCCTCTGACTCCTTGCAACAATATTTTGTGTGTTTCTTTGATAAGGCGTGAGGAGAAAGGAAGCGTATCTAATAGTTGAATTGCATGGTTCATTGCTTCAATATAGTTTTGAACCTCCTCCCAGTCGTCACGTTTGTCTAACGGTATATCTTCAAGATCGCGCAAGGCATCCTCTATATTAGTTTGTGTTCCCTCTATTTTACTTGATTGGGTCGCTTCTTTTAATACGTGCATACTAATGAATAGATCGATATTGGGAATGTAGTCTGAAAACATATCCAACCTTCCCAACTCTCTATCTGCCTGGCTTAGAAGTTGAATTACTTCCATATTATCCAATTGCCAGTCTCTGTTTATTAATGTAGGCTGAAAGCTTTTATAATATTTTTGACTTACATAAGTCCCCGCTTTGAATCCTTTCATTAGCATTGAAATTTAAAATAAAGATAAGGCTTATTTTAGTTTTTGAATGAAATCTAAAATAGCAGACAGGCTTATTATAGGGGTTAGAAAAAGAAAATACCTTAATTGCGAAGTATGCTAAGAAATGCGAACATAGAGAATTACATATCTCTCTTTAAGGGTAGGGATGATGTATTTGCTGTCAGATGGGAAAATAAAGACAAAAGCGGATATATGCCTGCTTATGACGTTGATTGGAGTGGATTTGTCTCTCCCTAAATGGATTTACCCTTATTTGGCGCAAGTGTTTTTCCACTTGTGTCTACCCCGTAGCAAGATTTGGGGACTTGCTAATACAACTACCGTAGCCCCACTTCGTTAATTGCAACAGCAATATAATTCATTATCAAACTAAAGAATACGTGACTACACACACCTGGGGGTCACGTTTGCGGCAAAAAATGCGAAACCATACGCTTTTAAGGGAAGAAAAAGCAGTCGTAATTGTTCACAAAAATTAAATGAGTTATTTTTGATAGTATCGTTTGATACTATCAAAAATGAAACCACCTTATATTGTTACGGTTAACATTTTAGCGTTAGTGGCTTCTGTTTCTGAAAAGATAGGAGAAATTAATGCTGCTCACTTATACAAACCAGTAGCAGAACTACGAAAGAAAAACCGAATTAAGACGATTCAATCTTCTTTAGAAATTGAAGGTAATACATTGACAGAAGAACAAATCACCGCTTTATTAGAAAATAAAAGAGTAATAGCTCCTAAAAAAGATATACTTGAAGTGCAGAATGCTATTAAGGTATATGAGCAACTAACAAACTTTAATCCTTATCAGTTAAAAGATGTAGAGAGAGCACATAGCATTTTAATGAATGGCTTAATTGCTCATGCCGGAAAATTAAGAACTACGAATGTAGGTATAGTAAAAGGCTCAAAAGTGGAACACATTGCGCCGAATGGGGCTATGGTAAAAGGCTTAATGAAGGGTTTGTTTGATTATTTGAAAAAAGATAAAGATTTGCTATTGATTAAAAGTTGTGTATTTCATTATGAATTTGAATTTATACATCCTTTTATTGATGGTAACGGCAGAATGGGTAGGCTTTGGCAAACCTTGATATTAATGCAACAATATCCTGTTTTTGAGTTTTTGCCTATTGAACATTTAATTAAAATCAGACAACAGGATTACTACAATGCACTTTCTCTTTCTGATAAAAATGGCAATTCAACGCTGTTTATTGAGTATATGTTAGGCATCATTTCAGACGCATTAGATGAGCTTTTACAATCTCAAAACAAAACACTTACCACAGCAGATAGAATAGCCCTGTTTAAAGATAAAACAGGGTCTGACTCATTCAGTAGAAAGGATTATCTGAATGCCTTTAAAAACATCTCCGCTCCTACGGCTAGCCGTGATTTAGCTTGGGCTGTAGCAGAGGGATTGTTATATAAAGAAGGAGATAAGAGAATGACTACGTATAGGTTTGTGTAAATTTTATTTACCTAAACTTTTTACTACTTCTCTAAAACTATTTAAAGTGAGAAAATACCAGTACCCGTTTTTACCGTTATTATGGAGTCATACAAACTCCGTCTGATAGCAAAAACATATCCACAAATTTCAGTGCCTGCTATACCCCGGCTATAGCTATTGTACCATCACACTGCCTGTTATATAGTTTCATCAACATTGGATTCAATCAAACTGTTTTAGTAGATTGAAATTGGCCAAATAGGAAGGTATTATTTATAATAAAAAAAATAAAATATCGATATTGCGTTTTGAATCTCCAAAATGTATGTCTTGATTGACACTGCTAATTATT
>Ga0075012_10000114_pt1 | contig 79272 bp, 128 predicted proteins | sample All_14_2_FD_71474 | JGI IMG/M metagenome (GOLD analysis project Ga0075012, IMG submission 71474) | Freshwater microbial communities in response to fracking from Pennsylvania, USA - Allegheny Zone_MetaG_DW_15 | ecosystem: Environmental > Aquatic > Deep subsurface > Groundwater > Drilled... | reverse complement strand
TACTCCAACTGGAGACACCACTCCCGACACTAAATCAGACAATTAAGTCGATCGTGTCCGCGACCTTCTTGTCGTTTCGGACACAAACAAATCGTGGTGAAAACAGGCTGTGCACAGCCTGTTTTGTTTCTGCAACGATGCGTTCGGTGTATTCAATTTCAACAATCCGACCGACGAAGTCGTTCCGTACGCGGTCAGCATCAGACAATCCAGATCCAACATTCACCTGAAGCAAGTTATCGCTGGAAACACACTGCAGTGCGCCAATCTTCCCTGTGTTCTTTCCAGTGCCGGGTTCAATTCCAACAACCAGTAGATCACATGTCAGGATACCCTTCAGTTTCACTTGGTCTGCAGACCTTGTGTTGCTCCACAACCCTGTCACATTCTTCAGGACCGTCCCTTCCATTCCGAGATCGTGGAGTTTGTTGAAGTGTGCAATTGCTTCAGCCTCATTGTGCACAACAATCGTGTCCACAACTGCCATGTTTGTATCAGGAGTCAGCTTCCAAAGCGCCTGTACATTAGTCCAACGTTGTTCATATGGAATGTTACATTGTTGGCGGTTCCAATCAGAAAGAGGAATCAGGTCAAATGCAACAAACAACAGACGCTCTGCTTCTGGTTGAGAAATCGTGTGCTTGATCGCTTTATTGACCACACCATTGCCAGCTTTTCTTGGCATGATTCGCCCACGCTGATCCAACACAAGCAGTTCACCATCGACCACCACATCGTTGCAAATGCTCGCCAGATAGTCAAACATGCCATGAGTAGTGATTTCGCGACCACTGCTGGACATCACAGTAACGATGCCATTGGATACCAGCATGACGCAGCGAGCACCATCCAACTTCTGTTGGCTAATCGCTGGGTAGTTGATCTTGGCCATTGACTCGGGAGTTCTGGCAGCTGCCTTCATGATTGGGAAGTCGTGAATGAATGACTTCCCCCAAACATTGTTGCAGGTTGAGATCTGAACACCACAACGGGGTTCTTTTTCAATCACTCGTGCCAACACGCCTGCATCTGATGGAGACAGTGAACGCAGCAGATCGGTGAGAAAGCGGATTGCATCACTTCCGGTCAATTCCCGTGTTTGGAGTTTCGTCAACTCACCAAATGCCTCAGCGAGAGTACGAGGAGTTCCAGGGTATGGGGTCTTGGGGATCGGTGGAACTTTCTTGATCCCAAATGTGATCATTGGATCAAGAGCAAGTGTGAAAAATGACTTCAACTGCTCATTGTCGACGTGAGTGTTGAGGATAGCTTCCTTGCTCTTGCGAGAGGACTCATTCTGCAGGGATTCGATAATCGATGCGATCATGGTGTGATATGAGTTGATGTTGGGGTGAGCAATTATCTAATGCAAACAAGAAAGCCCCAACAGGGGCTTTCTTTGATTAGCCGCGTTTGGCTTTTTCAGCAGCTCGTTTTTCGCGCTTCCGGATCGCACTTGGTGTCATGCTCAGACCAGGCTTCGTTGGCGCTACCGGCACAACTGGTGGGGGAGCAAGCGCTGCTGCGGCTGCGGCTTCACGTGCTGCCTTTTCAGCAGCACGTTTTTCGCGCTTCCGCACTGCAGCTGGATCCATACTCAGACCAGACTTAGTGGTAGCCAGAGCAGCTTTGGCAACTTTTTGTACAGCCGCCGCTGTTTTCTGAATGGCAGCTGCTTTTTCTGCTGCAGCTTTCTCAACCAGAGCAGCTTCACGAGCTGCCTTTTCAGCAGCACGTTTTTCGCGCTTCCGCACTGCAGACGGATCCATACTCAAACCAGGCTTGGTTGGAGTTGTTGCAGCTGGCTTCGTCTCGGTTTTGGGTGCGAGTTGATTGGTCTTGCTGGCGTACTCTGCAGCAGCTGTGGATGTGTTATTCGGCGTCACTCCAGCAACAATCGTCGGGAACGCATTCTTCAAATCACCAGTGAGCTCTGCAAGCACGACATACTTGCAGCAGCGACCTTTGGCATTTTGGTAATCAACTGGAATGCTGACCACATCTGCTGGGTTGATCTTTACGGATACTGTTCGATCTCCGGAGCTACCAAAGCTCGACAAGTAACTCAGTGCACAGAAGTGCAAACCTGCTGAACATGTTTGGTATTTGTCGTCCACCACCCGCTCGCGTGGCATTGTTACAGTGCGCCCAATGCTGTTGTCGATTGTCTTGGTGTAGCAATCTTTGAAGTTGTTGGTGACACGTTTGTACGCCAGGAAGTGGCCATCTTCTGTGATTGGAAGATTGCCAGCTTCCAGGAAGTCGTACAGTTCTGCAATTGCGCGTTTCGATGGGTTTGCCATCAGATTGTGCAGGAAGCGAATCATTGGCTCGAATGGGAACCCTTCTTTTCGCATTGCGATGATCCGCTTGGCGAGAGTGTTGTGGATAGGTGTACCACGCCACATTAGCACACCGTCAGAGATTGATACATCTCCGTTGGTGTATTCCATAACCACAGCACTGAAGTTGCACAACCTGGCGACTTCGTCCCATGAGTTGGTCGAGATTGCCAACTTGATCTCGTTGTACATCTCATGAGCTGGGGTCACCATGTATGGTTTCCCATCTGCAACGATAACCAAGTTTTTGCCTTGGATCATGTAGGGGTATGACATATCTGTCCTTTATGTTTGGGGATTACTAGCTTCGACCATCACTGTGTTGGGCTCAACATCAGACATCACACTCAGGTAGTGATCTTCAGCCAATTCTGCGTATTGAGCAGTTGTGGAATCAGAAGCGCTGAACTTTGACGAGTTGACGAGTTCAACATATTGACGCACCGCAGCCGACAAAGCCGAAGACCGTATGTTGTTGCCACTGTATGTAAACCCCAACAATGGATACTTTGCTTCAAATGCATCAAACTCTCGCTTAGCGATCTCAGTAATTCTTGCATCGATTGTCTTCGTGTTTGCCTTCACTATGTTGTGCAACTCCATAATTGCACTCAATCGCGTGGGCGTGCGGGAATGTGAATATGGGAGCAGTGTTGTGACTGAGTGTTGAGATATCACAGCTTTTGCTCTCACAAGTCCGTCAGATAATTTTTCAACAAATGTTGAAAAATCTGGAGGCATGTTGGATAGATCGCTGGGCTTGAATATAGACGCCAAGAACCCCAGCTTCTCCAACCGTGTTTGAGTTACATGTTCCCAAACGATTTCCGCAAGATCGTTGTCGGAGATGTTGGTGATGTACCGTTCAACATACTGCTCGATGGATATCCAGTTGGGGAATTTGTCCAAACGCTTGACGTGCTGAGCGCGCACACCCAACACAGTAGCTTCGTGTGGCAGAATTCCTGCGATAGCCACACGATTCAAAAACGACAGCGTTCCGCCTGGACGGACGTTGCTGGAGACAATTTGTGATCGACTCAACAGCATGTACACACGAGGAGTTGTGGTGTCGGTTAGGATCTGTTGGTGTGCCGAGTGCTTTGCAACTGGCCTCCAGTGGAGTGAGTAGTTTTCGCGACGAGCTTCCCCCAAATTGATCCACACAGTTTGTGGCGCTCCTTGGTATGGGGTCAGGGATTTCACCTTCGGTGGAGCTGCAACTGATGTGACGCACCCAGCCAAGTTGGGTGGGTTGTGTATCAGCGCGTAAAACGCAGCTGTGTCCATCGGTTGCTTGTAGTTGATGGGAGTCAACATCACAATTATGTCGTCCATCGTTGCCGACTTGAACATCTCAGCCATCCGCTGCGTTCCACCAACCTTCAGTGGATTTTCAACAAAGTGGGTACGTGTTGCAATGGGGATGAGATATATGCTTCGTGCCCCACCGTCGAATGCGCGAGGGTGGAGGTACTTCGGTGCTGCATGTCGACGAGCTTTCGTATACACTTTCAACTCAATGTTGAGAGCAGGATATTGCTTATCCACGGGGAGCTTGGGAGGCGCGTACGACAACTCCTCCCCATAAGACTCACCATTGATCTGAATCTCAACACAATCGGGGTTGTCAATTAGGTAGGTTGAAGTTGCCAAACGGAACGCTTTGTTTCGATGAAATTCAGCAATTACCCGATGACGCTCCCACTCCCCAGTTGTGTTTTCGATCCGTTGCTTGATCGCTTGGATGGTTGATGCTTCTGCCTCCTCGAGTTTGCGCTTGATCGCTTGAACAGTCATTGGAATATAACTCAACCCCTCCCGACTAGCTTGGAAGTCTAGCTCACCAATTGCAAAGTGAATTTCCAAGTTGGATTCGAGCATTTGCTGCTGAACTTCCGTGAACTCAGTAGTAACGCTTGGAATATCGATTGGATACGCAACATTCCCCATCACAGCAACACTACCGTACAAAGTGTCTGTGCGATGTTCAGACACGAGGGAGACGCTTGGCGTGAGCTGAGTGACGTCGCGACTCACTGGATCCCAAGGGGCATACTCACTCGAACCGGTCACATTGGGTGGAACGTCAAAGTATGCATATGCAGTTGCGGCTGCTTCACAAAACTTCTGAAAATCGGACTTGTTGGTGACAGAGAACATCACCTCCACCCCATTGGGTTCCTCGGTTTCGTGCTCCATCATGAGCGCAACACTTGGAATCCCCTGCTCAGTGATAAACGCAGTGTAAATTCCCTTGATCCCGTCTTTGATTGCGGTAACTGTGAAATTTGGCGTGTAGCTGAATGGACTCTTTGAGCCCAGGCCAAGTGCACCAGTAAAGTCGTTACTTCGCGTTTTTGTGGACTCAAAATATGTGGTGTAGATGGTCATCACATCTTCGCGAGACAGGCCAACACCATAATCCCGTACAGAGAAGTGTGGCTCGAGTGCATTGGGGAGGTGCACGTCAAATGGACGTGTTACACCAGCTGCCTTGTGGCTATCAACAGCGTTACAACCAAGCTCGCGACAAATAGCCAAGATTTTGTCAGAGTACAAACCACTCGACAAGATGGCAAATGCTTTGGCAGATGCTTTGATCGTGTAGGTGCTTGTTGTGTTGATTTCTGGCGACAGTGTGAGAGCCAGGTCATCTGTATTGTTGGCGAGGATCATTTGAGAATGTGTTCCTGGTTGATGGGAAACAACTATTCTCCAGCATACATCTCGCTGTCAGGTGAGGTTCAGCGCTTCCATGTCTACCTTACCCTCGATGACATACTTGTGAGTGACCACAGCATATTCGTATCCCTGTCGGTTGTAGCTAACACGAGTTGTGTCAGTTTGAGTGCATCGAAATCCTTGTCCGATTCCATACTGTAGAACAGCGTCGTACTGTTGTTTCAATGTAGTGTATTCGGCGTTGGATGAATCCAGGGTCAGAACCGTGACTGGCTTTGTTGCGGTGGAATTTGCAGATGTAACTGGAGTTGCCATGTATTATTCCTCGTTGAACAAATCTCGTTCATCAGCCCACGCTTCAAACGCATTTCGACCGTCAATATCTGGAATTCTACTTAGAGTCGTCTCGTGTGGGTTTCCTACGATGTTGAAGTTGCCGGCCGCATCTATCCATTTGTTGAATCGCGTCTCGTCGACCAACATCTTCACTCGGAACCTAATCTGCGACAGGTCCGCGCCAGTTGGAGTAGTTACCGTGGTGTACATATACACACCGACTTCTGTGGTAAAGTCGGTGTGGTACGTGTCGAGTATGTATGGAATTTCATCTTGGATTCCATAGGGATCACCATTGATTCCGAATGCGAGGTTTGCGTAGTCGTCATAATATGTTGACGGATCCACCTCATATCGCGCATTCAGCCCATAGAGTTCTGTCTGGTAGCCATAGTAGTCCTCATCTTTGAAGTCGCTTTTTGTGGGATCTCCAGCGGGAACTAGGGCGTCTGTGGGGACATCAGCATCCGCCACGTTGAGCAACCTAAAAAACAACCACGTGCCCTCGTCGAGAGGTGGGAGATCCTGAGTTGCTGGATCTGGGTTGTTGGCGCTAGTTGGCCAAATGTTCCAAGATAGTAGTGAAAACGGATACTCAGTCGGCTCAGGTTCGCCAACGGCAACTGGGGGCAACTTCGCTGTCCCGGGTGCAACTCCGTACACATCTTCTCCAGCAATTAGCTTGTTGTACAAGTCTACTGCGTTGGTTTTCGTGCTCTTCAACTGAAGATACTCGTCTGGTTCTATTGCTTCAGTTCGCACAGGTGGATCACCAAGTCGAAAAGCCCATGCGTATCGTGTCCAAAACGGCAACTTTGCTGTGATGTTGAGCTTTCTCGTGTTGGGAGGAATGAACACCTTCCACTGTGTGTATGTGCTCTCAATAGATTCCAACACATCTGGCGTCGATGACCAAGGAGCATCCAAATCAATCACAAACGGAGCTGTCTCGGACATCCCCAGTGGAGTATGCAATGTTTTGAACCCAACCCCACCTGGCTGTGGAACTTGATGTAGTGAGGTGAAGGCTGGGTATCCGTAGAACCCTGTCTTTACATGCTTTCCGAATGTTATGGGTTGACCAGCCATTAACGTCTGAAGCACAAACCCTGCAGGACGAAATGTGTTGCCCGGGGTGGTAGGCATTGGTCCAGTTGATGCAAAACGCGCGTTTGCTACGCACTGTATCATGATCACAAATAATGGTGACTTTTCTGACAAGTACTCGCACTCAACGTATGTTGTTCCTGGTGGAAGATATGTCTTGAACGTCTCTCCGAGTGTGGAGAGGCCCGCAATCAATTCGATGGCTACCAACCGACGTGTTCTGTAGGTCTCAATTTGTCCACGTAATGCCCGATATTGGCTCAACACTGACAAATGATTGGGGTTGAGTATTGTGATGTATGACGTCTGCGCCGCTGGCGGGAGAAAGTCGTCAGACGTACTGGTGTCGACTATCGGAGCAACAAAGCGTGTTGCTCCAGGTTCGTGGCTCGTTACAGATTCCGGATAGAATGCATGATCGGGGAACGTGTATCGATACTCCACCCCAACTTCACCATCGTCGTATGTTCGTGTGATCGATGAGCTGTGAGCAAAACCTTCCTGCTTGAAGTATTGTAGTTTAGTATCTGCAGTGCGTTTCAGTTTCCAGAACTTTCGATCTGTGCTAGCGAATGCTGCAACCGACACGCGATTTGAGGTCTTTGTGTTGTCGTTCGACAATGGATCCGCAACAATTGATCGCAAATACACATCTTCGTCAACCACCCACACAACCAACATTCGAGTCGCGCGCCAAGCTGTCACACTCGTTGGCTCTATGGCCACAGTCACTGTTGTCGGCACAGTGATGATCTGTGGTCCGGGGTTGTAGGTCTTCTCGGTTTTGGGGATAGGGTATGCAAGAATTCCACGCTCGTTGGGCTCCGTCTGCACACTCTTCCAGAATTCGTCTGTTGCTGTTAGGACGGCTCCACCACTGATCTCGCCAACTTCTAGTGCAAAAGTCACAGTGCAGCGCAAGCAGCCAGCTGGGATTGGGATAACAAGCTCGCCTGTCGTCCCCTGATTGATGTAATCCAACTCAGAAATCCACGGATTTGTCGTTCCTGTTGCGCCTGTCGATGCAGCTGCAGCAGAAAATGAAATGAACCCAACCCCGTTTGTGGAAGTCAGTGATGTTGGGAATTCGAAAACAAACGGAATGGTTTTGGTAGTCATTAGTTCACAAACACATTCGGACTGCCCGTCACCATCACGTCAGGAGGACCGTCATCATCTGGGTCATTTACTCGAGCGATTGGCTTGCCGTTCACAAATACAGACGGGCTCCCCGCAACGATTGCGTCAGCGTTGATGTCGTCATCAACGCTGTCAACCATTGCGGCAGCAATCCCATTGACGAACACAGTGGGACTCCCCGAGATGATTCCATCCGAATCGTCGTCAATATCACTGATTCTTGCGGCGTTGGGCATTTTTGTTCACGATAGTTTGAAGCTCTTGACGATAGTCGTCAAGTTCTTTGTACACAAGAGTTAAAAACTTCTTTTTGATCAAATGCTGAGTGGTCTTGGGAAATTGATCCATGTTTTGATAGTGGGTACCAGATCGGTTGATCTTGGCAATCAGTTGGTTCACTTGCTTCAGTTGATCAACATTCGACGCATTCTGCTTGATTTCACCAAGTAGCTTGGTAGCGTGTTGGTGAGCGTATGCTCCAATTTCATTCGGAGATGCAAAGTAGTGGGCATCAAGGTTCCCGGCATTGATGTGATCCCAAAATTTGTTTTTGTCCCGCATGGTGTAACTGCGGTACCCGTAGTCGCCAATCTGAGACCGCTTGAACTGAATCGTGTGCACGAATTCGTGTGCGAGCACTTCAACCATGTCGGCGATTTGTTGCACGATCATAGATCGTTGGCTTAGAATCGTTGAGCGAATCTTCGTAAGGTCACGGTCCTCATAGTCCTGCAAGATCGAATACAGCTGTTTTACAATCCGAGCAAGATAATCCATGTGTAGCGAGATTGTGTTCGTCTCGTGATCGTATTCCGCATCGCCAGCATCGAGTTCGATAAATCGAACAACAACAGCATCTTTGACACTGTCCTCAACTGGAAAACTACGAACCAATATGGAGAGTTGATCAAGCAGACATGCTCGAACCCGGCGGGCAAATCGCAGGTATTGCGGACGCGTCTCGTACCCTGGATGTGAGGTTGTGTTGTAGTAGTCAGTGATGTCCTGGTCGAGGGCGGCAACGACTGTTGGGGTCGCTCGACTAGCAATTGACGCTACGTTGATTCGTTCAGAAAGGTACGACATTGGTTGCTCGCAATGTCGTGTATTTATTGACCAGTGGGTTACAACTCAATCACCAATGTGCGCTCGCTGTTGAGTGCATCTCGCACGCGCATGATTGCTTTTCCGAGCTTGTTCTGACCAGGCCATTGGCCTTGTGGAGTTCTACGAGCGGTTGGAGCATCGAGACCGATCCCCCAAATCCGGTCGAATGGGGAAGCCTCAACGATCAACCGATCTCCAGAATCCAGCAGTAGCTTCCGGAGGGTTTGAGATTGAGAAAACTTGGCATAGTTCCCATCAAACACAATGTCATCACATGCCGTGTTCCAAATAGCTTCGTCGAACCCAGCAACACCCCGACCAATAGCTTTTTGTGCCTTGGGGTTGTTTGTGGCGAGAATCGCTCGCGCACTTCGCGCATCACCAAACAAACAAGCCTTTTTCCACATCATCCACTGCTCAGCGCAATTGAATGCCACATCATCAACAACAAAAGGGGATGGAGTCCACTGCGAGAATGGACCACCCCAGAAGAACAAAGGTTGTGTCATCGCTCTCTCCTTGATGTGTAGTCTTCACCGAAAATTTCACGATATCTCCGACATACTTTGGCAAAGTCCTTGGCAGATACGGAACGATCGTGTTGAGCACGACGCATGAACCAATCGACCGCCCGCTGGAGCATGGTTACGAGAGGGCCACGTTGTTTGGGTTGTTTAGCTTCCATGACGATACTGTTGTTCTGTGTTTCGTCTATTATCTGAAAAGCAGCAAGGCACCACAAGGTGCCTCTACCGCTTTTGATCCCACTCTTATAGAGTCACTCTCTCAAACATGACTTGGCGGTGATCAACTGTTCGTCGCTCAACCTGGAGTTGTAGGGTCGTTGGCGTGTCGCATAATACATGATGCACAACCGAGACCGGATACTGAGCATTGGTTGGAACAAGTGCAGCCAGTGCGAGTTGCTGGCTGCGTGTTGGTCTATAATTAGACGTGTGCATGTTGCAGAAGGCTCCGAAGAGCCTACTTTCAGAACAAGTTCCGGTAGTCAAACCCCGTCGGAGACTGGCGTTTCAGGACGAGCACATCACCAACCTTGTTGGCGTATTTGAAGTTGCCGGATGCAACGTCAATCTGCTGCAAGTCGGCTTGTTCAAACACAGCCCGCTTCATGTCTGGCTCCTCCCCTTCTTCCTTACTGCGAACGTAGTAGTCGATCGTCAAACCACCACTGTTCCGCAGTGGGTTCCCGCGCCAGTATTTGTCGTCGACCATGTTTTCAGCGATCGCAACACCAGCAACCACCAGCGACATGACGTCGTATGTTTGGTCACCTGCTAAATCGGGTTTGGTGTTGAGCAGTTCTGTGGCTTCGGATGCTGTTTCGCCGTAGCGGTTCATTTCCTCAACAAGCGCCTTCAACACATCAAAGCAGAACACATCGAACGCGAGGGCCACGCGACACAATCCATCAACGTGATCCTTGTTGTTGAGGTTGTCGGCGCAGTATTCACGAATGAATTCTTCATCCAGGCCACCAAACTCGATCATGTAGTAGATCCGACCCGGACGATTCCGCATGTGGACATCCACACGATACTTGTCGTTTGTTGTGAGAACAAACATCTTTTTCGACGGAAAAACGCCATCCAACAACGTCAGGATCTTTTCCTGATCCTCACGGTCGTACACCTTTTCAAACTCATCAAACAAAATGATGCACGGTTGAGTCAGCGACTGAATGAACTGGTTGAACGCATCACCACACCAGGGAGCGTTGATGATGATTGTGGGGATGCCCAATGCCGCCCCATCCATGGCCAGCTGGCGAGACAGTAGCGTCTTACCAGAGCCTTTTTCACCAACGAGCATGACGCCAGTTGCAGCTGACCGATCGAGGAACGTCCGGATGATCCGACTGGCGTGTTTTGTCGTGTTGCCGTACAGCTTGGGGACTGGAGTAAAGGAATCCACCCGATCAAGGTAGAAGTCGCCAGTTGGGGTGCGCCCAATGATGTAGTTTCCAACTGGAAGTGTTGGTGACACTTGGTTGGACTCTGCATTGGCCACAAAAAATGCGCTGCCACGTTTAATGAAGTGGGTGGGGATGTTGGCGACTGACGTCATTTGAGCACTTTCACAGGTTAACGAAGAATTGATTATCTGACAGAAGGGTGAGGGCACAATCAGGAGTCTACACCATCGTACCACACAATGGTAGCGGAACCGATGGTGTCAAAGCCAGCAAAGCGTTCGAGTGAGCGAAGAATTGTGGCACGATCACCACCAGCGCGGTCCATCCCAATTGCTGGGAATCCAAATCGAGCACCACGGAATTCGTGAGCCAGTTTCTGAAGAATGAGGTCGAAAGCACAGTATTCAAACACACTGGCGCTTCCCTGGCGAATAGTGTATTGGGTGTATGCATTGATCACCGTGTACTTCGTGAGCGAGTCGGTGACGACTGTGAACTTGCTGTAGTTGCCGAGTTTGTTGTAATCACCAGCGTGTGTGACGAGGTCAGCTTCCCATGCACCAGGGATCTGGTCGGCAACTTGCCGTGCAATCCCACTTCCCATTGCACAGAAGCAGTTGCAGCCGTGGACAATCACATCAAAGTGGCCCTTGTTGGCGAGATTGATCAGGTCGCCGCGCGTTTCAAAAAGTTTTTGCATGGTTATGGTTCAGGGGAGGTGATGGAAATTGTGAACAGACCGCGAATTGCGTCGATTTCGGCAGGAACTGATACTGACACTGTTCGGGTTGGGAGAGCAGCATCAGCGATCTGAATAACACAAGAGGTTGCACGCAGGCGTGACACGGTACCAGCGATTGCGTCGAGTTCCAACGCAGTCAACTCAGCTTTTGCTACGGTAGTGGTCATGGTGCTCAGTAGCAGTACGAATCCCAGCGATAGAACCGACCGTACACATCACGAACGGGAACCTGTGTGCAGGTCGGTCGATACGTGGGATACGGTTGATACATTGGCTGAGAGCACACGACATTCACGCCACAAACCAATTGTGGTTGGATCGGAGGGGGAGCGGGTGCAGCATACACCGGCTGTACCGCCACAGGATATTGCGGTTGAGGAACAATAATAGTCGGGGGTGCAGTGTTGTTTTCACCTGCAGCGATTGTTGTCACTGCTGCGCCGACCACGAGGCCAGCAAGAGCCGCCTGCTCGCGGGGCCCCCACGAGAGAGCAGAGGTTGCTGCAACGGCGAGGATGCAGCCGAAAGAAAGTTGCCGAATGTTGCGCATGATAGATCTCCTAAACAGTGACCCCATTATCCCCTGTTTCCCCTGTAGTAGCACTGGAGAAAGCACCCCTATGACTGTTCGGGAAACGGAACCACATGTTGTGTTGGAAATGGGATAACATCAGTGTGCTTTAACTGTCCGGCAATGAGATTGTTGAGGATGTGTTCAACATCCTCAAATCGCCCACATTCGAGTGCCAACGCTGCGATCACAACATAGCTTTCAGCACATAACAGCAATAGTTCACACAGCTTATCCGCAGCAGATGGAAAGTTGTTCCGTAGCGTTACCAGTTGTTCGGGTGTTAGGTCGAGTCCAACTTCTTGGAGGTCGGTCAAACTGTATTTCATGGTGCAGCACTCTTTCCTGTTATGACCCATCCGAGTTCACTGGTGTAAATTTCATGTACGGCAATCCACTGCAACCAGACGGTCTTGTCTGCTCCAATTGTTGTTGGAACCCAAGCAAAAACAGCTCGAGTCCGAGTGGATCCGAGCTGTGGGGTTGGCGAGCAATTACTGCGTTGTAGCATCTTGGTTCATGCACCGATCGACAACTGCAGCATGTGCAGCAATCGCTTGCTCGAGTTTGATGTCACCATCTGCAACAAGCTTCATCAACGCGAGTGCACCAATAGCGGCCCTTCGCCAACTTTCTGGCGAAGCCGATTGCTGACCTTCTGCACTGGGTGGTGGATATCGATTGGGGTGGTACATCACACTTCCAACCCGAGCAGTTCGAGACCGCGCTCGTGGAAAGCGCGCATTGCCTCAACATCCGATGGTGTAGAGATGGCGTTGAACCATTTTGCGTGGTTTTCCTCATCGGGTAAGATTTGCTGAAACACCTCTCGGATGTCACTGTCGATCTCATCATCGGCGGCAAGTGCTGCAATGCGAGACAAACGCATCGTTTCTGCGTGGTGCCCAATGGCAGCAAATTCGCCAAATGTGAAGTCCCCGTGCTCAACCATTGGTCGCCAATAGCGAGTATCCTCGTGTGATGGGGTGGGCAGTGGGAGTTCACGACTGACGAGAAGTGATGCGACCATGGCTGTGTGTCGTGCCTCATCATTCACAATCCTGGTCAGAATGCGAGCAGCGATTGACTGGCAGCCAGGGTGTTGAATCAACCCATGAATTCGCCCAGTAGCCAGTGCTTCACCAATGTACTGGCGAGTCAACCAATGGTTCAGCTTTGCTGGCGATGATTTGACTTCAGCCAACCACTCAGCGGTTGTTTTTGTTGACATGTTGCTATACCTGTTTGCGATTGGATACCACATGTCCTTCAAACAGTGGCTGAAATCGCTGGTTGTACACAAAGCATTTGCTGCCGGTTGGCTGCGAATGCCCCATCACGCTGTAATAACGGACACCATTCACGTTGGCAACACAAACATTGCCAACGTTGGATGCACGTGCATCCAACTGCCCCGAAGTGAAAGCAGTTGCAAATGCAACCAGCGCTGCGATCATTGTTTGAGCGCTTGTTTGACTGCGTTAAGCAAATTCTCACATGCAGCCAGCATGCCCTTCAACAACTGTTGACCTTCGGTTGTGGCGTCGGCGGGGGCAGGAGCAGGAGTGGGTGCCACAGGAGCTGGAGCAGATGCTACCACCGTGGATGCACGAGTGAAACGAACAGGCTTCATTGCAGGTGCAGTTTTCCGAGTGCGGCGAACGACCACAGAATACACACGTTTGTTGATGTCTTCGGGGTCAGCCGTCACGACCAACTTGTCGTCGTGTACCAATTCGGAAATCCGAGCGTGGATCGACGACTGACGAATGTGAGGCAACAATTTGCCAACTTCGCCACCGCCAATTGCGGGGTTTGCGGCGATGCAGGCAAGAATTTGTTCTTTGTGAGTGGCCATTTGAGTGCTCCTTGGTTAAGCAGTGAAGAATTGCGAGAGTGCAGTGATATTTTGACGCAGTTTTGTGCTGGAGTCAACGAAATGCCCAAACAATTTCAGGGTGTTTATCGCATCCGCTTCGGAATTATGCGCCACTCCATATTCGGGGATGTCCCACACCGAGAGAGCCGATAACAACCCAAGACTACCAGACGGCATTCGTCCACGCTGTTCGAAGTATTTGTAACAAGCGATTGCCTTGACGTCCAGACCCCGACGGACTGACATCTTCTTGGTGTTGTACACAAATTCGTCACTCAATCTAGTGACATCTCCACTGCCCCACACCACAAACTCCCGGTGGATTCGAGCATTGAGTGATTGTGCACGCTGAAATTGTTCATCCAACCATTCCCGAACTTCCTGAAAACACTCAGCGCGAGACTTGTTGAAGTCAAAATCGCTGTCCTTCAGCCCAGTTAGGTTTTGGATATATTCTGAAACCGGCTGCGATGGGGTGATGTAAAAGTTGCGAGCTGATATCACAGATGAAACACTCGAGGCAGCTGATGCTGCAACGCCAACTGATAAAATTTCACCAGATGGTTGTTCAAGCTCGAGATCAAGTGCGATAAAGATTGTGGGGCGAGCGGTTGGATTAGTCATGGTAAAATGTGGTACCTCGAGCGGGAGTCGAACCCACACTGATCCGCTTAGAAGGCGGGTACTCTATCCAGTTGAGCTACCGAGGCAATGTGAGTTGGTTAGGTTGACGGATAGCGAGTGAGCAACTCAACACTCGCACGCTCCAGTTCTCGCATGTGATTGTCGAGAGTTTGTTGGGCTTTGTTGCGGTCAGATGAGGCGCGTTGCCACGCCTCCCACAACTCAAGCGCACGACTCCCCTTCATGAGTCGAACGCCTTTGTAGACAACTTCTGTTGACATGGTTATTTTGTGTGGTAGCGATACAGTTCACGAAAAACTGCGGGAATGTCGTTTCGGTAAAACCCAGACGCGTTGATGCAATTGAATTCAATCACCTTCACATCATCTACGGTATATGCCAAATCCATCACTACGCAGTCGTGTGGGAGCCACTTGTCAGCAAATCGCTGCGCTTGCTTGACAACTGCGGGCTCGAGTTCTTCCATCAACCGCAGTTGGCCATGGGCTCGGTACATCGAACCAGACACAATTTTTCGATCAACAATAAACCACCGCCACTCAGCCAAAATCTCTTGGGGTTCACTGAGGACCACTTCCGCATCTGGAGGCATGTAATACGAGCCACCACCAACCGCACCCATCATTGACTCGAAGTGGTCGGCAATTGAGTTGGCATCCCCAACATACCCAGAGTACTGTTTGAGGTCAGCAGACGGTCGGGTAAACCACCGACTGTCGGGATTCTGACGAAGGAACTCCACCGCATCACGAACAGGCATTGTCCCGCTGTTCAACATATCGTCACGGTTCTCACACCACGCGCGATAGTTCATTGTTGACAAATCAAGATGCAACCCCTTCCACTTGCGTTCAGCGGCAATTGAGGTGAATAGGGTTGAACCATACGGAATGTAATTGACCCCATCCAGTGGCTCTTCGCAGGTGATTTCATGACTGAATGGAATGCACCCAACAAAAACACGAGGGTACTTTGCTGTGGCTCCATCAACTTGACGGAGTTGTGCAGCATTCATCAAATTGTGTTGAATTGCAAACTTCATTATTCGTACTCCAAACCCCATGGGGCGAAAGCGCGGTCGAGCGCTGCTGTATCCACATACTCTGCAAGAGAATTCTCCGCGTGTTGGCGAATTAACCCCACCACACGCTGAAGAGGAAGTGGGGTTTCAGCAGTCGAATTTGTGACCAAGTATTTGAAGAATTGGACACGTTCCAATTCCACAAACACCACGTCGGTGACATCAATTGTTGTGCCTGCAGCACCAATAAGTCCAGGGGAAACAGATACCATCTTGTGGAGTACTGCACTCACCAAGCCCCCAATGTGCTTGGGTGCGAGCTTACATGGAGCGTTCATCCTGGGAGGAGAAATCCCAACATCGTACCGCACACCATCCAACACAGGTGTCAGCCCATTTTTTGTCACAAACACACCAGGCATTTTAGGCCTCCTGTTTGGTGTTGTGGTGAGCATTGTGGACAGCAACTGGATCAACAATGTCAACGTAATTGTGCCATTTATTCTCGGGAATAGACAAGTTGTCCAGCAGCATTTGGCGTACGGCCGTGGCATCCTCCAACGAGGTCCAATAATGGTCGATTGAGCTCTTTCGAGCGGGTTGCCAACTGAACCCCACCCACTTGTTGTCCATCCACAACAAGTACAGCCCAACAACCGTATCGGTGCACATCCAGGTGTCGACGGGGAATGTCTTGAGCTTGCTGGCAATTATATTGCCAGCAAAGTCGCCCCAAAAGCTGTAGTGGCTGAGGCCAAAATCAGCCAGCACATCTTCATCACCATACCAGCATTCGAGAGATTTGTGAGTGCTCGGCGATGCTGGGTCGTTGTCGATCATGGCAGCACCTGCAGTTAGGACAATGATTTGTCTATCAGCGTCGGACATTGTGAACTCCTAGTAAAGTGAATGATGTTATTATACCCTCAGCCAGAAGCTCACCCAACTGGAGGATGCACCCTAGTCGCCGTACACAGAACGCACGAGCGCATTCCATATACGTGTGCTATTGACTTCACCTGATACGCAGGTAATTCGGATCTTTGTCGCAAAGCCAAACAAACTGGTGCGCTGCTCTCGCCACATCATCAGCGGCTTGTATGTGAACACTTCATCGCCAACACGCCAGTGAAACACATGACTCACAAATTGGTGCACTCTACCGTTGTTGTCCGTGTGTTTTTGTGTTCCGTGTTCAGCGTCGCCGACCACCACACAAAAATCTTGCACAGCAGGGAGATGTTGTGCGATGCGAACGAGGAATGGATGTTGAATAAAGTATTCGGTCATGGTTGAGTTACGTAGATCGTGGCCAGTGGTTGATGACCACAGTATACGACCCATCATCTTGACAGTCAACACGAAGGATTTTGGCTAAAGTGCTGCCAATGAGCGAGCCTGAACGAGTCTCGAACATCGCTGTGATTATCGGAGGAGTTGCACGCAGTGTTGCGTTTTCGCGCTCCAGGTCGCGAATGCGCTCGTTCGCCGCATCTACGTTCAATCGAAGGTCCCGTATTAGATCGTCTGTAGATTGGGTCATGAGCGTGTGTGTTGTGTTGTGGGGGAGTGTTTCCGGATCTGTTCCAGAGCGGCGGTTAGTTGTGTTTCGATGCATTTCACGCTACAGTACTCTGTAGCGGTTGTGCGGAACACAACCGAACTGCTACTGCCACAATCTGTGCGAGTTTTGACACAGATGTCAAGGGGCGCCGAGAGAAAGAACCCCGCATCATCGTGATCACCATCAACGTGGGTGTATGTCATTTGACTACCACAAACGTCACAAAATGTAACTTCTCGTTTCATACTGACTCTTTCGGTTGTTGGGCGTTGCTTTTCCGCCACATCCAGTTGAACAATCTTCGTACCCAGTACCCACGCACGACGCTCAGTATGGTAAAGATCGCCGTGATCCCCAAATTTTCCTGAAGTGTAAACGCATGTCCAAATAATGGATACACCACAAATGAAGCCCCAAGCGTGACAAGGATCCCAATCATCGTCCCTACCAGTGTCTCGATGACAGACATTCGTCTGGTTTGACCAACGTTGCTCATGTGGGCAACACCCACGACCAAATCAATCTTGGAACAGATGGATCGTGTGCATCGCGCTCAAACGCAGTGTACAGCGGTCCCGTTTCACACTGGCGAATCACCAATTCCACTCCAACCTCTCGCGGCATGAAACCATGGGAAAGAGTGCCATTGAAGGTAATAGGATCGCTAGTTTGCTCGATCATCTCAAACTCGCCATCATTGTTGGTGACGACTAGCACATACTCAGGATCCCAATAGTGTGGCAGAATTGTGAAAAAAGGAGAATGCTCGTCACATCCGTAGCCGTAATCGTCGTGGAGCTCCATGTTCCCACAGCAAATGAGCCCCTCGACGCAGAGGTTGTAGTCAGCATAGTTCCCTGTCGTGTTTCGATCATGTGACCGAAGGTATTTGTCAAAAGCAGCCATGTTGGTGTAGACGTCGTTGTGCTAGTACAACAACCTTGCTGCAGGTTGAAGCATCCATCATTGCAATGTGGCACTTGTTGGTGGGGATTTTCAATTCGTTGGCTAGCCACGCATATGCGGCTCGTCGCTGAGATTTGTTGGATCGCCACAGCGGATCAAACGTGCGATGCGCAAGAGACCGCGCAGAACGGAGGTGTGCATTAGCGAGGGTTCCAAGTGGAAGTGTGCCGTCACTTGTGATCGACCCAACACGAGCACCTTTGGCATGACAACCAACGTACGCGTCGCAAGTTTCGCACGCCCAATACTGAAGGTGGTGTAAGTGTGGGAGATGAGCATAGATTGCTTCGCCCGTCACCAACTCCGCATCCTTACCACAATATGGACAGTGTGGTGTTACCATGTCAGATCTCCCCTGTTGTGAAGATGTTGAACCACAATGCGATGCACTGCAATTTCGTGCTCATCTGGAATCTCAAGTGTGTTGGTTGGTTGAGTGAACACCCACTGGTGATTATCACGAATGAGAGTACCAAGTGCATTGCCAGCTGAGCCCCGCACAACACCACTATCAATGGTGCACACCACGGTGCCATGCTCGTCTGTGAATGTGACGTGACCCGTGAGTGGATTTACCGATTGTTCAACCAGCTGGGTTGGATACTCGCTGTTTAGCGCAAACGCCGCCACCAACACATTGGGCGATAGAGGGGAAATGGGGATATGTGTCATGACGTTCTCCTGAAGATGTCTGCAGTATACCCCATTTGAGCAAGATCGGAGGTGGTGCTTGCACCACCTTAGTGCAGTGTTGCTGCCTGGGGGTTGTGTGGGATTGGACCATTTTCGGTCAGAATGACCACCTCTGGGTCCGTTGCCAACGCAGCTGCGAGGAGAGTGTGATACATCGACCTTGCCTCTGCATCTCGCTTGGGATCTGACGTCACGCAATCACAACATACGAGCCCACCACCTGGGCCATACGGTCGGAGATCGAATCGCTCAAAATCGTTGTTGCAATACACACACTGGTAGGGAGATGTCATTTTGAAACCTTTGGTGATGGGGGTTGATGAGGGTCGAGGCCAAGTTTGATTCGGAGTTGCTGGATGTCATCAAAGCTAATTTGGTACCAATTGTCGGACAACATTGCAAGGTATCGCTCTGTGAGTGCAGAGGCAGTGGGATCATGTGAGAGCCACCGACTATCTGTCAACAGCATGACACGAAGACGTTCGAGTTGTTGGCTCCGCCAATACCGGCGTTTCTTCCATTCTCGATATGCTGCAATCAGTTGCACTTGATGCCTCCACTGGATGCACGATCGCATGGGATGGCTGGAGCCTCCAACGTGAATACCTGGATGAGTATGTTCTCGTCGTCGTCGTCGATCCGCTCAACAACACTCACCTCGTCAACCGCCTCCACCACAACAATGTCGCGATCCGAGTCTGCGTCGAGGAGACCTCGAGCAAACTCATTAGCAACACTCAACTCATGTACTCGAGCTGAACACGGGTGTTGGGAGACGCCGTGGATTTTGAACACCGTCTCGCCTGAATCGAGGATTTGAAGCGATGTGCAACAGAACATTTTGACAAGTGTGCTCATGATATGGGTGTTTGAATGATGGGAACCAGACGATACAACTGCTCAACTGTGGATTGTCCTTTGTTTGGACCACGAGTTATCAACCTACGGTGGAACCCAGCAGACACACGAACGTGGGGCACCCCATCTTTCATGATGGTGCGGTTATCCGACGGCTCGTAGCGTTTGGAAGTAGCCTTTGATTGTGGCATTGCTGTTGCCATAGTAGTGCCTTTCGTTGGATCGAGAACTTGGAGCGAAGAACTGTTACACTGCGTTGATGTAGAAGCTGTGCTCACCTTGATAAATCGTATCCCAATTGACAACGAATCTTCTCACTTGGAGTTGTTCCAAGGCAAGGTTGTCAAATGAAATCACCTCAAACAATTCGAACAGTTCGTGAATTTTGAAGTACCAATCGCGGTGGACCTGAGTGGTTAACCGTACTTTTCCGAGATTGAACCCAAAATCCTTTTCACCAAGCACCAAAATCTTTCGAACACCACGGGTAGCCAGAGATGCAACATCCTCAATGTGATCAATCCCTGCAATGACATGAACAACTGTGTTGGGGTACTCCAACACCTCGGTTGGAATTGGTCGAAATCCAGCTCGATACGACACCCCAAGGCCACGAATGTGACCACTGACGATCAATTGTTGAATGGCATCCCAATCGCGACCTAAGTGGCCTTGATTGACTGTACAATTGACAATCCACCCCGTTGATGAACACTGTTGGATGAACTCAATAAATCGCGCGTCAAATTGATTCATTCCAACAGCAAGTTCGATCCCAGGAGGGAGTTCAGATAACGTGTTGTACAGCTGTTGGACATCCGCAAACCCACCATCAGTGGTGGCCGATTCATGACAAAATCCGCAAACTGCTGATCCAGTGTTTGGATCACGTCCAAACGAGCATCGCTCTGACAAGCGAATGTCAATGTTCAGGGGCCAATCTAACTGTAAATCTCCGTCGTAGTTGATGACTCGAGTTCCGTCGTCATGGATAGCAATGTGTGCATTGCCATTAACATACTCATTAATAGTTGTCATTCCCCGTCTCCAACACTGACTCAGCACCAAATGCAAATCTTCTCAGTTGTTCGCGGTCAGCAAACAGCTCGTGGAGTTGTTCCTCCTCCACGGATTGGTGGTCAATGTAGCCGTATGGGTAGTAGTCAGCTGCGTCTTCAACCATGACTAACTCACCACCGGTGTGATCAAACACCATGTCCTTCAGTGCTGCCATGTGGGTGTCGGCAAGCTCTTTTGACCAGTCCTTGGCATACACCCACAAATATGCAAGTTTGCTCGCTGGCTCAGCATATGTCTCATATTCCCAACCAAACTCGATAGGGTGGATCTTGACGTACCCAAACTGATCGGGGGTCAATCCACGCAATACCTGTGTTTGTGGCCCGAGTGTGATGGAATGAGTGGAACTCGAATTGGTTTCGAACACCCCAGTTCTGATCAATTGCATGTAGATCTCCAAAGAAAGAAAGCCGCAATGCTCTCGCAGTTGCGGCGTTGTTGGGGCTGGAGGGTGTTACTTTGTCGGCTTGGCTGCTGGCGTTCCGGCAGGAGCCTGGTAGTATGCCCACTTGCTTTGGTTGTCAGCCTGAACCTTCTGCCATGCTTTGTGCTTGCCAGGTTCCTCAGACAGCGCGGTAATGTTGTCGTAAGCACATTGGCGGAGCTTCACAACACCTTCAACAAATTTCGGCGTTTTGTATTCGCGCACGAGAAAGATGGCATCGGTGGCGATGGTGGGCACCCCAGCCGCGCCCACGTTGGCGTAGTTCAACCGAGAGGGGCGATACACACTCTTCAACTTTGCCACCGTCTGCTCGGAGAATGACAGCAATTTGAAGCGACGGTCCAACTGCTCGATTGCACCCAATCGCTGGCCACCAACGAGGATTGCAGCTGCTGCTTTCCCAGACTCGACGAGCGCGAGCGCATCTTTGCTGGATGGCACTTCATGCACTTGGTAGTTCAGCTCCGCTTGGAGACGGATCACCTGAGCAGTGATGAACGACCCACCGGACGCCACGACAATTCGACCCACCAGATCTTCGACGCCATTGAATTGCACGGTCTTCGCACCGAACCCCAATGTGCCGCCTTCCTTGATGTTGGGATTTGCCAGTGCTACCACGTGTACTTCTTCGGGGTGGAGGGCAATCAACGTCTTGATGTTGGACATGTCTTCAGTGCGCGAACGGAAGAACACCACATCGGTCTGCGAGAAGGCGCCGTTCACTTCATTGTTCATCAGACGGTCGATGTTCTGGACGGAACCAGTCGACGTTGCTTCGACCAGTTGGAGCGAATCCTTGCACACTTCGGTCAACTCACCATACATCTTCGAGTAGGTGTTGCCTTTTTCACCAGTCGAAACCTTCAGCATCTGAGCACTTGCTGTGGAGGCGATCAGGGTCAGTGCAGTAAAAGCCGCCATCGTCGCAAACTTCAATTTCTTCATGTGAATACTCCTGTGATTGAAAGAACAGAGACGCGTTGTGTTTGTCTCTGAAGTGAATTATCCCCTAAAATCAGAGCCAACACTACCTGGCTCTGATTGATTTAACGTCCACGTTCAGTTGTTGATCGACAGACCCTTGAAGGCGTCATCATTTCCTGTCTTGAACGTGGGTTGAGCGGGGGTCGACTGTGTGTTACTCGACTCGGTGAGCACATACAGTGCACCCACCACCAAAATGACCAAGATGTACCCAATGATTCGTGATTTCATCGTTTTACTCCCACAGTGTTGGTAGTTTGGAATGCAGTGCTGAAGTCAGAACTGCGGCGATCGTCTGCAATCGCCATGGGCGACGTTGGAGATTCGAGTGCATCCGCTACCTCAATTTCGGCAAATGCGCGCGACATGTTGTTCAACACACTTTCGACAGCAGTGTCAGCTTTCAAGCTCTCGTAGATGTCGCCAGTGTCGAGGTTCGCTGCCTTGTTGGCTTTTTGTGCAGCGATTGCCATGTCGTAGTACGCTTTACACTCTTGCAGTTTGTCTTCACCTTGCTCGATCGCCAGTTTGGCGTCGCGGAGAGCTGCCTTTTTCCGCTCAACGAGGTTGTTCATCGCCGCAAGTTGGTTCTGGAATTCCTCCGCTCGTGCAGGGTACTGTGCAGAAAACTGTCGGCACTTCACCTCGAAGTCTTTGACCGCTGTCACAGCGTCGTTGACAGACTTGTGAAATGTCTGAAATGCTGCCTTCTTTGCAATCAGCAGATTCTGGAGGGTCTCGATTGGATTCTCTCTCGCTTCTGCCACGATCCCCCTCACCTTCCAATTGGCAAACTTCATCGATACGATGGGTGCGAATGTCACAATTATCAGTCCGACAAATGCTGCAACTGCCAATCCAATGAGTCCTTTGACCACAACAAAGATCACCGGCGACACAATCAGTGCAGCAACACCGATCATGAAGACCTTACCCCACTTGTCCCACATTTTGCGGGTTGTTTCAATGTTCATCTCACATGTCCTCTAGTTGAAGTGATTTCATAGATTGGTGGCGCAGGAGTGGCCACCAATCTGCAGCTTACAGCAATTTCTCGAGTCGCTCACGAATGACGCTGAAATCTTCGCGAGTCACAACACCATCTTTGAACACCACACAGAGCTCGCCACCCGCCTCTTCATCGGGGGTTTGGAACTGGTGCAGAACGTATTCCCCATCTTCGCCACGATCAACTCGGAGCAAGCCACGAGCCGACTTCTTTCCTGGATCGGTGATGGGATCCTTGAACAATGCGACATGCCCCAGGTCGGAGTACTCAGCAGATGTCGCCTTGATCGCCATTCCAAACGTGTCGCGGGTTACGTTCCCATTGTAGAAGTACGACCCCAAACCAAACACAATGTTGCATGCAGCAAAGTTTTGTATCGCCAAATCTTCGAGGATGCGGGCACCATTTTGGAAGTTGATTGAATCGCCGTAAATCACACCAATTCGCTCATTCAACACAAAGTGTCCAGTTGGGGTGGTTGTGCCACCGAATGTGCGATACAGCGATTGAATCACACCTGGGCGGGTTTCAGTGCCACACACAATGTCGCGCGGGTTCCCCGAATCTGGACGAAGGACGAGTTTTGCCATTCCAGTGTGGTCAGGAGTGCGAGCCAGAATCACATCGCGCAATGCAGGAATGATTCGGTCGACAACCCGCCAAAAGTCAAATGTGTCGGCCACATACCCCACCAGGCCAGATGGATACACTTCAGTGAGCAGTCGCTTCAGTGTGATGTATTCTGCCAACCCACGGAGGTCTTCATCCTTGTACTCAGCATCCCATTCCTCGATGGTCTTTCCACCGTATGCACCAGTGAGAGCAAGAATGCGCTCAACATACAGAATGTTGGATGATGTGACGGAGTGTTCGGTCGCGGGAATTGATCCTGCGGGAATGTTGCCATCGTAATACGTACGCGCATATGCGATTGCCAACTGAGTGTCTGACCCTTGGAAACTCGCCAAGTGACCAATACCATTTGCAGCTGCATCGTGAATGCCGTTCAATCCACGCATGCTGAAATCATGTGCATTGAACAACATTGCAGAGTGAGGCAAGCCAGTCAGGTCGTAGTAGTAGGCCATCATTCGCTTGAATTCGAATGCCAGGGTTGCGTTGGTCATCACCTTCCACGTTTCTGCGGAGATTGCTGATTCGAGGTATTCAGCCAACCAAGCATACCCTGGTTCGGTGTGTTGGATCGTCATGAATGGCACACCCATGTTCACCAGAGTGCCTTCGGGGAGCGTTTTCACAACGATTGGCAATCGACCAAGCCGCCACAACTTTTCAACGTGCGAGTGGTCGACAGGACCGATCGTTGTGCTCATGAATTCGTCATATTCAGCCAGTACTTTGTCGAGTGGTTGTTGAAAGAATTCGCGATCCCACAGGTCCTTCAGGAACCACTGAGCAGTTGCGGACATTCCCAGCACAACAACCTGTGCTGGTTGGCGTCCCGACTCATCCACAACAGGTGCGTGGCGATTCGAGCGTGCAGTGAAGTTTGCGTAGGTGTTGATTTGAGTGGCGGGAATTTGAGCAACGTGCCCAACTTTGTAAAAATCGGCGGCGAGGATGGGATTGAGTTTCATAGCGAGAAATCCTTTCGGGTGACGGTTGGTTCAGTCGGAGATGATGGTAACAGGGTGTCCGAGTGCTGCCTCGATGTCTTTTTTCGTCATCGGAATGCCATGCTTGGCAACATACGCATCGTGAGCTTTTTTGGTAACATTGACCCCATCAATGAACCAAAACTTGTAACCATTTGCGAGGACCAGCGCTGGACCTCCGAGTCGATTCAGACGACCGTTGGTTACCCACACTTCAGTACCATCATCTGCGCGGACTGCGGGGCGTCCCACCTGATGAAGTTGGCAATCTGTCATCGCGATCTGCACTTGTGACGTGATTGTGACGACGCTCTCGTTTGGGTTCAGCTGCTTTGGAGGCTTGTGTGCTTTGCGCTCACCACCCCTCAACAATCGACGGATTTGACCAACCGTCAAACGGTCTGGGGATTCGAGAGCGATATTCTCGAGCTCGGTGTAGGATGGGTGAAGGGTGGGCATGGTGTGTGATGTAGTGCGTTAGAGACTCTAGTATCCCATTAGAATCCTGTGGGCCGACACAAAAGAAAGGGCCTATTAGGCCCAATCTTTGTCGTGTGTCAGATTTCCTTTTCGACCAACTTCAGCTGGCACTTGATCAATTTGGTGTACCCAAAATCCATTTCACGAGTTGTGTCTTCCAGGTCAATCATGTCGGTGGGGAGTCGCTTTCCGAGAATGATGCCGAATTTCATCATGACCAACTTGTTCCGGAGGTTTGCAATGGTCGCTTTTGTGTCCTCGATCGCAGCTGGGATGTCCTCGTCCTCAATCTCGTCGATGATGTTGATTGCGTTGGCGAGTGCCTGTGCAGATGGTGGGAGTGACTTTCCAAGTGCTACCTTGTCGCGCACCTCACCAACGCTGGGAATGGTCGAGAAGCCAGCCAAACTGACGATGGCAAATTTGGCCAAGCGTGCATCGATTGCTTCTGCTTTTTCGGTGCGAGGACTGAAGCCACCAGGAGTAACTCCACATTCCTTCAGGAGTGTTGCGCCCTCTTCGCCGTATTTTTCTGCGAAAGCGGCAGAGAATGCTGGCTTTTCAACCCGCAGTTTGGCCACCTTCATCAAGCATTCTGCTTGGAGCAACTTGTGTTGCGTGGTAAACAATTCGGTCAATGTCGTGGGAGTCGCCATTGCACGATTCATCACAGGCATGCCAGACACATCGATGACATATGTGACGTCTTTTTGGTGGCGAGCCTTTGCCGGGAACAGCTTGCGCTCGTCTCGCAGTTTAGCAAAGGTCTCGGCGGAGATGATCACCGGAAGTTTCGACACATTGACAATGCCGTCTGCAATGATGGCGTAATTACGCCACACAAACGACTCAACGATCTCATCGCTCAAACCCGGAATGTTGTTGGGTGGGAGGGAAACGAGGCCGTCCCGACGTGTCAAAATGGAGACGTTCGGGCGATCTTCAGCAAATTTCAGAGTTGAGATTTCACCCAACACCTGAGTGCTTTTGTCGGTGAACACAGGAACAAAGCCACTTTCGTTGATTGCAGCAGTTGGACGATGGCCACCCAGTGGGTTGTAGTCGAACTCTGGGTGCGAGACGTTGAGCAGATTGCCAGATCCCCCAGACAAATCAAACAACAGTTCGAGCACGTTGTAAGCGTTGGGATCAGGCTGCAGGTTTGTCTGACGACCACTATCTGCGTAGAGTAGATCAGCTGAGGAGCCAATCTTCACTGCAAGTGCTACGGCACGACCGTAGTCCTGTTTTGAGAACGCATTCTCGATCGACTTGTACAACGCACGATCGCCAATTGCTGCAGCCAACATCAGAGCAGCGTCAAGCATACCACGCTGAATCAACGCTGCCACCACAAAGCACGCTTGGCGGACGTCACCTTCGATGGTGATTCCATCGCCACCACCATCGACAAAATGAGCGTACGCCACCACATCAGATGGGAACGAGAGCTGGCCAGCCTTCGGCACACCAACGATGAAGTTGTGGCCATTGGTGCCAACAACAAAGTTGAAGTCATCTGCTGCAACATCGTGGGCTTCAACAGCAATGCGCTTGCCGTAGCTTCCGTTCATTGCATCATTGAGCGTTTCGGTGTAGCGCTCGAAGTTTTCTGCGAGGACGACAGTGCCCGACACCACATCAGCCATTTCGACGAGCAATTCGTGGTTGGCGTAGTAGCCATACTCCACGAATGTTGCTGATGCAACATGATCCGCCAGTTGTGCAGCAGCATCGAGGATGTCGGACCGACGGCCTTGATTGTCGTAGCCATCGGTCATGAACGACAAGGTGGCACTGTCACGCTTGGACCGCTCAATCACACGCTTCACTTCCTGCAGAGGCTGAGTGAAGCCAGTGAGTCCCATCGGGGTGAGAAAGCGATCAATCGCCTTGTGGATGTTCGACAAGTCGGTCAGCGACGAGATCATGACATCTTCGAAAATGATACCGAATTCGTCGCGACCCGAGAACCACAACAGGCTCAGTGAATCATTCGGCTGAACAAGCGTAGGGAGCTTGTTTTTCAAGTGAGCGCGCAATTTGGCCAATTCATGATACATCGAGCCCGAACAGTCGGCGACAACGATCCGGTGGGTTGATGTATTCGCAGTGGTTGCGACCGCTTGTGCAATGGTGGAGATGCGAAGTTTCATGGTGTCATCCTGGTTGAAATTGGTAAGTCAACTATACCCTTGTCATCTGGGGATAGCTACTGATGTTTGCGCCACACTGTAGTTGTATCGCGCGTGGACACGACGGAATATCGTTTGCATCAGTGTGTAGTTGTCAGGTTTGCTGAAGATCCCGTGGGTGACGTAGCACGACAGCTCTGTCATTTCAGGTTGTGTGTCTCGCAACATCCGACCAAGCGAAATCAGCGTTGCACCACCGTCACAAATGTCGTCAACAATGCAAGCGCTGCCACGAATCGCCAACCCACTGGGGAGAGTGTGCTCCACGTGTCCTACTGCTCCACGTGTCTTTTCGATTGTGTACACGGCGGGACGGAACCCCCACTCATGAGCACAGCGATCGGCCACATGCTCCACTTTTTGTGCAGCGCCAGCATCAGGCGCAATGAGACAGTCGTATTGAGTCATTGGAGCAATCCGGTCCCAGTTGTTTTCTGCGCGGAGGGTGGCAATGAATTCATCAGCCTGACTCAGCACAGCAAGTTCGTATTGGAATGAGTCCAACAAACTTGTAGTCACCTGAGAGTGTGGGTCGGAAATCGTCAGCGTACCACAGCAGACAGTGGATCGGAAAAAGGCCGCAAACACTTGCAGGCTAAATGCGGTCCCTTCGCTTGTCACTCGATCTTGACGACCGTACGGGACATATGGCATGAACACATGGATTGAATTTGTTGGCACACCGGCGTGAACAAGCGCATTGCAGATGTTGGCGAGCTCCCACAACTCGTCCATTGTTGGCATCATCACATCAATCTGATACTGCTCAGCAGGATCGATGTCCATGGCAGCAAGTTTCACACCAACTTCATGAGCTGGGAAACGCCAACGAGAGTATGGGATTTGGTTAGTAGCACGCTCCAAATCACGTATTGGGAACGCTACACGTAGAGAAATTGTCATGGTGGGGGATCCTTGAGTGCGGAGACTCTAGTATCCCCCATCCCACATCACTCCTCGTAGTTGAGGTAGAAATTTCGAGCTGTTGTTGCGAGCCCACCTTGAACGTCTTTGACGCACAATCCTGAGTTCACAAGTGCATCACTCTCCTCCTTCAAGACATCACCAATGACCCACTTGATGAAGGCGCCAGTGTTGGCTGTGTCTGTTGGGTCAAGTCCACGTTCTCGCATCACAAAGATACCCTGTTCGAGCCGTCCTTCGGTGAGAGCAAACTCAACAAACTCTCGGATAGACGCCACCTTGACTTCGTCAACAGCTGCCAGCACCTTTGTTGAGTTCCCGTCATGCGCCGCTTTGGTGTGCTTGTCGCCCTTTACCTTCATGAGCATTCCATCAATGTTGAAAGGGCCAGTTGCCGTGGTCGACACCGCTTCCCACACAACTCCTTCGCCAATTCTTGAAATCGGTGCTTCGGGGTCGTCTTTTGGAATCAGCGTGCGAGTGACTGGGCAGTCCGCTTCAACTGCTGCGGTGATGTCCACCAACTGATTTTGACTTGCGTGTGGATTCGAAAAATCAATATCGATGGTCCAATTTGGGAAATCCATTTTTGTGAAGATCCGATCCTCAGCCATGCTCCAAGGGAGCAGTTGGGCAATCTCATTGGGTGTGAACCAATCTTGGCTTTCGGCATCATCGGAGATTCGAACAGCAAAGATAACAAAGGTCTTTGGTAGGTTCGAGACACCAACCTTCTTTTGAATGCCAGCACCGCACCATTCGCCGTAAATCTGCACAAACTTGCCAACTGCATCTGGTCGAATGTGTTGAGCGCGATTGATGATTGCATCGAAATTTGATGCGTTGCGTTGAACAAACGCTGCGAATCCGAAATTGTCAGATTCGAGTGAGAGGAGTCGCTCTCGAGACATTGCGTAGATGTCGTCGGCAGTCCCACCAACAGGACGAACCACACCACCGTTGGTGCCGTGGATCTTCACAGTTCCGACAAATTTGATGGTGGGGTATGGAACTTTGTTCCAATCAGCAGTGCTGCGAGCACGCTTGATGACTGCTTTGAACTGGTTGATTGATGGAAATGGAATGAAAACAGGGCACATAAAATATCCTCCAAAGTGGAGGATATTTTCGCGGAGTGTGGAAATGTGCGCTACACGTTGTTTGGCGACACCAAACTAACACCAGATGGTGGCAAGTTGAAGATCGCGTCAGCAAGTGTGTTGAACGCGATTTCCTGTGTGACCAACTGCGAGCTAAGTTGCAGAATCTCAGTGGTGAACACTCGTTTCGCTACTGCAATGTGCTTCTCAGTGATCGCCACACTATCACGGCAGTCACCGGGAAGTCGTTCAGCAATCATTCGGGCTGTGTCGTCGTGTGCGTAACACGTAAACTTCAACGGAACATGCTGCAAATGAAGGATCATGGTGTTGCCTCCATAGTTTGCAGCCACCATGTGGCCAACCAACATGTGACCCACTCTTATGTGGTGCACATATCGATCATCTGTGGTTGTGCCCATCATGCTCAACAATCTCCACGCAGCGCGGAGTTGATCAACAGTAACCTCCGAGAGGTGGATCGAGTCGTGTGGTTTGGAGTTATACATCATCTGGAAGTGCTACGACAGCTTGAACGAAGTGACTGACAGGTTCTTTTGAATCTGTTCCAAACCACACAAAAACTCCAGGTGTTGATATGGAATCCAGAGAGACGCCGGCAAACATTGCGACCAGCCACGACTCAGAATCAAAATTGCGAACCCACACTGGGGTCCTCAGCGGAAGATGCTGCAGTGGGTGAACAAATGGAACAAGATCGAGTCCACTACTGTGACTTACGTAACGACAACCCTCCTGGGTGTACCTATGGATACGATCGCCAGTAGGTGTGTGCACTACAGCAAGGATTGGGAACGGGGATTTTTCGTCCTGCACCATCTTCGGAAACAAAGTAACGGGGTACGAGTCTTGACGAGTTACGTATTTGCGGGTGAGTTCAATCATAGTCAAACTGATGTGTGTTGAACATACTGGTGGCGGAGGTGATTCGAAGTCCAAGTGCTGCCATGATCTTCGTTTTCACGAGAGTATTGGGTTTCCGCAGCCGCTCAGGATCGATAAACCCAAGAGCAACTCCACACTCAACAACAGCTCCTGACCGACAAATGCCAGCGTGACAGTGAACTACAACATCTCGCCCATCTGCCAACGCCTCTGTGAGAATCTTAGCAATTGCTGCAGCTTGGTCGTCCCGAATCGAGTTTGGGTCATCAGCATCGTTGGTATCAGCAAACGCGAATTGCCACCGTTGACCGAATATGTAGTGTGGGGTTGGAAATTCCTCACGATCGTGATCCACTATCTGAATCAACACTGTCTTTGGGTTCGGCATCAGATGCGTTCCCTGAACAATATCATCGAGAGAGGTGTTGAAGATGAACGGCATCTCCCAATTCACCCCCGAACAACAGAAATAGTTGTGCAGTCTTCGCTGTGATCAACCCCAATGGTTCCACCATCACCCGGTGCACAGACGACTTGATCGACAAATGAAGTCCATGCCGCGTCAAATGTGCGGTCAAGATCGCACGACGTTACCCACCGTTCCGCCACTGGCTGCTTCAATTCGTCAAGAAGTACCAACAAGTCGGGGAGTGGGTGCATTGCACACAACGGTTCCAAATTCACAACTGCTGCATTGGTTTCGTGAGTGACTGACTGTTGAGCACCACCAGCGACGAAGGTTACTTTGCTGAGCATGATTCAGCTCCTGTTGTTGAGTTGCTTGAAGAAACATGACGCACCATTTGTATACGATGGTACGTGGACGTAACCTGCTCTTAGCAGCATTGGGTAGAGGAAATCGACCAACACATTTTCCACATACAAGCCATCGAACCCACGATGGGCCACAAACGCTTCCAATACCGACAGCAGTTGAGGAAGTTGTCCGGTTCGAACCAACCCATTTGTTTCGTTGTTAACGCTGGCTAAGTCAACCACATGCATTTGGGTTGGGCTACCGTTTCCAAGGACGAGACGATGTGCCTTTCTGAGATACACAGAAAACGGACCAATTGTGATCCACTGATTGCGACTTGAACTATCCAGCCACTGAACAAGATTTGCTGCATTCATGATTTTGAGAGGGAGTTGAAGATGGCATCGAGCCGTTGTTTGAACGCTTCTTCAACTGCGGCGGTTGCCGCAGTTGGTATTTGGCTGAGCACTTTCGCCAATTCTGCTTCACAACGCTGGATAGCGTTGGTGGTCATTGACTCAGCGGTGACTTTGACCAGAGATTCAATTGCCTCTCTGGCGTCTTTGGCAGCCTGCTGTTGAATCAAGTCAACCACTTCGGGACCGAGTGTTCGTTTTGGCACTCCCCAACTGGTGGCCCTAGAGCCAGGCGCTAGCTGAGCGTCTACGCAGTTGTCGAAGTGTGCTGTGTATACATTGGCACACAAGGTGTGGAATTCACTCGTAGCCTTGTCAATTCCCAATTGTAGTGCATCGCTTGGGCGAAATCGACGATTGATCAGTTGTTGGATCACGCACTGCTGTAAGTCCAAATGGGCCTGACTACCCTCAGGAAACAAGGTCAAGAGAGCCGCGGTATCGAGCTTTAATGTGATAGACATTGACTATTCCTTAATGCGTTTGGTTGGCTTTGGGTGCGTCAGCGGAGAGTTCCGTTGGCGGTGAGGTGAGGGAGATCGACAGAGATCTCTCTGAATTTTTCCCACTTGACCCAAAACCCTGGAGCTCGCCAATCGGTGGCGTTGTAATGCACGTCTGCGATTATACGCTGATATGCGGGGTTTTCGGAATATCTGTGCAAATATTCCAACAGTTGTTTGGCCATTCTGTCTAACAACATGTACTGCAACTTGCGCCTCTCGCGAGCATTCTTGGCTTCTCGCATTGCCATATCGTGAGCATTCTCACCACGCATGGTGTAGAAGAATGCAAAGCTGACGGCACTGTTGGAATTTATATCAAAAGCCACTCGTTCGGCAACTTTTTGCCGAGTGTCGTATTGATCCAAAATCCTACCAAAGTATGCACGTCGAATCGAGTGCAGTAGACAGATTTTGATCACATCTTCTTGAATGCTTTCTCGGAGAGAGGTGACCCCTCGACTGCCACGTGGAGCTTTCCCACCAACGGTGCATCCATGACTGGTGTACCACCTGGCAACCATGGATTCGAATAGCAGGACATGGTCGGGGTGGTTGATTGGGAGCCCAAGCATCTCGAGACTGGTTGGCCAATTTCGACGATCAGTCGACCGAAGTGTGCACCCACTGGCTGCTATCAGGAGTTCGTGTGCCTCTGCGTTCATCATACATCCCACAAAATTGTTCGATGTGGGCATTATCATCAACGCAGACGAACTAGGGTAGTGGTGTTAGTGCCGCTGAAGCAGTGCAATAAATTCAGCGGCTTCCTTGTATGTTGCAGGTCGCCATGTGTTATTGACTTGTCGACTGATATACAACACACCAAACCACGTAGAACCATCAACAGCCCACTCATTGGGGTCGACTCGTGGGGGAGTTTCCCCACGAGGGGTGAGTGCGTATCTAACAAACAGATCTAAGTCACTCCCTTTTGCGTCGCAGAAGTCATTTGGATACAGCCGACTATGTTGTCGTTGTATGATCAGTTTTCCAAATCTGGAAATCCGTATCCGCCACTGTGGTTCCCAAGTGTACATGGCTAATGGCGCGCTATTGGGTTACAGGCTGTGGCGTTTCGATGGCTCGCAAGTAGTCCTTCAGTTCACGAATCCACCGAAGTTCAGAGGTGTACACATCCTTTGCTGACAGTGTTGGACCATTCGGACCAATTGCTGCAATTGCCCACTCCCGATAGCTCCGGTGAGGATACAGTGCAGCATCAAGAATCGAGCGAATGCTGGATTCTACAGCAACGTCTTCCACCACGTCAAGTGCTTCATATGCCGTGATGTACGCTGGGTCTGTTGAGCTGTCAAACGCATTTGTGCAAGACCCACTCAACCACAATTCGTGATACATCGCTACCACCCCTCTCAACACAGTTGGTGGAACTTCACGGATGGTTGTGTAGTTTGGAATTGGGAGCATTAGCATGGTTGGTCCTCAATTGGTGAAAAAGCACGTGTGGTGTCGATGAATTGCTTCAGTCGAGCAGGATCGAACTCATCATCCACTGTCGATACCCCAGTTGCAACAAGAAAGTGAGTGGCATACGGTAGGTAATCGCGCACATTTTCGGGGGTCATTCCGCTTGCAATTGCAAGCGGTGCGTCGGGGCCAATTACCTCACGAATCTTTCTGATCTTGTCGACGGATGGTTGGTGCCCAGTGGCATCGCCGCTTGTTGTGGGGATCATTCCAACCTGCAGTGCATGGATAGCAGCCAATCCAGGATCCCTCTCGTGAGGTTGGTATTTGAACGCAACTGATCCGAAAAATTGGGACAATCCACTAACGTCTGGTTCGTTGCCCGTGAGTGGATTGGAGCTCACCCCAGGATTGTCGGTCCACACAATGTCGACACCTGCTGCCAACGCAGCAGCAATTGCCATTGGAGCTGGTCTGGATAGGAAATTGACTCCGATGCACGCATCAGACTTCACTGCTCGTATCAGTTGAAAGGTCTCAATCAACGCAGCATCGTTGCAGCGGTGCGAAATGAGAAATACCCCATCAGCGCCCAGATTGAGGGCGAGCAGAGCTTGTTGAGCAGCCTGCTCATCATCGCGGTGATGTACGACTGGAAAAACAAATCGTTGACTGGTATTCATGAGGGTGAGCTTGGTTAAGATACGCAATTATACAGGAACCCTGTGCCGCATACTATGCTGCTTGTCCCACAGGGGTGTAGCGCCCATGGTACAACGCGTGATGATGCAGCGTCTGTGTTCGCAGCCATTCGAGTACGACATCTCTTCGATGTCGGTCGCCAAGGAAATAGCCCTGCCCATCCATCCAAGCGTCTAGGGTGGAGAATGGCGCACAGGCTTCAGCAACTGTCTGTCGAAGCACACCCTCAAATTCTCCGGCTCCTGAGCACCATTCGTTATCATCGTCAGTGTCCGACCCATCACTCGACTGGAATGTGTGCGCCACACCACATATAACACTCTCAATCTGATCAATTGAGAGTGTGTGGATGGCCAGTGGTTGAATCAACACAGACATGTGCCCACTGAAACTAAACAACTTCTGTGGATGCAGAGCTGTTGGGTCTTTGTCCAGTTCTGTCAGCAAGAATTCAACCAACTCTAACCGATTCCTGCCATACTCGCCTCTGTGACGCGGTAGATTGTAGTAAGCATGGGCTGCACGATGCGGAGCGGCACAACGGGGACCACCGTATAACCACGACGTGGGGTCGGGAACTGGATATCGTATGGTTCCACTATATTTTGGCCACCGCCTAGCCAACGTCTCGATCACCGCACCGATCAACAGTGAGTTGACATTGCTTTCGAGTCTAAGATGCTCACATATTCCAACAGCTGCGAGATTTGGATTTCGGATGATTGACGTTAGTGCATCGCACAGTCGATCCACGGTCGACCTCGCTAACACATCATCGCATCTGTTGAGGACTGTTGCGCGGCGTTGCGGTAGATCTCCAAAGTCAGGACACGATGTTGATAGATTGGTGCTCAGTTTGATGGTGTACCGATACAACAACTCAACATCAGCAACGTCGAACCCCTCTCGTGTTGCGATTTCTCGAATACAATCAATCGTGTCTTGAGAGTTGGACACGTCCACATGCCGGAGAATGTTGAGTGTTTCGGCCAACTCACTCACATCAATGAGCTTGATTGGAGCATATGTTCTTGGCATTTGAGTATCGTGGTCAAGTTACAAAATCAATCATCGGACCGATCACCATTAATGTGGCGCAATCGGTATCTGGGGTAAGTTCCTGTGACCCACAGTACAACAAGATTGCCGGCAGGGAATCGTACCACTGTGTTGTTGTAGCTTATTGAACGACATGGCCACATAGCAGTGTTTTAAGCCAATCAATCACAAAGCGGTGGCGGAAATCTGCAGCAGTATCGCCATATGTACCAACATATTCTTCTGGACACGTGCGAGGATAAAACATAGCAGTAGCGTGCTCCTGCAGCAGGTTCCGCAGAAGCTCTGAAGCACCAATTGCAACTATCGCATCTCTGTATGTGAGCGTCTCGTTGCGTTGTAACACATCAATCAGCCACTGTATCTCAGACACTGCAGTGTGTGGGACAAGTATGTCCCACCTACGAGCACACAGCTTCTCGTAGGTTGGGTAGTTGAGTCGTCGAACTCCAATGATACACAGTGGATCGGCCTCCAACTTGGCTATTGCCCAGTTGATAAACTCCATCCGTAGATCTCCATACTCACCAACCCATTTGTTTGAGGTAGATTTGTAGGTGTCGCTTGGGCTGTCACCATCCCCAGAGGATGGGATGAAGTAACACAAATTCCCACTATACTTTGGCCACATCATTCCGAGTGTGAGTAGCGCATCACTCGCGTATGCGCGTAAGTTAGTCGGCACCTGTGTTACAAAATTGGAGCATATTCCACAAGCTGCCGTGACTGATGCAGTTGGTGGATCATCACGAAGCTGACGGAGCACATCCAGGATAACCCCAGGCTGTTCACACTCAAAGTATTCTATACAGAACTGTAGCAATTCTCGACACAACTCACCATATTCGCCATCCCACATCAATCCATTACTAGACGCGCTGTCGAATCCCGCGGTTGGCGTGTGTTCGGGATGAGGAACTGGATAATGCAAATCCCCGCTGTGTTTGGACCACTGTGTCATCACCCACTTGAGGAGCGCCTGCTCCTCAGTGGATAGAGCTGGCGCTGTTTGTGTACAGATTCCAAGTTGACCGATAGTGGTAACACGTCGAAGTGCGTTCAGAATTGTGTGTTGAGTTGTTGTCATACTGTAACAGCTGTTTGTAGATTGATCCATTTTCGAACCGCTTTCTGAACTCGTCGGTGGGACGGCGTCTCGTCGAATTCTACCGCCTCTATCGACCGATACCAGTTGGTTGGGTTGGAAAATGGCTTCCAAATCAGACGAAACGCTGCATCAACGTCGCTCCAACGCGATTCGTCGTCTTGCATCACTGATTCAACAGATCGACACTGATGCTCAGCAATCGTCAACAATTCTTGAATTTTGGGCCGAAGCGCCCCCAGGTTGGGGATGTACACTTCAGCCACGTTTGTGTGGACTTGATGTTGGAATACACAATTGGTTAGAGCGATGCACCCTGGGTCGGATTCTATCTTGCGAATCATGTGTCGAAGGAATGTTTGGCGAAGTTCACCATATTGCCCCACCCATCGTTCGAGCCGAGCATATGCCTGTTTGGGTTTGAGACCCCTACTCGGACTTGGAATTGGATATGCAGGATTCCCACTATAGAGTTCCCACTCACGAGCAAGTGTTGTGATCACGGTGTTTTCGTAGACATCGTCATAATACCCCAATTCTGAACAGATACCGTATCGCAGTTTGGTTGGATATTTCTGGCTGAGCTGAATGAGACAGCCAAGAATCTCATCGGGTACCCAATGTACTTTCAGTGTTGCTGTGACCGAGTTGACTGTGCGATATACGATACGCCGCTCTCGTTCGGGCGCAGACAGGAGGGTATCCAATGGACTGTCCGACACCAGTTGACGTATCAGAGTGTTGTACTCACGAGCTGGCCCCTCACACTCGTCGTTGTGGTCGGATTGATAATGCCGAGCGAGCATGTACATCTCCCACAGACGCCGACGATCGTTGGTGAGGTCCAGAATTCGGTTGCGAAGCTCGACGAATGAGTGCGGCATTGAAGCGCTCGCGCGGAGGTGGTCGAGGATGTCGATCAGTTGCATTTGGATACCTTGGTCTTCTGCTCACCACGAGGTTGAATTGATAGCATGAATCCAATAGGGCACATTGCAAGTCAGACGAAGTGCGTGATTCGACCGACTCACGCAGTCGTGTGGGTGCCAAGCGATCGAGTGTGCATTTTTCAACTCGTTTGCTTTTTCGGGTGTGATTTGGAACTTCGATGCAATCTCACTGCTCGGCTGCAATAAACTATTTTCAAAGGGTTCTCCTCGGGATTCCGCGTCCTCGTGAATCTTCCACAGCAGTGTTGCAGTATGAGCTGGGTCGGTGAGATATGGAATAACATATCGGCTGGTCACGCCACGAACGACAGTCAGGTTAATTGTCTCGAGGCAAAAAGATTGTAGGTCAGTGGTGAGCTGATCAATGCAGAACTCGAGAAACTCACGGCGCAGTGTCCCATAGGCAGTTGCTGTGCTCCAACGCTCTGAACCATCTGCGGAGTACGAGGCGTGATATATTTCACCTGGAGTTCTGCAACCAGAAGGGTCGGGTATTGGGAACGCTGGATTTCCCGTGTAGTGGCTCCACCGATATGCCAAATTTACGACGATTGCCCCCACCCACTGATCATCAAAATGTCGATCCAATGCCCCACAGATTCCAGTGAGGGGAAATCTGGCTGTTGGAAGATTGGCGGCTTGGTGTATATCCTGCAGCTCTCGTAGGATTGCCGATGGAGACTGAGCCCTTGTGTGATTGATAAGCTGGTCAACTGTGGTAGGAGCATCCCACAGGCATGTAGTGAGCAAGTTCTTGATCTCCCATGCACGACGTGGATCTCCAGTGACCGACAACACCTCCTTGCAGAGGTTGTGAACGGAGAAGTTGTGTGTAAATTTCGGCCGAACCTTCAGCAGTGCTTCGATTAGTGTCATGTGCAGAGAGTGTGGAGTTGGTGAACGGTTGCCTCACTTTGGCGTTATTGTCGCAGCATATAGTTGACCTATCAATCACTCTCTGCACCTTGAGATCGAAGCTCATCCACAAGGATTGTGCAGCAATGGTCTCCCCGTAGCTGTCGGTGTACACGTTCCGCCCACGTATCAAAATCTGAATATGGGTGACATACTGTTTGGACAACAGTGTCGACCTGCGATCTGATGTGAGCTGACAGCTCCACATCTGACCCCTGCAGTGGTTGCAAGTACAACTGTTCGATAGCGTCGGCAACCTCAACTGGATTCTCAACAAACGGTATCACCATTGGTGGGTATGACGCTGTTGCACACGCACTGATGTTCTGCAGAAGGACACTTGCTGGATCTCGCGCGAGCTCATCTAGTAGGTACCTCCAGAGATCGTGACGCAGTCTTCCGTGTTCAGATGTGAGATCCCACATCGTCCCACTATCTTGGGCCTGACCAAATGCAGTAATCGGCTTGAACTTGCCTGTTGGGTCAGGAATGGGGTAGTCTATTTGCCCACTATATTTGGGCCATCGGTAGAACAACGTCTTTAGCGCTAAGCGGTTGAGTCCATTGTGAGTTGGTGGGGCATTGTCCTCGTGGATACTGGCACAGATTCCTCTGTATGGAGCTTTGGTGCTCAATTGCAGACGGTTGGCGAGAATGTCTGGTGTCCATGTGGCGAGACCGTGGATCAACGACTCGACAATGACTGGACTGGACTTGTCTACTGCACATGCTATGAGACAATCTAGCTCCCACAATACACGCCGACTGTTGGATTTCTTCATTACCAGCCGTCGAATGTCACGATAGTTCAGAAAGGTGTATGAGGTCTCTTGATCGGCGGCAATAGCCCGCAATGTGCTGAGGAGTTGGGATTCGGTGTTCACGTATGATCCTCTGTGTTATTCGGTTGCTGCCATCAATCGACGAACGATTTTCGCGTATTCCAACTTTCCTTCACTGGTAGCGCGCTGGATGAAGTCATCACCTGTTCCCCACCAACAGCCAGCTTGAATGTATTCCCCATCGTTGATGATGACCACCTGTCGACCCGAAGTTCCCACAACATTCGACAAACAAAAAAATGATCTAACAGCCACGCCACAAATCGTTAAACCACCACCGTGGGAGAACATATCTCCAAATCCACACTGCTCACCAATTGAGCAATTCTCACCAACAGCCACGCAGGCTCCAAACAACACACGACTACCAATGCTGCAGTTGCCCCGCACAATGGTACTTCGCTCGAGCTTCACACAATTGCCGATTTGTGACCCATCCCCAATGGTGGAGGCCTCTCCCACTTGAACATTGCTGCGGATGACCGCATTTTGGCCAATTGTAGCGCCCCTTCCGATCTGAGCGAACATGTATATCGTTGCATCGTCTTGGAATTGGGAGTGTTGTCCAATTTTGACATATTCGCCAACATGCGTATCGGCTCCAAACTTCGCCCAATCCGATACCTGAACCCCACAATCTAGTACACAACCATCCCCAAAAACTGCGCCATTGTGGATTACAGTGCCATCTAGGATCGCAGTGCCTGATCCGAACGTAACGCTAGCTCCAACGACGGAGCGTGGTCCTATGGCGCATGCGTTCATCACTACACAGTTATCACCGATGTGTGAAAACGGAGGGATCTCTGTATGGTTTGGAATTTGGGTGTGAGCTGGGATGTCCCAACCTCCCATGGCGTTCAAAGGAAATGTGAGCATGATTATTTTGATCAGAGATTACAACAGAGGTTGGCAGCATCGCGAAGTTGATGAGCCAATCGACTCATCCACACACTCGGGCCAATGTAATCCCTCTTGAGGGCCCGATCCCATTCCACCAAACTGACATGTGGGTGACAAACAATCTGTATGGTGTGATCCACCTGCTGCTTGAGCTCAGGAGAACAATCGGCGTATTCTGGCTTCCCTAACCGCAACAGGTCAAGCGCATCTGCAACTTCGCCTGGATTTTCAAGATATGGGAGCGCCATCTCGTACCCACCCACAGCAACATCAATGTTCTGGAGGAGCAAGCTTTCTGGGTGCTTCTCAACCTCTTCTCGCATGAAATTCAGCAGGTCATGACGTAGGGCTCCGTATTCCGTCTCTTTATCCCACAAACGCCTGCGCGTTGAATTAGAGCAGTACGCAGTGAATGGGCTGGACGCTCCTGTCGGGTCTGGGATTGGAAATCCAGCCGACCCACTGAAGTGCCGCCACCGACGGAACAAAGTGTCACATGCCAAATCATTGAGGCTGACAGTGAAACCAGCACAATCGCGATGCACCATGTGGCACACACCTCCATGACTGCCAGGATCGACATCAGACCACAGTCGTGCTACAAATTTTTCTGGAGTCCACAGATCAAGTCCCTCCAACAGTAGACGGACATTAACCATCGCCAGCTTGGAAAAGCTGTGGCCACGTAGTACCTGCCACAGCTCCCACTGTCTGCGGGGGTGAGTTATTCTATTGCGAAGCTCGGGCCAGGGGATGACCAGTTGATCACCAACGACATCTGCAACTGCATCACGAAGAGGTTTTGTCATTTTTTGCTTTCGCTGTTAAATCCCATGAGGACATCATCTACACTCAATTGCAGATTCCGTCCAACTCGGCCCAACCACCAACGCTCTGTTTCTCGTGCGTACACGGGCACGGCATCAGGATCTGTCCGATAACAGGCGCACATATTCATGGTGTACTCATCAATTGTGTCAGCAGTAAACACCGCCCGAATCAAGCTCTTCAAGTGATCGGTTACATCTTCATCGAGATCCGAATCATCCAGGACGTCCGAGAGTGAGCGACCACTTTCAACACAGCGCTGTTGAATTCGAAGCACCTCTGCACCAGTGATCTCGTCTGTTCCGAGCCAAGGAAGTGGTGGCAGACTGTATGGTGTGGTAGGGTAGTCCACTTCCAGCTGTAGACTCCAATCAGTTGACCTGCGCCAACACCCCCACCGGTTCCGACCGACGATGGCCATTGGATTTTGCGCCAACAACTCGACACAGAATTGAAGAAAATTACATCGCATGTAGCCTCCTACACCATCCCACTTTGGATAGTGGTTGTACGCGCGCCGAGGGTTCGCCGATGGGTGAGGGATTGGATATGCTGGGTGGCCCGACTTCTTGGGCCAGATTGACGCTAGAGTCGTCAACGCAATCTCCGTCATGGGAGACACGTTGAGGCAGATTCCAACGCCCCCGTTTGCTGGGCCCCGAGTCAGTATGTTAGCCAACTGATCCTGGACAGCGTATGGGTTCACACGTTCGTGCCACACCAGCACATTTGCCGCAATATCACGTCCCACGTGTGATTGTGTTGACGGGTACTGAGTGTGGGTAAACCCAAGGTGAAAGAGGTCCTCCATCATGTACACTACGTTAGCACTGTGTTCCCCCAGAACTCTCACAGCCGTGTTATGGACCAGATCCACAAATTCACGTGAGCTGTGAATTGGAACAACACCAACATCAGTGTCCGCAAGAACACGGAGAGTGCGAGATAGTGGGTTTTCTGGAAATTTCATACGATGGGGTGGATGTGTGAATAGATGTCTCTATTATAGACAGACCACCCCAGCCCATCAACAAGAGTCTGCACCCTATATCATGAACAGGTCTTCCGTCAGTTGCAACATTCGACTGACATTGTCGAGCCAGTATTCTGTTATATCTTCTGTCGACAGCTCACTTGTGCAGTAGAATTCGCCAACTGCTCTTCTGCGGTCCTCGCCCGGACCAACAGTGCCTCTGTTTCCGAGAGCACCAAGTTCTGAATGTGATGTTCTAGTGCAGCAATCACGGCTGCGGCTGCACTGTCAACGCTCACACCTGGTGACACATTGATGCCAGTTGCACCAATTCGCATCACTTCTTGTCCACCTTCTGAGAGGAATGTAATAAAATTGCTAGCCATTTCTAGTTCCTAGGTTGATGATTTCGCCAATGCAATTGCGAGTACTTTGCGAACAGTAGTTTCGACCTCCGCCATCCGTTGGCGCCAATGTGGCCCATCGCTATCAAGTGGCTTCAGACCGCGTGTGAAGAGGATGGGTGCAAGCTCACGACACGCTGCGAGCACCATATCGTCGGTAATCTTCAGCAGCTGCTGAGCCGTATACAGTGGCTCAACCCAATCGGCATACTTTTTACCGTTCCGTTTGATGTAATCATCGTGGTACGACTCGTTCATGTCGTACAAACACAGATCGTAGCCGCCTTCACCATCAAACGTCATCCACGCCTTTGGTAGCTCCCCAGTATCAGCTGGGGGTTGTTGTGGGGCTCCTCCCAACAACTCTGTCCGAGCACGAATGGCCGCTGCAATGTTTCTGGCGGTAGCGTTTGCGTCGCCAAGTTGAGCATGGTAGCCCACGACCTCAACAACGTGCTCTGGGTCGTCAGCGACGAGTGCACACGCCTCGCGTTCAATCAGAACAGCTCGCTGGATTGCACCAAAGATAGCTTCAGTCATGAACATCGGCGGCACACCAGCATCAATCACGCCAGCTTTGATCATGTCGTCGCGGAACATTTCCATGCACCCAGCCATCTCCTGTACGGAACTTGGAGTTGTTGCACTTTCGCTCGAGGCCTGCTGACTGTGGGTGAACAACCTGTGATTCACGCCCTCTGCGCCGCCGTGTCCATTCTTGCACACCATTCCACTGGGCGTCCAGCGCTGCCACTCGCCACAGATAACGCACGTGCATCCAATAGCGTCTGGTTCCATCATTTAGGTAGGCCCCCATGTTTTGGTAGTTGTGGGTCTCTTATTACAAGTTCAGTGCCACCTAAGCTGTCAATATACAGCTCCTGCGCCGGCACTGTCGGCTGTGTTTGGGGCGATGGGTAGAGTTTTCTCTTAACTTTTTGTGCTGCCTCATATCCAATCCGGTTCGCCTCCAAAATTTCAGCATATGGCCCATTCGCTGGCGCTGGTTGCTGAACCGCCACCAAGCTCTGCCGAACAATTCGTTCAACCTCGCGAGCAAAAACACGAGCGAATTCTCGTTCGCCACACATCGATTGGTCGATTGCATCAATGACGTCATCTTCCAGCAGCGGAACCCCAGCGAGTGGCGCCCTGTAAAAGATGGCTGTCTCAAACAGCTGAGGCTTACCCGACAGCTCGTCAAAGCGTTCTCGACTGCATGTGCAAAATTCATCCAAGCCCTTGCGACGAAATGCATATGTGGGCTCCTGCTTCAGTGCTGGATCCATGTGCGTATGTCGGTTTGCCAACTGCCGCTCGAGGTCTTGAATGCGCCACATAGCCCAATCAATTCGAACGGCGTCGTCGAGACCTCCGACAGGTTCATGCTGTTGTGTTTGGTTGTCAGGTCGTGTTACCATAAATCCTCCGAGAAAAGTTCAGGTCCCTGGTAGAATTGAGCCCCAGGCCTGCGGTTGAGCTGACCGTTCGCCACGGCGAGTGTCATGGCCTGTCTCCGGTCCAGAAACTCACCACGGTCTGTGATAAATCCCTGCACGTCGAGGCATTTGATGCCACTCCCAGTAACGTCGACGATGTGATGGATGACGTGGTGATGGCGGTTTGGTGCTGGGAGCGAGAAAACAACGTCACCACACTTGATGGCCACGCCAGTGATCTTAGTGTTGGTTGTCATACTGTAGTCCTTATGCCACTACAGACTTCAAGCAACGCTTGACGTATTTCATTTTTACCCCACGAGTTTTTTGTGTTGAGAATCTCATAGAACAGCTTAAGTTGTTCTTGTACCCCCATCTTCTGGTGGACGAGCTGCTCCGTCCGACGCACTAGGTCATATGCAAAGTCATCAACAGCAATGTCTTCTTGCAACCCTTCAATCTCATCTGGCGTCAGCATCGGCACGTCGGGTCGTACTGGTGCTGCCTGCTGCACTTGGGATACTGCATACAATGGATGCCAAACTTCACGAATCAGATCGGGGTCACTCAAGACAACGCCCAACTCATCAAAGCCGTGTGGTTTCGCCGCGTACTTGCGCCCGTCGGGATGCCAATCTGTGTACCAAGCCACGGGCTCCACCAGCCCAGCTCTTGCGTTCAGATACGCCGCGACAATTGAGAGCGCGTGTGTGCTCTTTACGCCGAGTTTGTTCCCAGCACTTGCTGCTGCCGAACAACAGGACTCCTCTGTCTCGTCAACACTGAGCACCAATGGAGTGCTCTGCTCGCAGACCACTTCGCAGCACAGATTCTCTACGGGCTCTTCAATGGCTGCTGAACCAATCAAGGCCCGCAGCTTGTTGTATGCGGAGAGAATCGTCCCGTGGTGGCTGCTTTTCTCCAACAGACCCTGCGCTAGATCCAGCGCTTTTGCTGCATCGCGCAACAATTCCTCATCTACAAGCACACGTCTCATGTTCCAGTTCCCCAATTCTTTGCAATCATCGCATCCTGAATAGCATTGGCAAGTCCAATAAGATACTCGCCACTTTCGCCACCCTCATCGCATCGGTCGGCAATCTCCCGAATGTCCTGTTCACGCAACCGCACGGGCTTCTGAACCCGCTGTGCAGCATTCCGACGGACAACCTGCTCTGTCGCGGTTATGATTGCATCGCGCCACGATCCACGCTCATCATCTTTGTAGATCTGATCTGCAACCAGCAGGATCGCATCCCGTTCTGATCGAGACAACGGTGGTGCATCAGCCGTTTCAGTACCAGTGAGAGCTTGTTGGAGCTCACCCAATCGCTCGCCAGCGGCTTTCGCTGCCTTCTGCAGCTGTTCTCCGGAAAAAGATGATCCGTCCATGATGTTCTCCGTGAGTGTATTAGTGCGACTATTCTAACACAGAACCCACTAGGAGTGCACTGGTCCTATGTCCACCCTATGCTTCTGCGTCTGGAAGCGCAGTGAGGATGGCGTGCCACACATGAGCAACATCATACACAGTTGCATTTCGGTACGCTCTTGCAGCATCCAGTGCTGACTCTGGTGGCTTGACGGGAACAATCGCGTACCCTGGAGGGACATTCAATTCCGCACGAGGAGGAGATGCGTAGAGATGCATTCCCGCCACCATCGTGGCAGAACCTACCAACCACTCGATACTAGGGAGGGCTGATGCAGAGGGCCATATCACCTTTGCTGCAGGCTCCTGCACCGGCACTGCCAGTGCGTGAGCGAAATACTTACGCATGATGTCGGCAAGATCGCTTCTGTCGGTGGTCTGAATCACGCAACACGTTCTGCGTGATTCGCCCGGCTTTGGGTTCGGTGCGTTGATGTCAATGAGGCCGTCTGAGTGAGTTCGCACAAGCCAGCCATCTGGGACGCACGGCGCAACCCCCTGCGCCGGCGTTTGGGGTGCTGTGTAGAGATGTGTGCCGACAGGGGGCGCGTCATCGATCCAGTCTACATACGCTACTCCAGGCTCCCGTGGCCAGTCCTTGTATGTTGTTTCGGCCACTATGCCCACAGGCTCCTGCTCTGACGCAGCCAGGGCCGCTCGGAGCGCCACGACTTCAGCGCAATCGGCGCGGAGTGTAACCTTGTCGACTGGCACTGAGTTCCCACTCTCAAAGTATGCCAATACGTCTTTGGCGGCTTTCTGCATTGGTGTCATTATTTGATCTCCGTGAATGAGACAAGAGCTCGTGCATGAGCGTCTGCTGCCTCTTCTGTGAGGTGGAGCAGTCCGTAGTTGAGCAGTTTGTGGAAGGTAGGCCCACTACCAACTGTTGTGCTGGATGTGAGTCCTAATGTGCTGCCCCAGAGAGGGACGTAAACGCGAGTTCCTTCTTCAGGAATGCGTTTCAGTGGCACCAAAACAACATGGCCATTGATCGTCATCGTTGCCTGCCGCACTCGAAGGCGCGAGTGATCCGTCTGCTGAACCACATGAGCGAGAGCCTCAGACATGTTGATGGGGCACCATTTGCCTGTTTTGTCCCAAAACTCAAACTGCGTTTCGCCCTCGGCAAGGGCAGTGAATATGTGAGCGTAGAGGCTTCTCATGTGCTCTTTATTTCCGTGTTCCAAACCTCAGCGATCTTCTGTGCTGTTTCGATGTCCGTGACCACGCAACCAGGACGCTGTGGGAATGTCAACACATTGACCCCATTTGCGTTCATTACCCCAGACCAACCCGAAGCCGTGTTGAGCAACTCGGCTCGGTATGGCGGCAATGCAAAGTGTTTCTCCGGCACCGCAGATGAGACGAGATTCTCCTGTGTTCTGGTGAGATTGGGGTCGATGTTGTTCATTTCCGCCTTGCTTTCTGCTTCGCTCGCTGCCGAGCCTTCTCCCGCGCTCTCCGCTTGGAGATCAATTTCCCATACGAGCTGGCTGTTCGTGTATCTCCACCAGACTTCCGACGCTCAACCCAAGTAGCTGGAATGTCTGAGTAGTTGTACACCTCTGACACCGTCTTTGTTGTGTTCATTTCCTCCACCTCTCCATTATCCTCAACGGATTCCATTGAGTCAAGCTCTTCGTCGCGAATCTCGCACCAGATCTTCCCAGGGTCATCAACTTTCTCGAATTGATGCCACCCACGGCAGCGATCGTGATCTCGCGTCATCCCCGCGTACCTCAGTACCTCCAGCTGGTGCCGCCAGCGATACAGATTGCCAATCACAGGTTTCATGTCAGCTCCAGAATTCGAACAGCAACAGCCAGATTCTCAAAGCGCTCATGGCTGCGATTTTGTCTACCATCGGAGAAGTCGCAGCACCAAATGGAGGTGCTGCCGTGCCGCTCGCTAGACCAATACCAGTCAGGCTGCAAGTGGGGGCTGCAGTTGGCGTACAGCAGGGCTTGCTCCTGACGGTTGGGCAACCTGCCACCCACGGAAGCAGCCCAGTACATGGCCACCTGCCAGTTTACTTTACGGTTGGGGCGGTCAGGCAACAGTACTACGTGGTGCATGACGTTACCCTCTGCGTCGAGCAATGGGCCTGCATAATGCTCGCCTGGGTTGAGTTTGATGGCGGCAGCTGCAGGCAGCTGGATGATGTTCACGTGGTTTCCTGGTGGGATAACAGAGGTTGCTGGAGTTGGGGAACGATGGGAATCAAGCGGACAGCAACAGCCGAGCCTTCAACGCTCTTGTGACTGTAGTACTGGTGGCCGTTGCCAAAGTAGCAACTCCAGGCGTATGCGGTAAGGTGTTCATCTGATGTCCAATGCCAGTTAGCGCACAGCAGGGTATTCAGGTTGGCGAACAACATGGCGGCAACAGTGCGAGTTGGTAGCATCCCACCTTGCTCAGCCGCCCACTGCACAGCAGCGTCCCAAGTCAGGTCTGTTACCTTCCCTGGCAGCAGCACGACTGCGTAATGTATGCCATTGTGGGTAGTGACTCCAGCAAAAGTGCCAGCATCAAGTGCTTGGCTGATTTGTGGTAGTTTCATTTTCAAGCTCCAGAAGTTTGATTGCAACAGCCGAGCCCTCAAAGCTCTTGTGGTTGTAGTACTGGTAGCCGTTGTTGAAGTAGCAATCCCAGGCGGAGGAGGCGCTGTATTCGTCGGATGTCCAGTGCCAGCCAGGCCGCAGCAGGCTTTTCACGTTGGCGAACAACATGGCGGCAATGGGTCGGGTGGGTAGCATCCCACCTTGCTCAGCCGCCCACTGCACAGCAGCGTCCCATGTTACACAATGGGCAACTTCTTGCAGTAGCACAACAGCAACATGCTTGCCTTCGCTGGTAGTAACGCCAGCGAAGACGCCAACATCAAGAGGTTGACCAACCTCGGGGAGTTCACCAAGTTTCATGATGCGTCACCTTTTGTTAGCTTGCACCAGATCAGCAAGACGATCGATGTTGGCCCCCTCGAGCGCCTCCATCAACTCGGCTGTCCGCTCCAGCAGTTCCCGATTTGCCTCGATCATCTTGAGAGCTCGGAGAATTGGACCCTCGATCCAAGATCCGCGGTAGAGCTTTGTTGCCCCAACAATGAACTCTGTTGGGTGAACCACCGCTCCCGTCTTGAACCCCTGGCTGTCAAAGTGTCTGGATTGAACCACAATGCGGTCATTTGGGAAGCCAAAGCTGGCGCGCTCCATCCGAGCTGCCTCAAGCGCATTGGTGAGTTCACGATGAAGTTGGTCGTATACAGTGTTCATGATTGTTACCAGTGTTCGTTTAACTCAATTGCCCCTGCCTCATTTTCCAGCTGTTCAATGAGAAAGTCAAGGAATTCGAGCCGAAGTTCGCCGGGTCGTCCGACCCATTTGTCGTCTGGGTCCCTTTCATCATCGTCCTGGCAGGGTATTGGGGAATCCTCATCGCCCGAGAATTTTGGCTACCGACGCGAGAGCCTTGCTATCGTCTCATACACAACTCGACCCCAAATCGCATCGCCCACCAGCTCTGATGCATTGTAGCAGATCCCCATGTGTCGCACAACCGGGCCTTCTGCACGGATCTTCTTTAATGCTTCAAGGAGCGTCACGTTCTAGCTCCTCAATGCTCCAACTCAGAAGCTCACGACGGTTTTCGCCGTATTCCCCCTCCCACAAATTCATCCACACACTGAACGCCACTACTGGGCTCATCGTGGGATGAGGGACGGGGTACTCCCGACATCCTGAATACTTTGGCCAACGGCTGGCCAGTTCTATGAAGTCGTCAACATGCTCATCCTGTATGTTGTGGCATATCCCAAAATACAGCATTTGGGGGCCATCGTCTCGGAGTTTTCGCAAATTGTCAAGCAGTGACATGTTCTGTTACCCCAATTGTTTGTGCTTCCAGTTCCCGAATCGCCCAGCGGAGCAATTCCCATCGATTGTCACCGTATTCACCCTCCCACAAATTCATCGTCTCTTGAAACGCCTCTTTCGGCCCCATTGTGGGGTGCGGGACTGGGTAGCGCGTGCTTCCCGAATGCTTTGGCCAGCGTTTCGCCAACTTCTCAAAATCTTTTCCGTACCACTCTGGTATGTTGCTGCATATCCCAAGAGCGAGGACCCTAGGACCACCTTCGAGTTTTCGGAGCGCATCAAGCAATGACATTTTGGGATCTTTGTGTGGGTTGTGAACAGATGTCTCTATTGTAAGCCAATCACTGCAGACTGTCAACGAGAGAAAGGATGCTGGCGATACAGAATTGCTTCCTCATCCACCGCCACTTCTGGAACCTGGCGAACGACGACGTGCCCCTCTCGAACCCTGTAGATCCCATACTGCAGCCGTCCTGATGGGTATGTTGCAACCAGTGCTCCAACAACAGGCTCATTGAGTGGCTTCTGCGCAGCACGCCAGCTTGCTCCAGCCAGCACCCCTGCAGCAACAAGGACTGCAACGCAAGCGAGTGCAACCTGGGTGCACTCGATGAATGTTCGATCTCCCCAGCGTCGAAGGACAGGACCAAGGAGATACCAGAGGAGCCCAATCCAACACGCTGCCGAGAGGACCCCAAATAACACACTGTAGCCCAGTTGTGCTTCGGGGAGCGGGAGTGCCGTGTAGTAGGCATCCCGAAGAATTTCGATTGACGTGGACATTAGACGTATCCTCCTATGCCTCTATTATACGGGAGTGCAGGGGTCCAGTCAATCGGAATCTCCCACCTCTTAGTTCTTTTTCACAATAACCTGAGTCGGATGCCCATGGATCAGCGTCGGGACGAACTTCAGCAGGTTGCTGATGATTGCTACGCTCGCCCAGATGAGAATCCAGAGGAGAAAGAACGACAGATAAGGGCTATCCGTCATGTAGTGGGTGAGGAGGGAGGTGATTTCAGAGCACATAAGATGGGGCAAGTAGTGTTGTCGGTATTGTACGAGATTCAAGAGATGCAGTCAACTATTGTCCTTCTCAATGGCCCTTGTACAATCTCCACACGTCTGACGAATACTATTAGAAAGTGCAGCAAACACTACGCTCCCAAACAAGAAGACGTGCAATGGATGCACGTCTTCGTTATCTCATCTGCGCTGCTCACGCAGTGATTCGACGTACGACTTTGTGACAGCATGGGCTGGATCAGTAGGGAGACCACCCAACATCTGCACGAACCCCCGCTTCCACCAATCCGCTCGGAGCCCAGTGCGATGCCCTTCGAAGTCCGCTTCAATGGCAGCCTCCAATCGATCCAGAGCGTCATCGCAGAGCTCGTCGAGATTAAACGGTCGCTGCCCATAGAAATCGAGATCCCCATCAATCACATCCCAGAGGCTACTAGCAACCCCAGTAGTCACGAGGGCAGCATCTATCACAGCCAGTAGGTTGATCATGCTACCCTCTTTCGAGACTCACGAATTGCAGCTTTCGCCTCGGCACGCTCCCGAGCACGGCGGTCCTGCCGAGATTCGCGGCTGTAGCTCTCCTTCGCTACCTCCACCGTCCTATCGTCTGAGGCAGAAGAAGACGCCGCCGCTTCTCGCTCTACGTCAAGCTGATGCGCCAGGTTCTTGAACGCATCGACCATCCGCTGAGAGTCGATCGCATCACCATTAAAGCGGTTGATCGCTTCCATGATCAGACTGCCTCAGCTGCTTCTTCGCTGCCAGCAGGCGCAGCAGTGTCGTCGGCAACCACCGCAGCGGCGAATGCAGCGGTGACTGGATCGAGAGGAGCTTCTTCGACAACGTCAGTAGCCACCAGAGGAGCATCTTCAGCCACGTCGGCCGTCAGAGCGACTTCTGCTTCTTCGCTGGCAGCAATAGCAGCTACTGCTGCTTGGGGGGCTGCGGTCGCCGCAGCGGCTGCGTCTTTTTCTGCTGCAGCGATCTTGCTGACCGTGTAGTAGTAGGTTGTGGCACCACTCTTCGACATCTTCAGATCGCTCTGAAACAGAGCAATGATGTCGGTGCGAGTTGCTTTCGGATTGTTGGCGTACAGCTTCCGCGCCAGTTCCAGCTTCGTTGGAGTTTCACGCTTCGGGATCCGGACAACTTCAACGCCAGAGTCAGCACTGTGACGGCCACGGCGACCAACGCGCTCGCCACCGCAGGCGTAGAAGTAGGTCTGAGCACCAGCGGCAGTGGTGTTGAGCTTCTCTTGGAACACGCGCATGACATTCGCCTTGCTCTTGTCTTCCAGGGCATCAAAGATTGCCTTCGCTTGGTCCGACTTTCGCGCCTTCGGAGCAGCGGGTTCTGCGGCAGGCTTCGCGGCCGCAGCAGGCTTTACAGCAGCGGTGGGCGTATCGTCGATGAACAACCACTCCTGACCTTCTTTCAGCTCCGTTGCACGGCGGAAGGCGTCAGCAAACACAGCGGCATCGCCCTTCAGCTCTGCCGACTTCAGGTAGCCCAGCGTTGCATGTGCCACGGTTGCCGACTCGATCGGCTCTGCATCGGGGTCCAGATCAGCAATCATCGCGTTCAGCTCAGGGAGGAGGAGCTGGCGAGTTTCACTGAGAAAGGCATTGATCTGAGTCAGGTATGATGACATTTCAGGTTCTCCGTAAAGAGGTTGGTTGTTGATGCAGTCTATTATCGCACTGCGTGACCGACTGGGCAACGACAAATTCAATTTTTGACGACCACGGAAACTGTGGCTGCACGGCCGGGAGCTGCACGAGTGGGCGCCCGATGAGTCACGCTGAGATGGGTCTCCTTCTGCAGGCGAGAGATCGCCTCCCGTTGAACGACCTGGAGGCGAGTTGGCATCACGATCTGAGCAATCACGTGGTGGAGGGCGTTCAGTTCTGCTGTCATGTAGGGTCCTTATTCTGGTATGTGCGCTCGAGATGGGAGCGGGATGTCGACAATTCGGGGAACGCCAAGCATCATTCGTGCCATGGCGTCCATGATATGGCTCCCCGCTTCGAAGGGAATGTTCTTCAGTTCATCGAGCTTCTGCGTTGCTTGCTCAAGACGTTCTGCTGGGGAAAGACGTTTGTCCATGTGACCTCTGCTAGTGGGGGATCCCTATTGTCCCGGATCCCAACACAACAGACAACATCAGAAGTTGTAGTCGTAGAACCGCCGCGGATGATCAGAGAGGGTAAATCGAGACCGTCCAATATCGCGCCAGACCCCATCGCGATGGAGGCGGATCATGTGGGTAGGGTTCTCGGGGTTGGCTGTGATGATCCAACGCTGCTCACTCTGGTTCGTGCAGTGTCCACAGAACCCACCTGGAACAATGTTCGGCTGCCAGGTAGGGTCCTGCTTGTACTCCATACGGCGGATCTCAATCCGCTTCGGGCCATGCACGCGAACAATCTCGAACGGCTCAATGTCGCTATGGCCACAGCGATTGGCGAACTTGCTTGTGATTTCGGACATTTAAACTCTCCTGCATTTGTGTTTGCGATGAGTCTATTGTCCTACGGTCACGACTATCAGTCAACTGGTATCGGAGCCCAAAGTCGTGCGAATTTCAGCACATTGGGGATATCTGCAGTCGGCAGCGGGACTGCGCAGCTCTTCACACCACCCAGCGTCCGATTCTCGTGCCCAAGATACGTGAGCGGGAGCGCAGCAATCCGATCAAATTCTCGCTGGTTCACTCGAACGACACACTTCCTAAAGGAATTCGCGAGCCAATCTTCATACCCCTCTCGACCACTGCTCCCAGCTCCTGCGGTGAACCAGAGGTGGGCTCCGAGAACTGAGTGGGCAACAAGAGTAGGCACAATGTAGTCAGGAACATCAGCCAGCACTGCAATATACATCCGCGGCGGAGTAGTAGCTGGTTCACTCATGATCTGCCGCTCCTAATCTCTGCTCTTCATAGCGCTGCACGTAGCCAGAGAGACCAAACTCACCAAGGTCTGCTGCAAGCACTCCCCGAGCAACTGTTGCTGCTGGGAGCACCTGGAGCGCTGCATCTGCGCACTCCCGAGCTGTCTCACCCGAGAACACCCGGCAGGTCTGAGTGCTCTCGGGGTTCCCAAGAATGAGATAGATCACAGCGCTGTCTCCACCCAAGGGAGGTGAATTGCAACCCCATACCGATAATTCTGACCACGCCCACATTCGAAAGGGTATGCATCATCTGGAGCGTACCTCGCCAAGCGCCCAACGACAAATGAGTCGTTATCAGCCGTGAACGGATCATCGGAGAATGCCATGTAGGTCCCGATTGGGATGGCATTGTTTGTACCCTTCTGCACCCACGTCATCAGCTGCACAACGTCGCTGTACGTCATGTCATGGAACTCAGGATGCGGTGCGGTGAGGAGATCTGGTGCTGCTGCGAGTGATTGGAAGATGCTTGGAGCAATCCTGCGTAGCTTCTCCGTTATTGCGGCAACAAGTGCGTCGTGGTAGGTGCCGAAAGCGTTGACGGGGTCGTAGGGAAACCCTGTCGCGATTGTGTAGGTGGATACGATTGTTGCCATGGTGACTCAAGTATATGTTGTTTGTCGAAGGAGGTCAACTGATGCGATCACATAGTCCCACTGAGCAGGACTTCGATCGCAAGCGCATGAGCGTAGTAGATGCCACCATCATCATTCTGCTCATCGTAGCAGCGGAAAGGAAAACCATGAACGCTGGGGGCGTACTCCAACAACTGCCCAAACACTACTTCGGTGTAGTTTTCTGTGATTGGGTCGTCGGAGAACAACATCCACGTACCGATTGGAATTGCGTGGGTCGGATCCTGCTGCACTCGTGCAAGCTTCGCAACAACGTCGGCGTAAGTCATGTTGTCGAAGTCGGGACATGGCTCTCCAATGAGGTTGGGATCTGCCGCCAGCTCACCGTAGACGCGAGCTGCTGCGCCTCGGAGCTTGGCCAGCTCACTCTCAATCAGCGCAATGTGGTATGAGCCACACACGGATGTTGTGCCGGTGGATGGATCTTTAACTTCATACAGTGGAGTGAGGGACATGATGGGCTCTCGGTTGCGTTGTGATGCGTCTATTGTCCGACTGTTTCGTGAATCGGACAACAGCTCTTGAGTTACCAGGGTGGATTGAATGCAACAGCGTTCCTGTAGTCGCCGTGCGCTTCACAATGAAAGCGGTAGCTGGCGTCAGGGTGATACGCTCCCAGCTGCCCAAACACAGTCTCGTCAACTCCCAGCACCCCATCGGAAAATGCCATGTAGGTGCCAATGGGGATGGCGTAGGTTTCGTCCTCTTGGATCTGGGTGTACCAGCGAATGACACCCCCGTACGTCAGATCACCCCAACCAGGGCAGGGAGCTGCAAGGAGTTTGATGTCAGCAGCGATTTCAGCGAGGATGCTGGGCAGCTGAGCTTCCAATGTTGCTTTCACTGAAGCAATCAGCGCACCATGGTAGTGCTGGTACGTATCCCCGTTGGGAAGCGTGTATGAAGAGGTAGGGGTGAGTTGCATGATGGGGCTCCGTTGTGTGATGACTCAATTGTACACCGGTTGTCCTAGGAGATCAACAGGAGAGTTAGTCCACCACTCCTGCTGTGTGGTGGACTGGCTTAAATTAGTCAGGCATTTTCGGCCGTCTGCTTCAGTTCGAATGTGACTTTTGCAATCGCCGCATCACGAGAAGGGAATGAGCGAACAGGGATCACCGCATGTTCATTGTGCAATTCAACGAGCTCACGATCGCTCAGCTTCGTGAGGTCAATCTGCGGCACCTTCACAACAGACACGACAGATTGGCTTCCACCCGTCGCTGCATTCTTGAAGTTGCTGTAGTAGGTCGATGCGCCCGCTTCAGTCATCCCTGCTTCAGCAACCATTGCCGCAATGACTTCCTTTCGGGTGCTTGTTGCATGCAGGCGGTTGAACACGATTTCAGCGAGTTGTTTCTTCGTCATAGTGGACTCCTTGTGGTGGTTGTCTGTCGATGAGTCAATTATACGCCCAAATTACATTTCGACAACGGGGTGCTGTGAAATCTTCTAGCGTTGCGCGACAATCTGGAGCCGTTTGTCGTCAGATGCCTAGCCCCATGCTCGTAGCAAGCTGGCGTCTGATGGCATCTAGCACCTGCTCGTCCCCCTCGTTCCAACGAAATGAGCTGGGATCGACATCTACCGATTGAGAGCGAAGCAGATCATCAAGGAGCTGAGTCATCCTCAGCTGCTCGGGGCAGCTCTCATACAGAATATCGCTAATCAGCCAGGTTCGCAGGCTACCTGCACCCGTTAGCACCATATCCCGCCAGGGTGCTCGTTTTGCGAGTCCTGGTATGGGATGCGCTCTGCAATAGGGCCTGCTATCAGTGCCTCTTGCGGGGATCTGATGAGCAAGAATCGCCAATGCGTTCATTCGCTCGAGGAGCTTGATTCGAGCCATTCGCTCAACTGGGATTGTGTTGTGCTTTTCAACACGGGTGCGGAGCTCTCGACACACGTGCCGAAATAAGTCGTAGCGAAGCGCCCCCTCTGCGCTGAGCCAGGTGACCTGTTTACCAACGGGCCAGACTCGATCCCCATTGTAGTGGCGCCAAGTCACAAAGCAGTCTGAGAGAATCTCTCGTCCTGCATCTGGATTGATGTTGTCTGCCAGGTGGATGGTCAGCAAGTCACAGATTCCTGCCCGTCTTGTGGCATACTGCTTTGACAACCCAACTATTACGGTCATCGCCTGAATCTCAATCTCAGATGCCCCTCCTGCAAGGCGCCCAACAAGTGGAGAGATCTGCTCCGATCGGTGAAGGAGAGTGCGTTCGATGAGCGCTCTCCCGTCCGTAGGAGGGAGGATTCGACTGTGCCAGGCAGCAATGCGCTGCCCCACAATGTTGAACCAGCCGAAAGAGGGAGAGGTGTTCGTTGTCATGCCTCTATTGTCCTTTCTCTCGCGACTTCAGTCAACGAGTCCTAGTTCTTGTTGGAGCGTGCGAATGCAGTGCACAAGCAACTCATATCGACGAATGCCCACCGCTCCTTCCCACGATACGTACACCTCACCCGGGTCGCATGGGATAGGGTAAAGCAACCTGCCAGTGAAGTGAATCCACTGTGGGAAGAGATCGCGCAACACATCACGTTGAGCATCGTTGTCCATCCAGCTGCAGAGACCGCCAGTGCGACGCTCGGCCAACAAACGCGTCCAACTCGTCCAGTTGTAGCGAATTTTCGACAGCTCTTCTTCCGAAGCACCTGCGGCGAGTGCTGCCGCAACAGGCTGGAAGTACTGCAGTTCAATCAGCGTCGTCAGCTTGTTCCGCCAATTGGGGACACTGCGAATATGATGTACATTGCGAATTGCGCGGAGGGTGAAGGTGAAGATGTTCATGACTCTATTATCCACTGCTAAACGACATCTGTCAACAGGAGAGAGTCACATTGTTGTGTGTGACTCTCTCGCCCAAATCAAGCTGTCATCGCTTCGCGTGTACGACGAACAGCTGTTGCATGATCACGGAATTTCTTCACCGGAACGATCGCGTGGTTGTTGTAGATTTCGACGAGTTGGGCATTCGTCATCGATTCGAGGTCGATTGCCTGCACTTCAACCACATCAATCACGTCGACATTGTCGACTTCGGCGGCGGGCACATCCCACAGTCCCTTCGACAAGTTGTTGTAGTACGTCGACGCGCCAGGTTGTGTGAGACTGGCCGCTTCACACATCGCGAAGATGATTTCTTTACGAGACTTTCCTTGAGCCGCCAAGTTCGCGTAGATTTGCGATGCGAGAGATTTCTTGGAAATTTTGGTCGATTGTGTCATGATGAACTCCTTGTGTTGAACTGCTTACCGATGAGTCAATTATACCCTAATTCGAGGAATTGACAACAGATAAATTGTCAATTCCTCTGTGGTTCACATGTGTGTGAACATATCTGTCTTCTGTTCAACTTTCGATGTATTCCAATTGGAGATGTCTCCATTGAATGGTGTGTCATAAAACATATACGACATGTCCTTCACACTCGATGTATTCCACTTGGAGATGTCCCCATTGAAAGCGGATCGAAAGAACATGAATGACATGTCCTTCACATTCGATGTATTCCACTTGGAGATGTCTCCATTGAATGGTGTGTTGTAGAACATTTCACCCATAGATGTCACATTTGATGTGTTCCACTTGGAGACATCACCATTAAATTCACTGTTACTGAACAACCTGTGCATGAGTGTCACCTCACTCACATCAATGTGGTTCAAATCTGCATTTGGACCAAGGTGTGCAATTTCATCCCGCACAGTTTGGTGGATGGTACTGTTGGTGGCTTTGATTGTTTGTGTCATGATGAAATCCTTGGGTTGAATTGCTTACCGATGAGTCAATTATACCCCAATTGGAGGAATTGACAACAGGAAAATGCAAATAGTTTCAAGTCCAAATTGTTGCCATTTGCACGCTGCAGTTGGATAATGGACACATCAACAACTGGAGAAGCGCATGAAAAAACCACCCAAAGTCAACTACACCACCACAATCGTGGGGACAGGGGAAACCCACGAGCGATTGGTGGACGACGTCATGGTGATGATGGATCACGTCACCATGAACCTGTTTCTTGCGTCTGTCACGTACGACAAAACACTTGTGATGGAACAACCTGTGATTGACCCTGTGACAGACGAGCTGTCATTTGATGTCAAGTGGGAAGAGACAGGTGAGGTGTACCTCAAAGTGAAAGCTCAACGGATCGACACACTGAACTGACTGGAGAAAGGGTGTCACACACCCTTCTACGCATTTGAAACGACGGGAAGAGGTCTCAACCGAGACCTCTTTCCACATTCCATCAATTTACGGAATGAGTGTGATGGTGAGATTCAGAGAGGGAACACTGAACTTCTTGACATCATTGCGATCGTTCAACTCCAACACACACGAACGAGACACAACATCATTGGGGTCAGAGTTGTGTTCTGTGAACAAGGATTTTGGGATGATGAGGTTGGGACCATCAATCCACACCATTTCAATGTCACCATCAAATTCGGTGAAAACGCGAGTGATTTTTGTGGTGAGCGTTTGAGACATTCTGCTACTCCCGTGTTGGTTGATGAGTCAATTGTACCCTAACCAACCCATCAAGACAACAACAATTTAGCTGTCGTACCCATCCACAACGGTGTACTTGATTTGACATGGGATGTCAACGCCATCGAGTGTGTCAGTGACAAACTTGTTGTAGTCTGTGAACACAAATTTGATGTTGTCGTCCGTCATCCCATCGATCTTGAGTTGACCATTCACCAACATCGTTTGAATTTGAGGATCAATTGACACACCAAACACAATCACAATGAGTAGGTTCCCAAGACCTCTGAGCATGTCACCACAAATCAAGTCCGAAGAATCCTCTGTGATGTCCTCCACCACACCATCCTTCTCACACATCACGATGAACTTCAGCGTTCCACCGTCAACCACCCACGATGGGGTAAAAATGGAGTTGACTTTGGATGGATGCGCTTTGATGATGTTGCGCAGTTCATTGATTTCGTTCATTTGGGGACTCCTGTGTTGATTGCTGATGAGTCAATTATACTCCAATTGACCCACCATGACAACAACAATTTGTCAATCCGTCGACCGACCATTTACCATGTGGAAGATCACTTTCGATGTATCCCATCCACTGATGTCAATATCACCCCATCGACCAGTGAACATGTCTTCCATGTCCGTCACATTCGACACGTTCCATTTCGACACATTACCACTGAACAACGAGTTCTCGAACATACCGTTCATGTCCGTCACATTCGACACATCCCACTCGCTGATGTCACCGTTAAAACTCGAGTGAGCGAACATCCCACGCATCGTTGTCACATTCGACACGTTCCATCGACTGATGTCTCCATTAAATGGACAATCAAAGAACATCAGTCCCATAGATGTCACGTTCGACACATCCCACTCGCTGATGTCACCGTTGAACGGAAACCCATAGAACAGGTAGTTCATGTCTGTGACACGACTCACATCAATGTGATTGAGATTTGCGGTTGGTCCATTTCGCTTGATTTCATCACAAACCATGGTCTTGATTGTGTCGTCGGTTGCGATGATCTTTTGCACGATGATCTTTTGCACGATGAGCTCCTGTTGGTTGATGAGTCAATTATACAACCAAAATACATTTTGACAACAAGCAATTGTAAATTTTCTCCAACTAGTTCCCTTCCACAACCCACCACTACTACAATACAATTCATCACACAACAACAACATTTTTCGACTAAACAAGCAAAAAAATCTGTTGACCTTTGGTCGAAAGTGGTGTATAATGTGGGAATCTGACACTCTCTTTTCCGATCGTGATATGTGAGATGCGAGAGGACACACAGTGTGGAGATTCCCAACATCACCCTCCATCGCGTGAGCGTTGAGCAGGATGGAACCACATAAACAGAGGATGGTGCTGGTTCGACCTCCAACTGCCTCAACTACATCTCACCTGCTGTGGTGGTGCAGCAACCAACTGGTGGTGTGGGGAACAACCCCATATCCTTGCACCGCATCATCTCCTCGAGTTGCCCAATCCAGCAGAAGGTGGGCAATCAAGCCCACCCCCGCATGATTGTGGATTCAGCAATTCAACTATGTGCAGGAGTGCATTGAGTTGAATTGGGTGCCGCATCCAACCGGTATGCAGTAGCAAACTCAGATTGGTTGTTGTGAACCTCTTGTGCTGAAACGCCCCACTCCGTCACCACAATTCGCCCAAGTGTGTCCTCTCGAACTGTCACGCCCACCCCCGACAAGTGCAGTTCAACGCGTGTGGCAATGCCACGCAACAACCCTATTGCATTGTTGATCACCTGTGCTTGTGATTGAGTCAAGATCATCGTGCGTTCTCCTTGTGGACATGTATCACTTTAAGATGGAAGCTTGACTGTCACCATCGGAAGACGTCGTTCAAACTTCCGATATTTTGTAACTGCCTCCACACAATCAACAACACGAGACTCACCGTGTCCGTTCAGTGTGGAGTACGACTCGTGTCCTGTCGTCGTGCTAAACACACGACGGAGACCGGTATCGACACAACGAATTTTCATCTTCCGTGCTCCAACCGACTCGACACGATAGAACCCATGAAAAGTTTGGTTGTCGAGTTGGATCACACCAACGAGTTCTTGTGGTTTGAACTTTTTCATACTGTTACTCCAAAAACAGCTTGGATTTCATCGGGGAGAATCATTTGACCTTCAAAACACCAGATGTCGTGTTTGTATGGGCGAGTGATCGCAGGTCCAGTCATTTTGTGACGGAGACCGTACCAGTAGTATTCTTTCCGACCACTTGGACGAACAATCGCAGGTCCATTTGGGTTGTGGAGGACACCATCGATCCAATACTCAATCGTTCCATCAGCGCGATACACTGCAGGTCCAATTGGGTTGTGGAGTTTTCCATGGAGGAAGTACATCACCTTGCCTGTTGGACGATAGAGAGCGGGTCCAAGTGGATTGTGACGCTTTCCGTGGAAGTAGTAGTCGTATGACCCATCAGGACGAGTGATCGCAGGACCGTTGAACCGATGACGAACACCATCTTCCATCCACACACAAGTACCATCAGCGTACACAATCGCAGGGCCATCCACACGGTGGATTACTCCGTCATCGTTTGTCCAAATTTGAACTTCTTCTGTAACGATTGATGGTTGTGTCATGTTGAACTCCTGTTGTCGATGAGTCAATTATACCCCAAATAAGAGAATTGACAACAGGAGTTCCCGCGAATTAGGGTTTGACGACCACCTCGTACACGCGGTGTGCATGGTCCAACGTCGACTTCGTCACATAGAATTTGTGTTCATGTGTGATCACACTGCCCCCAGTCTCCTTGGCGGTGTGGTTGGCAACCTGTGCCGCATAGCTCATTGCCTCGTCAAAGTCTGGAGTCTCCATTATCACTCCAATCACCCCACGCACTTGGTACATCTTCTTCGGCTGATCAAGGATCTGTGAGTGTGCGGCGATCGTAATGGTGGATGCCGTCACCACCATCTGCTCAATTTCCACATCGATGTTGTGGGTGATGATATGCACAAGATCAGCAACAAGCTGATCAACGGATGCGCGCACAGCCGCAATCGCATTCCGCTTCACAGTCTCGGTGAATTCCGAGTGCACAGCCTCGAATGTGGTGCGAATGGGGTCGCGGTCTCGTTCCAAGTACGCAATGTGGCGCACAATTGCCGCTTCAACGAGCTGTTGAGCGAGGTTGGGGACGTTTTTGACAATCATGGCACACCTCAAATTTCAACAACTTCAACACGAACAGTCACACTGGACGGATCCCCAGTCGTCACCTCATACTGACCTTCATTGTAGGACACAAAGAACATGTCCTTCACATCGGTACAGTTGGCATTCAGTTCCTCACAAGATGAGGACGCCGCTTCGTAGGCAAAGCTGTGAGCAACAGGCTCATCGTGGTGAGTGGTGAGGTAATCCACATAATTTTGGGTGGGGGAGAGGACACGACGTTGAACTTGAAACATCACAGACTCCTATTGTGTTTGCGTGATGTGTCAATTATACCCCCACCACATTGGCAGGTCAACCAATCTTCATGGTGTTTACGACCACCGGACATTGGAGCGCATCGCCTGCAATCTCCTGCAGTTCTTCGAGAGTGTGACTGCATTCAGGATTGCACATGTCATCAGCGAGGACGTCGAGGAATGTCTCAACAACGTTTTGTCCAGCTTCGGTGTCTGTCACATCTCGAATTGTGTCGCCATCGATTATGAACACCCCTACTTCACGAGTGGTGGGGTGGAATGCAATCGTGATTGGCTGAACAACCTTATTGCGTGCGATCAGATTGTTCAGGGTTTGTGTGCGGAATGGGGTTGTCATGATCTGTACTCCAACTGAGTGAGGGTGAAGGACAACTATCCCTCACCCTCTTGTCTACCACAACTTATTCAGCTGTCATCGCTTCACGTGTACGACGCACAGCTGTCGCGTGATCACGGAACTTCTTCACCGGAACAATCGCGTGGTTGTTGTACAACTCAACGAGTTGTGCGTTCGTCATCGACTCGAGGTCAATGGTGGGGGTGACCACCTCGTCGACCACGTCGACTTCACCCACCACTTCAGCGGGAGGAACAGTCCACAGACCCTTCGACAGGTTGTTGTAGTAGGTGGAAGCCCCAGGTTGTGTCAGATCAGCTCCTTCGCACATTCCAAACAAGATCTCTTTACGAGTCTTCCCTTGAGCGATCAGATTCGCATAGATTTGTGCGGCGATGGACTTCTTGGAAATTTTGGTGTTGGATGCTTGTGTCATGATGAACTCCTTGTGTTGAACTGCTTACCGATGAGTCAATTATACCCCAATTCGAGGAATTGACAACAATCAATCCCTCGTGGTGTGCGATGGTGGTCAACACTGCATCACTTTTTGACGAAATGTCATATTGGTTTCGTCAAAAAAGATGTCTGTGGTGTTGACTTGATCGTTGAGTATCCAGTTCAGCAACAGTTTGTGTTTTTTGAACTTACTGTCGTAAAACATCCTCTCCATATCCTCCACACTCGAGACATCCCAACGAGAGATGTCACCATTGAATTCTGATTCGGAGAACATGTACGACATGTTCGTTACACTCGAGACATCCCAACGAGAGATGTCACCGTTGAATTCTGATTCGGAGAACATGTACGACATGTTCGTTACACTCGAGACATCCCAACGAGAGATGTCACCGTTGAATTCTGAGCGAGTGAACATACTCGCCATATTTGTAACATTGGACACGTTCCAATTGGAGATGTCACCGTTGAATTGGGAGTAAGCAAACATGGCGTACATGTTCTCCACACTCGAGACATCCCATTTTGACAAATCGCCGTCGAACTTCGAAGTGAGGAACATGCCATACATGTCCTCCACTCTCGAGACATTCCACTGACTGATATCGCCGTTGAACGCAGAACAGAGGAACATGTACGACATGTTCGTTACACTCGACACATCCCAGTTGGAGATATCGCCATTGAATTTGGTTTCAGCGAACACCCTGGACATGTCCTCCACACCACTCACATCGATGTGATTGAGATCCGCGTTCACACCAAGACGTGCAATTTCGTCACGCACAATTTGGCGGATGGTTTCGTTGGTCGCGATGATCTTTTCCATGATGTGAACTCCTGTGGGTGTGTTAACTGATGAGTCAATTATACCCCAATTTGAGGAATTGACAACACATATTTTCGTCAATTCCTCGATGTATGTGTCACTTTGCTGTGCACAAAGTGAGTTTTTGGTGGAAGGTCAATGCACTCTCAGTGAAGAACATGTTTGTAGTGTTAGTGCGTTCGCCAACATTCCACTTTTCCAACAGGTTGTGTTTTTTGAATTCACTTCCATAAAACATTTCCTCCATGGTGGTCACGCCTAACACATTCCAGTTAGAGATGTCCCCATTAAATTTGGATTGGAAAAACATCCTTGTTGTGTCCTCCACTTTGGACACATTCCACTTGGACAGATCACCATTAAATTTGGATTGGAAAAACATGAATGACATGTTTTCTACTTTGGAAACATCCCATTCAGAGATGTCACCATCAAAACGACACTGACTAAACATCCTCGACATGGTCACAACATTGGAAACATCCCATTTGGAGATGTCACCATCAAAATGAGACTGACTAAACATCCTCGACATGGTCACAACTTTGGAAACATCCCATCCACTCACATCACCGTTAAATGGTGTGCTAGAAAACATGAATGACATGTCCACAACATTGGACGTGTTCCACTTACTCGCATCACCGTTAAATGGTGTGCTGCAAAACATGCATGACATGTTTTTCACTTTGGAAACATCCCATCCACTCACATCACCGTTAAATGGTGTGCTAGAAAACATGAATGACATGTTTTCCACTTTGGAAACATCCCACTTACTCACATCACCGTTAAAATCCGAATGGGAAAACAAGGAACCCATGTCCACAACATTGGATGTGTTCCACTTGCTCACATCACCGTTAAAGTTTGATTGTGCAAACACCCCAAACATGGTTGTCACCGCACTCACATCGATGTGATTGAGATCCGCGTTCACACCAAGACGTGCAATTTCGTCACGCACAATTTGGCGGATGGTTTCGTTGGTCGCGATGATCTTTTCCATGATGTGAACTCCTGAGGTTGTTAACTGATGAGTCAATTATACCCCATTTCGAGGAATTGACAACATCAAATTGTCAATTCCCCATGTGTGTCATCGTGACATGCGCATCATCAATTTTTGTTGAAATGACATTGATCCATCATCGCCGAAGACGTCCACAAGATTGGCATCATCGGGCGGTGTCCAATTTTTGAGTGATGCATACATGGTAAATTCTGACCCACAAAACATGTCCTCCATGTCCTCCACACTCGACACATTCCAGTTGGAGACGTCTCCATTGAACTTGGATTTGTAGAACATGCCTGACATGTCCTTCACACTCGATACGTCCCACTTTGACAGATCACCGTTGAAGTTGGTGCATGAGAACATGCTCGTCATGCATGTCACATTCGACACATCCCAGTTGGAGACGTCTCCGTTGAACTGAGAACGAAGGAACATATTCCCCATGTCTGTCACATTTGACACATTCCAGTTGGAGATATCGCCATTGAACTTTGAATGAGCGAACATGCTCGTCATGCATGTCACATTCGACACATCCCAGTTGGAGACGTCACCAACAAATACAGACAGAGTGAACATATTCACCATGTCCGCCACGTTCGACACATTCCACTTCGAAATGTCGCCGTTGAACTTGGAGTTGTAGAACATGCCCGATATGTCTGTCACATTTGACACATTCCAATTGGAGATGTCACCGTTAAATTCTGACAGAGCGAACATGTATGACATGTTCGCTACATTCGACACATCCCAACGGGAGATGTCGCCGTTGAACATACTATCGGCGAACAACTCACACATTGATGTCACCGCACTCACATCGATGTGGTTCAGATCTGCGTTCACACCAAGACGTGCAATTTCGTCACGCACAATTTGACGGATGGTTTCATTTGTTGCGATGATGATCTTTTCCATGATGCGAACTCCTGGGGATGTGTTAACTGATGAGTCAATTATACCCTAATTCGAGGAATTGACAACAGGAAAATTGTCAATTCCTCGATGTGTGTCACTGTGACATGTGCAGTGTTAATTTTTGTTGGAATGTCATTTTGGGGTCACTGGCGAAGATGTTTGTGAGGACGACATCATCGGGTGGAGTCCAATTCACAAGTGATGCGTGACGAGTGAATTTCGATCCACAAAACATCCCCTCCATGTCTTCCACCTTGGACACGTCCCACTGTGAGACGTCGCCATTGAAGTTGGACTTGAAGAACATGCATGACATGTCAACAACATTGGACACATCCCAATCACTGATGTCACCATTGAACTTCGATTTGCAGAACATGGAGCGCATGTTCACCACATTCGACACGTCCCAACGAGAGACGTCTCCACAAAACTTCGAACATGCGAACATATACCACATGTTCACCACTTTCGAAGTGTTCCAATTGGAGACATCTCCTGCAAACTGTGAATAATAAAACATGTGTGACATGTCCCCCACATTCGAAGTGTCCCACCCTGAGATGTCACCATTGAATTCCGAACATGCAAACATTTGCGACATAGTTGTAACGCTGGAAGTGTCCCACCCTGAGATGTCACCATTGAACTTAGTGCGCGTAAACAAACCAGCGAAAGTCTTCACACCACTCACGTCAATGTGGTTCAAGTCCGCATTCACACCAAGACGTGCAATTTCACCACGCACAATTCTGCGAATGGTTTTGTTGGTTGCGATGATCTTTTCCATGATGTGTACTCCTGGGGTTGTTTACTGATGAGTCAATTATACCCCAAACGAGGGAATTGACAACAGTCAATTCCTCCGTGTGTGTTACTTTTTCGCATATTGTGCGGTTTTCTGATGGAACGTCAGTGCGTTCTCAATGAAGTAGATGTTGGTGGTGTCTACATCTGCATTGGGTGTCCACTTCATTAACAATTCGTGTTTCTTGAACTTACTCTCACAAAACATCTCCACCATGTTCTTCACGTTCGACACATCCCAATCGCTAATGTCGCGATTAAACCGCGAGCGATTGAACATACTGAACATGTTGGTCACACGTGAGGTGTTCCACTTCGAAATGTCACCATTGAACTTTGCGCGGTAGAACATGAGGGACATGTCCTTCACACTTGATGTATTCCACTTCGAAATGTCGCCGTTGAACTTCGCTTTGAAGAACATTGCCGACATGTCTGTCACAGATGAGGTGTTCCACTCGCTGATGTCGTTGACAAACCAAGACTCAGAGAACATGTTGGACATGTTCCTCACTTTCGAAGTGTTCCACTTCGAAATATCACCATTGAAGCGAGATTGGGCGAACATGTACATCATGTTGTCCACATTCGACACATCCCAATCACCAATGTCACCATTGAACTTCGACTTGCAGAACATGAGGGCCATGTCAACGACTTTCGGGGTGTTCCACTTCGAAATGTCACCACTAAACCCCGACGCAAAGAAACAATGTGACATATGGACCACATTTGATGTGTTCCACTGACTGATGTCACCATTGAACTTGGACCAGTAGAACATGTGCATCATGTTCGTCACTTTCGAAGTGTCCCACTTCGAAATGTCGCCGTTGAACTTGGTTTCAGCGAACACCCTGGACATGTCCTTCACACCACTCACGTCAATATGGTTCAAATCCGCGTTCTCACCAAGACGTGCAATTTCGTCACGCACAATTCGACGGATGTTGAAATCTGTTGCAATGATCTTTTCCATGATGTGGACTCCTGTGTAGTTGAACTGCTTACCGATGAGTCAATTATACCCCAACTCGAGGAATTGACAACAGATAAATTGTCAATTCCTCGAGTGTGTCATCGTGACAGGCGGAGCAACAACTTTTGTTGGAATGTCAATGGCTCTTCGTTATCGAAAATGTCCTCAATGTTGACATCGCTTGGTGGAGTCCAACCAGTGAGTGATGCATGACGGGTGAATTTCGATCCACAAAACATCCCCTCCATGTCCTTCACGTTCGACACATCCCATCCACCAAGTTCACCGTCAAACTTTGACCAAAAGAACATGTCCTTCATGTCCTCCACACTCGACACATCCCAGTTGGAGATATCGCCGTTGAATTCAGACGCGTGAAACATGCCATACATGTCATCAACACTCGAGACATCCCAACGAGAGATGTCACCATTGAACAGGGTGTTGCCGAACGTGTACACCATGCTTGTTACGTTCGACACATCCCAGTTGGAGATGTCTCCATCGAATGGGGTATTGTTGAACATATACGACATGTCATCAACACTCGAGACGTCCCACTTCGAGATGTCTCCATTGAAGTTGGAACCAGCGAACATGAATGACATGTTGGTGACGTTCGACACATCCCAACAGGAGATGTCACCGTTGAATGGTGTGTTAGAGAATACGGAACACATCGAGGTCACTGCGCTCACATCGATGTGGTTCAAATCCGCGTTCGGACCAAGTCGTGCAATTTCATCCTTCACGATAGTGAGAATGGTTTCGGTTGTTGCGATGATCTTTTCCATGATGTGAACTCCTATGTGGTTGTTTGTCGATGAGTCAATTATACCCCAATTGAACTAGATCATCAAGTGGAATAGAATGTGTGGATGTCTGTCTCGTCGTCATATTGCACTACGATTTGTCCTTTCGTAAAGTTATCTCCACATTCCTCAACCAAACGTGCGAAGTTTGACACATCGCCAAACAACTCTTCAATCACATCATCTTGCGTACAGTTACCCAACAGGTGCATGATGTGAACTCCTTATGTTGAACTGCTTACCGATGAGTCAAACGTGCGAAGTTTGACACATCGCCAAACAACTCTTCAATCACATCATCTTGCGTACAGTTACCCAACAGGTGCATGATGTGAACTCCTTATGTTGAACTGCTTACCGATGAGTCAATCATACCCTAATTGACTCATCAGGGCAACACTTTATTCACGAAATGAGGACATCGACGTCCACACGTTCGGTAGTCCAATTGATTCGTTGAACGTCGACGTTTGTTGCATTGATTTTTTCAATCAACGCAGTGCGGAATGCATGAATCTGATCCTCGAGTAACGACAACGCAACGCCGCGTGCATTTCCGACAAGTCTACGAATTTGTTCAGGTGTCAGGTTGTCGATGTCTTCCTCCTGAATGCAGTCGATTTGAATGTCAGATGCACTCGCAACAAGTGAGCGTGCGATCGATTCGACATTCCCTTCAGGGATCAACAGTGGATTCTGCTGATATGCACTGCCACTGTCAATGGCATTGCCGTTGGTTGTGAGGACTTTGATCATGATGAACTCCTATGCGTTGTTTGTCGATGAGTCAATTATACCCCCTTTCGGAGAACTGACAACACTCAAATTGTAAAAATTTCACATGTTGAACAGTTGACATATCCGCACGCGAAATGTATAATTGACTCAAGATTCGAAGCTATGTGCGGGATGGACGGCGGGGGTGCTTCACTGTTTCGTGGCGGAGGGATTGGAGATTTGACCAACAAAATCTCCACAAAATCAACAGGATAATTTCGTTCTGAGAGTGAAAATTCTCACAAAAATCCGTTGACCTTTGGTCTGAACTGATGTATAATGGACGAGCCTGCATACCAGGAGGATATACACACTGACACAGTAGAGTAGGAAGCATGGGATTGTGGTCGCCACCAGCACAGGTGGGGGATCAGCTGCGCCCCTAGTTGTGGTGCAGCCATGTGGTTGAAAAATGCAGCAGACTCCATCTGCTGTGATCACTAGTCAGATGGGTACTATGTGTTGACCATCCAACCACCGCACAACACACAAGCACAATCGACCCACATTGAGTTGGACTGCTCCACTTGAGTGTGAGTTCTCAGCTGCAACATCAACTCCGCACATGAGCTGCATATAGAACTCCACGCCACAGCAACTACAGTCCTCTTTGGATTGTGATCCTTCCTCCGACACAAAAGCAGCAATCGTGTCCTGTGGGATCTGATGCTCAGACAACGGTATCTGTAGCCCGCGTCTCGAGAGCCGCTCTGGGATCTTGGTCTGCACTCCCTCCAACTACCTGGGTGACGTAGTATGAGACTAGCACGCCAACATCACCTCAACTACATGAGCCACATTCCCAACAGAAGCATCGCGCCAACAAAAGAGGATGTGGACTACGCGCCCACATCCTCTGCACATGTATCAGTTTAAGATAGTAGCTCTCACAAGATTCGATCAAGCATCCTGATTCGACTTTTCGGCTTCTTTTCAAGAAGTGACTGGCAGGAGAAACAACGAACGCATCGCATTCCTGCTACACTGAGAGTCTTTCGACGCTCTTCACCAATTGAGAGACCACAATCTATGCAATCCTCCACAACAGGACCAGCGCTTGCAACTCGTGCTGCGTGGATTGCGTTCTCAGCAAGAATCAGAGCATGCTCCGATTCATCGTCGGGACGTCCTGTGTACCCAGACATAGTGGTCAACGATTGTCGAGATAGCCGATCAAGCCAGCTGCTGCAGACCGGTGGAATTCGATCCGCGCTGCCTTCTTGGTGGAATCGAACCCGAGTTGCTCGTAGTGAGTTGCCATGTTGTTGTGCTCGGTGATGAGGGTCATCAGCTCATCATCAGAGTACGTGCTAGCATCGCGATTTCCAATGCGAAGGACGGTGGTCAGCACGAGTTCAGAGAGGTTGGTTTTGACAGTGATGGTCATGGTAGGTGCACTTTCTGTTGAGGGGGTGTCGGAAGTAGTACTGGTTGTGCGGATGTGGTTGGATGCTTCTGCAAGCCCTTCAGTTGTTGCGGCATACGCGTCACCACCAATGTTGTAGATCATTCCATGTCGCTCGAGACGGATGATCACAGAACGAATCTGTCGACCAACTGCTGTTGCAACATGGGTGAGCTCCATTGTGTGCGCATGGGGATAGAACGCACCAAAGAGGCGTTGTACCTCTTCATCGCTCCAACGCACACCGTGGTTGGGAGGGGTAGGGTGGGAACGATCGTAGCGCTCGGCACGGCTCAGTGAGAAAGTGGGTCTGTCTGTTGTGTTCATAGTGACTCTATTATCCCCTGGTAACATCAGCAGCACAACGGGTTTACATTACCCCATCAATGAAAATTGAAGCACTTGATGGGGTGATCTGCGCACGAAGTCCCAACTCATAACAGAGTTCCGCGCGGGTTTTCGGAACGAGTGTTCCCTCTTCAATTTCGTCAATGATCTTCTGGTAGTGGTACCAGATTTCGTTCTGACGAATGCTCATCTGCTCAAACCCCTCGGCTCGCGCTGGTTTGTGAGGGCGATCAACAATCGCATATGAGATCACCCGTGTGTTAGGACTCTGCTTCTCAACATCCATGACAACACCATCATAGAGCGCAAACGCATGACCCCGCACGATAACAAATACCCAACCTGTTGGAGCACGACGGCGGAGTTCGGCAAGAGAGAACCCACCACGTTGGAGGTGCACGCCCCGACTTCGAAGTGCGAGCACAATCGTGCTAAGACATGCACCCCGATCTTTCGGACGTCCCCAAGTGCTCATCAACTGGTGCGCTTCCTCATAGGAGATGCCAAGCGACAGAGATGCGGCACGAACGGCGCAGTCATTTTGTTCAGCAGGCTGCGATTGGAAGCGACCTGCATCGGTATATTCAAACAAACTTGGAAGCATGATGCATGTGACCTCTGAATTGTGCAATAGGGTATATTCTACCGCACGTTACCCTACCAGGCAACAGGAGAGGGTGCCACTTGGGCACCCTCTCTTTACCGGCCAGCATCAGACAATCAAGCGGTGGCGGTCAGCACTTCGGCTACGCGTTGCAGGGCGACTTCACGGCTCTTGAACTTCTTCACAGGAGTGCTGGCGTGCTGGTTGTACAGCTCCACCAGTTCTGTGTTCTTCATCTTCGACAGGTCCAAGGCCGGCAAGGTGGTGGTGTCGACCACAGAATCGCTGGCATCAGCAGTTGCGGAAGCAGCAGCCTGTTCGGTGACCTTCCACGTGCCGCTGTGGAAGTTGTTGTAGTACGTGGCAGCACCAGATTGAGTCAGATCAGCGGTGGTGATCATCGCCAGGAGGATGTCCTTCCGAGACTTACCAGCAGCAGTCATCGTGGTGTACAGATTGCCGGCGATGGCCTTCTTCGAAAGAGTGGCGGCGACAGGGTTGGCAGTTGTGTTGGGCATGATGAAATTCCTTAAAGTTGATTGCGGTAGGGGTATTATAACCCAATTTTTCAGCTTGACAACATCTTTTGCTTGTGAGGTTGTGGTGTAAGTTCCACTACTTCCATCCTTTGCATCTGACTCAGCCCTGCTGATGGGTCTATTGTATACCCTTTATGTCGTCTCGACACCGTCTGCGTCAAAGAAAACCCGCATTGATATGTCCACTTTGCGATTTGGTTTCAGAGTCGTTCCCTTCACTTCGAATGTGTGTGGCTCGAGATAGCGCGCCTTCAGCGATTCACAAAGAAGGTCAACACGTTCATTCCAACGCTCTTGCATTCCAGGGTCTTCGATCAATTTGTCCAGCTGTTCTTGGACAGTGAATGCATTGGCGTATGTGCCTGGATTTTGTTCCATGGCACGCACGTGTGGCACCAGCTCATCGTACCAAAACTCGCGGAGGAGCTGTCGGTGCAGAGCAGGGTGGGCAACTGCTTGTGGGAGTGTCCAACGATGAAACGGAGACTCAGGTGGGAGGATGTCCATCACGATGCTGATTTCCATACTATTCCTTTTGTTGATATTGCAGATGACTCGATTATAGGGGCAACTCAAACCCCCACAACCGTTGCCTACTCATTCATTTGGGATATAATAACCCCATCAGCAATCATCTACCAGGAGAAACAAAATGGAAGCGTTCTACAATCTGATGGACCAAGAGGAACTCCACGGCAACGAGGGTGAGCGAGGTGTGCGGAATCTGACAAACCTGATTCGCTGTGCCACTCGCTACTCCTCTCTTGAAGAGTACCTCGCCGACAACCCCTTCGCGATTGATGCGTTGATTGACACAATCCGGGAATGTGTCAAGAGTGATCCAGACATGCGTGAACATGTTCTGGCTGTGTACGGAGATGAAGAGTATGAGGATGAGGATGAAGAAGAGTAATCGACTCACCAACAAAAAAGGCCCCAATTGGGGCCTTTTTCTTTTGCACTTGCTTGCGATCAGCCGACGCTTGCAAGCTCAGCAGTAGTTTTGGCCAACTCGGCGTCAATCTGCTCGAGGGTCAGACCCTTCAGCGTTTCGTCCTGCTTGTCGGCACGGAGTTCCATCAGCTTCTTCCGACGTGCGGAGAGTTCAGCGGCCTGACGGCGTGCTTCACGCTCGGCAAGACGATCGGCAATGACGAGCTTCATCACGTCGAGACGGAGTTGATCGTCGGAATTGCTCGGCTTGGCATCTGCGATGAACGATTCTTCGCTTGCATTCAGCGAACGACGGAGTTCAATCGCGGCCGCATCAAGTGCGGTGAGGGACACATCCCACAGGTCTTCTGTGGAGACGAGGCCAGCAACAGATCCAATGCGAAAGCGCAGTTTGCGTTTTGCAGCTTTCAGAAAAACTTCGCTCATGGTGTGGTTCCTTTCAGGTGGTCACGTTGTAAATTTTACCGTTTGCACGAACTGCAAACTTGTTCCGTTGAGTGAGGGAGAAACCCACACCCGTCAATTGCTCGTCAGCCGGATGGATCATCATCCGAGCGCCAAGCATTTCAAACACCTTACGGTGTTCCCGCAGATCAGGCAACAGGTATTCGTTGAAGAACGGGCGGAGAGGCTCCTCGGTCCGAGCACCTTCGAGAATGAGGAACAGATGTTCGTTCCCACTTGCGTCAGGTGCCCAGTAGTTTGGGGAACGAGTGATCATTGTCACACGCGCAAACTTGTTCACCACGACGCCGTTCATCTGGCGTCCACCAATCGTTTGATCCAACTTCGACTTGAAGTCGTAGATTCCGCGTTCACGACTGTAGTGGAACCTCGCCACCTCCTTGTGATGTTCACGGAGTGCTTCAGGGTGAGACAAGTTGTAGACAACGCCACGACAGGTGATTTCAATGTTGAAGCCAACTTGGGTGTGCGCGCGAATCGCATACGGATTCACATGAACGATGTACAACCCTTCCTTCATCTGGGTAGCGTTGTCGAATGTGATGTTCTCAACCGGCTCATCGCTCATTCGGCCACCAGCGTTCATGTCCACATCGAGCTCGCCACCGCTGTGCTTTTTGTGAGCAAAGTAGATCAGCCCACCTCGAGGTGGGTAAACTTCAAGATCGAGGTCATCGCGGTTGAACCACTCGAGTGACACACGGAGTTCGCCCGTCACACTCCCACCAGCCTTCTTCACCTTCTCAGCAATGACGTCCGTCATGTTGTTGGCGTACGTCCAGGAGATTGGATGCTTCCAACGGAGCAATTGGGGTGCATCCGGATCCACTGGAGCGATGAGGCTGACAAACGTGTGTTCAGATGACAGCAGGAAGTCCAAGTTTGTTGCAGATGGCACAACATCAGCAAGGAATTTTTCCAGTGTGATTTCAGGTGCTCGTGCAATCTGCTGCAAATTCACAGGCGCATCGTCGTGCATTGCCTGAAACACATTCGCGGTCGGAGCGCTGCGATGGACGTAGATCAGGTGCTCCAGCGGAATGTCGGTGCTGCGTGCATGACGACGATTCAATGCGGCTGTCAGACCACGACGCTCGACTTCCGCTTCTGCTGCTTTGATTGCAGCAGGAGAGACCAGAGACGATGGGCGGTTCTTTTTCGCCGGATCCATGATCGACAGGTACTGATTGATCGCGCCCTCGTACTCCATCCCTTCAGACAGATTGACAAGGAGGTTGCCAATTTCAGTGTTCCGGATTTTGTATGACTTGCGGTAGTTCTCCCAAACGAAGAACTCGCGCTCAGTGTTGGTCTTCAGTTTGTGGTATTCGGCATGCAGAGGCGCAAACGCATCCACCGCTGCCTTGAATTCACCAATGCGGTAGATCTGCTCTTTCCGAGGAGCATTGACAAGAGCGAGCACATCTTTCAGTGCATCAGCTGTGATCGTCTCGAGTGAACGGCGGAACACATCACGCTGAGCACGGAGTTTGCCAGCGATCGCTTCAACTGACTTCTCATCACTCCGTGCGAGGTTGACAACCACATCTCTTGGCAGTTCACCATGGAAGTGGTGCCAGGTGATGACGGTCCCAGTAGTCAAGTGTTGAGGATTCGACTTCACGCCGAGTTTCGCTTCGGTGCTGAGAAACACATTGCTGATCGCTTTGGTGCGAACATAGGCGTCCAGTGCAGCTGGAACAGCCGCATACGGTGCATCCGCATTGATCCCTTCCCACAGAGTGTGGAGAACTCCATCCTTGACAACAGCAAGGCCGCCGTAGTTGTTGATGAAGTGACGGCAGTTGTTGCAGTTGTGACTTGCACGCTCATCAACTGGGAGTGCATTGATGTACTGGTCCCACAACTCACCTTTTGCGAGTTCCATGGTGACCAAGTCGCCGAGTTTGGCAAGTTGGGAGAGACGTTTGCTGACGAGCAAACCAAAAGGTTCAAAAGATGACATATGATCACGTTCCTTGAAAAAGTAAGTGTGAGTCACTATTATAAGACGCTGAACTCACGATGGGTTATGTTGATTGCTCCACGTCAGCGAAGCACTGCACCCCACCACGTTGTTGGGGTAACGAGACCATCACTTGCTTGACGCGCATCAATGTGAGAGACGACAACCCCACGGCGAGTGTGATACTGCAGACGTCGCGATGGGAACAGCGTAGTCCAACCTTTGCGGGGAACAACATCACCTGAGCGTGGTGGGATCCCCCATCGTGAGAGAGTGTGGTTCACACGATGAAACCATTCCATTGCCTCACGCGGCGAAGCAAATTGTCGCTCGTGACGAGATCCATCAATGTGGAGAGTCACACGTCCGCGATATTTTCCAGTTGCCATTTTTATTGTCCCATAAACAAAAATGGAGGCTGCGTGCCTCCATTTTCTTGGTTGGTTGCTAGGATCACTCGGTGGGCGCCAGCACAGAGCGAACACGACGGATTGCGGTTGCACGATCCTTGAATTTCTTCACAGGAGCGCTCGTCGTGTGAGCGTTGTACAAGGTGACGAGTTCGACGAGAGACATCGAACCAATGTCCACGACCGGGAGAGCCACGCTTTCAACAACAGCGGGAGCTTCAACAACAGCGGGAGCTTCGACGGCGGGTTGCTCAGCTGTGGGTTGGTCCACAGACCAGATGCCCTTCTTGAAGTTGTTGAAGTACGTTGCGGCACCAGGCTGAGTGAGGTTCGCTTGCTCAACCATTTCGAACAGAATTTCCTTCCGCTTCTTCCCAGCCGCAGTCATTTCGACATACACACGAGCGGCGATGGTTTTCTTGGAAGCGGGAACAGCGGTGGCGGTGGAAACAGCGGTCATGATGAACTCCTTGGAAGAACAGTTTGAGAGAGGATTTGTTTGCTTGCGATGGGGAAATTATACCCTTCTTTCCCCATCGCGTCAACGATTTTTAGCCGATGAGAACAACTTTGCGGATTTTGGGATCTGCTTCGTCGATCTGGTTTTCATCGCCAAGCACTTGAAGCCCGTTGAGGTATTCGGAGTGTTTGGCGTACGCCTCAGACACCTCGGAGATGCCATCAGCGCGAATCATGTGCCAGTAGTTCCCGGTGTCGTGACGGATAAAGACTTCATCATCATCGTCACATGCAGTGAGCAGTTCGCGCAATTCGCCGACGGTCATGGTTGATTGGGGCATTTTAAACTCCTTGGTGATGTCGTTGTCGATGAGGTAATTATACCCCGTTTAGGGTAACTGACAACAGGAGAAGGGTGGTCTTTTCCCTTTTAAGTTCCAACCACATTGAGTGCGAACACCCCAAACGTGAAGGGGGCGATGCATGACACATCGCCCCCAAAATCCTCGTATGATCAAACTGATGGTTACCTGTTAATTAGCGCATGATGCACCTCCTCTCGAATAATGGCATGTTGATTGGCGAAAATGATATCTTACTTAACGTCGACAGGTGTGTCAACATTAGTTTGTGTGTGTCTCAGCAATCGCTGCCACGAGAGCGTGGAACGAGGGTTGAACCGATCCAAAGATATTCCTATATTTCACACCTTCGTGTGGCTTCCACCCACAGAGAGTGTGATACGAACGGAACTTGCTTCTCACAAACATCTCTGTCATATCGTTCACGCTTGACACATCCCAGTTGGAAATGTCACCATCGAATTGTGAATTGGCGAACATGCGTGCCATACTCTCTACTCCCGACACATCCCAATTGCTGAGATCACCTCGGAAAGCTGACCCAGAGAACATGTAGTGCATGTCCTTCACACCTGATGTGTTCCACATGCTCAAATCGCCGTCGAAGTCTGATTCCTCAAACATGCTGTTCATGTATCCCACACGCGACACATCCCAGTTGGAGATGTCACCATTGAACTTCGACTTGTTGAACATATATGCCATGTCAGTGACATTCGATGTGGTCCACTTGCTCAAATCGCCATCGAACGTCGTACCCTCAAACATGCTGCGCATTGTTGTCACATTTGACACATCCCAACACGAAACATTGCCGCTGAATCGCGAATGCATAAACATGCTGTGCATTGTTGTCGCATTTGACACATCCCAACAGGAGATGTCGCCGTTGAACATGGACCTGTAAAACATCCCCGACATGTCCATCACACTTGATGTATCCCAGTTGGAGATGTCACCATTGAACTTCGAACCCACAAACATCTCCATCATGCTTTTCACGTTCGACACGTCCCAACAGGAGATGTCGCCGTTGAATTCGGTGCTCACAAACAAGCGTTCGAATTTCGTCACCGCACTCACATCAATGTGGTTCAAATCCGCATTCACACCAAGACGTGCAATTTCTTTGCGCACAATTTGGTGGATGGTTTCGTCTGCTGCGATAATGATCTTTTCCATGATGTGAACTCCTGGGGTTGTCGACTGATGAGTCAATTATACCCTAATCAACTCGTCGTGTCTACTTCTCGGCTACGCAACGACAACTTCTTGTCTACCATTTCTTGAATAGTGAATCCAACTTCGCCAAATATGGCGGTGACATTCGTCGTTGGCGACAACTTCCAACCACGCACATGCTCAACATTGAACAGAGGTGCCTCGTAGAACATGTTGTCCACATCTTCTACATTCGACACATCCCAATCACTGATGTCGCCACTGAAAACCGATTGTTGAAACATGTGGCACATATCGTCCACATTCGACACATCCCAACGTGAGACGTCTCTGTTGAAAAACGATTGTTGGAACATGCGTGACATATTTGTCACATTCGATACGTCCCAACACGAGATGTCGCCGTTGAACTTAGAACGTATAAACATACCGTACATGTTCGTCACGTTCGATACATCCCAACAGGAGACGTCGCCTTTGAATGTGGTGTTGCGGAACACATATGACATGTTTGTCACCTCACTCACATCAATGTGGTTCAAATCTGCATTTGGACCAAGACGTGCGATTTCGTCATGCACAATTTGGTGGATTGTGTCGTCTGTAGCAGTGATCATTTCCATGATGTGAACTCCGTTGTGTGATGAGTCAATTATACCCCTCAACATAGTGCACCACAAGGGGTTGGAGCACGCTCCCTTCCCTTGTCTTTTTCCGACCCTGCCCTATAATAGACGCATCAACACTCAACGGAGAATAGCAATGAAGCACGAGCATGTTAAGCAGATCATGACCTTTCTGGACACAATCGACACAACAAAGTTGATTCAACTCTGCAACGATGCAGGATTCAACATTGGACGTTACCACATGGTGTTCAACGACATTGATGAAGTCACGATCGTACGGCACTTGTGTCGTGTGAAGGTGTCATTCATTGACAACGATCGCTGTTCTGAGACATACGGCGAAGATGGTCAAATTCATTTTGACATCGATGCGACACTGAAAGTCCAGGATTTGGACTTCGTACAGAAGGTGTAAAACAGGAGAGGGGGTGTCAAACACCCCCTCAAAACTTAGCGAATCGTCTTCCGTGGAGCTGTCATCCTGCTCCACAACTCAAACCACTCAGCGTGGTCATTGAGAAACAGTGCGCGTGTGTGATCTGACGGCATCATCGCATAGAGCACAACAATTGACGTCACTCCTCGACTATTCCACTCACTAGGAGTCTTCAGCGCGCGGAAGTCCAGCGCTGAACGCTCATCCGCACCCGCATACTCACGTGCAAGACGATGCAAGTCGCGGAGTTCGTCCGTTGCACTGCTCCACTCTGTTGCATCAGGTGGAAATCGATTCCTCAAAATTGTGTCGAGTTGAATCGGCGTGTAAACATTCGCGGCGGTGTAGGTCATGACATCCTCTCATGTGCAGTTGTATCTATTATCCCCCGCATCCTTGGAGCACACAACAGTTGTCTATTCCACACTCAAAGGGTATAATTGACTCAAGATTCGAAGCTATGTGCGGGATGGACGGCGAGAGCGCTCCGCTGCTTTTTCACCCCCGCGAGACAAACCCCATTCATTATACCCTAGAAAACGCTCCATGTCAAGTGGAGCAATCTCCACAAAAAAATCCCCAAAACCTGTTGTGGAGGGTCCGAAAACCACGTATAATGAAATGACCTGAAAACTTTGTCCAAATCTTTGGGGATCGACATGTAGACCACACATACGGACCACTAGTACATCCATATGGACCAACATTCATGGTTCAGGATGGACTATGTTTGGAGCTTTCTCCATTTGGAGCGAGCTCCACATAGGTGTACACACATCTATGTCACCATGGTTCACGTTACAAGATCCCCCCTCTCCACGCCCCCGGGAAGGAGAGGAGCGCGCTAATCGCACTATCTCATGATGCGGATATGTGCTCTACACCCCCGGGGGTGGGACATCAGCTCTCGAGCGTGCTCGACGAGCCCCCTACCCCCGGGGGGGATGTGGAGCAGTAGAAGCACCCTCGCCCCCTTCCACCCCCGGGGGATACGGTGTAGCACTCACCCAATACCCCACCGCTCCCCTACCACTTCCCTTCTCACTCCCGGGGATAAAGTGTAGCATCAGCTCCATCCCCTCTC
>Ga0075012_10000109_pt1 | contig 79851 bp, 82 predicted proteins | sample All_14_2_FD_71474 | JGI IMG/M metagenome (GOLD analysis project Ga0075012, IMG submission 71474) | Freshwater microbial communities in response to fracking from Pennsylvania, USA - Allegheny Zone_MetaG_DW_15 | ecosystem: Environmental > Aquatic > Deep subsurface > Groundwater > Drilled... | reverse complement strand
CCGCCATGGCGGGGCATTATCAAGATGCCCTGCGCGATTTATCAACCCCTGCCATTCAGCAACACCCCGAAGTCAACCTCTGGATCGGCTATGCCGCTGCGGCCACGGAGCAATGGCGCATGGCAGACAGGTCTTTCCCGTCTGACAACAGCATGTTGTTGCAATACCCAGAAAATATCTCGACCCCCTTCACCATTTACATGGCGGAATCCGCACTGCGTCTGGGCCGGACAGAAACCGCCAATAAATTTTTAGAAACCCTGGACCCGTGGTCAGAAAATATGGATTCCCACCACCGTGCGGCCATTGCGTATCTGAAAGGTGAAGCCGCGCGGCAAGAAGGCCGCACAGAAGATGCCATGCGCATCTGGGCCCCCGTTGCCAATGGGCTGGACCGGCTCTATCACGCCAAGGCAAGCCTGGCCCTGACCAACCTTGAACTGGCAGAAAACAAAATCACTCTGAAAGAGGCGATTGACCGCATCGACAGCCTGCGCTTCGCGTGGCGTGGCGACGGGCTGGAAGTGCAGATCCTGCACAACCTTGGCCAGCTTAAAGTCCGCAACAAACAATATCTGGATGGCCTGCACGACATGAAACGTGCCCTGGAAATGGCGGACCGTCTGCTGAGCGATACCGTTGTCATTCAAGACAGCATGAGCCGTGTGATTGCAGATATTTTTGTCGGCAAACAGGCCGAAAACATTTCACCGCTGGAAGCCATTTCTATCTATACCGCCTATGGCAGCCTGATGCCGACGGGCACCGAAGGCTCGCTCGCCACGCTGCATTTTGCCGATTTTCTGATCCGCATGGATTTGCTGGGCAAGGCAGCGGATATTATCGAAGCACAAGTACAAAGCGGTGCCCCGCCGCAAGAAACAATGCCTGCACTGGGCGCAAAACTGGCGGCTGTTTACCTGCTGGACAACAAACCCGCGCAAGCCCTGAGCGGCCTGCAACGCACGGAGCGCAGCGGCGCGGATGCAAAAACAGCGGAAGAGCGTACATTACTGCGTGGCCGCGCGTTGTCAGAGCTGAAACGCACAGACGATGCCATTGCCGCCCTTGCCCCGCTTTCCAGTATAGATGCACAAAAATTAAAAGCCGATGTCTTGTGGCGCGCCCAACGCTGGACGGCCGCCGCCACGACCATTGAAGCCATGTTGCCCGCCCCCGGCAGCAGTGAAAAAATAGACCCTGAAACCGCGCAGATGGTCATCAATGCTGCTGTGGCTTATAAATTGGGCGGGGATACGCAGTCTCTGCGCAGCCTGAAAGCCCGTTACGAGGCCGACATGGTAAAAACACCTATGAGCGATACCTTTGGCGTTGTCACCCGCGAAAGCAGCCGAACGGATTTGAGCGACCGCGACACCATTTTGCGCATTGCCGGCGAAGTGGATATGTTCAAAGGGTTTCTAAAATCCTACCGCGATGGTAACGGGACGTAAAATTCGTTGTTTCTCCTTCTATTCAAGACCTTAGGCCCACTTCGTTGACATAAACGATGGGCAGGTATAGAGTTTGCGTATATATATGAGCCTCACTCCGGTTTTCCTCTGGGCACCGAGAAGGCATCAGCCAAACCAGTCAAAAACAAAAAGACCGCAAGCGGAAAACCCTCCGTATGGCGGGCATGGGTGTATCACATGACGACACAAAACCAAAAACCGGCACACAACTTTCATTCAACACTGCACGATTTTCAAGCCGTGCTGGATGACATCATTCACCGCCGCGACCAGACAACGGTGCTGCGCGACACACTGCGTGCCCTTGGTCACAGCTTTGACAACGCAAGCCTGGTGCCCGCCGCGCAAAAACTGGCGCAGGCCCTGCCGGACATCACAGATTACACCAGCCGTTTCACCACCATGAAGCTGCTGGCCGATATTGGCAGCAAAAATGATAAAGCCGCCGTTGATGCAGCTTTCGCCCTTTCCGAATTTATGCGGCAAGAAAAAGATTCAGGCCTGCGGTACATGACGGGCAATGCCCTGCGCGACATGACGCTTGCGCAGCCAAACATTGCCCAGATTGCCGTCGTCGCCATTGCAGACACGCTGTTAAGCGAAAAAGATTCTTACGCACAGCGCGCGCTTGAACTTTCACTCGTCAGCCTTTCCGGTATCGATACCCCCAGCCGCGATGTGGCACTGGCCACACTGGGCCAGTCTTTGCTGCAACAACCAGATACACTGGGCCGCAGCCTGACATCGGGCCTGATGGCCGATATTGGCCGCACATCGGAAGAAGCCGCACAGCACAGCGTTGCCCTTTTGTCTTATGCCCTGCACAAAGAAGCCACGCCGCAAGTTGCCGCCCGTATGGCACAAGACATTGCAGGTATTGCGCAGGCACATCCATCCGTTTTGCCGCAAGCGGCGGAGACCATGATTTCTGTCATCGGCAACAACACAACGGACAGACCAGAAAAAACATTTGCCGCCGCCCATGCCCTGCGCCTGTTGGGCGACATGGCACCTGACCATGTGGCAACTGAAATTGCAAAAGCAGTGAAAGTGCCCGCACAAACAGAAACGCAGCGCCGCATTTACATTCTGGCGCTGGGCACGCTGGCCGGCCAAAGCAAGGACGCAGCACAGACCACCGGTAATACCTTGATTGAAGTGCTGAAAACGGAAGACAGCCCGCTCAACCGCCGCCACAGCATCAAAGGCATCATGGCTGCTGTGCACAACGGTTTTGACAGCAAGACAGCCGGGCAAAAACTTTTTACCCATCTGGAAGGCGAACGTGACCGTGAAACGCGCGAGGAAATCACACGCGCGCTGATCAAAACAAACCACCCGCTGCCCGCTTTCAAGGCGCAAAACCCGACCTTGAAAATGTAAGGGGCACAGCAAAAACAAAAAAACGCCGGCCTGAAAAAGCCGGCGTTTTTTATTCTGTTGTCATTTACCCTGTGGGCAAAAGCGTTTGGGATTCTGGCGCACCCAGTGCAGGCTGGGCCGCCAGCCGTTCTTTTTGCAGCGCTTGCGCTTGTTCATCCTTTGCGGCTTCGGCAGCGGCGTGCAAGGATTCCAGCTCTTTTTCCAGTCGTGCGGCCTTGCGGCTTTCCTGCCAATACCGGAATCGTGTTTTTTGCGCCAACAAAGACACAAACAAAGCGCCCAGAAAAAACCCGCCAAACAACATGCCCAGGCCAAATTGCCAGCCCGGCAATGTCAGCGATAAAAGATCATCTTCCGGCCACAAATAAAACGTGACGGCATCGCCGTTCGCCAGCACAAACAGAATGGAAAAAAGTGCCAAGGGCACCGTGATCAAAAGGGTGAGGTATTGCATTGTCCTGCCTTCCAGGTCATGCCTTATGGCGCGTAAGACCGCTTGCAAAAACAGAAGGCGGCCGCAAGAATGCGCCGTTTCGGATCAATTAATTAAAATCGTCATCGCCCGATGTATCGGCAGACTGAATACCGTTCAGGCGTTCATGCATTTTTTTGCCGATTTTGAAGAACGGGACGCGTTTGTCATCCACATGCACGGTTTCACCGGTGCGCGGGTTGCGGCCAACACGGGCTTTGCGTTGTTTGACAGAGAAGGCACCGAAGCCGCGCAATTCAACGCGTGCGCCGGAAGCGAGCGCTTTGGTAATCTCTTCAAAAATAGTGTCAACGATTTGCTCCGCATGGCTTTGATAAAGATGCGGGTTCAGCTCAGCAAGTTTGAGGATCAATTCTGACTTTGTCATGGCGGTTTCAAAAATCCCTTACCAAGGTTTTTCATGTATCTTTCAAGAGGTTACTTCTTTAGCCTAGCCAAGTTTGCAAGGCCCCGTCAAGGAAAAAACCTTTGAAATCAAATGAATAAAAGGTTAACGCCTTTTCAGACCTGCCCGTCGCGCATAATCCGCGGGCTTTCGCCCCCAAGCCCCATGGCCTGTCGTGCAAAAAAACCCTTTAAAAATGCGTTTTTTTCAACAATTCCCAGCCCGAAATCCCTTACGGCGGCCACAGGGGCGCTGCCGGTGGAAAACAGCCGGTTCAGGCCATCTGTAAAAGCCGCCATGAGCAAAACATCTGTCCGGCGCAATTGTTCATAATGCGCCAGCACAGATTCTGCCCCGCAGTCGAGCCCCAGCCGGAGTCGATCCACGACCAGTTCAGCCACCACAGCCACATCGCGCATACTGACGTTCAGCCCCTGCCCTGCAATCGGGTGGACCACGTGGGCGGCCTCGGCCATCAACACCGTGCGCAGGCCCGTATAGCGATCTGCATGTAAAAGCTGTAACGGATAGCCCATGGGTTTCGACACATGGTGCACGGCCCCAAGATGCGGGCCAAAAAGATTTTGCAGCGCGGCATCAAACTGGGGAGCAGCTTGCGCCAGCAAAGCCGGCGCGTCTTCGGTATCCACCGTCCAGACAACCGAAGAGCGATGCTGGCCTTTGTCATCATCCGTCATCGGCAAAACGGCGAAGGGCCCGGCGGGCATAAAATGCTCCACCGCCACGGACTCATGGTCCAGCACATGGGCGACATTGCAAACAATGGCGGTTTGTTCGTAGGACCATGATTTTACATCAATGCCCAGATGCGCGCGCGTGGCGGATTGCCTGCCATCGGCACCAATGCGCAAAGAAGCTTCAATGCGCGTGCCGTTATCCAGCACCACACCGGCATTTTTATCATTTTCGAAAAAAGAGACCGCAGCCGCAGGGGCCAGATGTGTGACGTTTTTAAAACGCTGCACATTTTCAAACAAGGCCTTACGCAGCAAACGGTTTTCAATGATCCAGCCGAAAGGCGCGCCGTTACCGTCGGTATCTGCGCAGAAATGTAAAAACCCCGGCGCATCGCCATCCGCCACGCGGATATCAAGAATGGGGGCGCAATCTTTGCGAATCTTTTGCCACACACCCGCCGCCGTCAACACTTGGTGTGACGCGAATGAAATTGCCGTCGTGCGGCCATCGTAAACGGTGGAAAGCTGTGCGGCAGGCGGGTCACGGTCCACCACAATTGTATTCACACCGGCCTCACCCAATACACCGGCCAGCGTCAAGCCCGCCAGACCGCCGCCCACGATCAGCACATCGGCCCGCAAAACTTTTCCGGGGGCAGCAGAAGATGTGGTGGCCGATTTTGCCGATGTGCTTTTGAGTTTTTTCGTGTTTTTTGTCATGTACCAGACTTAAGCCTGCCGCTGTTGAAAATCAAGCCTGTTGGCGGCAAAGAGCCCGCCTTTGGCGCAGAATATAATTCTATTACGCGCGGCAAAACCGGCACAAAACAACGCAAGCCTAAAAATTGGAATAGATGTTTTCAAGCTGTGCATCTTTGGCGATGCTGGCGGGGGTGATCAGGCTTTGCTTTTTCACAATCTCCAGACACGCGGTGAAGTTCTTTGCCTGACCATTGCGGCACAGCGGATAGGCTTGCCAGCGCTCCTGCATCAGCGCCAGCACAGGCCCTGAATCGATGGAAAGGTCCCCAATTTTTTGTGGCGTGCCCAGTGTCATGCCCGCCCCTGCCCGATAAGCATCTTGCACCAGCTCGCTGCAATAGAAACGGTCATCCGCTTCGGTGAAGAAAATATCATATGGCTTACCCGCCTGTTTGGCAGTGAAGGCAAAAACGCCTTCCAACTGTTCAGGCGTTATTTCTTTGGGGCGTTTGATGACAAGACGGCCCGCCACACCGTGGTCAATCCAGTCTTGCAACGGGGTTTCTCGCACAGTGGCAGAGGCTTCGGTCACAACTGCTTTGCCGTTTTTATCCAGCCGCACAATGCCCATATGCGTCAACAAGCTGCGCGAGGCCAAGGCAATAGGCAAAGATTGGCGGGACGGACTGATGTTAAAAACAATATCACCATCTTTTAAAACCGGCAGGTTTTCAACCTTGGCCGCCGTCACATAAAAGAAAATATATAAAAGCGCTGCCACAAGCGTGAGACAGCAAACAACAAACAGCAGCGCATTAAAAATGCGCGTGCCGATACCGGGTTTTGGCCGGACGATCTGCAATTAATAATTCGGTTTGATTTTCTTGACAGGCAGGTCGGCTGCAATCGGCTCATCATCGATCATTTCAATCATGCCATTTTCCGTCATGGAAAAACGTGCCGCAAACAAGGCATTGCCGTACAAGACCATGGCGCTTGCTTCCAAGGCACCTTCGCCGGTTGCGCCTTCAAAGGCCGCCGGGCGAACAGCATCTTGGATCACCTTGCGCATACCGTCTTCCAGTTTTGACTGGTCGATGGCGGGATGGTCAATGTCTTCAACAATCAAGAAGGGGCCTTCATCACCGTGCACGAAGTAGCAGAAGAAACGCAAGTAATCGATGACGTTTTGTTCTGTGACCTTGATCGGGTCGGCTTCGTTGGCATCGTGGATCGGCGCGGATGAACCATCGAGCAGGAACATGCGGCCCTGTTTGGCCAGAAACCAAAACGGACCGGTGCCGGGTGCCCAGGCGCTGTCATTCACGCGCACAAGACCAATGGTTGTATAAAACGGCAATTGGCACCAACCCACATCCGCCGTGGCAGCAGCAGCAGTATGCGCGCCCTGGATCGGGTTGACGAGTTTCAAAAACGGCTCGAGCTGTGCGCCTTCGACTTTTTGCCAACTATAATCATCAAACATGGGAACCCTCTGTCTTTACAGAAAAATGCCTTTCAGAATCTTGGACGATGTTGTCATGTCTTGGCCAAGAATGCAAGGATTTGAAATCAAAGCGTTTCATAGCCTTATTTGCAGCGGCTGCACAACACTTTTTCTACAATGCCCGTTGCGCACCTTGCCCTGCGCCTCAGACACTGAAGCACAGCCGTTTCAGGCCGCAGGCTTTAATGTCTCCAGCAAACGGTCGAGGAAATGTTCGCATTTCAACAGCTGTTCCTGCGCGATAAATTCGTTGGGTTTATGCGCTTGTGCAATGGAGCCCGGCCCGCACACCACAGTTGGAATACCGCGCTGCTGGAAAATACCTGCCTCTGTCGCAAAGCTGACCTTTGCCGCATCGTTGGCACCCGACCATGACAAAACCTTATCCACCATCGGGTGGTCATTGGCGATATCGAATGCCTGCACCCGGGCAGCGGATTTGAATTCAAACCCGGTTTTGGGGTCAATGTCTTTCATCCAGGGTTCGATATTCTTGAAAGCATATTGACGGATTTCTTCGGCCAAAGCTTCGGGGTCCACCTCGGGGATATTGCGGATCTCGAATGAGAAATCGCAGCGGTTGGGCACAATGTTCAAGGCTGTACCGCCGTGCATCACGCCCGTGTGCAATGTGGTAAAGGGCGGGTCAAACGCTTTGTTAAAAGGCCCTTCATGCGCCATGCGCCGCGCGACAGATTTAATATAGGCCACCAGTTCGGCACCGGCCTCAACAGCATTCACCGCATAAGGTGCCAGTGACGAATGCGATTCCTTGCCGTGTACGCTGCAATCAAAGTCACAAATGCCTTTGTGGCCGGTGATGGGCTTCATGGAGGTTGGCTCCCCCACCACGCATAATTTTGGCACCACGGGCAGGTGCACCAGTTTGTCGGCCAGACTGTGCGCACCAAGACACCCCAGTTCTTCATCGTATGACAGCGCAAAATGAATGGGTGCGGCAAGGCCAGCTTTGACCATCTGCGGCACCTTGGCCAAAGCAACGGCAATAAAACCCTTCATGTCACAGGTGCCGCGCGCATAGAGCAGGCCATCATGTTCACGCAGTGCGAAGGGGTCACTGTCCCACGCCTGCCCTTCAACCGGCACCACATCTGTATGGCCGGAAAGCACAATGCCGGATTGGTCCACAGGACCAATTGTTGCGTGCAAATTTGCTTTGGTTTCTGTTTCGTCGTGGATGAGGGTTGATGCCACGCCGTGACCTTGCAGATAATCTTGCACCCAGTGGATCAGCTCCAGATTGGATTTCACGCTGGTGGTGTCGAATCCGACCAGTTTGGCCAGCATTTCCTGACTCGATAAAACCGTCTGTGACATGGGCGCGCTTTCTGTGCTGGAGCCGTTTGACAGGCTGTGGACGCAAGGACTTGTCAAAAAATACAACAAAATGAAGGGCTTTTCATCACCTGAATGGCGGCAGCCGCTTCTTTTCACGCAAAAACTTCATTTATTGGCCTTTGGGCAATAGAGAGATAACCATCTGAATTTAAACAACAATGTTTAATGCTCCGGGATTTATTATTCCCATAAGATAATTGACATAGAGCATAGGATTTGCTAAAAGAATCCAGCACAGATTTTAAAATAAAAAACACCATTAAAAATAACAGCCCCACGCCGTGCCCTTGCAAGCACGAAGCACCGGGCCTATCGCTTCCCGAGGAGTGTAACCACCATGGATTTTCGCAATTCAGGCCTGCCGCAAGACCCGACCGTCTTCAAAGCCTTTATGACCTATATGCAAAACACCAAAGAACTGCCGGAAGAAGTGCGCGACACAACCTTTCCCTTGCGCAGTGCGCAGATGCTGGGCGCGACATCCAATGACAACGCCGCCGCAACGGTTGCGCTGTTGCAGGTCATGCCGCCCGCCACCTGGGGCGTGGTCGAAAAGAATTTCGGCAAAGACACCGTGGCTGCGCTCAACGAATTCCATCGCCACAACAGCACCAATTATGCGTATCTGCGCGAAGCAAGCCCGCTTGTCAAACAACTGACAATGGCGGGGGCTATTTTGACATTTGACGACTTTCAAAAAATTACCGAGAAAGTCGATCAGCAAATTGAAACATTGATGATGAACGGCACCGGCAACCTGAGCCTGCCGATGATGCCTGATGCCAGCATGTTTGATAAAATGAGCAATGCCGTGCTGGACACCAGCGGTGCGCCGGCACTTGAAGAAATGTTCATGGACAAGCTTTATACCTTCAAGTCCGCACAGCAAGACTTCCAGCAAAAACTGGAACAGCTGGGCATTCAAATCCCGGGTATGGGCATTGGTTTTGCACCTGCCGATGTGCGCTATCCTTCGTTTGAAGAAACAGAGCTGTTTGACAGCGCCAAAGTACGCACAGCCTATGAAACCATTATCAATCACACCCGCACAATGCCCGAAGATTTCGAAGCCGCACTGTCCGTCGGCCGTTTGCTGAGCACTGTCAGCCCCAGCGTGAACCCGACATCTGTGGCCGTGGCACTCTTGGATGTGGGTATCCCCGGCATGGGCCGCGGCGATCTGGAATTCATGAAAAACCGTTTTGACTGGGATGTGCTGGAAGTATTAAACACCGCCAGCGTTCACCAGTTGATGGTGCCCCAGCAAATTTTGAAAGCCCCTGTTGAATTCCGCCAGGTCGCACTGGCCGATGCCATTGTGAAGCTGGAAGATGCACAAAAAGCCGGCCAGCACATTCTGGACGTTGCCGAACAAACACCGGATGTGCCCAAAGGCGCACTGCACCAGAATTTTATGGAGTTGAAACGCTTTGGCAAAGGGATCGAGCAAATGTTCAAGCCTGTTATCGGCAAAACCGATGTTCCGGAGCTGGACACCTTGTTCGAAAGCAAACTAAAAGTATTCTTTGCCTTCACCGACATGCACCTGCCCCAGCAAGAAGCGCCCGCGCCCAAACCGCAGGACCCGAAGGCAGATGCCAAAAACAAACCCAAGCCGCCCGGCATGGGTGGTGGTGCCAGCTTCTCTTTCTAAGCACGGCGCAAACAGTTAAAAAAAGCGGCCCCATCCAGGGCCGCTTTTTTTGTGCAAATTTTTCCGCCTCAGGACAGGGGGGCCACCTTAAACGGTGCTGGCGGTTTATCTGCCGATGCGCAATTGTGCATATGCGTGAAGGCCGCTTCAATATGTCTGGTAAAGCGCGGGGTATCAAACAGAGGCGCTGTCATTTTCTGCACTTTTAATTTGGTGCGCAGGGCGGCCAGTTTATCCGGATGTGTCGCAAGGTCGAGCGCCAGTGCCTCATAAGCCGGCACCGTTTCTGTCACCAATTCTGGCAAGCCCACGGCATGGAGCAAACTGCCCGCAACCCGGCCCGCAAAAGTATCACCAAGACATGTCAGCACAGGCACACCGGCCCACAGCGCATCGGATGCGGTGGTATGTGCATTACAAGGCAGGTTATCCAAAAACAAATCCGCATGACAATGACGGGCCAGATGGTCTTCCAGCACGGCACGCTTGGCAAAAACAAGGCGGGCCGGATCAATCCCGCGCGCGCTGGCTTCACGGCGCAGGTTTTCAGTGGTCACATCGCCGCTGTCCAGCAGCCACAGGGCAGAACCTTCAACGCCTTGCAGCAACCGCATCCAGACATCAAAAAATTCCGGCGTGATTTTATAGCTGTTGTTGAAAGCGCAAAAAACAAAAGCGCCTTCCGGTAAACCACATTCTGCGCGTGCTGGCGGATTTTTTGAAATGGCGCGCTTGTTGTCATTTACCTGATAACTGTCTGGCAGGGCCACAACTTTCTCGCTGAAATGCGGGTAGAGAGATTCCGGCAACACAACATCATCGGCGATGATGTAATCAATGTAAGGAGCCGCCAGCGTGCCTGGAAAGCCCAGATAGCTGACCTGTACAGGTGCCACGCGACCCGACAAAATGGCCGGGCGCGAATCTTGCGTAAAGCCTTTCAAATCAACCGCAATATCGATTTCCAGTGCATACAGCAGGGCGGCAATTTCTGCGTCGGTTTTTGCCGATACATCAATAAACTGGTCAAAGGCCGCCTCCAGCCGCTGGCGCATATCGCTGCCGTCATTCCGGCCAAACGAAATAGCGACAATTTCGAAAGCGCTGCGGTCATGGCATTCAAACATCCCCGCCATCAGGTACGATGTGGCATGGCGGTGGAAATCAGCAGAAAGATAAGCAATCCGAATTTTATCATGTCCGTATTTTTCACCCTGCCATACCGCTTTGCGCGGCGGGTATTTTTTTGCAGTGTACAAGGCCGCCGCTGTTTTTTGGTCTGCCGCACTAACCGGCAAAGCCACCAGCGGGAACGGCATGGAGACCAGAACATCGTCATTTATTTTTTTCACCATGTCTGGTACCTGCGGCAACATCTGCCACTGGCACAACTGCATGTTGATGTGATGACGCAGCCCCATCACAAAATCATGGTCCGGGTCCAGCGCAAAAACGCGGTCATAGCTTTCCAGCGCTTCTGTCAGCCGTTTCATTTCACGCAAGATCATGCCGCGGTTGTTCCACATGGCAGGTTCTTCCGGGGCCAGCGCAACGCCGCGGTCAATGCTTTCCAGCGCTTCGTTATACTTGTTCAAATCCACCATCACGTTGGCAAGATTCAGATAGGGGGCTGCCTGGTCGGGCTTCAGGCCAATGGCCCGCACAAAACTGGCAATCGCTTCCGGGTACCGGCGCAGGGCACGCAGCACCATGCCCATGTTCATATAAACATCACTCTGATCCGGCAGAAGCTGCAAGGACTTATCGTAATGGGCAAGGGCCGTGGCCGGATCGCCCATCTGCTGTAAAACATACCCCATCTGCGCATGGGCGGCAGCATCTTCAGGCTCCAGCGTTAGAATCTGGCGCAAGACCAGCAAGGCCCCCGCATGATCTTCTATCCGGCGCAGCTCCAGCGCCTGCGGCCACAATTCGGCGGCACTGCCCTGGGCAAACCCGTCCGCTACTTTCTTCAAATCCGCACGGGCAGGATGCGCCTTCACGGCCGCATCAATGACCGCGCGCGCGTCATCATGGCGGCCCAGCGCTTGCAAGGCTTGCGCTTTGTTGACCAAGGCTTCCAGCTGCGCAGGCTCCAGCGCCAGGGCTGCATTATAATTTTCCAGCGCGGCCTCGGTCTGACCCGTATCGCGCAACACATTGGCCTTGTTCACCATCGCTTCGACACAGTTGGATTTTTGCGCCAACGCCGCATCATAGGCCGCCAATGCCGCATCGTAATTTTTCATCTGGCGATAGGCGTTGCCCTGATTGTTGTGCGCCATCCAGGATGTGGCATCAATATCAAGCGCAAGACCAATTTCAATCGCTGCCTGTTCGGGCTTGCCGGCCTGCATCAACACAAGGCCCAGCAAATGCTGTGCATCAAAATGCTTGGGTCGGCGGGCCAGAATGTTGCGGTAAACCTCTTCGGCTTCCGTTAAATTGCCTTGCTTGTGCAATTTAACGGCGCGCTGAAGCTCATCGTGTGTTTTCTGGTCTTGCTTTTGATAAGAAGGCTGGTTCACAAAAAAACCCCGTCGGAGTGTTATAATTTTCTGAGTTTATTTTTACTATAGGCACAGGTAATGGCCCCGCCCCGCATGGCATCGGGAATATCAAAGGTGCGCTTAATGCCCAAGTCCAGATCATCCGGCAAAACATAAAGACTTGCACAAATAATACGCTGGTCCGGCGGGCCGTCACGCACAGGGCAAAAAACCATTTTTTGGCCTTCGTTATCCAAGACACCTTGAAAAAACATGCTGTCGGAGCCTTTTTTGCGCTTCAGGGCGATATTCACACGTTCCGCATCGCGCAGCACAAAGCGGGCTTCATCAAATTCATACCAGCCTTTGCCAAAGCGGGCCGCCCCCTTTGCCACCGCACAGTTCACGCGCGATTGGCTGTCCGGCATATCCGGGGCGGCTTCTGTGGCAAGGCCGCCTTCAATACGTTTGAACCCACCAGCCCAAGGCATGGATGACATGTCCATATTTTCGCAGCCCGTGAGCAAAAGACACAGGAGCGAGACGGAAAAAAGTGTTTTGATGTATGCAGGCACGGATTTCTTAGCTTGTTTTTTAACGGTTGTCCCATATCTTAATAGAAAGTCCCAAGGTATGCCAAGCCGTATATCTGGATGGGCGGTTTATGCAATCTCGACACCCTTCAGGAAATAACCGACTGTGTTTTTCAAACGCGCCACCATTTTTCATTTTTTCGGCTTTCCGATCAAAGCCGATCTCAGCTGGGTGTTTCTCTCCGCGCTGATTTTCTGGACGCTGGCCACCAATACGTACCCCCGCCAAATGTCAGGGCTGGGGCCCGAAATCTACCAGATGATGGCCATGGCCACCTTGCTGGGGCTCATCGCCTCTATTCTGGCGCATGAAATTGCACATGCCATTATTGCCGAATATTATAACATGCCGATAGAAAGCATCACGCTGTTCATTTTTGGCGGGGTTGCCGAAATGCGTGGGGAACCCAGCCACCCCAAAGGCGAATTTCTCATGGCCCTGGCAGGGCCATTAATGAGTGCGCTTTTTGGCTTGTTTTTTATAGCCCTGAACGCACTATACAGTCTTTATTTCACAAATCCCGCGCCCGCGATTGTTTTGGAATATCTGGGCATCATCAATTTTATGATCGCCGGTTTTAACATGATCCCCGCCTTTCCGCTGGATGGTGGCCGCGCGCTGCGGGCGGTCATTTGGCAGCGCAAAAAAAATCTGGTGCTGGCCACGCGCGTGGCCTCGGACCTTGGTGCCATGTTCGCCTATGCCCTGCTGGTTTATGCCTGCTGGAAAATTGTGAAATACGATGACATGGTGGCAGGTATGTGGATTGGCATTATGGGCCTGTTTTTACACGGGGCCGGCAGCTATGCCGTACGCCAGACAGAAAGCCGGTCGCTTCTGGGACAAGAAGATGTGACCCGCTTTTTACAAAGCCAGGTTGCCATTGTATCCCCTGACCTGACCATCAACACACTGGTGGACCAATATGTGTACAAGCACTATCAAAAAGTATTCCCGGTCGTGGACAAGGAAGCACTGGTGGGGGTGGTGACACTTCAAACACTGCTGTCACTGGACCGGCATAAATGGCATTGGCTGCATGTGGCCAGTATCATGGAACGGCCCGATGCCACCAATACCATTGCGCATGATTACAACGCAGCCGATGCGCTTGACCTGATGCACCGCGAAGGGCGTGATACATTGCTGATTGAAAAAGAAGGCAAATTTTTAGGGGTTGTGACCTTCCGCGATCTGGTCGCGTTTTTGTCCATCACCATGAAGATTGACCACAACAAATCGGTCACGGCCAGCAAACGCGTATGATTTAGCGCGGCTGCTCCCTTGTCGTCTTCACCGCAGGCTTCATGGCACTTTTAAGTCCGGGCTTGGTGTTTTTGACAGTAGGATACATTTCTTCACGCATAGCGCGGACTTCTTTGGCCATTTCGTTAAACGCTTTCAGCATCGCTTCTTGATTGCGCTGTAATTCGTCAATCTGGCGGCGCATGGCGATGACATCGTCTTTGGTATCCTTTGTGTTCCGGCGCACTTCTTTGACGCCCTCCACAACACCGCTTTTATCGTAATAACTCCACTCGCTCATGATGCAATTTTCCGGCTGGCTGGTTTCAATTTTGGTTTGGTATTTTTAACACTCGGGTACATCTCTTCACGCAAGGCTTTCTCTGCACTCTCCCGCGCACCATTTGCGGCGTTACTGCTGTAATAACAACTCACGATGGTTTGCTCCCGCTTGATGTTCTGGCCGCAGGTTTCGTCATGGGCAGACTCTTTTTGACTTTGTCCAGCGGGGAGGCCATATCGGTGCGCAGCCCTTCAACCGCATCTGTCAGGGCTTCCATTTTATCGGCCAGACGGTTGAAGGCTTTCAGCATTTCCTTTTGTGTCTGCACGGACATTTCTTCCTGTGCGGCGATTTTGCGCAACAGGTTGTGTGTGGCCTCATCTCCCTCGCGGATGGCCTGGCGGATGTTTTTCATCAACTGAAAATCGGAAGAATCGAGCGCCACAATAAAAGCTTTCTGCGAAAGGCCTGAAGCCGCACCCAAAGGGCACCGCGACTCCGGCCAGAGATATTCTGATATAACCCTGCCTTTAAAGCAAAGTTATGGCAATATGTCAATCCCGTTACGCCTGAAACGCCCCACAAGAAACCATGTAATAATTATGGAAATTTTCTGAAGAGATTAAGCCGACTGGCTTTTGCCAGAGGCCCCGCCATGGGCCGCAGACCACGCTGCGGGGGCTTCCAAAAAGCCCCTCACCTCTTTCAGGACAGTCTCGTCAAAACGCTTCTGTGTGGCTGCCACAGCCAATACATCATGCCATGTGCACAGGGCATGGAGGTCAAGGCCAGCTTCCGACAGAATTTTGCCGCTTTCGGGGTAAATGCCGTAGAAAAACACAGAAAACACATCTGTCACCGTGCCCCCCGCTTCGCGCAGGGCATCGGCGAAAGATACTTTGCTGGCACCGTCTGTTGCCAGATCTTCCACCAGCAACACACGCGCACCTTCAGGCATGTGGCCTTCGATGCGGGCATTGCGGCCAAAGCCTTTGGGTTTCTTGCGGACATACAGCATGGGTTTGTCCAACGCTTCAGACAGCCAGGCCCCGTAAGGAATGCCCGCCGTTTCACCGCCGGCAATATAATCCACAGCATCCATATCAATTTTGCTGCGCAGGAGGTCTTTGGCAAGCGCGATCATTTCGCGCCGCTCTGGCAGATACGAAATGACACGGCGGCAATCAATGTACACAGGGCTCGCCCAGCCGGAGGTAAAAATATAGGGCGTTTTTGCGTTGAAATGCACAGCCTCGATATCAAGAAGAAGCGTTGCGACACGGCTGGCAGCAGCATCGCGGTCAAAAGAAGGCTGTGACATGAATGTCTCCGCTGAAAAACTTAATAATAGTTGTTACGCTTGCCTTTAAAGACCCAGAAATTGCGCAGCAAGAAGGACAGCGTCAAAGTGGCAATCGCAATCAGCTCGCAACCGCCGACCATGAAATATTTCAAAAACTGCGCGCGGCGGATGGGCGGCATAATCTCGTCAATATAAAAGCAATACGGCACACAAAGGATCAGGATAAAAAAAACGATGGTCCAATTAAAAACAGCCACCTGTTTTTTATCTGCGAACCGGGGCGGATAATTGAAGAAGCACCAGGCAACGACGACCAAAAGCATCGTCAGCAATGCAACCAAAGGACCAAACATAAGGGATGTTTCCTTCTACACGTAAACCAATATTTGATTTTTAACGTGTTTTGGCCCGTATAGCAACCAATCAGGCAACCTGGCAATCAGGCAACCTGGGATTCCAGAAAACGCTGGGTATGCATCCCGTCGAGCACTTTTTCAAAACCACGGCGCATTTCAGGGGCCAGGGGTTTGAATTCGGTGGCAATCCCGCGTTTGACCGCGCGGATAATACGCCCGACCTGCTGGATGGTGATGGTTTCATGCGGCAGACGGAAGCGGATATTCATTTCCACATCCTGCCCCACGGGCACAGGTGCATCTGTTGGAATATCAAAACAGATTCCGCCCAGACTCCAGTCACGGATTTTATAAGACTTTCCGCCGATTTCGACTTCAGCCTGTATGCCTGCCTGTTGGACTTCATGGCGCACATATTTGCGGCGCCATTCCGACGCACCCAGTAACGAGCCGTCACCCAATCCCAGGATATTGAGGATACGATGGATCATCGGGGGCCTCCTTTTCTAACTACGCTGCCTAATTTTCTAGGTTTGGTTACTCTAAAGTCAAGTTTTTCAGCCCTGAAATCTTGAACGATTGATTAAAAAGCAGTTTCTTATCAAATTTATGTATAATAAGGCATCTTTTACCCCCATTTGACGCCTGAACAAAGCCTTTTCTTGGCCATTTTGCATCCACATGCGTGTTTTTTAAAAAACAGCTGATTTACCGCAGTTTTTCTTGACTCTCGATGCCAAGCCCCCCTATAAAGGCTGACCATAAAGCATCCCCTTCGGGGGCTGCGCCGGTACCCTGGCTCGATTTTGGCTGCCTCGGGTGCCGGTTCAACGCTTTTGAAAGGAAACAAAATGCCAAAGATGAAAACCCACTCGGGCGCCAAAAAGCGCTTCAGTGTTACCCGCACGGGTAAAGTACAGGCACGCGCTGCGCACAAACGCCACCGCATGACCAGCAAATCCAAAAGAATGAAAATGGAAGGCCGTTCCACCCTGATCATGGCGGAAATGGATGCCAAAATTATTCTCGACAACTTCCTGCCCTACGAACGCAGCAAAAAGCGCAAAACGCGCCAACAGCTGAAAAAGCAGCAGCAGCTGAATGCAAAAAATAAAGCGAAGAAGGAGGCTGCATAATGGCACGTGTTAAAGGTGGTACTTCTTCTATCAACCGCCACAAAAAAGTTCTGAAGCTGGCTCGCGGTTACCGCGGCCGCAGCAGCAAATGCTTCCGCGTTGCCCTGCAACGCCTGGAAAAAGCCCTGCAATACGCCTACCGTGATCGCCGCAACAAAAAGCGTGATTTCCGTGGCCTGTGGATTCAGCGTATCAACGCTGCAGCCCGTATGCATGGTTTGACCTATTCCAAACTGATGGGTGGCCTGAAACTGGCCGGTATCACACTGGACCGTAAGGTTCTGGCCGATATCGCTGTTCACGACATTGCCGGTTTCGGCAACATCGCAGAACAAGCCAAGGCTGCACTGGATAAAAAAGCCGCTTAAAAGCAGTCCCTGACTGATGACAAGCGTCCCAAAAAAACCGCGAATGGTCCTGCCATTCGCGGTTTTCTTTTGCACGTTAAAAATGCTAAAACAAAGTAACCTGTGCCCCTTGACCAAGGACCCATGCTTCCATGGCAAAAGCTGCCCGTTTATATGTCTGCCAGTCTTGCGGTACCACCCACAACAAATGGGCCGGCAAATGCGAGGCCTGTGGCGAATGGAATTGCATCGTCGAAGAAATTTCCGAAGCGCGTCCGCCGCAAGGACTGGGCCGTGGCAAAGGAAAGGTGATTGAATTCGCCCCGCTCTCCGGTGCCTCCACCCCGGCCCCGCGCCGCAAAAGCGGTATTGAAGAATTTGACCGCGTCACCGGCGGCGGGCTTGTGCCCGGCTCTGCCGTGTTGATCGGCGGGGACCCCGGCATTGGCAAATCCACTTTGCTGCTGCAAGTTACCGCCCTGTTATCAAAAGGCGCGCGCTGCGCCTATGTGTCAGGCGAAGAAGCCATTGACCAGGTCCGGATGCGCGCCCAGCGGCTGGGATATACACAAGCTCCCGTGGCCTTGGCCGCAGCCACCAATGTGCGCGACATCATCGAAACGATGGACCGCGAAAAATTCGATATCATCGTGATCGATTCCATCCAGACCATGTATCTTGATAATCTGGATTCAGCACCGGGCACCGTGGCGCAGGTACGGGCCTCCGCACAGGAACTGATCCGCATGGCGAAAAAACGCGGCACCTCTTTGCTGCTGGTGGGCCACGTGACCAAAGAAGGCCAGATTGCAGGCCCGCGCGTTTTGGAACATATGGTCGATACCGTTTTGTATTTCGAAGGCGACCGTGGCCATACCTTCCGCATTTTGCGCGCGGTTAAAAACCGGTTTGGCCCGACCGACGAAATCGGCGTGTTTGAAATGGCCGAAGCAGGCCTTGCCGAAGTTGAAAACCCCTCTGCCCTTTTTCTGTCGCAACGGCAGGAAGAAATTTCCGGCAGTGCTGTCTTTGCCGGCATGGAAGGCACGCGCCCTGTGCTGGTCGAAGCACAAGCACTTGTGGCCCCATCCCCCCTTGGCACGCCGCGCCGTGCCGTCATCGGCTGGGATACAGGCAGGCTGTCCATGGTATTGGCCGTGCTAGAAGCACGCTGTGGCGTGCAAATCGGCCCGAATGATGTGTATTTAAATATTGCAGGCGGCCTGCGCGTAACAGAACCCGGGGCGGATTTGGCCGTGGCGGCGGCACTTGCCAGTTCCCTCTCCGGTGTTGCTGTTCCCGCCGATATGGTGATTTTTGGCGAGATTGGCTTGTCCGGCGAAGTCCGCAATGTCGGGCAGATGGAACAGCGCCTGAAAGAAGCCGCCAAGCTGGGTTTCCGCCATGCGCTTATCCCCGGCAGCAGTGCGGATAAAAAAATTCCCGTGCCCAAAGGCATGAAGCTCACACAAATACGGCATCTGAAAGATATGCTGCCGTTGTTCACAGAGGATTAAACGACCATGACACCTATTTTGCTCGATACCACTGTCGGCATTGTCATTATTCTGTCCATCATCGTGGCGTTCTTTCGCGGATTTGTGAAAGAAGTCTTGATGATTGTAAACATCATCGCAGCTTCTGCTGCCGCCTGGTATCTGGGCAAAGATCTGGTGCCGTCTTTTCAATCGTGGCTGGGCGCACCGGGTGCCGATGGTGAAGAAGCCGGCAAAATCATGGGCATGATTCCGCCCGATGTCATGGCAACCTTTCTGGCCTATGCCAGTGTGTTCTTCGGGGCCTTTCTTATTCTGGCGCTGGCGGGCATGGCCATTTCCAGCAGCATACAGGCGATGGGGCTGGGCCCGCTTGACAAAGGCCTGGGCATGTTCTTTGGCGCGGCGCGCGGGTTTTTGCTGGTCTTCCTGATTTATATGCCTTGCCGTTATTTCGCCCCGCCGACAGAAAAGGACTATCCCACATGGGTCACTGAATCCATGAGTTTTGTGGCGCTTGAAAACACCTATGTCTGGCTGGATAAATACATCGGCAAAGACGAAGACGGTGACGGCAAGGAAGCCGACGAGGAACTCGGCCCCATTGGCACCCGTTTGAAAAAAATGGGCGATGATTTGACGAACGAGAAAAACACGCTGGAACAGCAAAAGATTGACGAGCAAAACAAACTGCTGCAAACACCGCACAGCGACCAAAAGCCGCGCGTGTTGCCGCAGGAAATCCTGTCCGATGAAGAATTAAGAGCACCGTAATGGCCAAAAAAAGCACCCAGACAACAGCCAGGAAAAAGCAACACAGCCGCACGGGCAGTGCCGGACGCATCCTCCTTGTCTTTTTACTCGTCATGGCCCTGTTTGCAGGAGCCTTGCTGGCGCTGGAGCGTCAACAATTGCCGGAGGCTGCCCGCGACAACAGCTATGTCATCGAGCTTTACGCCCTGCGCGACAGTGTCAAAACCCGCGTTTCAGACTATATCCATCAACCAGCGCGCCCGAAAAAACCGCTGTCCATTACCCCTTCCGCCACAAAAACCGATAGGAAGGAAGTAGGCTACAACGAAAAGGACCGTGAAGGGATGGAAGCCCTGATCCGTGAAGAAGGAACAACACCATGACAACCGCAGAAACACCAAAGCCGACACAACGTCTGGCAGGCCGCGTGGCCCTGATCACAGGGGCATCGCGCGGGATTGGCGCTGCCGTCGCAGAAGCCTATGCCGCCGAGGGCGCGCATGTTGTTTTGCTGGCCCGCACCCAAGGGGCACTGGAAGAAGTGGATGACCGTATCCAGGCCCGTGGCGGTACCGCAACACTTTTGCCGTTTGATCTGGCGGAGACCAAAAAAATTAACGCGCTGGGGCCGGCGCTGGCCGACCGTTTTGGCAAGCTGGACATTCTGGTGGGCAATGCCGCAACACTTGGCAGCCTGTCACCCGTTGCCCTGTCGGATGCAAAAATATACGAAGATGTTTTTCGGGTCAATTTTTTGGCCAATGTACAATTGATCCGCACGCTGGACCCGTTTTTGCGCGGGTCTGATGCAGGCCGTGCGATTTTTGTGACATCGGGCAATGCCCACAACTACGCCCCGTTCTGGAGCGCGTATGCCGCCAGCAAAGCAGCGCTTGAAACCATGGCCGCCACTTACGCACAGGAAGTCGCCTATAGCAAACTGCGCGTCAACGTCATCGACCCCGGCGTGGTGGCAACTGAATTGCGTGCCGCGGCCTTCCCGGGCGAAAATGCGGCTGACTTGCCCCTGCCCGAAACCGTGGCCGGCGCCTTTGTCGATCTGGCCGCAGCGGATTGCACCACCACAGGAAAGATTGTCGCCGCCGCCTGAGACAAAAACAATCACGGCTGACCGATAAAGAAACACAATGAACATACCCAATCCGCATTTACTGCCCGATACGCAAGCACAGGCAGCCGAAATGCGTCTGAAACGCTGGGCCAGCACCGCCAGCATCGCGGTTGCCACTGTGTTGATTATCGCCAAAGTCATGGCTTTTTGGGTGACAAACTCGGTCAGTCTCTTATCGTCTTTGATGGATTCAGCTTTTGATGTGCTGGCATCGGGCCTGACGATGCTGAGTATTATTCATGCGGCCACCCCTGCAGATGAAGATCACCGCTTTGGTCACGGCAAGCTGGAAGCACTGGGCGCCTTGGGGCAATCTATTTTTATCACGGGCGCGTCCTTGTTCTTGCTGGTGGAATCCGTGCGCCGCCTGATCAAGCCCGAAATCATGCACGAAGCGCCGATTGGTATTGCCGTGATGATGCTGTCGCTTGTTTTGACGGCAGCGCTTGTTTTGTTCCAGCGGCACGTCATCCGCAAAACACAATCTGTGGCGATTGCCGCCGACGGGTTGAATTACAAAGGCGATTTGCTGACAAATGCAGGCGTTATTCTGGCGCTGGTTTTAAGTCATTACACCAGTTGGCAATATTTTGACCCGCTGTTTGCCCTTGTGGTGGCGCTTGTCCTGCTGCGAAACGCCTATGGCATTCTGCGCGATTCCGCCGATATTCTGATGGACAAGGAATTGCCAGATGCCGACCGCAAGCGCATTGAAACGCTTGTTACCTGTCATCCGGATGTTGAATCCATCCACGATCTGCGCACGCGCAGCACGGGCGAGCGTATCTTTATCGAATTTCATCTGGAGATGGACGGCGACATGACGCTGGACCGTGCCCATGATATTACCGAAGAGCTGGAGTGTATTTTATACGCCGCCTATCCCAAGGCAGAGATTATGATGCATCAGGAACCCGCAGGCATTGATGACCACCGGCTGGACCACAGCATCGCCCAGGCCGAAAAAACAAAATAAAATAAAAAACGAAGCATCAATCCGCGTAAGGATTTTTACTGGTTTTCAAAACCAGCCGCACAGGCGTTGCCGGCATATCAAAGTCACGGCGCAGGCCGTTAATAATATAACGCTGGTGTGATTCAGGATAATCCCCCGGGCGCGACACCCAGAGCGCGAATGTCGGCGGGCGGGCCTTGATTTGCGTCATATAGCGCAGGCGGTTCTGGCGGCCATTCACCAACGGGGCTGGATTGTGTGATTCCATCATGCGCAGCCAGCGGTTCAGCTTGCCGGTGGAAACGCGGTGATTCCACAGCTTGTACACATCCAAAACGCCCTGCATCAATTTATCCAGCCGGTGGCCATTCAAAGCCGAAATGGTAAAGACCGGCACATCGCGCACCTGCGGCAGGGATGAATTGAGCTGATAGCGCACTTCTTCCAGCACTTCTTCTTTGTTTTTGACCTGATCCCATTTGTTCAGGGCAATCAGAATACTGCGGCCTTCATCCACCACATGGCCCGCAATGGTCAGGTCCTGTTTTTCAAACAAGGTTTCGCCATCAATCACCATGATGACAACCTGCGCCAGACGAATGGCACGCATGGTGTCTTCCACCGCCATACGTTCGATATGGTTGATCACGCGCGCGCGCTTGCGAAGCCCTGCGGTATCAACGAGGCGGATTTTACGATCGCCAAATTCCCAATCCACGTGAATGGCATCACGGGTAATGCCGGCTTCCGGCCCGGTCATGGCACGTTCTTCGCCGACCAGCGCATTCAACAAGGTGGATTTGCCCACGTTAGGTCTGCCCACAATGGCGATTTTGATCGGGTTGGACAAATCCTCATCAGATATTTCTTCATCCCCAAAACCAACTTCGTCGCCTTCCTGATATTTCTGGAACAGGCTTTCGACGTTTTCGTCCACGCCCGCTTCATCCAGCATCAAGGCAGCGGCGGCAGCTTCTGCGGCTTCCACATGCGGGCGCAACAGCTGGAACAAATCTTCCATGCCCTGTCCATGTTCGGCAGAAATCGGGATCGGTGCGCCGAGGCCCAGCTCGAACGCCTCGTACAGGCCGTCCATGCCGGCTTTGCTTTCGCATTTATTGACCACCAATGCGCAAGGCATTCCCTGCCTGCGGATCCAGTCCGCAAAGTGGCGGTCCATCGGCGTAATGCCTGTGCGTGCATCCACAACCAGCAGCGCCATATCGGCACGGCTCAGGGCACGCTCTGTCTGCTGGCGCATCCGACCTTCGATCGTTTTATCAAAGCTTTCTTCAAGACCTGCAGTATCTATCACGCGGAAAGACAGGCCCATCAAATGCGCATCGGCTTCGCGCCAATCGCGCGTCAGGCCGGGCGTATCATGCACCAGCGCCAGCTTTTTTCCGGCAAACCGGTTGAACAGGGTGGATTTACCCACGTTCGGACGGCCAATAATGGCAAGCGTGAAAGTCATGGCAGGTTCAATTCCTTAACGGTAAGCAGACAAATCACCGTTGCGCGACAGCACCAGCAATGTATTTCCGGCCACAATCGGCGGCAGCAGCGTATCGCCTGCCAGTTTATGTTTTTCCTGCACAGCGCCCGTATCTGCATTCAGTTCAAGCATTTCGCCATCGCTGCCCGTTACAAACAAACGCCCGCCAGCCAGCACGGGGCCGGACCAGATCATGGGTTCAGTGCGGTCTTTGTCTTTCCAGCGCTCCAGCGGTGTCACCCAGCGAATTTCACCGGCTTTACGTGTCAACGCGGCCACCTGTTGTTCAGCGGTCAGCACGAAAACACTGTCCCCTGCCGCCCACGGCGTTTCAGCGCTGCCGATTTCACGCTGCCAGAGGCGGCGGCCCGTGACCTGGTCAAGCGCCACCATGCGGCCGCTATAACTGACAGCATAGACTGTGCCCTGATCAATCACCGGCAGGCCGCGCACATCGGCAATGGCCGAGAGCGAGCCGATACGGCGCACGGCAGACAGGTTATCCTGCCAGACCACTTGACCGTTTTCGGGACGCAGGCCGTAGAGTTCACCCGAGGACAACGGCAAGACAACCAATGTTTCATCCGCCGCGACCGAGGCCGAGCCCAGAAGGTTTGTTGTTTCGCTAACCCCTGTATATTGCCAGATCAACGTGCCGTCATCAGCGGTATAAACCATCAGACGGTTATCAAGTGTGACCACATAAATACGGTTGTCCATGATTGTCGGTGCGGAACGTGCCGGTGCAGGCAAGGCCACGCGCCAGCGTTTTTTGCCGTTTTGCGGATCCAGCGACAACAGATGCTTATAACCCGCAGTCACAAACAAACGGCCCGAATCCCACGCAAGCCCGCCGCCAACCGCCGCCGCATCACCTTCACCACGCGGCACAACAGATTCACGCCAAATTTTCTTGCCGCTATCCAGCGCAAAGGCTGTAACGTGCCCTTTTGTATCCAATGTAAAAACAGCGCCATCGGCCACCACAGGCAAAGCCGTTAAGGGCGCGCGGTCATCACCACCGGAGCCGATGGAGGATTTCCAGACACGCTTGATGTTCGCGCCAAGCGCCACATGGTTCATGGCATGGTTCGGGTATCCGCCCGATTGCGGCCAGAATTTATTATCCCAGACATCCGGCAGGGCAAAGTCCTGTTCTTCCAGATCGGGGTTGGCGATCAGCTCTTTTTGCAATTGCAGAATGGAAATACGCTCGCCCGTCAAAAGGGGGGGGCCTTCGCGCCCAAAAAGATCGCCCACAGCTTCACAACCGGACAGCAGCGTCACCGCCATCAAGGCAGCCAGCAAGGACAGGCGCGGAGAATAAAACGGGAGGCGGGCCATGATTATTTGCCCGTTTCTGCGGTAACGCCATCCGCACCCAGATACAATTCGCGGAAGGTTTGCGCGCGCTGGCGCAAATCAGCCGGTGCTTGCGCATTCACGGTAATTTCTGTCAGTGATTTTACCGCCTCTTTCATCCGGCCTTCGCGCGCGTATAGCAGTGCCTGCATTTCCAATGCGGAAAAACGCCAGACGCTTTTTTGCGTCAAGGGCTCCAATGCTTTGTGCAAGACAGCAGGATCAGCATTGTCCAGCTTGTGGCCGGTGGAAAGAAGCGTGGCCAGATCACGATAGATTTTATCCGCACCGCGTGTGGCAGCGACCTGATCATAAAGCGCGACAGCCTTTTCAACATCGCCTTCGCGGGCATAGCGGCCGGCGGCAATCAACCCGGCAAAGGCGCTATGCATATCACCGCCCATGCTGGCCATGGCTTCGAGCGCCAATTGATTTTCTTCGTTCACGGCTGTCAGCAATTGTTGTGTCGCCATGATATCTTTACCGGCCTGATAATTGCGCCAATAGGTCAGCGCACCCGTCATCACGACCGCCAGAATAATGCCGCCGATGATCCAGGCGGCGTTTTCCCGCCAGAAAAGGGCGAGCTTTTCCTGGCGCAGTTCATCATCAATTTCGTGCATCATGTCGGACATGGGATCATCCTTGCGGGATATAGTTGAAATACCGCCCTAAATTGGCCCAAAACACGCCCGATGGTCAAGGAAAACCCCCTGAAAACACTGAATTATTATTGACATAAGAGGGATTGACGCATGGGGGCCCGAATGATAAGACAAGGGCACCGTTTTCACATTTTGATCTTATTCATCCCCTATCAGGAGACAGGTATTATGTCTTTACGCGATAAATTCAGACGCGCAACTCCCGAAGAAAAAGCCGAAAAACGCGCCGCTTACATAAATAAGCCCGGTGTGCGCGGCGCGGGCAGCCTGTTTCGGGCGATTGAGAAAAACAACCTGAAGCTTGTCGCCAAGCTGATCAGCGAAGGCGCTGAAGTCGATGGCCGCACGCAGGCACAGGGCATTTTATCCAACATGGTGTTCAGCGTGCCTTATGCCGCAGGGTCCACCCCCTTGCACGCCGCGGCCCTTTTGGGGCATGACGATATTGCACGCTATTTGCTGGAAAAAGGCGCAGACGCAAACATCAAGAATTACGAAGGCCACACACCGCTGGATTACGCCCTGATCAGCCATGCCTGGCATGAAGAGAATCTGGAGAAGAAAAAAGAATCCACCTTCACCCTGCAACGCTATGTGGATAAAGCAGCCGAGAAGCTCAAAGCCTATAACCAGACGATCCGCACCCTTCTGTCCAAGAATGGCCGCACAGGCCTGTTTAAACTGCCTGAAAAATTCGCACCGTTTAAACCCGGCAAAAAACCGTCAACGGACCAAAAACCTAAATTTTAAAAAAACACACCTGTTTTTAAGGTCCGGGTGGGCCGGAAGGTTTGCCTGCAGGTTTTCCTGTCTGTGCCGATTTTCCCAGATGAAATTTTTTACCCGGAAATTGCGCACGCAGCGTGGCACGTTTGGCTTGTGTGAAAGCTGCCGCAAAATCAAACTGCTCTTTCAGGTTTTTGGGTACACGGTCCCATAGTTTTTGCATGTCATCCGGCTTGCCCACCCATTTATCGGGGTCAAATTTATCGGCCAGATTATGCACCGTGAATTCTGGTGGCGGGGCAGGTGGTTTTTCTTTGCGCACAGGCACCCGCCTTGTTTCAAACGGCGGCCAGCGCACCGGGCTGCTTGCAAAGCGCTGCGCACCCTTTTGGCGTAGATAAATAGCAATTTGATTGTGTTTCTTGTGCGCGGAAAGATCGAGTGCAAGATCCAGCGGATTTTTACGCAAATGGTCCGCCGCGTTCACATCGGCACCCGCCTTGACCAGCGCCTTTACAATATCCAGCCTGCCCTTGCGCACCGCTTCATGCAACGGTGTTGTATCCGCACGGCCCTTTTGCGGCACATTGGGTTTGTAACCCTTGGCGAGCAATTGCCTGGTTTTTGGAAGATTGCCTTTTCGAATGGCATCGAGCAAAACCTGCTGTTTTTTCTTCGGCTTCATAAACCCCTTTTATGGTGGTTTTGATTTGTAGCACTTATCTTATTATTTGGGCTTCGGCTTGTAGCCCTTCAACTGCGGCTTAACAAAGGACTGCAGCCGTACCTGGCGCAACTTGGCAATAAAGCCATCAGCATCATGTTCTTTTTGATAGTCTTTCGGCACCTGCGCCCAGAGGGTTTTAAATTCCTCCGGCTTCTTGTGCCATAAATTCGCATCCAGCAACAAACCCAATTGGCCTTTCTGGCACAGGTTCAACAGTGTTGTATCGCCATCCGGCCCGCGGCCCAGAAAATCGGCGGCAGACAAACCCTGTGCATCTTTGGCAGCCGCCGCCAGAATATCCGGCAAATGGCCAAGACGCACGTGATAGTTAAACTGGTCCGTCAAACTGCGCGCAGATTCTGTACGCAGCGCAGCAAGGTCTGTGAACGGGAAATCATTTTTTTGACCGGCAGGCGCCGCCTGATTTTCCTGCGCCAATTGCAAACGTGTGGCAAGCGATTGCGCCAAAACATCGTGACCAAAGGCAATCGCAATATCTTGTGGACTGGCGGCGGCATGATCGGCCTGCGTCAGTTTCGCCCCCTTGTCTGTCAAAGCATCAACCAATGCGGCATCATTCCAGGCAGCGGCATAGTGCAGCAAAGAACGGCCCCGATCATCTTGCCAATTCGCATCAAGACCTTGATCCAGAAGGCCCACAATAGCCGCGCTATCGCGCGTATCCAGCGCTGCATTCAGCGCGGCGGTTTGTGCTGTATTGTCTTTACCGTCTGTCTTTTTTGGTTTTTTGGCAGCCATAATCGTTTTAATCCTGGAATATATTTAATGTTTTAAGGGGCATCCGGTTTTTTGGGCTTTTGCGGCGGTTTTAGTTTCAACCCCGGCTTGGCCGATGCTTTGTCACGTAAATCTTTTTGGCGGTGGCGCAAAATATCAGATTTTGCCTGTTCAAAATCCACCTGCGCGCGCGCCAGATGGTTTTGATCCACGATAGGGCGCATCGACATCATTTCTTCCAGCCGGCCTTGCCAGACAGCGGCGGTAAAAACATCGCCCAGACGTTTGCCTGCCGTAAAGGCCTCCAGCAGTGTTTCGTTCTTATAGAAGCCGGATCGTTTCATCAAATCATCCGCCGTCAACCCGCCCGGATCACGGTTGATAACGTCCATCACAAAATCTGTTTTGTTCATGCGCACCAGAAAATGCAGCGCATTTGTCTCGCCGTCCAGCCCGATCGGCACCGTGCGCCGCAGGTCTTCCAGTGTCAATTCGCTCGGATGACGGCTGAACAGAGTGCGGGCTCCTTTATCTTCAAGTGCCTTGAAAATTTTATGCCAGTCATCGCCCAGCAATTCTTTGGGCCCTGCCCACCACAACATATCCAGCGATGTTTCGCCGCGCCCGCTGGTCACACGCACATCGGCACCGTTGTCCAGCAGCAATTGCACCTTAGCCACATCGCAGCGCGAAATGGCCAGATGCAACGCACAATACCCGGGCGATACATAGCTTTCCACCGCATTCACATCAGCACCCAGTGACAGCGCGCGGGACACTTCATCCACACTGCCGCCCCGCAACGCGCGGAACATGACTTCATCAATCCGTGTTTGGTAATTCTCGCCGTCTTCAGGAATAATCCCGTGTTCTTCACAGCCCGTCACACGCAGCTTGGCGCCGGCTTCTGTCAAGGCGCGAATACCGGCACCGAATTGTTTTTGGTAGGCTTTGTCCAGCACGGAAAGCCCTTTGGCATCGACATCAGAAACATCCGCATCAAATTTCAACAGCAATTGCAAAACGGCCAGGTCCTTATGCTCGATCGCCATATGCAAGGCCGGTGTGCCTGCCACAATAATACGGTCGGCATTCGCGCCGGCTTGCAGTGCGGCCTGCACCTTGTCGACATCCATCACAGGGGCGCGCATGGCAGCGATCAGGGCGTTATCCGCCGCCTGCTGCTGTCTTGTTTTATCGACAGAGGCCACGGTATCGCAGAGGATTTTATGCATCACCGGATTGTGTTCCGATGGACGCGGTTTTCGGGGAGACGCCATGTTCTTTCCGCAGTGCAGTATATTATGTCTATGTTGAGGGAATGTTTTACCATAGCGGATCGCTTGAAACAAACGCTAAAACCCGCAAGCCCCCGCGCACATAAACAACCCCAAACCCCGCAAAAAAGCCTTGACGCTGCTTCTATTTACGTATTACTCTCTATTTATGCTCTTTAAGAGTATAAATAGATTCTATCAATTGATTTAAAAGGAAAAAACAACATGGCAAAGGCATTGGATGACTTTCAGAAAGAAACAAAAGCACTGGGTTTGGTCTTGAAGGCACTGAACACCCTCTCCCCTGCGGCCCAGACAGAAATACTGGCACAGGCGGCCAAACGGCTGAAGCTTTCCGGCATCACCCGCCAACTGACGACAGCCGAGAAGAAAAAGGCCGGCTGGTACAGCCCCAGCAGTGCCTTTGGTCCCCGCAATCTGGATTGCTGATCCGCCGCGCGCGGTACTGCTTCTATCGTCATAAAGCCTTTTTTTTCAAGCTTTTTCCGCCTATGATGCGCAAAACGCATTTCCAAAGGGCTTTTTGACGAATAGATGCTGCTTTTTTTCCGCGACAAAATCAAAGGCACAGGCCGCGCCACCTTCAGCAAAGGTGAGCTGAGCTTGATTCTGGGTGTCTACGGCCGCCGTGTGCAACGCGGAGAATGGCGCGATTACGCGATCGACACCCTGCCCGATATGGCAGTGTTTTCGGTCTTTCGCTCGTCCAAGGAAAACCCGGCCTTCTCCATTGCCAAAATCCCCAGCCGCAGTTTTTTAAAACCTGCGCAATATGCAGTATACGAGGGCAGTAAAACGCTCAGACAAAGCGCCTCGCTCAGTGAAGTGCTGGAAATTTTTGAAGAGGATCATGCCTGATGGCAAAAACAATTTCTATATCCGGCTTTTGCGCGGCCCTTGTGTGCGCAGGCCTGATTTTTCCGGCAGCTGCCTCGGCCGAGAAAATTAAATACCTGGGTGACCCTGTGTATGAAAAAATGGCACCCGAAGATGGCCACCCGATGGATGACATGCAAGCGCTGGCCGCCGAAGGCGATGTGCGCGCCCAGTTTATTCTGGGTGACCTTTACAGCAAAGGAAAAGGCGGCCTGCCCAAAAAACTTGGCACAGCGCGCAAGTGGTTTGAAGAAAGCGCCTATAACGGTTACGCGGAAAGCTTTATTCGCTTGGCGGCCCTTGAAAAACGCGTCAAGAAGCCGGCAGATGCCTATAAATGGTACACGTTGTGCATGGAACACCTGCGCGGTGATGGCCGCAAATGGTGCCAGAAATCCCGTGATGAACTTGTAAAATCCGCCGCCCTCAGCAAAGACCAGATCAAAACCGCCAAGCAAGATGCCGGCAACTGGTTTAAAAACAAAAAAGAGCAAAAACTTAAAAAAACCAATGCCGTGAAGGAAGCCGAAAAAATTAAAAAATCCGCGCTTGATCTGCAAGGCCCGCCAGAAAATACCATGCCGCCGAAAAAAGAAATACTGACCGCTGCCGAAGCCCTGACGGCCGAGGCCGCCGCAGAAACACCTGCCGCAAAGACAAATACACCGGACGATACGTCCACCCCTCTTACACAAAAGGAGTAATACAGCATGACAAAAATTAAAGTCAAAACCCCCGTGGTGGAAATGAACGGGGATGAAATGACCCGCATTATCTGGGACATGATCATCGACCGGATGATCAAACCCTATCTCGACATTGATCTGAAATCATATGATCTGTCGATTGAAAGCCGCGATGCGACCGATGACCAGATCACCGTTGATGCCGCCAATGCCATCAAACAATATGGCGTGGGCATCAAATGCGCGACCATCACCCCCGATGAAGCCCGCGTGGAAGAATTCAAACTAAAAAAAATGTGGAAATCGCCCAACGGCACCATCCGCAATATTTTGAACGGCACGGTTTTCCGCGAGCCCATTATCTGCCAGAATATTCCGCGTCTGGTCACAACATGGACCAAGCCGATTGTGGTGGGCCGTCATGCTTTTGGCGACCAGTACAAGGCAACCGACATGAAAATCAAAGGCCGTGGCAAACTGACCATGACCTTCACGCCCGATAACGACGGCACGCCTGAAACATGGGAAGTGTACGACTTCGCCAAAGGCGGCGGTGTTGCCATGGGTATGTACAACACGGATGAAAGCATTACAGGTTTTGCCCGTTCTTGCATGAACTACGGCCTGCAGCGTGGCTATCCTGTGTACCTGTCCACCAAGAACACCATTTTGAAAGCCTATGACGGGCAGTTCAAAGACATCTTCCAAAAAGTCTATGACGAAGAATTCAAAGACAAATTCGAAGCGGCCAAAATCACCTACGAACACCGCCTGATCGACGACATGGTCGCCAGCGCGCTGAAATGGGAAGGCGGCTTTCTCTGGGCTTGCAAAAATTATGACGGCGATGTGCAATCCGATAGCGTGGCACAAGGCTTCGGCTCGCTGGGCCTGATGACATCCGTGCTGTTGACACCCGATGGCAAAACAGTGGAAACCGAAGCGGCTCACGGCACCGTGACCCGCCACTTCCGCCTGCACCAGCAAGGTAAGCCGACTTCCACCAACCCGATTGCTTCCATCTTTGCATGGACGCAAGGCTTGAAATACCGCGGTCGTTTCGACAACACGCCCGATGTGGTGGCCTTCGCCGAAAAACTGGAAGATATTTGTATCTCCACCGTGGAATCCGGCGACATGACCAAAGATCTGGCTTTGCTTGTGGGCCCCGATCAGAAATTCCTGACAACCGAGGAATTTATGACCAAACTGATCGACAACCTGAACGTGGCAATGAAAAAAGCCGCCTAAGATTAATGCGCTTTTTAAAAAGCCCGGTGGACATAAACCCCACCGGGCTTTTTATATACCGGATACATCATGCCGCCTGTCAAAACAAAAAACCGTTTGTTGTCGGGCCTGTTTAAGGCAGGGCTTGTGCTGTTGGCCTTGTTCAGCCTGACACCCTATGCCCCTGTTTCGAATATCGCAACCGATCTGCCGAGCCACTTTGTTTTGCAATACGCTGTGGGCTGTTTCATTATACTGCCTGTCCTGCTCTGGCTGCGGCTGCGCAAACGCTGGTACGGGCTATGGGCGTTTTGTTTTGTTCTCAACATGGCAACACTATCGCCTTATATTGCATGGACAGCCCCCTCCCCGCAGGCGGCAACATTTAAAGTATTGCAGGTCAACACACTCTACCTGAACAAAAACCCGAAACGGTTACTGGACCTGATCGGACAAGAAAAACCCGATGTGATCACGGTGGCCGAACTCAACGATACCTTTGCGGAAAGCCTGAAAACGCTTTTGGCAGATTACCCCTATCAATCCCTGCACCCGTATACAGACACGGCACGCGGGCTGGCTGTTGTCTCCAAACTACCGATAGAGAATGATGAAATCATCACGTTTTTCGATGAACGTATTCCGGCACAACGGTTCGATGTTCTTTTCAACGATACCCGTGTGCATTTTTTATCGATGCACCCCTTCACACCGATTGCAAACATCACCTCGCGCGATGGGGACCTGCGCGTGGCGGCAGCGCAATACGCCAAAAACACACCTGCCCATTTCATCATCACCGGTGATTTTAACGCAACGCCGTGGAGCCCTGCTTTTAAAGGGTTTACGCGCAGTTTGGGCCTGAAGCCTGCCCGGCACAGGCAGGGAATTTTGCCAAGCTGGCCCAGCTTTTTGCCAGCACTTTTCCGCATCCCGATTGACCATGTTCTGGTCAGCCGGAACTTGACGGTTATTGATTATAAACTGGGTGCAGACATTGGCTCGGACCATCTGCCCACGATTGCAGTCATTGCCTTGAAAGCGGATTAAGCGGGCGTGTCTTCCGTCACCGGCTTTGTGCCATCCATGCGCGGCCAGCGGGTATGGGCAAAAACCCAGACCAGAATGACCGATAAAAACGGCAACGGCACAATCAACAACAAAGCCCAATACGGGCTGCGGCCTGTGCGGCCCACAACAATGGCCCCAAAAACCAAAACAGCACAAAGACAAATACCTTGCAGCAGGTATTGGCCCCAGACCGGCACGCTTGCCCACAGACTGTTGGAAAGTTCGATCATGCCTGCACCGCCTTTTTAGACGCTTTGGCCGGTGCGGTCGGCCAGCGGTTACACGCCAGCACACCCAATACAATCACCACGCCAAACCACGGCACCAGCAAAAATGCAGTGGCGAAGGGCTTCAGCCCCGCACGGATAAAAATTCGCGCCACAGGAATCATCGCCAAAAAGGCGGAGAGATAATATTTCACCAACGGTTCAGCCCAAAGGCTTTGCAGCGTATCCATTTTTATCTTCCTTTTGCGCTTGCCGGAATTTCGTGCAGCAGCCAGACCAGCAAGGTCAGTAAAACCAAAGCCCCGCCCTGATGCAGAGCCGCTGGCACGATATTAACATGCGACAGCAGCGTGACAATACCAAGCGCTGCTTGCAAACACACCATGACAGCTGCGGCGGTAAACAAGTTGTTGACCCGTGCGGGGCCGTTAAAACCACGGCTGCGGGCCCAGATAAACACAACTTTAAAGGCCGTCAGCACCGCCAGAATACGGTGGGTAAACTGCACAGTCGCAGGTTCTTCGATAAAAGCGCGCCAGACCGGTTTATGTTGCAACATTTCCGGCGGGAACCAATGCGCATCCATTTTGGGAAAGGTATTGTACAAAAGTCCTGCATCAAGACCTGCCACAAAAGCGCCCCAAACCATGGTGAGTGTGGCCAGGGCCAAGGCCCCCTTGATCATCCCACGCATTCCGGACAGCCTGCCCGCATCCGGCGCGGGCCGCAGGCTGAAGCGCAAGCCCATCAAGAACAAACAGGCATATATTAAAAACGCCAGCATCAAGTGCGCGGCCAAACGGTAGTGGCTAACCGCTGGCATATCGACCAAACCACTTTTGACCATATACCAGCCCATGGCCCCTTGCAGCCCACCCAAAACCAAAATACCCAGCAGGGCCGGTTTGGCAACAGGCGGGATTTTACCGCGCAGCCAAAACACCAAAAGCGGCAACGCATAGATCAAGCCGATCAGGCGGCCCCAGAAGCGGTGAATCCATTCCCAGAAATAAATCTTTTTGAACTCGGGCATCGTCATGCCCTTGTTGATTTTTTTGTACTGAGGCGTTTCCTGATAACGGTCGAATTCTTTTTGCCAATCGGTGGCTGACAGCGGCGGCACCGCGCCAATCACCGGCTCCCACCTTGCAATGGACAAACCGGATTCTGTCAGGCGTGTAATGGCACCAATCAAAGCCATCAAAAAGACCGCCAGCGCACAGGCAAAAAGCCAGTAGGCAACACCATTGCCAATTTCTTTTTCCACGCGCGCTGTCATAGGCTTAAAAACATCCGGATCGAGACAATCAGCAACACGATTGCAAACACACGGCGCAACATACGGCGCGGCATGTTGTGGGAGACCTTCACCCCCAACGGGGCCAGCAACATAGAAGACGGCAAAATCATGGCCACCGTCAACAAATTCACATAGCCGATAGACCACGGTGGCAGGTTTTCACCATAGAGCATCCCCGTCACCATATACGTCACAATACCCGGCAACGCGACCGCAATGCCCAGTGTGGCCCCCGTACCCACGGCACGCTGGATGGGAAGCCCTACATAATTCATCATCGGCACGGTTAAAATCGCACCCCCCATCCCCACCATGGCGGAGACGAGACCGATCAACCCGCAAATGCCTTTTTGCACAGTCATGGTCAAAAAGCGCAAGGGTTTTGCCTCGGTGCGTTCGCGCGCAAAAATCATGTAAAAAGCGATACAAAGTGTCATGCCTGCAAAAATTTCTTTCAACACCACGCTTTTGACACTGGAAGCGACCATGGCCCCCATAATCACACCAAAAACCATGGGAACACCCCAGGCCTTAACAATGGTCAAGTCAACCGCGCCGCGCCGATAATGCCCGAAGGCAGATGTGGAGCCTGTCGCCAAAACAACCGCCAAAGAAGACCCCACCGCCACATGCATGGCATGGTCCGCGCTGAAACCCAGTGATGTGAGAGAGAAAAACAACGCAGGCACAAAAATAATACCGCCACCCACGCCCAAAAGGCCTGATAAAAACCCGCCCACGCAACCGATTGCCAGCAAGAGCATAATCAGTTCGGCGGGGATCATACTTGGATCGGGGGACATTTTTTCCTTCGTGAACCGTCTTGGGGCGGTTTTTTCGTAATGCGCGAGTCGCTTCCCTCAAACTATACGCCAGCGTCCCCGCCAAAACAAACCGAAAAGGGGGTTTTTAAAGACAAAAACCACAGCCGGTCCAGCGGCTGCGGTTTTGTCTGTGTGTCACAGCAAAAAATGAAAACGGGTAAAAATCAGGCCGCCGATTTAAAATCCAGCCCGACATCGAAATTCGGTGCGCTGTGGGTGATGGCCCCAGTCGAAATCAAATCAACGCCTGCTGCTGCAATTTCAGGGATACGGGGCAGGGTAACACCGCCCGAAGCTTCGACCAGCGCCTGACCATTGACCATTTTAACGGCTGCCGCCATATCGTCCGTCGACATGTTATCAAGCATCACAATGTCCACGCCCTCGGCCAGAACTTCCCTGAGCTGTTCAAGCGTATCAACTTCCACTTCAATTTTTACCGTATGGCCCACATGCGCCTTGGCATTGCGGATGGCAATTGTCACGCCGCCCGCCATGGCAATGTGGTTGTCTTTGATCAAGACCGCATCATCCAGCCCATAACGGTGCGGAATACCGCCGCCCACCATGACCGCGTATTTTTCAACCGTGCGCAAACCCGGCGTGGTTTTGCGGGTGGCGGCAATTTTAGCTTTGTGGTTGCCAACGGCGCGCACCATTTTGAGTGTGAGCGTGGCAATGCCTGACATACGCCCCATAAAATTCAGCGCCACACGTTCAGCTGTCAGAATTGACCGCGCACGGCCTTCTACTTCCAAAACAGCATCCCCTTTGACAACATCGCTGCCTTCGGGCTTCAAACGTTTGATTTTCAGATCAGGGTCCACCATGCGAAAGGCGGCTTCGGCAATATCCATGCCTGCAATGCGGCCTTCTTCACGGGCGGCAATCACCACACGGGCGCGGGTTTCTGCGGGCACGGTGCTGTCACTGGTAATATCACCTGCGCGGCCCAGATCTTCGGCAAGGGCCATGCGGACAAGGGGTTCAATCACAAAAGATGTGAGCGGGGCAACGGTTGTCATGCGGCTTTCTCCTCAGCGTTTCTTGGCGCAACTACTGCGACGGGCTGTTTTGCAGCAGGCAAGACATCTGCCGTCAGGGCATCAATTTCTTTCAACGTCACGAAGCTGCGTTTTTGCAAGGCTTTGACCGCCACCACATAATCCGCACGGCAATGTCCGCCACGGCTCTCGCGGCGCATCAGGGCCGATGCTGCAATCATGCGCGCAACAAGCGCCATATCGGCCGTGCGTGTATCGCGCAGATCCGACACAGCACCCAGACGGGCCAGGTCGTGGATAGCATTTTTCAAGCCACGTTCATCACGAATGACACCTACCAGATCGCTCATCACATGGCGCAGCATATCACGCTCCGGCACGGGTTCTTTCGCGGTTTTCAATTCCGGCAGACTGTGCACATCAAAGCGGATTTCTTTGGCCAGACGCGGCAGACATTTGGCAATATCTTCTGCCGCGCGCGCACCCATAACGATCGCTTCCATCAAGGAATTACTGGCGAGGCGATTGGCACCGTGCAGGCCCGTCGCCGCACATTCCCCCGCCGCCCAAAGGCCGGCCAGACTTGCCTGACCGTTCAAGTCGGTTGCAATACCGCCCATGTGGTAATGCACAGCCGGCATGACAGGGATCAGATCACGCGCCGGATTTAAACCGGCACGGGCAGTTGCTTGCAGCAATGCCGGAAAATGTGCGGTGTCGATATGACGACAGTCCAGATAAACTTTCTGGCCCAGTTGCATTTGCGCGAAAATTCCCCGACTGACCACATCGCGCGGGGCCAGTTCTGCGGCTTCGTGATATTCCAGCATAAAACGCTGGCCACGGCTGTTGAGCAAATGCGCCCCTTCACCACGCAAGGCTTCGGTTGCAAGCGGGGCCGGATCTTCACCAATATCCAGCGCGGTCGGGTGAAACTGCACGAATTCCAGATCGGACAGCACAGCCCCCGCACGCGCGGCCATGGCAACACCACGGCCAATTGCATGAAGCGGATTGGTGGTGGCGGCATAAAGCCCGCCAATGCCGCCTGTCGCCAACAACACAGCGCGGGCCGCAAAAACAACCGGCGTATTATCCGCCAAACGACGGCACAGCACGCCTGTGACAGGCCCCATGCTGGCACCATCACGGCGCACGAGGCGTTCAGCTGATACACCATCGATGTAAATAATTTCAGGTGTATTGCGCACAACTTCGACCAGCGCGCGCATCAATTCCGCACCGAAACCATCGGCGGCGGCGGCTTTCAACACGCGGCGGCGGCCATGGCAGGCTTCACGGCTGAGGGCGTAATTTCCATCGGCATCGCGCTCGAACCGCACGCCGTATTGATCCAAGATCTCTACATATTTCGGTGCTGCGCCGACAAGCGTGCGCACCGCATCAATATCAGCGGTACCTGCCGCCGCCTTCAGTGTATCGGCGACATGGCTGTCCGTGTTATCTTCGGCGGAAACGGCGGCCGCAATGCCGCCTTGTGCCCAGGCACTGGCACATACACCGCCCAGCGGTTTTTCGCTGAGGACCATGACCTTGCCCGCTTTTTGCTGCACCAGTGTCAGGGCCGCGAACAAACCGGCCGCGCCGGAGCCCACGATGACCACATCTGCTTTTTGAATTTCAATGTCTGTTTTATTTTTCATTTTTTGACCTCTCCGGACGGACCGGACAGAAAGAGTTATATTTTGACAGCCAGCATCCGCTCAACCGCTTCACGCGCGCGGCCTGCAACGGTTGCATCAACCTCCACCGCTGTTGTGCGGGTTTGCAGGCTTTTCAAAATAGCCGGCAGGGTGATGCGTTTCATGTGCGGGCACAGGTTGCAAGGGCGCACGAATTCCACGTTCGGGTTATTGACCGATACGTTGTCAGACATCGAACATTCTGTGACCAGCACCACACGTTTGGGTTGCTTGTCTGTTACGTAATCGCTCATGGCTTTGGTGGAGCCTGCAAAATCAGCCTCTGCCACCACTTCCGGCGGGCATTCGGGGTGTGCCAGCACAACCGCACCCGGCCAGGCCTTGCGGAATTTTTTAATGTCTTCGGGCGTGAAGCGTTCATGCACTTCGCAAGCACCTTCCCATGTCAAAACGGTTTTTTTTGTCTGCTTGGCAATGTTGCGGGCCAGATATTTATCAGGGATCATCAAAACTTTATCGCCGGGGAAGCTTTCAACAATCGCAAGCGCATTGGACGATGTGCAGCAAATGTCGGATTCCGCCTTCACCTCGGCCGAAGTATTCACGTAGGTGATGATGGGCACGCCCGGATATTTTTCGCGCAAGAGGCGTACATCCGCCCCTGTGATGGAAGAGGCGAGCGAGCAACCGGCACGCATATCAGGGATCAGGACTGTTTTCTCAGGGGAGAGAATTTTGGACGTTTCCGCCATGAAATGCACACCCGCCTGCACGATCAGATCGGAATCTGTCTTGGCGGCTTGTTGTGCCAGTTGCAAACTGTCACCTGCAAAGTCGGAGACACAATGAAAAATTTCCGGCGTCATATAATTGTGCGCCAGAATAACCGCGCCCATTTCTTTTTTCAGGCGGTTGATTTCCAGCACATAGGGCGCGTGGGTCGCCCAGTCCAGCTCGTTCACCACACGTTTCACACGTTCATACAGCGGCGCTGCTTCGCGTGCGATGGCGGGGGTGAATTTCATGTCTGTTTGCGGGACAACGGTGTCGAACATCTGGCAGCTCCTTCGGAAATCTTTCAATCTGTTGCCGAGTCTTTTTGCTCGGTATGAGTATTTTATATACTCTATTAGAGCATAAGTAAAACACTTTATCAACAAAATGAGCATAAGTATTTTATTGATGTTTTTCAATAGCTTAATAAATGCCGAGTCACCACCCCGTTGAAAAGCCATGCCCGGTCCTGATCCAGCCTGCCGAATCATGGCAAAACTTGACTATTTTCATAAGCTAAACTAAGGTGAGCTATTCTTTTTTGACCCGCAGTCGATTGACCTTCGCATGACAAGCCTTCGCAAAATCTTCCAACAGGTACCCGGGCTCTGCGCGCTTTATCCTCCGCGCGCGGCCTATGCAACGTTGCGCAAATGCCTGGAGACACCCGGACAAGAAAACACTCTGCGCGCACTGTTAAAAACATACCCTGATGCCGTGCGCTGGGAAAAACCCGGCGACATGCAGCCGCTGGATTACGCCTTGTGGCGCAAGCAAACCGGCAGTGCGGCTGAATTGATCGCGGCAGATAAAACTATTCTGGCAGATTTAAATAAAGCCGGTCATACACCGCTCATGCATACGGCCGTGCGCAGTTATACGGATAGCGTTACATTCTTATTAGAGCACGGTGCGGACGTAGATGCCGTGAACGCAGAAGGCAACACCGCCTTGCATCTTTGCGCTGGTCACCAGCTTTACTGGCAGGCGATTGCACCTTTGATTGCAGGTGGCGCAGACGTAAAAAAAACAAATGCACAAGGTGAAACCCCGTTGCAGATCGCAGCCGCGCAATCAGGCCCCGGTTTCCTGCAATTGATGAAACACGACACCGACAGCAAACAACGTGACCGGTTTGGCAAGACACTGCTGATCCGCGCGGCCGAAAACGGCAATCTCAATGCAACAAAAGAACTTTTAAAAGCTGGCGCGGATCCGAAAGAAAAATGCAACCGCGGCATGAACGCGCTGATTTATGCCATGGTCGGCCTGCAGGAAGACTGCGTGATTGCACTGCTTGAACACGGCATGACCGTGGACATCACCCACCCGCGTATCAAAGACATGATTGCGCGCAATGATGGCTATGACCCGTTCACACCTGTACTTGAACAGCAAAAAGAAAAAAAAGCCCATGCGGCCCTGATCGAAAAAAATCGGGTGATAAACGGCAATATTGAAACACTGCGCAATGGCACAACACAGCCCATTAAACTGCGGCGCGTGACTTTTGTGAAAAAGCCGCCCTTTAAATAAAATCACTCTTCAATTAAAAAGCCATCAGGACATTGCGGCAGAGAGTTTCATGCCGGGGGCTGGACGCTCAAGCACCACCGCTTTGCGGAAGCGGAACAAGGCCGCAGGGCGCCCACCTGCTTCAGCAGATTTCTTGCCCGGAATATCTTCAACCATGCCCGACCCTTCGACCAGACGGCGGAAGTTTTGTTTATGTAAGCGATGACCCACGATGGCTTCCACCGTTTTTTGCAATTGCAGCAAAGTGAATTCCGGCGGCATCACTTCAAAAACAACAGGACGGTATTTCAATTTACCGCGCAAGCGGCCCATGGCTGTCGCCAAAATACGGCGATGGTCATAGAGCATGGAACGACCGGGGACCAGAACGTAATCCACCTTCATGCCTTTATCGCGGATGGCTTCGTAAACCAGATTGGCACCGTAGAGAAGCTCGTAGCGCTCCAGCACCTTTTCATCATCCCAGACAACGCCATCAAGGCCAAAGCAGATATTGGCGCGCATCCGGCGGAAATTTTTATCTTCCGGTGTTTCAGCTTGTGCAACCCAGCGCTTCAGGCCGGGTTCAATGGCATCTTGCAAAATACGCGGGCGGCCTTCGCGCCAGTCTTCCCACGGAAAATAATCATACCAGCTGCCGAAAAATACACGTTCGCTGGCTTGATCTTCCGCGCCCCTTTGATAGGTCAGCGCAAGATAGCCCACCGAAATCACACGTTTGGTTTCATCCCGCTGGCCGGCGTAGCGGCCCCGGTTGCCAAAGGTATAAAGCTGTTCAACATAACCGGGGGAAAGCGGCGTTTGATCTTCTACCCAGCTGCGCAGGCCCACCTCGAGCGTAGAGTGCTGTTCAGGGTGAAAAGGGCCAAACGGCAAAGCATCCCCTTCGTCATGCGGCGAAGTAACACCCGCCGCCAAAGCATGTTCTGCGCCCCGCACAATGAAAACTTTGGGTTCGTGCTGCTGAACCGCCACAATCACAGCGGACAGGCCGATAACAACAGCCTGTGCATCCGTTGTTTTGTTGTGTTCGGCAGAGGATGTCATGGGACAATCAGCCATTCCAGAAAGAAGCACCACAAGGGATGCTGATGATTATTCGTACTCGAACTGCGGTTTTTTCTCGTTCGGGTTACGCGGTTTTTCACGCTCCGCCTTCGGGCGCCAAACTTCAACAGAACGACGCGCACGGTCAACGTCAGGCGCCGGCATGGTATTGGACAATGTGATCCGGCCTTCCAGGGCTTCGGCACGCAAATCGGCATTGCCGCTGCCCATCAGCTCGATTTCAGCCAGAACATACCACTGATAGGCTTTCACCAAATCAACAGGTATTCCCTTCGCCCCTTCGCGGTACAGGCGGGCCAGACGCAACATGCCGGGCGCATAGCTCATATCTGCCGCAGTAAAATACATTTCTACCGCTTTCATCGGGTTGCGGGAAACACCGCTTTCCCCTTCCAGATACAAATCGCCCAGCGACGCATAGGCACCAGGGTATTCATTTTCTTCAATCGCTTTTTTATACCAGCGCACAGCTTCAGCGCCATCTTTGGGCAGGCCAATGCCTGTTTCATACATTTTGGCCACACGGTATTGCGCATAGCCGCTGTTTTGCTTGGCCGCGTTCAAATACCAAATGGCGGCATCATTGATGGTTTTGCCTGCAACACCTTGCTCGTACATGCTGGCAATACTGATCTGCGATGGCAGATGCCCTTGTTCTGCCGCACGGCGATACCAGTCAATCGACTGGCCGTAATCTTTTTCAACGCCATAGCCATGGCGGTACATATAACCCAAAGCATTCTGCGCAAACATATCGCCCTGATTGGCGGCGAAGGTGTACCACTTCAAGGCTTCGGGATAGCTTTTTGTCACACCCTCACCCAGGCGGTACATTGTTGCCAGGTTATATTGTGCACGGGTATTGCCCTGCATGGCCGATTGCAAAAACCATTGCCCGGCAAGTTTCATGTCTTGTTTATACGGCCGGCCAGCGCGCAACATCGTCGCCAGATTGTTTTGCGCAATGGGATCCCCCATCTGCGCGCCCTTGACGTACCACAAGAATGCTTCTTTATCATCACGCGGCAAGCCATGGCCGGTGGAATAAATGTAGCCCATATAAACAATCGCGGGCAGATAATCCTGATCAGCTGATTTTTTATACCAGCGTGCCGCACCGCTGACATCTTTGCCCATCCCCAGACCGGTATCGAGCATATAGGCAAGATAGTATTGCGCGCGCGCATCGCCCTGCCCTGCCAGACGCCAGAAGTGGCGGCCAGCCATTTCGTTATCGCCATAGTTAAAGGCAGCAAGCCCCTCTTCAAAGCTGGGCTTAAAACCTTGCGCGGCGGCGGGCTGCGCAAAAGCAAGCAGGGCCACCAGAAATGCCGGGATAAAACGGGACAATGTCATTGCGGGCTTTAACAATCCTAGAGGTCGGCCTGAAAAGGTCGGATGGAACACGTATAGTACCGTAACAAGATAATACGTCCACCGATAAGATGAAAGCCTTTGCATCTGCAAAGCTTTGTTTTTTTAATACGTTTGCGGTGTTTACCGAAACATGGCTGCTTTATGACAGCTTATTCTGCCATGCCGATGGCCGCCATGTACAGATCAAGCAGTTCTTGCTCCTCACGGCGTTTTTCCAGATTTGTCCGGCGCAGGGATACAATCTTGCGCATGATTTTAGGGTCAAAGCCTGTGGATTTGGCTTCGCTGTAAACATCGCGGATGTCTTCTCCCAGTGTCTTTTTTTCTTCTTCCAGACGCTCGACGCGCTCAATGAAGGACTTCAGGCGGGCGCCGGATACTTCGCCGCTGCTCTCAACTGTTTCTTTGGTTTGTGCATTTGTATTTGGCATAATTATTCTCCATTCGGTCACAGGCGGTCACAGGATTAGCGCGGGAAAGGCATGATAGCCACGCCCGCGCCGAGGTCAATATGGAGAATCACCCGAAAGCCGTATTTTACGGCCTCAGCCTCCATTATGCGGGAGAATCAGGGGGCGGCAGGATGGTGATGCAGGTATCCGGGTCACAATCTTTCAAGACCGCCAAAAGATCTTCCAGCTTCAGCCCCACGCAACCTGCGGTCGGTGTCCATTCAGGGCGGGCCAAATGCATAAAAATCGCACTGCCTTTGCCCGCCACCACCGGATCATCGTTATAGCCGATGACGACGGTCATATCATAAAGATGGTCATCGCGCGTCATGCGGTCACACGTGGCATCATGCGGCAGCACAACTTTGGTATTGTAATCGGCATGGGCCGGATCTTCGCACCAGCCGGTGGTGGGGGTCAGTTTTTCAACCAGCAACCCGGTCTCCGGCAAAGGGTGACGGTCTGCGCGGTAAATCAATTGACGCAACGGAAAAGTGCCAATAGGCGTTGCGCCATCGCCTTCGGTTTTATCCAGCGTCACGCCGCCACGGCCCAGCGTGCATTCGAAGCGTTTATCACCTGCGAATAAAACACCTGTGGTGGCCGAGAAAGATTTTGTCTGCACAATAATATTCATGCGCATGATCATCGCAGATTAAAAAACAGGGTCAAGAAATTTTGAAAAAAGGAAAAAACCTTAATACTGCACAGACACAAGACCGCGGTTCTGCGTTTGTTTCAGCGCGGCATATTTATCCAGTGCTTCCATCATTTTCATCGGTATAAGACGATGGTCAACCACGGGCGTGACGATGCCCATGCTGCGTTCTTTGTTGCCCTCCTCCGGTTTTTCTGAGTCAAGCAGGGCAATTTGCTCCGATGGGACAGCCCTTCTGGCTGGCACCACCGGAGCATCTTGCGAGTGAAGAACAGGGGAGGCCCCGGGGATATGCCCCGGACCAGCCATCGTTGCAATGGCCGGTTTTTCCGCCAGATGCGTGGCAGTATTTCTTTTGCCCACATCATCTGGTGCCGTAATGAACTCGGCACCAGAAACCGCGGGCGCGGTTTGTGTGGGCGCGAGCATCCCGATCTTCGTTGGATGAACCGGCGGTGCGTAGGGTAGGGATATCGCCGGTTCTGTCCCGTTCATCCGCGTGCGTAGGTGTGTAGGAGGTACGGATGAAGGGATTTCGGACGGATCAAGCGTGGCCAGCATTGTGCCGTGTTGATCCGAATTCTGTTGCATATCCGGGGCGGGTGTATCCCAGATAATATCTGCGGCAGCCAGCATGATCGGCGCCGATGTTTGTGTGGCGGGCACTGTATTTTGAGACGGTGTCATCATCGCCAAAACGGTGCCGCCCATGTCTTTGCCCGTATGTTCTTCCATCGCCACATTTACAACACCCATCGCGGCACCGATGGGACCGCCATATAATGTATCACCGGCAATGCGGGCCATGGGGCTGATTTCATCACCCGTGATGTGGCGGTAAATTGTGCTGATAACAGGAATGTGCTGCAAGGGATTGATCACATCAATCACGGCCTTGATAAAAGACAAGAACCCGCCTTCGCTTTTCTCTGCGTCTTCGGCAACAGCTGTTGTTTGTTTTGTGACGTTATTTTTTTCTACCGCAGATGCCGCGTTGCGGCCTGCGGTTCTGTTGTCATCGGCACGGCGCACGAGCGCATCAAAGTGTGCGGCTTCGTCACTGGCTGCTGCGCCCCCGACTTTACTTCCGGCTGCTGCGCCCGCCGTATCGCTTTTGGCTGCTGCGCCCGCCATGCGGCCTGCGGGCTGGTACCCCGCCGATTGCCAAGCTGGCACAATGTTGTCACCCGGTATTGCCATTTTTACCCATTCAACTCCTGTGTCGTGAAACCCCCTGCAAGGCCTGTGCCAAAAAACGCCGGTTGGGTGTGATGGCATCCGTTTTGCATTGTTCACGATAGATAAGGGTCTGGATTATGGACACAAAGACCATCTGGCATGGCCCTTGCTTATATACTTCACAGGTGTTTCAGCCCTGCTTTGGCCAGAGACCCGCAAGATTTGAACCAAATAACTGAAAAGTAAGGTTTATTCGATGACCACAGTATCTTTAAACGCAGCCTTAAGTGGCCTGAGAGCAGCACAACAAGCGCTCAATACTGTCTCTGGTAACATCGCAAACGCGCAAACGCCCGGCTATACCCGGAAAATTTTGCCGCAAGAGAGCCTGGTGATCGGCGGCATGGGTGTGGGTGTTTCCACCGGCGCATTGGTGCGTAATGTGGACACGGCTCTTTTAAAGGACATCTTCCGCCAGATCAGCGGCACGGAATCTGCCGCCGTTAAACAAACCTATCTGGACCGTATTCAGGATTTTCATGGCGCATCGGAAGCGGAGCGGTCTATTTCTGCGCGCATCGGCAATCTTGAAAGCGCCTTTAGCAACCTGTCTGCATCCCCCAATGATTCATTGCTGTTGGGCCAGGCGGTCAGCGCCGCTGAACAAGTGGCCAAGGGGCTGAACGATTTTACCGACCTTATAAATGATCTGCGCACACAGACAGAGACAGAAATTTCTGGCCATGTGACCGATGTAAACACACAGCTGAAAAAAATTGCCGAGCTGAATATCCAGATTTCCAACCTCAGCACCAGCGGGCAGTCTTCGGCTGATCTGGAAGACCAGCGCGATATGGCCGTGCGCGAAGTATCTCAATACCTGCAGGTATCTACTTACCTGACACAAGACAACGTGATGGTGGTCAGCACCAAACAAGGCCAGGTGCTGGCAGATACAAAAGCCCATCAATTGTATTTTGCATCTTCCCCGAATATGGGGCCGACATCATACTACCCCGGTGGCGGGTTGAACGGTTTGCGCATTGACGGCGCTGGCGGTGTGGAAGTCGCCCAAACATCCATTGGCGGTAAAATGGGCGCGCTGTTTGAAATGCGCGACCGCACCCTGCCCACCTATCAGGCACAAGCAGATGAACTGGCACAAAAAATGGCATCGCGCATGGAATCGCTGGGCCTGCGCCTGTTCACAGACGGCAGCGGCAATGTCCCGGCCGATGTCGCCCCGCCAACGCCTGTCACCTATACAGGGTTTGCGGGTGATATCCGTGTAAACCGCATTATTGTCAACGACCCGACATTGCTGCGCACCGGCACCAGCGGAGGGGCTGCCGCCACAGGTTCCAACGATGTGATCAACCGCATTTCCGAATATGGCTTTGGCAATTTTATACGTCAGGATGCCACGGGCACGGCAAACATTTCTGCTGGTACCATTTTTGCCGCAACAGGTATGGGGCAATCCAATCAAGTCATCGGCAACGTTAACCTGAACGATTACACGCCTGATCTGGGTGCTGCCCCCAACATCACCCCGCCTGCCAGCTTCACGCTGACCGTGGGCGGTGTGCCCAGCAACATCACCATCAACCCGGGCGATACACCGGCCGATCTGGTCAATAGCATCAATGCAGCCTTTCCGGGCACGGCCAGCATCAACAGCCTTGGTCAATTGTCGCTGAACGCAACGTCTGACATCACCATTGCCGATAACGGGATTGGTGCCGCAGGGATTGCGGATCTGGGTTTAACCTTCAATACATTTACGGCCACCAATCCGTCTTTCACGGTGCAGGTCGGCAGCCAAAGCCCTGTGACCATCACCATCAACCCGACAGATACATCGGTCGAGCTGCTGGCCGCGCTAAATGCGGTGCCGGGCCTGACAGCGTCTTTGGGCGGCGGCGGTGAATTGCTGCTGACACCGGATGAAGGCGGCAGCCTGACATTGACGAATACCAATGGCACCCCCTTGAACAATCTGGGCATGAGTTTAAGCAATGTCGGCCCCGTGGCTTTCCGTCAGAACAACCTGGGCCCCTCCGGCACATTATCTACGGGGTTGCCCAATACCGCAGGGATTACAGATTTCAGCCAGCGCATGATCAGCGCACAATCTGCCGATTACACCGTGGCCGAGACACAAGCCACACAAGAAGCCAATTATCTCTCCACGCTGGAAGCACGCAACAGCAGCACCAGCGGCGTGGACATTGACCAGGAAATTGCGGAGCTGATCCGCCTGCAAACCGCCTATACCGCCGCAGCACGCATGATCAGCGCGACAGAAGAACTTTTCGACCAATTGCTCAATAGCGTCTAAACCAGAAAGGACGTCATACCATGACAACATCCGGTGTTTCATTTTTTAACCAGACGCAGACACAAGTCGCGCGGTTGAAACAGTTGAATACAAATCTGGCCGATTTAACCCGCCAGCTGACCACGCAAAAGAAAAACGAAACCATGAGCGGCTTCGGTGTTGACTCGCTCGCTGTGCAAAAACTGCGCACCGATAAAAATGCGCTGAACACATATCTTGTAAACATCGATACCGTGTCCACCCGTGTCCAGCTGATGTCAGACAGCATGACGCAAGGGGCAGAAGCTGGACGGGTTTTACTGGAAAGCATCACCACCCAGATCCGCGAAGGCGAAGTGGACATGGAAGTCGTCAGCGCGATGGCCCGTCAGCAGCTGGGCCTGATGCAAGACATTGCCAACCTGGAAATTGACGGCAGATACCTTTTCGCGGGCAGCAATACGGATGTAGAACCGTATCCAAACGGCAGCAACTACGATATTACCATGCAAGGCCTGGTGGCAGACTGGCGCAGCGGCACCATTACCACCACACAGTTTATGAACAGCATCAGCGCGCAAACACCTGCCGATGTAGGGTTTGATCCGGCCTTGACTTCTTCCGGTTCTGTCAGCGCGCAAATTGATAAAAACAACAATCTGGATTATACATCTGTCGCCAGCAAGAACGGCTTCCAGCAAATCATGCAGGCACTGGCGATTGCAGCAAACATTACCTCTGCCCCTGATCCGGCGCTGTCACCGCCCGGCCCGACCAAGGCGGATTTTCAAGCTGTGCTGGACCAGATTTCAACAATGGCCCGCGCGGGCGTTGAAGCCACCGACAGATCCAACGCCGATCTGGGCATCAAGTTTTCGACACTGAAAACCGTGCAGGACAACCATGAAACAGATGCCGCCACACTGGACAAATTGCTGATCGGCAAGGAAAACGTGGATACGACAGAAGTCGTGGCGCAAATTCAGGCCCTGCAAACACAGCTGTCTGCGTCATACGAAGTGACCAACGTGGTCAACAACCTGTCCCTGTTGAATTTCATATAAGGCAAAGCCGTTCAAAGCTTGCTTAGTTTTTCGGATTGATATTGAAAATCTTCGGGCGGCGCTTGGCGTTGTTGTTCACAGGTTCCGGCTGGTCTGGCCTTCTGTCCTGCGGGGCGGTTTTCATCAGGTAGTGACGGTCCGTCCACGTAGCCCCTTGCAGGGTTTTAAACCCGACCAGTTTTGGCTGACCCTTGGTTTCAGGATCCACTGACTTGACGCTGCGCTTTGTCACACGCAACACATCACCGTTATCGGCCATAAATGTTTTCTGGCCAATTTTATTCATGGCATCGTTGCAGGCATTGCGCAGTTTTGTATCGCCATGCACAGGCATTACCACCTTGGCTTTGGCCAGGTTTGCCATTTCAATCAGCTCCGGCAGGCGCGCATGGGCTTGTGAATACAGCACGGCATCTTTGCGCGTCAGAACGGTCATGCCTTTGTTGCGCAAGGATGCCATCAACCTTGCGTGCTGACCCTCCTGCCCCGGAATAACCGGTGCGCAGAAAAGCACAATATCTTTTTTCGGATCCAGATGCAGCGCCGAATGATGGCCATCCGCCGCGCGGGTTAATGCAGCACCAGGGCTGCCTTGTGCGCCCGTGACAATGACCACAGAATTTTTTGGCTTCGCTTCGCCCATTTCGCGGATAGATTTGCCCGTGCCCAAAACGCGCACATCGACTTTCTCACCAATAGAGTCTGACAGGGTCAGGCCTGTTTGCTGCAAGGCCGACAAGGATTGTTCATGCGACCAACCCGCCACCCAGACCGTGCGGTCGTATTCAGCGGCAACCTTGGCAACAGACGCCACGTTTTCCTCAAAGCCGCTCATCACCGCGATCACGAAGCGTTTGTTGGGGTGTTCTTCCATCAACCCGCGCAGGGATTCACGTACATCTTCTTCCGTGGTGGGCACAATGTCGCGGTCCGCGCCGGTGGAATCGAGCAGCATGAGGTCAATGTTCTTGCCATCAATAATGCGTTTGAATTGCTCTTCACTGAAAGCGGGCCCCCAGATCACACTCTGGTCCATCTTGAAATCGCCGGGGGTGAGGATATTTCCCTCTGGTGTTTCAATGAAAAACCCAACGGATTGCGGTGTGGAATGACTGACCCAAAAAGCGGAAACCTTGACAGGTCCTTCCTGCACAGGCTTGCCCGGCGCGATTGTAACAATTTGCGGCCATTCAGAAGGATCAAGACCGGCACCCGCCAGTTCCTGTTCCAGACGTTTTGCGGTATAGGGTGTTGCATAAATTTTTGGCAGTTCATACCCCATCAAGACCAGCATGGGCAAAGCGGAAATGTGGTCGGAGTGGTTATGCGTCAGAAAAATGGCATCCAGCGGATTGGACGGCTTGTGCGCCGGATCATCAACCTTGCGCAGGAAAGAAGACATATCGGGAATAACCGTATCACAATCCGTCAACGCCGGATCTTCCGGTCGCTTTGGGTCTGCGGACATATTGCCAATATCAAACAAGATATTGCGGGTCTGTTTCTGACCCATGCTGTCGGTTTCTTCGTATACACACAGGCCGCTATTCATACCGATGCGGCTCTTGTTATTCCCCCCCAATAGATGCCAATGCAAAGACCTGCCGTTATCGTCTTTATCACTCGGGCGCTGGGGTATCGTCATCTTAACCTTCCCCCCTCTTACCGGTTGCCACATCGGGCATACTACAGGGTGAAGAAAAACTATCGATCACCGCATCTTCTTCGGCATGGGCCAGACGCATCCAGGTCCAGAGAATTTTATTCAGCCAAGGTTCGCCCGGCGGCTGCGGTGTATCTTGAAAATCGGGGAGTGCCACAATGAGCTGACGAAGCTGTTCAAGGGTAAGGGCCAACCTGTCCTGATCGGGATAGGTTGTCAAAAGTGCCTTCGCAATGCGATCCTGCTCTTTCCAGGAAAGATGCATACCGGTGCTCCAGTGCTATTTTTTAGAACTGGGCAGAGTGTAGCAAAAACTTTCTGGATTGTCGATGCCGGAACAAAACGATTGTTCAAATAATATAAAAAGAACAGCGGCTTAGCCGCTGTTTATGATTTCATAATACCGAAGGAATCACATGTGCTGTCACATTACTGTGATTGCATCGCGCTCCAATGCGTGGTGGGCATCTGGGCATCCAGATCGGAGGAATAGACAGACGCCTCCATAAACACCATTTCTTCCATGCGTTTATAAAGGTCGTTCATCTGCTGTAAGCGCAGGGCCTGGACAGAACCTTGCTCACGCACCACTTGTTCCGGACTTTGGATCATACGCACAACATATTCGGGGTTGTGGAAACGGTCTTTGCTGACGGCGTGCAAAATCTCGATATAGCTGGCATCGCTCGACGCTTCAGCAGGGGGAAGGCCTGCGGCGGTGCGTACATCGGCGGTATCAACGCCACTGCCGCCTGCGCGCTCTGCCATCATCTGGCCCATCACTGTGTAAATCGAGTTCAGGCGGGCCGATTGCGCGCGGCGGGCCAGCATGGCCTGACGGCCCTGCGGTGAATCAATCACAGTTGGCGGAATCGGATCTTGCGGCATCGGCGCGATCAGGAAGCGCAAGGATGCATCGACCAGTTGCTGGTTCTCCGGCGTGGTCATATCAACCGTTTGGCGATCGCCCCACAAAATGGAGGGAATATCCACATGTGCCCCCGGCATGGTACCCGGTGTACCGCCACAGCCAAGGCCGCCTTTGTCAGGGTCGCAGAACGTGGTTGTATATTCATCCCATGTTGCACGGATACCGGCACCCTGCCCCGCAGCGCCGGGTTCGCCACGTACATTCAGGCGTCTTTGGGTTGCTTGTTTTTCCATGGTTCTGTTGAGTGCGCGGGCCATACGGGCCGCTTTGGTCTGGCCGGGGCCGACCGAGTCAGCCTGACATGACATTTCGTTCGGCTGATACATGCGCTGCGCATCAACTTCTTTTTGCTGCAAGGCCTGCGAATATTCATTCAGCATCTGCGCGTCAAAGGTTTTACCCAGGGTCATCGTTTTATCAATACCGGCGGCGTGCAACTGGGCTGTCATGTTTTTCAAGGCGGGAAGGAAATGGTCTTTCCACCACTCGGTCAAACCGGTGCGAATGTTTGTGTCAAATTCTTCCAGACGTTCCAGCATTTCATCTGTCGCCGTCTCGGTAATGTCATCATTGATGAAGTTGCTTTCCTGTTCGATAAAATCGTTCAGGTCGGTGCGGATATCGCGGATTAGCTGGCTGAATTCAGATGTCGCCGTGACCGAGTTTTCGCACTGCGCCCAAGCGGCACTGGGCATTGCAAAAACGGACAGGCAGAAAAGAATGGCGGCTGTATAGATGCCACAGGTGCGCAGGCCGGATTTTTTATACATGCGTGTGTTTTCCATGACCATATCTCCTATTGCACCGGTGCACTTTGGTCTGCGCCACCACGGCCATGATCTTTACGATCCAGAACGTTGGCCGTTTGCACAGCATAGGCGTTTGCAATTCTTTCTGTTTTTTCAATCAGGCGATACAACAACATCAGGTTATAGGCCTGCAGGAAAACTTCTTCACGCGATACGGCAGAGGGGGAATCTGTCAGGTTCACGTAGTAATTCGGGTCCCACAACTGCTCGATCGTTGCCTGGCGGATTTCGCGCGAACTGGGATTGGGGGATGCATCGGAAATGCCCATGCGGGTGCGGATGTCCGCTACTTCAGGTGCGGCTTGGCCGGGTGTGCGTTCAGACACAATGCCGCCGATCAAGGCATTCACGGCATCCATCTGCGCCAGATATGAGCGGCTTTCCTGACGTTCTTCCTTGCCCTGCGAAGAAGACAGCGCGCCTTCCGGAATAGGCTGGACCGGCTTCAGCCCTGTCAGGTTATATGTCAGTTCGTTAATCGCAATGGCGGTATTCGGGTTGGTTGTATCCAGCGTTTCTTTGGCGAACAAGGTGCGGCTGGGCATGACGTTGGCACCGGCATCGGGCAAGGCAGCCGCGCAACCGGCGTTCCCGGCGTTCGCCTGACTGTCACAAAAGCGGGTCTGATAATTCTGCCAGCGGGAGCGCTGAAGTGCCGCCGGGCCGCCTGCCGCAGCGGAACCGGTAGAGCTATTGGCAACATCGCTCATTTCCTTGGCCATCACGTTTTGCACGATTCTTTCCGAACGCTCTGCCGTTGCGCGGTAGCCGGCAACCGTATCAAATCGGCAGGATTGTTCTGTCGGTCTGTATTGTTTACGGGCCTGTGCCTCGCCACGCTGGATCACACGGGCGGTTTGCGTCACGTTACTGGTATCGAACATATTCGACATCTGCCGCGTCTGGTCGGTAATGCCTGCGTGCAGCTGGGCGGTCATGTCTTTCCACGCCTTTTCCCAATCAGACCAGAATTGTTTCATCCGGTTCAGGATCAGGGTTTCCATGGCTTCCAAAAGGCCGATCAACACAGCCTGCTCTGCTGTGATGGTGGCGGTATAAACACCGGTCAACACTGTCGTGGCCGCAGCAATTTCCCCGGCATAGGCCGCACCGGCAGCAGCCGCTGCGGCCGCCGTGCCCACTTCACAGATCGCATAGGCCGGGCGCGCACTGGCTGTTACAACCAGACCTGTCAAAAGACACACAAAGCCAAGGCGCTGTGCAAATTTTTTCAAGGCTGTTCTTGTACCCATCATATCCGCCCCTTATTCCACATTATTGATGCCGATAATGTTCGGCAATGTGATGTTTTCTTCCGCCATGACAGACACCTGCACAGCAAGCGACAACGCCATGCGTTCCAGCAATTCGTGATAATCACGCAAAAGCATCAGCTGGAAAGCGGATGTGGTCAGTTTTTCCATTTCCACACCGGCTTCGTCTTTGATCATGTTGTTGGCAAATTTACCGTCGTTAAAGCGATCAATCGCCAAGGCGTGCATGACTTCACGATAGCTGGGATTGTCGCCAATTTCATCTACCGGAATACCGGCACCTGTACGGATTTCTTCCACCCACTGGCCCAGTCGTGTACCCGGTGTACGCTCCCCGATAATGGCATGGGGCGTGGCACGGATGGCATTGTGACGCGCCAGAAAGCTGCGGCGGTCCAGCATGGACATTTGACCGCGCGACGAATCCACCATGGTGGTTGCAATCGGCACAGCCACTGCAGACCCTGTCAGGTTCTCCACGATTTCTTTGACGGCTGTTTCGTATGTCGTTCCATCCGGCCCATCAAAAGGAATGGTCAACTGGTTATAAATCACTTCGGTCAGCTTTGTATCCGCGTTGTAAAATGCAGGGTTTGATGCGCCGCAGATATTGTGGCCGCCGTTGCCGTTGGGGTCACAAAAGTTATTCTCATAACGGTCAATACGCGCCTTCAGGTGCATACCGGGGCCACCTGCGCCGCTTGTACCTGTTTTGTTGGCGCCGATATCGGCAGATTCTTTTTGCAATGCTTTTTGCATACCGCTGGCAACCTGATCACCACGGCTGGGCGAAAGACCAGCGGGTGGGCACACATCATCACGGACAACTTTATGGGTTTGAACTTCCTGGAACTGAACAATCGAGTTGTTCTGTGTGGAATGTTCAGCATCCATGGAAGCCTGATAGCTTTTGGACTGGTCAGCCGTCGCAGTGTTCAACTGGATGGTCATAGCCTGCAAACTGGGGCGCAGGTTATACGTCCACATGGTCTGCCACCAGTCGATCATGTTCAATTCAACCTGATTCAAACGGGTCAGCAGCGCCTGCATCATGCCGTCAACGGCTTGGGCCAGAAACATTTCAAGGGCATAGGCAGAAGCCTGCAAAGCTACGTTGACCGCCTCTTGGATAACAGTCGTTGATGCCTGCGCCGTACCAGAAGGGTCGCAAGGCACGGGGCAAGGCGTGGGCGCGCAGCAAGGACAGATACCGCCAATAACGGTGACTGTCGGGCCCGGCGCGACGGTCAACTGCGCAGAGCAATAGTTGGTGTAGGATGTCATGCCGTTATAACCGGACAGGAAGCCCAGAAGCACGACCACCATCATGGCGGGCTTGCCCAGACGAATATTCGAGAAATATGATTTTATTTTCTGCATCATCACTGCACCGGTGCTTGTGTTGCGATGGACGAGCCAGGCTTGCCCTGATTAATTTCTTCGCCGACCTGCGCGGCAACGACCAGCGAATATCTATCAAGCAGGTCCAGCATGTCCGACATTTGCATGGCCAGAAAAGCCTGCTGTACAACCGATTCGCGCATGTTGTTGACAGGGCTGTCGACCTGATTAACGCCATAATCACCTGTGCGATAGCGCTCGCTCATCATCACTTCCATGACTTCATTGTGGCTGGGGCTGTCGGAAATATAAGAAGGATCAAGACCGGCTGATCCGCCCGTTCCCGCTTCGCGCATGGCCCGCACAAAATCTGCTGTTGCCGTACCACCCGGCACGCGGCGTGCGACGATATGATACAGCGCATCATAAACAACCTGACGCTTGGCTTTATACGCCTCGCCTTCCAAAATACGCTGCTGGCCTTGCGGCGATGTAACCGCGCCGGCCGGCACAGGATCCATGGTAAAAGGTTCTGCAATATTTACGATCAAGTCATCCACAACGCGTTTTGTATCTGCATCCCGCACATCAATCGTATCTTTTTCAAAAATCTCACCGACAACGTCGAGGTCACGACCCACATCTGTCCCTGCCGCAGCACAACCCGCAGCCCCGGCATTCGCTTCCGGATCACAATAATTTGTTGTGTATGAATCCCAGCGCGCGCGCATGTCCGGCCCGCTGCCCCCTGCCGCAGGGGAGCCCACGCGGTTGCCGGAGCGTGGCAATTGTTCTGCCGGTGCTGCCGCGTTATATGCACGGCGGATATTGGCGGCTTGCGTCAAACCACCGGAAACAGTTGCGGCCACGCAGGCGTTTTCACTGGGGCGCAATTCACGGTGTGACTGAATTTCTTCTTCCATCAAGGCAAGGTTGGTGCGGTTCGCATCCATCGCATCGCCCATCGCACCCATCGCGCGGGATTGATCGGCATCGCGTACGTTTAACTGAATGGTCATGGCCTGCATCGCAGGGCGCAGGTTATAAAACCAGAATTCATCCCACCACTTCACCATGTTCTGTTCTGTTTCGAAAATCTTTGCAGCAACAGCGGTTGTGAAGCCCATCATGGCAAGTTCGAATTGCGTGGTGACAGAGGCATAGGCAAAAGGAATGGCGTAACCGGAAACCCACGGTGTGACCACAGCGCCCAGCTGCGTCATCATACCGCCTGCGGCATACGTACAAATACTACAGTGACAGACCTGCGCATTCGCGTTGCAAGATGTTGCAACGTTAAGCGACAAATAACCCGCCGACATAAAGGCCACGAAGCCTATAGCGACCAGAAATTTTTTGAATGTTTCTGCGATCTTCATGCCCTGAAAGGTACCCCCGACAATTGCCCCGCTCGATAAATCGAGGCTTTTCTGTAGTCTAACCCTATTCCTTCATTCTATCACATTTAGCTAAAATGTGATATATTTCCGAAATATTAAGTTAAATCAAGGGCTTTTCAGGTGCTTATTGTGTCAGGTCGTAAGATTTAACAACCAAGACTCTGGGACCTTCTTTTGCCTGATGCAATTGGCCGTACGGCTGCGGACGCACACTGGCAAATTGATCCAGAAGTGACGCAACGGCCTGATCATAAGAACCATCAAAGCCCACATCGCCTTTCAGGCGATAGTCATAATCAATCGACCAATACAGCTCGACACCAGCCGAATCGGACCACTGCTTCAAAGTATCTTTCAGGGTCTGGCCTTTTCTGCCGTTCCAGACATTATATGCCTGTGCAGGCTCTGCGGCTTTGGTCACTTCTGTGGTATCGCTGGGCGCTTGGATTTCAGCAGGGGCTGCGGCCTTCGACGTTTCAGGCACCACCGATACCGGCGCAGAATCAGCTTCGGTCATTTCCGCATCATCTTGCATCACCATATCCGGCGGCGTGGACAGTGGCGCGTCCATTGATTGTGTCGACAGCGGCGCGTCGATCGATTGCTGTGCCGCAGGTGGCGTGGAGTTTACCGGCACGGGGGCTGTTGATGTTTTGCTGGGCGGATATGACATCGGCACACTGCCTGCCATTCTGTCATTGTTCTGCCAGTAAATATTTTCTGCGGCCGGTGCGGATGCAGGGGCCTCTGTTATAGGGGCCGCCATCTCCGCTTCAACAGCTTTGTGTACAACATTACCGGGGCGCTGACGGCGAATTGTCACCGGTTCGTTTTTCGCCGGTGCGGTATCCATCACCTCAGGTGCTTGCATCATGTTTGCAGACACCTCATCTGCGGGTGCTGTAATAGACATCGGCGCATCCGTGGCGGGTGCTTGCGTTGTCATCGCCGCAGCTGGCGTTGCGGGGAAATAGCCTACAACCACAACGTTATCGCGCACACGGTAGCCAAGACCCTGTGTGGCCAGCATATCTGTCAAGACAGCCTGCCATGATTTGCCGCCTTCCCAGGATACTTTCACACCAGGGTTCACGCCTTCAGCAAAAGAAAACTGATGGCCCGGCGGCACAACTTGCTGCAAAGCAATGGCCAGCGGCAGATCACTGCCAAAGCCTGCGATAACATCGCCTGTTTCGACCGGCTGCTCCAGCGGCGTTTGTGCCACAAACGGCGCCAGCGCAGGGCTGGGCTGCTGGGCTGCTGTTGTATCAGATGCAGGATCGACCGGCATCACGGATTCATTGCCCCACTGCACATCATTGGCAGATTTGCCGTCCCAAGTAATAACAGGCTCGAGACCGGACATGCCCTGATCTTTTGCAGGGGCAGCGGGCGCTGCTTTCATCGGCGGTTCCAGCGGACCACGCCATTCAAAACCTGCTTCAGCGGCTGTCGCAAAAGAAAGAATGGCAATGCCGGAAACCAGCATGGCGCGGCCGAGAATATTCTTGAAAAAATGCGTCTGTGTCATTGCGATGTCCTGATCTGGAAAGGCCGTTAAAACAAGTCGGATATATAGTTATAGTCTCAAAATTCGATGAAGATCAACAGGCAGGTTGCAGCGTTATGCGGCCACCCGCCCGCGTAACATATTATGTTTATGCTACCGGGACCCCGTATCGATCAGTTTCTTGCGGCGCGTCCAAATCCAGCCCGGACGTTTCGTGCCGATCAGCCAGACACGCAAAGAGCGCAGCGCCGCCGGAAAAGACAGCCCCTTGCGCTCCAGCGCATAAAAAATAAACAAAACAGCTACCAGCAAGCCTAACGTCCACAAACGGAAATGCACCAGCAACAAACCTACAAAAAGGCCTGCACGCGCATCGAATTGAAAAAAGCGCACCGTTTTCATGGTATTACGCCAGTGCCACGACTGGCCTTCTTCGGCTTCTTCCTTGGCTGATGCCATATTTTTCAGTCCCCCAGTGTTCTGTAATCTGCTTTATGCGCGACAATCACAATATGATGCCACAACAGTATAGCAGATTTAATGCCCGCCTGCCTCATCCAGCTCGCCCGCGGCGCGCGCTTCTTTGGCTTCTTTGGTACCAGCTGCATAAATAAGATAGTAACGCTTTTCGATCAGGCCTGCATCCAGCGCATCGCGCGCGGCCTGCTCCATTGTTTTACCATATTTTGGAACCATCTGCATCAAGGTCAACGGCCATTCGTCAAAGGTCATGCCCAGCAAAATTTCACGAATTTCTTCGGTAAAAGGCATATATTCGCGCAGTGCCACACGACCGCCGCCAATTTTTGGCACCAGCGTTTGCGTCACAATCAGGCGAATGGTTTCCATGAGGGCGAAGGCACGCTCCGTCCGCTCGGAAGGTTCAAACGTCGAGACCATCCGTCGAATGGTCGCGGCAACACCGGTCGTGTGAACGGTGGCATAAACCGTGTGACCCGTTTGACCCGCTTCAATCGCTGCAGAAATTGTTTCACGGTCACGGGCCTCACCCACCAGAATAATTTCAGGTTTGCGACGCAGCGCGTTACGCACACCAGCCGCAAAGCTTGGCAAGTGGCGCGGAATTTCAGACTGCGCCACGAGCGAGCGGCGGCTGGTAATGGTGTCGTAGGTAAACTCGATCGGCGCTTCATAGGTCAGCATTTTTCCGCAGCCATGCAGGCTTTCGATCAACATCCGGTTGCCCGCCGCCAGCAAGGTCGACTTACCCGAACCCGTAGGGCCCGTGACCAGAACCAGACCCTGACGGGGTTTCCACGCCGCAATGATTTCTTTTTCAATGTTCAGCTGTTTCATAGTGGGCGGGGCAGAGGGCAAGGTACGCATGGTCACCTGCACACCGTCACGGCCTTCGGCCAGAATGGCGGTCATGTTCACACGAAAGCGTGTCCGCGTGAAACGGTCGGTCATAATTTCGTAGGACAAATCGATGTCGGCACCACCCGCCAGAATGGCCAGTGCTTCTGTGCCATAAATGCGTGTGACAATCGCGGCCATGTCCGCCGCATCCAGCGCACGATAGGTGGATGGGTAAAGGGTACCGTGAATCTCACAGTAAACCTGCCGGTTCGATTGAAAAGTGATATCCGAAGAATCACGCTTCACGCACCAGAGAAGAAACGGGTCAATATGATGCTCCAGAAAACGGTCCGGTTCGCCGGGCCAGGTTTCCTTGAGATCATCAATCCCCTTCTTGAGTAGACTTACCGGTCTGCCGGCTTCCATAGATCCGCACCTGTCAGGAATTGCGAGGGGCCCGTGATCCGGAGTGCCCGGTCACCCACACGCATCTCGTCCCGGCCACCGGTGACACCGCGATCTTCATGCAGTGCATAGGGCTGGGAAATTTTACCCTGCGCCAGCAACATGCGATAGCGCACCATGCCGCGGTAGTCGGAAACCATTTGCGCCACGCCGGTGTTGAAAATTTCATCACCCTGTTCGTAGCCTGCCTTCCAACCCTCTTTTACCCAGCTGTTCCATTCCAGCTGTTCGTCGCGGTTTTTAGGCCACAAGACGCGGGGCGGGGGCGTGATTTCGGTTTCGTAATCCATCAGAATATAGCTGCGCCAATCGCGAGGCGCGGTCACAATTTTTGCCTGATGACTGATTTTCAAGACCTGATCGGCAACAGCCGCTTCGTTGCCGCCTTCGGTGATTTCAACAGCATCAAGACCTTCGCGCACAATTGGCGGCTCGATCAAAAGACCGGACGGAGCCTTGATCAGCAGCTGACGAAAATCAAATACTTTATCGAGAACTTTTTCGTAGCCCTTCATGCGCTCCATGATCTGATAGCTGCGCTTGGACAGGCCGCCGCGCGCGCCGTAAGACAAGGCCGCTTCACGCTGCGCATCACGGCGCATGTCAAGGGCAACTTCTTTGGAAATCAAATCATCCGATACGCCGTATTCTGTGCCATATGTTTTGTGCACATTCTGGAGTTTTTCAACTTCCGGCGGTGTGGCACGACCGGTAATATCTTCAGGTTTTTCTTCCGGCTTGGCACGGCCAAAAAGATCAAGCGTTTCTTCTGCATCATCCGCCAGCTTGAAGGCTTTCGACTGCGGGCTATCCGGATCTTCCAGCAACGCTTCCAGTTCTTCTTGCGTCAGCGCAGGTTCCTGGCTGCTGCCATAAGCGGGATTGGCCAAGCTGTTCGGCGCGGTAAAAGGCAAGGCGCCTGCATTTTGCTGGCCATCCTGGCCCGACATGGCAAGCGGCATAGCCATCTGGTTCGGTGCGACCTGTGCAAAGGCCGCCGCCGATGTCATCGCAACGGCAGCAACAGCACAAAGACCCGAAACAACTAAGCGGTTAACCGCCGGAAACTGGGGCATAGTTCAACTCCACAAGACGTTTGTCCGGATCCACAACAACGTTCGCACGCAAGCCAGCCTGCAGGCCAACATCGCGCAGAACTTCGATAACGGATTTTTGTTTAGCCTGAACAGAAACAACCAGCGGTGCAGGTGGTACATCACCGTTGATTTGCAGTTCGTAACCAGCACGATCCGCGAGCGAGCGGGTGATAGGCTCAATCGAACCTACCCATTCCACAGAAACCGTGCGGCGCAATTCTTGCGGCGCGTAAGGTGCTGTTTGCACCGAAACACCGGGGTTGCGGGCCTGCTCAACAGCAGCCAGTGTTTGCAAGGCGGCAGAAGCTTTATCTACCGCAGAGGCCAAACGCAGACCGATTGCATCGGGGGATGCCACAAGCTGTTGATCTACTTTCGAGTAAGGCGCGCAGGCAGTGAGAAAAAGAAGTCCTGCAGCACCAAGAAGGGAAAGATTTTTGTTCATGAGAATTGTTCCATCACTGCCCGAAAAAAAAGGGAAAGATTTTGCGTGACTTTGATAGTAACCATTTTCTGCGCCAATGCAAACAGGCAAGCGCCTGTTTTAGCGATTTTCTGTCAAGCAATCTGGAAAGTAATATCGACAAACAGGCAGGAAGTCTGAATGCGGAAAATAAAAAGGGACCCTATATATTGCCGTCACACAGATCAGGAAGAGTCTCCGCAGGGCGACACATAGCAGAAAAGAGAGATCAGCCTGGCCCGCGTTTGGCAGGCTTGGCCGCTGCCACCAGGTCTTTCGGGTCCCGCACAAGGCGATAACGCTGCATGGCATTCATAACCTTTTTCCGGTACACATCGCCGTAACGGGGGGTTGCCGAATGATACCAGGCGATACCTTTATAAAGGCTGCCCGTCTCATTCATTTTCTTGCGCAAAATCCATGTGCCCACGCCAATATTGACGCAAGCATCATCGCGCACCATCCGCTTGGCGGTGGCTTCGGGCACGTTCCAGTGCCGCGCCAGCTCGGGCACCCAGAGCGTATTGATCTGCATCGGGCCCAGGTCATGTGTGCCATTGGTGTTTTTGGAAGCCATACCCACACGGCCGCCTTCCACATGCAAAATACCCAAAATAACAGAGGGCGGCACCGCATAGGTTTGCGCTGCCGTAAAAATACAAACTGCCAGTGCTTGTGCGGTGATCATGTCCTGCCTGTCAGTTCCGCGCCAGATCGGCTGTCAGCAGCATTGTGTTTTGCGGCTTGCCGAGGATCACGGTAATTTTGCCGTCTTCCGGACGGCGGTACATCGTAAAGGGGTTGGCCCCTATATTCCATTTTTTTAGCAACGCGCCGTTTGCGGCGACAGCATTCAGCGCACCATCCACAATTTTATCGCGGCTGAGCGCACTTTTATCACCATTGATATAAGCAGACCAGGCATCCCCCGGTTTGGCGCTCGACATCATGGCGGCCCCGCCAAAGCGATTATCTTCCGCGGTACCCCACGGCAAAAGACGCACTTGCAGACGGCCCGCTTTAACGTCGTCTTCCAGCTCTTTCCAGTATTCCATACAGTGGTCGCACGACACATTCATAAACATGTATATATAAGGTGCTTCATCGGGGCCTGCTTGTACCCAGGCACCCTTCTTTTCAACTTCTGCGTAAAAGCGCTCGGCTTTCGATGCGCTGCTTTTCAAATCCAGCGCGCCCGGCAGGGATTGTTGCCCCCCCATTTGTTTGGCGGCAAGGGCCTTCATCTGCTCAACGGTTTCGATCATACCGTCCTGATCGACCAGCTGGCCCACAACCAGCCCGCCTTCAACGGTTGTATAGGCCGTCAAACGGGTGCCGTCTTTTTTAATCAGCATCCAGCCATCCAGCCCCAGTGCATGGCCCATATATTCAACTTTGCCGCCGTCTTTTTCTTCAAATTCACGCAAAGCTGTATGGCGCATATTTTTATTGTCGCCATCGGCATAGGATGCCGTGATACCTGCGGTCAATAAAACAGCGCAAAGCGCAAAAGCTGCCAGAATATGTTTCATGCTTATCCTCGTCCGCCACAGTTACCGAAACCCCTTCGGTTTCACCGGGTCATCGTTAACACCCTAGTGCATCCAGCCTGCGCTCTCAATATTTTTAACAGCTTTTGGCACGGAGACCGGATCATAAGAGAAACCATGCCGTTTCTCAATTATAACACCGTTAAAATAGATAACATAAAGCAAAAACGCATAACCTTTAAAGGCGGAAGCCGCCATTGTTGCCGCTTTTGGGGCCCTTTTGGTTCAGGCGAATGGGTTTTGAGACTTTGATTCCACTTTCATCCTCGGCCGATTCCGGCGGGTTTGCCTCTGCCGCGCTGTCAAAGTTTTTGGCCACCGTATCAGGCGCGCCGTCCGGCAATGCCGCCAGCAGCTTATCCATGACACTTTTTTTATTGGCGGTATCGTTGATTTTTTTTGCCATGTCAAAAGCATTCAGGCCATCGTTGTTCTTGATAAACAAATCCGGATTTTTGGCCAGCACAAACCCGACACGCGCGGCTTGGCCGCGGTTCACCGCAAGCATCAAAGACGTTCTGCCCGCCCAGTCAGTGGCGTTGATATTCGCACCCTTTTTCAGACACAAATTAAAGCGGTCCACATAATCGGTTGCCTGTATGGCCTCAAGCAATTCACGATCAACGATGCGCTGTTGGTCTGCCGATATTTTATTTTTTTCTGCCATCTGCTGTTCTTTTTTTTTACAAGCGAAAGCCGCCGTTACCTTTGGCCTTCTGGCCAATGGTCACAGGCTTCATGATTTTAATATCTCCTTGCGGCGCAGGGCTTTTTGCAGCAGGCGCTGTGTTTTGCGTCACAGGCATGGTGCCAGGGGCGGTGTCTTCTATTTTTGCAAGCAGCGCCTTGATAAGTGGCATCCGCGTGGCACAGCTTTCTTGCAGCTTGCGCGCTTCATCCAGCACCATTTCGCCCTCCGCATTCGTTGCCAGAGGGTCGGCACCGTTCACCAGAAGAAAATCTGCCTTCGTTTTGTCGCCTGCCTTCACAGCCAGCATCAGAGCCGTATTGCCCTTGTGGTTTTTCACATCCACGTCCACGCCACAGGAAAGCAAGAATGTCAGCATATCCGGACTGTGACAATTACGCGTAAACGCCAGATGAAACAAAGCCGCCTGACCACTGGAAGAAGAATAACCGCCGCTGGGCGTGGAAATGGTTTGGGTGACATCCAGGCGCACATGCGGATTGGCACCCTTTTGTACATACAGCTTTGCCTGCGTCACATCCTTGTTACGGACCGCTTCGATCAACAAATCATCCATTACTTTTTGTTGCTGGGAAGACATCATCGCAGTCAGGCTTTGTCCTTGGGGCAAGATTTGAGGTTACCAAAAAGCCCGTGCACGGGCGGGAATCATTATTGTCCGGCCACTTTACCAAACCGTATACTTTATGTCAATCAAGATGCGGGGGTAGTATTTATAATATTATCAATTACTTGAGTGTGTTTTGTGGCTTTTCCGCCTGTGCCTGTGCCGCCTTGCGAATAGGGGCATGATCTTGACACCACTGACTTCCAACTCTATTGATCAGTCCCGAAGTTATTTTAAGACATATCGCGCAAGGAGACTTCGGCCATGAAGGGACGCAAACCCGGCACATCACGCTTTCGCAAAGCATTTCTGGCAGCCGCCACGATTTTTGCCCTCGGCACCGGCGGCACCGCGCTGGACACATTGCCAAAAGATGCCGTGACCGATACCCAAAGCATCGTCACCTTCAATATCGGCACCGATCAGCAATACGGCTATAACATCTCCCCCATCGACCAGATGTGGAAACACACGCTGTCGATGAAATCACCCGAGCAACAAAACAATGACCTTTTGGCCGCAGCCGCTGAAGCAGACAGCTGGCGCACGCGCGCCCTGATCCAGCAAGGGCTGGACATGACCAAATACGGACAGCAGGCCATGGTTGTGGCCGCAGGCAATGGCGGCAATGATGTTATAAAAGCCCTGCTGGAAGCGGGCGTGAAGGCCGATGGACAAAACAGTCTGGCCCTGCTGGAAGCCGTCCGTGGCAACCACACCCAAACCGCGCTGGATTTATTGGATGCAGGTGCCAAAGCCTACGGACAGGACAATGCTATTTTGATTTCCGCCGCCACCACTGGTAACGTCGCACTGGTAGAAGCCCTGCTGGATAAAGGCGCACCGGCCTTCGCCAAAAACAACGCCGCCCTTTTGGCCGCGGTACAAAACGGCCACACAGCCGTTGCCGATGTTTTGCTGTCGGCAGAAAAAACAGTGGTTATTCCCGTTGCCACCAGCTTCTTTGACTTTGAAAGCCTGGGCGTAACACCGCCTTATAACAACCCGTTCAATACACATGTTTCCCCGTATTCAAGCTATACTTCTTTTGGCGACAGCTTTACCTATTTCCCGGGGGATGGTTTTGAAAGCGGCTACACACTTGGCAAAACAACCGCCATTGACGTCAACGCAAACAACGGGCAGGCACTGTACGAAGCCGTGTACCGAAACGATACGGCCATGGTACGCACATTGATGATCCACGGCGCGGATGTTGATGCGCGCGACGGTGACATCAAACGTCTGGCCAACGAAAGCCGCAATGTGGAGATGGTCAACTTGCTGAACGGCAAAACCGTAAATCCCGCTTATCCGAACTTTATGGGGCCTTGAGCCGAAAAAACCGGATTTACGGTTTTTTCATCTGTTCATGCTGTGATATAGTCGCTTCGCAACAAGAAGACACACGGCTTAAAAATCAGGCACAGGTATGTGCCCGATAGATCGCTTTGCAACGGAGGCTTTTGCCACATGCACGCACCGCCCACACATCTTGCTCCGCCTGATGCCATGATCACCATTGATATTGCCGACACACTGACCCCTGCAGACCTGAACGACCTGTGCGATGCCACCGATGCCGCTGTTGAAGCGGGCGGCGGGTTTGGCTGGGTCACGCCTCCCGCCCGTGAGGTCATGGAACGGTACTGGAAAGGTGTGCTGGTGGTACCGGAGCGGCATTTGCTGCTGGCCCGCATGGATGGCACCGTTTGCGGGGCCGTACAGCTGGTGGAACCAAGCCGCCATAATGAGGCGCAGGCTTTTTCCGCACAGCTTCTGGCGGCCTTTATAGCCCCTTGGGCGCGCAACCGTGGCGCTGGCCGTAAATTGACTGATATGGCCGAAAAACTGGCCCTTGAAATGGGTTATAAGGTATTGCAGCTGGATGTACGCGACAGCCAGCAAGCCGCCCTGCATTTATACGAAAACATGGGTTACAAACGCTGGGGCACCAACCCCGCCTATGCACAGGTTGAGGGCAAAATCATTACAGGCCACTACTATGCCAAAATCATCAGCCCCTTGTTTGTGCCGGAAGACATTAAAAAGTCCTGATGTCGCCTTACTATCCAAAAAGACCGCATAAACAGGCCCGCCTGACCCATAAACACCTTAAATTAAGGGCTGTTCCCGCGCTGATTTAACAGGCCTTGAGGGCCGCATTGCCCAAACAGCACTTGATTCTATTTTCGCCCCCGAGTCTCTTGCATATTCACCCTTACTAAAAAGTTAACGTTTTATATTATGTAAAATAATATGATAGATTATTGCTGCCTTTTGTAATATTTCATAAGAAAATATGCAGACCTGACGTTTTTGTGTAATTTTCCCTTGATTATCGTTAGTTCCGGACTTACCCTACCTAATACTTACGTAAAGACAAAGATCTCAAAAAAAAACAGAACCCCTGCTCTCAAGGAGGCCTAATCATGGCGTATGAAGACAACGAAAACGGTTACCACGGCTATCGCTTTTTGGTAGATGCCAAAAATGAGCGTCAGTATGCGATCCGTTATGATAACGGCAAGCCGACAAAACCCTTCCATGTCTTTGACGGTGATTTCAAAAAGAACGAAACCATTTTTGCCCTGGATGATGAAACACAAATCAAATCCGAAGGTGGCAAAACACGCATTTCCACCGTCGCTTACCAGTTGAAAACCGATGTGACCGGCGAAGTTCGCGGCCCCGGTGCCTTCAAACAGGTGGGCGTTGATTATGATGTCTCTTTCAAAACAGCCGCTGACGGTTCTTTCAGCCTGTCTTACAAGCTTTCTGCTGAATCCAAAAAAACCATTGAAGAAATGGATTTTGCTGCCGGTTTCCCGCAGGAATTCACCGAAAAGCTGAACCCGAAAGACCCCGGCCTGCGCCGCGATTCAACCGGTGCCGTCACCGGCATGGACCAGCGCCTGCTGAGCAACCTGTCCTTCCCGCCGCACCACAATGGTGGCGCACATGTTGCCCGTTTCAATATTGAAACAGCCCCCGATACAACAGCTGTTATGCCCCGCCCTGAAGATATCGTGCAGCAAACCCGCACGCCGTCCAACCAGAACAGCGGCAACACACGCCCAACACAAGAATTTAACAACCGCAACCTTCCAGCAGTTCAAGAAAAAATGAAAATTCCTGATGCCGCCATCGAAGCCGTCATCCGCCAGTTCTGCGATGACCTGACAGACAAAGCACAACGTGGCCGCCTGGACCCTGTTGTTGGCCGTGACGAAGAAACCACGGACTCCATCAAAATCCTGTCCCGCCGCAAACAAGCCAGCCTGTGCTACACAGGTGAAGCCGGTGTTGGTAAAACCGCTATGTTCTCGGCTGTTGCGCAATACATTGCCGACGACAACGATGTACCGGACAGCCTGCGCGGTGCGCGCGTTCTGTCGCTTGACCTGCAGGCGATGAACGCCGGCGCCAAATTCCGTGGTGAATTCGAAGCAAAACTGAAGCCGTTGATTGACGGTCTGAAAGAGCGCGAAGGTTACCTGAAAGGTCGCAAGATCATTCTGGCGATCGACGAAATCCACTCCCAGCTGACAGCCGGTAAAGCTGAAGGCGGGTCGGATGCCGGTAACATGATGAAGCCGTTCCTGACCTCCAAAGGTATCTCCGTGATGGGGACAACCACGCTGGAAGAATACCGCAAGCACATCGAAAAAGACGGTGCGATGGCCAGCCGCTTTGAGCAAAAAACACTGAGCCAGCCGAACGCGAAAGACACGCTGACCATTCTGGAAAAATTGTGGCCCCTGATCAAGGAACACCACAACATTGCCGAAGACATGGCAAAAGAAGATCTGGAATACATGGTCAACATGACCAACCGTTACGCCCCGAACGAGAGCCAGCCCCGCAAAGGTGAAAAAGCCCTCGACATGGCGGCGGCATCGGCGAAGTTCCGCGGCTCTAACGTGGTTGAGAAAGAAGACATGATTTCGGCCATCGCACAGATGTCCAAACTGGATGCTTCTTTCCTGAACCAGTCTGACTATGACCGCATGTTGAAAATGGAAGAAACCCTGCCGGAAAAAGTTCTGGGTCAGCCTGGCCTGAAACAGATCACGGATGGTTTGATCGGTGCGCGCTCCGGCCTGAACGATCCAAACCAGCCTTGGGGTTGCTTCGTTTTGCAAGGTCCGACCGGTACCGGTAAAACAGAAACCTGTAAAGCACTGGCTGAAGAGCTGTTCGGTGATCCGAAAGCCCTGATCCAGCTGAACATGGCTGAATACTCCGAGAAACACAGCGTTTCCCGCCTGATCGGTGCGCCTCCGGGCTATGTCGGCTTTGATACGGCCGAGCCTGCCTTGACCGAACAAATCCGCCAGCGTCCCTATTCCATCCTGCTTTTGGATGAAATCGAAAAAGCGCACCCGGATGTGTTCAACGTCTTGCTGCCTGTCTTGAACGACGGCGAGATGACGGACAACCAAGGCAAGAAAGTGCAATTTAACAACGTGATCGTCATCATGACATCCAACCTGGGTGCCAAAGAAGCGATGGCGGCACTGGAAAGCGGCGGCAACAGCCTGGCTTTGGGTAACAACAACATCGAAAAATCGCCGGAAGAACAGCAAGAACTGCTGGGCCGTATCTACGGCCGCGCACGTGGCCAGTTCTTCCGCCCCGAGATGGTTAACCGTATCGAGGAACTGGGCGGCTTCGTCACCTTTATCCCGCTGGCATCCACTGTCATCGAGAAACTGGTTGAAAGCGAAGTTGGCAAAGTTGCAAAACGCATCAAGGATCCGTCCGGTGCCGGCTTCAAAAACGTTGAGCTGGAACTGAGCCCGGAAGTGAAAGCGCAGCTGGCAAAAGAAGGCTACAAACCTGATATGGGTGCACGCCCCTTGCGCAAAGTTGTCCGCGAGAAGATCGCAAACCCGATCGGCAAATGGCTGATGGGCAACAAAGCTGAACTGGCTCAATTCGCCGCTGAAAACGGTGGTGCCAAGCTGGTCATCAAGTCGCTGGACGCCGGTTTCAAACCGGAACTGGTCCCGGCCAAAGAGCCTGCACTGCTTGCAGCGCCTGCCGCCAACGACGATGCGAACAAAAAACCCGCTCGCAAGCCCCGCAAAAAAGCCGGCCCGAGCAACGACTAACGCCTGATACACCAAACACTGTTTGGTGAAACTGAAAGGGCCTCGTTTTTAAACGGGGCCCTCTCTTTTTGTTGCGCAGATATTCCATACGAAAGTTGTAATGTTAAAAAGACATCAGGCAGCAGGTGGTGCCTTGATCGTGGGACGGGCCAGTTTTGTCTCAGGCGGCGCACTTTTTGGCCCAGGTGGGGTTCCGGACGCGGGCGCTTTCGTGGCGGGCGGTTGAACGGCCTCATCCATATATTCATACAGATAAGCAAAACGTTTTTTAACACCCGCCGCCGGAAAAGCCGCCTGCTGGGCATGGGCCAGCACAGCTTTCAGGTCCAACGCCAGATACGGGTTGTTGCCGTGGGCAGCGGCTGTCTGTCGTTCTTTTGTTTTTTGATGGTCTTTCCCAAATACCCGCTGATAGCGGGCAATTTCTGCGGCTTCATACGCCCATTTTATTTTTTCGTGCCGCGCCAAAAGATTTTGCAAATCCGGGGCCCGGGCTGTTTGGGTAAAAACATCTCCGGCGTTATTCAATCTGCCTGCCGCGGCGCGTTTATCCGTATCAAAACCATCCGTGGAAAACGTGCGTATGTTATCCAGTTTGCCGGATGTAATGTCGGACAGGTAACTGAGCAGCTCATGGTTCAGATAAAAAAGCCGCCAGCCTTCCACATCGAAAACACGCTCAAACCCTGCCTGGCCGGCTGCGGCATAAGCTTCCATATCGCCTTTGCCTGAAGCCTTTGCGCCGTTCCAGGCATTTTCAATACGGTCATAAATTTCAGCATCCGCATAAACGCCATCGGAATAGCGCTGACGCAGATGATCCCAGACACTGTTATCACCCCGTTGCTTGGCTTCAAAGGCAATCAGCATTTCCGATGTCACCGCGGCAGCTTCAATCGTCAGGTTGCGGGCAACGCGGTTTTCAATATCCCAGTTGTAGTAATACGTCAGCAAATCGGTATTGTCCTGACGCGCGTGAACAATTTCATGCGCCACACGCAGCATCATCACCACGCTGTTATCCGCATCGGAGGCAAGAATGGCCCCCAGCCCTGACATATACTGCGCGCCCACCCCTGCGGGTAATTCCGACAAGGCACAGAACTGGATATTCTGTGCAGCCGCATATTCCACCAGCGGTGCCCCCAGCACAGGCAATTCTTTCAAAGCCTTTAGTGCCTGTTCGATATTTTTCTGGGCAAGAGTTGTGTCATCGCCAAGGCTAAAGCACAGTTTGTCCATGTAAGCCTTCATGCGGGCTTCGGTCGTCTGGTTGCTATTGGCGGGCAGTTGCAGGTTGCGGGCAAAAAGGGCTTCGGTCTCCGGCGGAAAGGGTCTGCTGCGCGATGGCGGATCCTGCACAACGCTCACGGCAGGCACGGCATGATGGTCTGCCGGCTGCGGACGCACAGGCGCGGTACCGCACCCCGTCATCAAAGCCAGGCCGGAAAAAGCCACCACCAGTTTACGGTGCCAGTTTTTTGCAGCCTTTTGAAAAGCCTGTCGCAGATGGCATTTATCGGCCATGCCCGTCGGTTCTCCCGCTTTTTGAAAACGGGTTTATTTTACCAATCAGGACATTAATGGCAATGTTGAATGCCTGTTTTTATAATTTTGTTATATTATAATGCAGTTTTTGATATTTTATTTAAAAACAAAGGCTTAAGCGGCCAGCATTCGGCCCAGCGGGTGCCCCCCCACCAGATGCAGGTGCAAATGGGGCACTTCCTGACCGCCATTAAGGCCGCAATTGGAAATCACGCGGTAACCCCCCTGATCCAACTTGGCTTCCCGCGCAATGCTGCCAAGCGCCTTGAACAGGGCGGCAATTTCTTCGGCGCTGGCGGCTTGTGTGAAATGGTCCATGTCCTTATAGGGCCCTTTGGGCAGCACCAGAATATGCACGGGCGCTTGCGGGCTGATATCGTGAAAGGCCAACACATGATCATCTTCGAATACCTTGTTGCACGGAATATCCCCGCGCAGGATTTTGGCGAAAATGTTATTGCTGTCGTAAGTCATACTATGCGGCCCTTTTTGTTTATAAAATCCTATCCTGACCCACAGTCTAGCAAAGCCGTTGTTTTCGCAAAAGGCTTGATGCGTTAACATGGCCATAAAATAACCGGAGCATCCCCCATGTTTGACCCGCCCCTTTTTGATATGACATTCAACGCAATCGCGGCTTTTCAACAGATGATGTTTTTTGTCGCCGGCTTACCGCTGTTCGCCCTGGGTACTTTTTTTGTGGTATATGCGCTGTATTGGTTTTTCTGCGCCAAACGCATCCCCGCGATTGTGATCGGCGTGCGTAAAAAAGGCAGCATTATTTACGCTGTCTACCGCTATGCCATGCCAGATGGTCAAATATATGAAACAACATCGGATACCGGATCCAACCTTTTGCGCGGCAAGGAAACGGGCCGCCCCGTGGTATTGCGCATCTTTGAAGATGACCCGACAGAAGTGCGTAGCGATATTCTGGGCATGATCTTGCTGGGCTTGCTGTTTGGCCTGCCCGGTCTTTTTCTGGTCTATAAAGCGCTGACCGATTACGACTTCACGGTGATGACCTTGGGCGCTGCCCTTATCTTCGGGCTTGTCGGCCTGCGCCGCCTGCATTTGTTGCTGCGCAAACAAGACGGGAAATCAGGTCTGGCCACATGGCGCCAGCAAATCAAACAAAAGCGCCGCCATCGGCCCATCAACGACATGCCGCTGCAAACACTGGAAGACTATCAACAAACCCCTGCAGCGCGACGCCAGCGCGCACTGATGCACGAAGCCAATCGCACAGGCGGGCCAATATTAAGTGCTATTGGCGTGGGCATGATTCTGCTTGGCCTTTATATCGGCAACCATACACAAGCGCTGGCCCTTTACGGTATAGAAACACAAGGTACAGTGATTGGGCTGGAAACAAACGGCGGGGATGCGCAATACCCTGTTGTCACATTCAAAACAATGGCTGGTGATATTGTCAATTTCCAAAGCAAACTGGGCACAGACCCGAGCCCCTATGACATTAAAGATAAAGTGACCTTGCGCTATATGGCACAAGACCCCGCAGGCACGGCTGAAATCGCCGGTACCGTACAAAGTTTTGTGATGCTGGGTATTTTGTTGATCGGCGGCACGATTATTTTGCTGGCAGGTCTTGCCGCTTTTTACAATTACCGCCGCGATCAACGCGCGATGGATGAAGGCATCGGCTAAACACACCGTGTCAAAACGCCAGACAAGAAAAGAGCCGCAATATGGTCCCCCGACCCTGCGGCTCTTTAGTATCCCTTGTTTATTGCGTCCAGGGAAGGACGTCACCCCAACAAGTTACCTGTTACAATTTATGCTATCATGCCTGCCGCTTGTGGCTTGCGCGTAACATGCTGTACAGCACGCGGCTTGCCAAAAGATTTGGATGGCGTGGACGCAGGATCCGCTTTTGCTTTCAAAACCGCTTTCGCGCGGCTGAGCTCTGCCAGTGTTTCGGCGTGCTGTGCGGAGTGTTTAATTTTTTCAATATTGTCTTCGACCTGTTTCAGTGACCAATCCACAATACCCTCGCGCGCTTTCAAAAAGGCGCGGCCATTTTCCGAGCTCAGCGCCTGCAGCTGACCTTCGGCATCGGCGTGATCTTTGTCAAAGCGCACAAACCGTGCCTTGTACTCGCCGTTGCCAAAATTGGCGTTCTGGTCGAAATGCACATTGGCGAATTTGAATTTGACGTTTGACATTCTTGGTCCTCCTGGAAGTTTTATTCTATAAGGATTTTCCGTCTGTACACCGGCCCGATGCCGCTGTGGGGTGCCGTAAATCCTATATAAGACTTTATGCAAATAAAGTTAATGATTGGTTACCTTTACCGTATATATGGTTTTATTTGTTTTATTGTTTAATTTTAACAAGTTACCTGCCCAAACAGGCCCTGGAAAACCGCCCGAAAATTACGTGGCTTTTTATTAATTTCAAGGAAATAAGCCGTTTTTTATAGGCCTTTTGACAAAACGATTCTTGATTTTGGCCTTTATATGTTGAATCATGCCCTATTCGCGACAACCGGATTTTGACAAATGCCGCCCCAAGGGGCGTTTTGGACCTATGCCGGTTTGTGGCTGCTTTTTTAAAATGTATTTCAAATGGCAAGCACCTGATCCGATGGTCGAACCGGTAAAAAAAGACCCTGCCGAAAAAACGCCCCCGCAAAAAGAAGCGGGTACCGCACCTGCGTCACTGCCCCATACCACACAGCAAGATACACCGCAGAACACAACGACTGACAAAATTAAACCGCACACCTTCCCGCCTGAAACAGCCGCGAACAATGCCGCTGCAGAAGTAAAGACCGCAACAGGTGAACAGGCCGGCGTCACACTGAATTGGCGTGAACGCATGAAGGCGCGCATCAAAACATCCACCCGCACCAGCTTGCGCTTTGGCAAGGAACTGATGCATGAACATGAATTCTGGGTGCATACGCTGGCCGTCAAAGGTGGCGTGAGCGCGATTGCGGTCGCAGGTGTACTGGGCATTTCCTATGTTGTGGCCCTGCCGTTCATGCTGGCTGCCACGGGTATTGCAGTTTGCGGGGCCATGGTGGGTCTTGGCATTTACGGCATGGTGGCAGGTTCTGCGCGCAGCTGGTACCGCCTGCGCAAGATGTATGCGAATGCCACAGGCAAGCCGATGCCGAAAAGACCTGTCAGAACAGGTAAAAACTGGCTACAGCGCCAATGCGAACGGCCGCAGATTAAAAAAACTCTGGATTCAAAACCTGTCATCTGGCTGCGCAACAGCCGCGCCTGGAAACTGGCGCAAAAATTTACGCAAGGCCAGCAGGACAATTTACTGGGGGGGCTGGCTGTCGGCGGTGCAGCGCTGTCTTTGACAGTCGGCGTAATTGCGGTGGCCACACAACTGGCCGTCTTGCCTGTTGTCGCAGTGGGTGGCTTGTTGACCTTTGCGACGGTAATGGGGGCCAGCTATGTGATCAGTGGCATCAGCGGGCTTTATTTCGGCATCACTGGCGTGCGCCATATGCGGGAGAAGAAAAAAGCCAAAGCCGCCGCCGCCGCTGCCGCGCAAGAACAACCTGATATGATACTGGACCTTGATGATCTTGCCCCCGCCAACAGCGCCATCAAGAATGCCCCCGCTACAGACGACAAAACAACCGCAGCATTGCCGGAGAAAATCAACGCAAGCTTCAAAGAAGCAAGTGACAAACCAGCAGCCACCCCCGCCCCTGCAGCCAATGACAACCCGACAGCCAAGCCAAAGGCTGAAAAGCCAGCAGCCGTCAAAAATACGACAACGGCAGACAAAACCAGCACCGCCGCGCCTGTGAAAAAGCCCGCGCCGCCGTCTACATAACAGTCTTAATATATTTCAATTGCTTAACGTCACATTCGCAAAGCCACTTGCGATGCTATGAAAAAATAATTACAATGCAGACGTTGTTTTTTTAATATTGTTGCACCGATTCCAGTGCCTGAGCACAAAAGGAAGCCAAAGCCTTGACCACAGCCGCCCCCGCCCAAAAACCGGAAGCCGCCGCCAAGCCGGAGAAAAAATCCAGCACAAAACTGGCACAAAAAATGATGCCGGATGTAGATCCGAATTCTGCATTATTGCCGCCGGACAAATGGATTTTGCAAACCGCCTATAGCACATTCAAGACACACAAAGGCATCCGCACAACAATTTTGAAAATGGCGGGTCTCAGCCTTTTGGGTGTGGCCGCGATTGGCGCGGGTATTGTGGGTGCTGTCATGGCTCCGGCTTTGATCCCGGCCGCCATCATCGGTGCTTCCGCCCTTGGCGTTGCAGGGGCATCTGCTTTTGTTGTTAAAAAGCAGGCCGAGAAGTTGAAAAACGATTTCATGCCCGATTTGATCGAGATTGTGAAAACAAAATACCTTGAACTCAAAATGAACGAGATGAAAGCGGCCTGGAACAAACGCGCCGCCGAAAAACGCGTCGAGCGCGAGGCAAAGAAAGCCGCCGATGCCATCAAGGCGCAGGAACTTGCCGCACAGCAAGCCAAAGAAGCCGCCGCTGCTGCCGAAGCGGCCAAAAAAGCAGAAGAAGAAAAAGCCGCGCAAAAAACTGCTGCCAAAGAACAGCCCGAGAAACCAGCCGAAAGCAAAATTGAAAAAGGCAAAACCTTTGGCAAATGGCTGTTAAAATCCGCAATGGAAAAAGCGCAGGAAATCGGCAAACCAAAACAAGATGATGCAGATAAGCCGGCTGGCAACGACAATGCCACACCAAAAAATGCCGCGCCCAAGAAAGCCGCACCACCAAACAGCTGATATTCTATCGGCTGCCAATATTTCAAATAAATGATCATCATGCGAGAAGGGGTTCACCATGAGCGACAAGCTGACAGCCGTCACCGTTGCCGAAACGGGCGAGGGTTCTTATACACAAACTTTTGAGAACGGCCGCCACACATTGACCGCCGATGAACCGCTGGACATGGGCGGGCTGGACAAAGGCCCCAGCCCTTTTGAATTTGTGCTGGCAGGTCTTGGTGCCTGCACCACGATGACGCTTCGCATGTATGCCGACCGCAAAGGCTGGCCGCTTGAAAAAGTCAGCGTCAAACTGACACATCACAAAGAAGACGACATGGGCAATACCGTGGTTGATATCATCACACGCGACATTACCCTGACGGGCGCACTGGATACCGAACAGCGCCAGCGCCTGCTGGAAATTGCCAACAAATGCCCCGTACATAAAATGCTGGAAAACAACCCAAAACTACAAACACGGCTGGACGGTTAACCCACCCGCCGTCATCACATCCGGCGCATAAACCTTGACTATTACGTAAATGTGCTTAAGATTTGGAGCATATACGTTATGCTTCTTTTTTGACAGGCACCACCGGACACGAGGCCCTTTTTACAATGACCGCATCCGACGATTTCACCCCCGCTGCCAAGGCCGATGTTTTGCAAACGGCCTATGAGAAAGCCATACAAATGGCTGCAACAGGTGATGTGAAGGCCCTGCGGGTTTTGCCGCAGCTGGATAAAATCATCAACCGTGCTGACGATGAAGGCTGGACGCTTCTGATGTGGGCCGCCGCCACCAGCCAGCATGAAACCGCTCAATTTTTACTGGGCCGTGGCGCCAAGATGGACCATCAAGGTAAAAAAGGCGAAACCGCGCTGATCTGTGCGGCGGAAACAGCCGATGAAAAAATCATGGCACTGCTCCTGAACGCTGGCGCAAGGCTGGATTTAAAAAGCAACAAAGGCCAAAGCGCTTTTGATATTTTAAAAACACTGGGCGAAGATACCTTGGCCGACACGCTGAACGAACGCATGGCCAAACAGGCCGTGAAGCTTGACCATGGCATTGCTGTCAGAAGTCCTCTTGTTTTAAGAAAGCGTAATCCCTGATGGCGGGCCCGTTGCGCAAACCCCCTGCCCTGACAGCACTTATGCACGCGGCCCGCGAAAACGATGTGCAAAAAATTGCAGCGCTTGTGCAGAACAAAAACGCCGATATGACGGCAACGGATGAATTGGGCCGTACCGCTTTGTTGCAAGCATTGGAAGCCGGCAATGAAGAAGCAGCCCTGATGTTGATCTTCCACGGATCAGACACCGGCTATGCCCGCCCGCCCAAAAACGAAACACCGCTGATCATCGCCTGTCGCAAAAACATGACACAGGCGATTGAACGTCTGGTGACGGTCAAAGCTCCGCTGGATGCACAGGACAATGACGGCAACACAGGCCTTATGAAAGCACTTGAAAACGCCAACGGCTGGGCCGCCTGCCGGCTGGTGGGGGCGGGTGCAGATTTTGATACCCTTAAAAACAAAAAAGAAGAAAGCGCCTGGCGTCTGGCGCACCAGCATCTGGACGCTGACGATCTTGCTTTCTTCAAAGAACAGGTACGCCAAAGACGCGAATACAAAGCACAAAAGTGCGCGCGCGAACTGAGCGAAAATATCAAAAGCGCCACAATCCTGAACCACCCCTTGCGCCCGTTAAAACAGCTGACCCTGCGCAAATCCCCAGACCCCCAGCCCCCGCCACCCAAAAACGCGGGTTAAATACTGGCAAGTATTTGGTTTGATTTGATTTTTTAACCAGAAAAACCCTTTGACAATGCTTTTTATGGGAATATACTGGCCCCGTTGTTACATTTATTCAGATTCGATCCGGCACAGTGCCCGTATCCTTTCATTTATCTGACCACCCGCAAGAAAAAGGCCCTTTCCGATGACTGTTACCTTTCAAGGCAAATCCCCAAACAAGCTCTGGTACACATGGCAAAAAACCAAAGGTATTTTCGCCACCAAGCAGCATAAACCCTTTGCCAAGAACACAGCCGGTTCCGGTCTTTCTGCAACGGGTACCGTTTTGGTGCAACAGCAACTGGCAGCCGTACTGGCCTATTTACCGCTGGCCGTTGCAGGCCTGGGTGGCATGGCCGCCTATAACGGTTTCCGCGCCATTCGCGGCAGCGAAAGCGATAAGAAAAACAAAATCAGCAGCGGCGACCGCTGGATCAGCGCCGCCAAATACGCCGGCGCTGCGGCATTGATCGGTGTTTTAACACCAACCGCCGCCACATGGATGGGCATTGCACTCATCGGCTCCACCGCTTTCTTTGGCTGGAAAAGTTTCCAAAGCTGGCAGGAAGCATCACGTTCTACGGTCGTGCGCAATTACGTCCGCACACAAGAAGGCAAATGGCTGGATCACAAACAGCAAGGTAACCTGCGCCAGCGTCTGGCACGCAAGCTCGGCAACTTTGCCAAGAACATCAAACTGGGCGTTTTGAAAGCAACCAAATGGTCCAGCCTGACAACCGCCGGTGCGGCCTTGGTTGCGGCAGGCGTGGGTGCCGCGCAATACTATGGTGCAGCCCTGCTGCCCGCTGCCACAGCTTCCACCATCACAGGTGCTATTGCAACCGCCGGTGCCGCCCTTGGTTTGGCAGCCCCTGCCGCACTGACTGCAGCCGCTGTTATTGTGGTGGCCGCCATCCCTGTTGGTATTGTCGCCGGTATCGTTGCCCACAACAAAATCCGCGAAATCAAGGCAGGCATGGAACAGGGCGACAAACCCCGCTTCTTCAAGCGCAGCACGGCAACAAACAACGCCAGCAATGACGATGCATCTTTGTCCAGCGCACCGTCGCCCGCGCTGTCAAACGATAACAAAGCAGCAGCCACAACAGGCTTTAACAAAAAAGCGGCCGTAGAAGCCGTCGCCCCGGTTGCAGAAAAACCGGCCGCCGCTGCATCCAAGGAAGAAGACGCAGAAATCAGCGAAGCGCGCAAAAAAGCCGCAGAAGCCCGCCGCGCCAACAAGCGCAACCGCAAGCAGGGCTTTTCCTAAGAAAAAGACAACTTTAAAAATAGAACACAAAAAAATCCCGCACATGCTGCGGGATTTTTTTATGGCCAAAGCTGCGCCTGCGCATCTATCCCCGGCCGATCACGGCATAGATCGTTTGAATATCTTTGCGCGCCAGTTCTTTTTCATGCGCAGGATTAAATTGTTGTACGCGGATTTTATCCGTCCCCGCACGCAAAAGGCGTAAAATATGAAGATCCCCGTTTTTCAATATCACCACGCAATCATGCGGCGGCTGGGGCGGGCGATGCGGATGCACATAAACAATTTCTCCTGCAAAATAACGCGGGGCCATTGTGTCATCTTGCATATAATAGGCAAAAGCATCGGCAATACCCGCTTGCTGCGGATGCCGCGCGACAAAATCAATCGGCTGGCGATGTTTGGCTTCAAAAGCGAAAACAGGAATAACCGCATGACCGACAGCTGCCGTTTGCGACGGATATTCCAAAGGCATTTGTTGCTGGCGCACATCGGACACGCCGCGCGAAGGTGCCAGGTCCAGTGCCTGCCCCAGATAGGCTTCAATCACAGGGATTTCTTCGGCCTGAATACCGCGCCGGCCATAAAGCATACGGTTCACGGCCGCAGGGTCGAGCCCCATGACATCCGCCAGGCCGCGCTGGGTGAGCCCCGGCGTGGTTTCCAAGAGAATGCGAATTTTTTCATGTAAACGTGTGCTCATATCTTTAGCATAGACCAGCAACTTATTTGTGAAAAGCGCAATATTTTGTTTAATATATAAACAATGTATATCAAGTGATTATTAACATTTATTGCGAAAAATGATATTTATCTGGACTTATAATTGCGAATATCGCAATATTCTAGCACGACCGTGATTCGACTGTCCGGCCCCCTTGCAGGCCGCCAGTCACAAAGCCGCAAGGCCTTGTGACTGTTGCACAGACTTATCGACCATCACGCCAACCGGAGGAGCGCACAGCATGGACTGGTACAAGATTTACCAAGGCTTGCCGACAGACCCGAAGCTCGCCGTGGTCGCCAAACGCAGCGGCCTCAGCCGGGCAGAAACACTGGCGCTTTGGATCACCCTGCATGATTACGCGAGCCGCCAATCGCCGCGCGGCTGTCTTGACGGCATGGATGCGGAAGACACTGCAACCCTGCTGGACCTTGACACAAATAAAACGGCACAGGCACTAGATATATTCTACGACAAGGGCATGATCAGTATTGATAACCACATCGCCCATTGGAAAAAACTACAGTATAAATCCACCGACCGTGTGCGCGCCTGGCGCGAAAAGCAAAAAAATGCATCAGGCGACCTCTTACAAATAAAAACTTCCCTCCCGATAACCTCTTTCACACCCGATGATTAAAAGAACGCAAACCCCTTTGCGTTCTATATGCCATTGCCCCCAAAGGAGCAGATAATGATGCTGGTCACCGATGACAAAAAAAAGCCCGACAACATGCTGTTAGCACCATCACGTAAGAATTCGGCTTCAGACGCACATAAGCCCGACCCCTGGGCCGATTGGGCCCCGCAATGGAGCCCACAAAAAAGCACTAAACGGTCACGCAAAAAACAGCAAAAAACAACGCAAAAGCCGGCCACCGTGCACGACCAGCAAGAAACACATTCGCCAACACAAGGCGTTTCACAAAAAATTTCTGCCGAACGCCAACAGGTCCGATGCCAGCGCCGCATTGTTGACGCAAGGTTGTGGGACGCAATGACACCCGCACAACAAGATGCAGCGCTTGATATCGCCCGCGCCTTCGAAACCATGGGCCGTGGCCTTGGCTACGCCGGATCGGACTGGGAACGCATCCCCGGTGGGGGCGGACATAATATTGCGGAAGCACAAAGCCGCCTTATCAATTTTTACATCGACTGGACCAAGCACTGCCATAAAAACCGCATCAGCCATGCCCTGATTATTGATGTGCTTGTTTTCGGCTTCAGCTGCCGCGCAGTAGACCGTGACCGTCGCAACCGTACCGGCACCTGCCGCCAGAACCTGATGGCCGGACTTACCCTTTACGCCCAGTTACAAGGCTGGGTACGGGCTTAATCTTGCTTTGGAAAAAGGATTACCGTGGCTGGATTTTAAAAAAACATCCCGCTAGAATAGCGGCATGAGCAAAAAGAAACCCGCACCACCCACTGGCC